>Ga0268265_10004171_pt1 | contig 10118 bp, 19 predicted proteins | sample KBSSwiS52_FD_190355 | JGI IMG/M metagenome (GOLD analysis project Ga0268265, IMG submission 190355) | Switchgrass rhizosphere microbial communities from Kellogg Biological Station, Michigan, USA - KBS Switchgrass S5-2 (SPAdes) (version 2) | ecosystem: Host-associated > Plants > Roots >...
TGAAAGCCATTTCGACTATTATTATTTATGGCGAATTACTAGCCGTCTTAATGGAAGAGGTGGGCGAGGTAGGGAAAGCCATGCAAGGCGATGGAGATTTACAAGAAGAACTCATACAAGTTGCCGCCGTTTGCGTGCGGTGGTTAGAACTAAAAAACCCTGCCGAATAATGGCAAGGTTTTTTTAAACAGAATACACACATAATCAATAAGAGTATATGCCCTTGTACGGCTACAAAAATAACCTAATATGCTTCTTTGTCCTAAACTTGTACAAGGTGCATATACTTTTCTTTTACATCAAATGGACAACGTGACAATTCAAACGCCGTGAGCGCCTTTTCATGCAAGGAAGTGTCATGCTTAATGCTTTCATAAGCCGTGATAATAATATTGGCTTGGTGCGGATTTTCTGCAATATATGAGATAACAATTTCTTGTAATTTGTACATTGTTTTAAACATAACTAATTCCCTAGGATAGTTATTTTCTTTGAATTTACAATACAGCTCTATAAACTGTTTAGCCAACACCTTTTGCATTGGCGGTTTTATTTTTTCTACGCTTGCCATGTGCGCCAGCTCCTACCACTTCCAATTTTAACTCTAATAATAGCGTGTAATTGCCATTATGTACACGTTCAATTTTTGGAACACCGCTTTTAAACTCGCCGCCTGCATTAATTACTTCTTTCAACATATTCAACAAGTCTTCTTTTATGCCGGTTACACGGTATGTTTGCACGCCGTCTTTCTTTCCGAAATCAAAAATCATAACACTTGCCATAATAAAACATCCCTTTCTTTTTTTGGTCTTAAAAGCTTATTCTCGCCTATTTGCTTTTAGCCCTTTGTCTTTGCTAGAATAAATTAAATTCTATAAAATTTATTAACTGAACTACTACCGCATAATGAGTTACAGTTTTGACTATCAACTCGAATAAAAGCCCTATCCTTTGACACGTTCACCAAAGGAAGGGCTTTTTTCGTTCTCTGCTTAGAAACCGTAAATAACTTTACTTATCACACGTAACAAATAGGAGAGGCATCCGCGATGGATGCACTTTACAAGTCTTTCTCTTTTTGTACGTTCTTAAAACAACTTTTGCAAATTTTTGCTTTTACATGTGTGTCACTCTTTGCCTTGTAAAGAAGTCTCATTTCTTCTCTAGTTGGGTGAGGGTTTTCACGAAATGTTTTACACCTTGGGCACCACAGATAATAATTCTTCATGTTACTATTTATGACCATATAGCAGCAAAAAGTTTTGGTAAAAAAATCCTGATCAAATTAACTCCAAATTCTAGTAGCTTTTTTCTTGCTGTTCAAAAAGATTTGGCACACATGCTTTTCAAATTCATTAGTAGGATTTTGCAAAATAGCGGAAACATCGTTTGTAACTAATTTCCTGTTGCCTATTCTTGCTCCTTGTGTATTTAACATCGTTGTTATTTTCGCTATGTTCCCAAAATCGGCATAAGCTTTAAAAGCTATTTGATTCATTGTTTTTTGTGGGTACTCTTCATAAAGTTTTATATAGTTCTCCATTTCAGCTTTCATCTTTCTAATTTCATCAATTTTCATTTTCTCGTCTCCTTTTCCAATTACGATAAAAAGTAGCTTCACTTATTCCGGTAACATTACAAACTTCTTTTACTGAATAACCGCCGCCTTCATATAAATCTAAAGCATGTTTTAACCGTGGGTTATTTTCTGTAAATGTTGTCGGTCTACCCTTATAAATACCTTTCTTTTTTGCAATGGCAATGCCTTCTTTTTGGCGCATTTTTGTTAAGTCTCTTTCTAGTTGCGATACAGCCGACATGACGGTAAATAAAAATTCGCCGTATGGGTTATCACTGGACAAGTCAAGCCATGTATCTTTTAATGATTTGATATTCGCTTTCTTTTCTTTGATAACGTCCACTAAATCAAATAAATCACGTGTAGAGCGTGAAAACCGTGTTAAGTCTGTAATAACAATTGTGTCGCCTTCTTTAAGTACATCGAAAAGCGCAACAAGTTGTGGACGTTCTTTGGTTGCTCCGGTTAACTTGTCTGAATAAATAACTTCACAACCGAATTTGTTTAAAGCTTCCAATTGACGGTCTAAATTTTGTTCTATTGTCGATACGCGAGCATATCCATAAATCATTTACAAAACCCTTTCCTATAATTTTTGCGACTTGTGATAGTAAAATATGATAGTGCGCTACCCTATTAAACTATGTTATTTTTCCCACTGTCAATAGGGATGACCCAAATAAAAGTGAGGTAAATAATTCATTTTAAAAATAACCATTGCAAAGGGCGTACACATATGCTAGTATGTAGAAGTGGGCAAGGGAACCACACACAACAAAATATAGGAGGCAATAACATGAGTAAACTTGACATGTATTCTCTTTTGCAATTAGCAAGACAGCATGTAGAGGAAGCGGAACAAGACGCCAAGGAGAACCCGACAAGCGATAGCATACAAGTTGTTATTGTGGAGCCGAACAAAAAGCCATATAAAAAGACAATACCTAACACGCTTGAAGCGATGAAAGAAATTGTTGGCGGCTATATAGAAGTAATTCCGTGCGGCGTCACAGATAAGAAACAGCAAATAATTTTAACATTGAATGAAGAGGGTAAGCTTTTAGGCTTGCCAGTTAACCGCAAAATCATGGGCAAAGATATTTTAGTTGGCACGTTCTTTATAAGTGCCGCAAATATGCAAGGCGATAACATCACGTTATCAGACCGCCAATGTTTTGAAATCATTCGCAAATTTGCACCTTTGGAGGTTTACTTATAATGTTAGAAAATCCAGTAGCCGCGTTTATGTATAAAACATCGCCGGAAGTAGCAGAAAAGCCGAAAAGGCTTTTCCATGCTACGCCGTTAAAAAATTATGCTCGTATCAAAGACCAAGGATTAATGCCACATGCTGTTTTTGGACAAACATACATGTGCGAAAAAGAAAAGCAATGTTTGAAGTTTGTACAAAAGCCTTGCATTGTCTTTGAAATTGATACAAGCCAAATAGACATGGAATTTTTACGCGTATCACTTGACCATAACAAAGCCGTGTACAAGTTTGAATGCTTTACCTACTATCAAGACATACCGGCTACAGCATTAAAGAATTGGAGAGTTCACACATGACTGAACTAGAATTCATTCTTTACACAGCTAAAGACATTCGACAGAACATAAGAAAAATAGAAAGTGAATTGGATTATTGCAATAGACGCATTGAAGAATATAAAGGCACAGCAATTGACCCAAGCGGCATTGAATCGCATAAAGAAATGGTGCAAAGTAGTTTAGATTTTGAACTAGAAAAGCTCGCCGCACTTGGCAAAATAAAAGAATTGATTGAACAAAGCTTGTCCAAATAGGACAAGCTTTTTTTCGCCTTCCGAAAACTTTTCCTATATTTACTATTGCAAAGGGCGTACAAACGTAGTAAGATATAAATATCAACAGGGCACAGGGAAAGCCCAAACAGGAGGCAATTAAAATGGCAAACGAAAAAATTTATGAAATGGTAACTAACAAAATTGTGGAGCAACTAGAAAAAGGCGTAGTGCCTTGGCGTAAACCTTGGGTAAATGGCGGCGCGGTATCTTGGAACACTCAAAAAGCATACCGAGGCATTAACACAATGCTTTTAGATGCCGGCGAATGGGCAACATTCAAGCAAATTAAAGAAGCAGGCGGCAAGGTTAAAAAAGGCTCTAAAAGTTCTTTTGTTATCTTCTTCAAATGGATTGAGAAAGAAGACAATGACGGCGAAATTGAACGTATTCCATTACTACGCTTTTACAACGTGTTTGAAATTAATACACAAGTTGAAGGCTTAGAAAGTAAACGCGGCGGCAAGGGTGACAGCTTCGACCATGACCCAATTAAAGCATGTGAAGACATTGTGAAAGGCTACTTGAATGCACCTAGCTACACATACGAGCGAAACGGCGCATGGTACCGACCAAGTGCCGACCAAGTGAACGTGCCGCCAATGAGCGACTTTACAAGCGCAGAAGAATTTTATAATACATTGTTCCACGAAATGACACACAGCACCGGACATGCTAGCCGCTTAAACCGTGAAGGTGTAACAGGGCAAGTTAACTTTGGTTCACAGACTTACAGCAAAGAAGAATTAGTAGCCGAAATGGGCGCGAGCTTCTTAATGGGTACGGCAGGCATTGAAGATTTTACACTAGAAAACACAGCTTCTTATATTGAGTCATGGCTACGCCAATTAAAGAAAGACAAAACGCTTTTAGTAAGAGCCGCAGGACTAGCACAAAGAGCAACAGACCACATTTTAAATATTAAATGGGACAACTAAAAAAGAGCCGGCACAAAGCCGGCTCCACTCTTAGAATGGGGTGTTAACCAAGGATGATTTATAGAATTGTTAGAACCCATTTACATGTAAGGACATGCCATATATTATATGCAGTATAAAAAGAAAGTGTGAACGCTTTCCACACGTTCACACAATACTAGAGAGAAATCAAAATAAAATAGGTTGTTCTTACAGATACAACGCCATTATATGCAATTAGAGGGGAATTGGTGACATGAAAAAGAAATTTATCGTAGCTATCATTTTATATAAAAACAATAATGTTTTAACCACAATAGAGCGCGAATTTTTAGCACATGAGCAACACGAAATAACCGACATAGTAAGTCAATATGTTCAAAAATTAGAAGTAAGCATAGACGGTTTTAATTTTGTTATTTGCAATTGGTTTTACCAAAATGTACTAGCATAAAAAAGTGTTGATTTGTACGCCCATTGCATGTTATACTATGTATATAGCAAGGGACAAACAAAACAAACATACGGAGGCACTACACATGACAAATTCAGTAATGACATTTAACGAAAGATATTTTAACCTAGTAGAAGACAAGAAAGAATTACAAGAGCAATTGGACAAAGCTTCTCGCTTTTATTTTGACGAGGCACAATGGTATATGGACGCCTTGACGTTATTCGCATTAGAAGGCGAGCTTAAAAGAATGCGTGAAGAAATTGCACTTATAAATAAAAATCTTGAAAACATGCGAGAAGGTTTATCAAGAGAACAATTAAAAACAATGAAAGTTGAATATAAACTTTGGCTAGAAAGGAATGATTTTTAATGGAAAAGAAAGAAGCAAATGTGCAAGTGCAAGTACACACCGGTAAATGGGGCTATGAAACGTTGCTATTTACTACAAACGATTACGCTAGAACGCTTTACATGGTATTAAAATCAAGCAGACCGAACGAGAAATTTAGAATACTTGACAAAAATTTAAACGTGATTTTTAAAGATGAATTGGAGCCGGCAAATGGGTGAATTTAGCGATTTGATTTTAGAAGGCTTTCTATGTGAAATGTGCGGCGAAATGATTGACGGAAAAGAAAGCGGCTATCCAAGATTATGCGATGAATGCAAGGAAGAGGCTTAACAGCTTCTTTTTTCTTTCTTCCATATTTTGATATTGCAAAAGGCGTAAATTCGTTATAAGCTGTTTACAGAAAGAAAAAAACAAACACACAAAGGGAGAGACAAAAAATGAATAAATTAGTAGCTTGTAAAGCATGTAATAAAGAAATTGCAAAGGGTGTTAAAAAATGCCCAAGTTGCGGAAAAGACCAAAGAAACTTTTTTAGAAGACATAAGATTTTAAGTTTTATTGGCGCTTGTGTGATTATTGGTGTTATTGGTTCGGCGGCAAGCGGCGGCGGTAGCGACACAGCAAGCACGGAACCAAGTAAACAAGAAACGAAAAGCGAGAGCGTTCATAAAACAGGGGAAACATTCAAAACGAACGGCGGTAAAGCAGAAGCAAATTTGGTTAAGGTTGAACAAGCCGACACAGTAGGGAACCAATACGGAAATAAAAAAGTTTCAGACGGCGGCACATTTGTTGCAATTCAATACACAATCAAAAACGTATCAAAAAAACCTATTGGCGCTTTCTCATTGCCAAGCGCAACACTTGAAGACCAAGAAGGCACAAGCTACGATAGTGACATTGACGCGTCAAGTTATTATGCAGTAGCAAAAGACATTGATAATTCTAAGTTTATGAGCGATTTAAACCCTAACATTTTAGTAACTAATACTATGGTGTTTGAAATTTCAAAAGATGCTTATGCAAAAGGAAAATGGTTTGTCGTGATTGATGGCGAAAAAGTACAAGTGAAATAAGTTGAACTAAAGTTAACCTTATAAAAAAGGACAAGTTGAACATAAGTTAAACAAGCACACACGCCCAACATGGGCATATGTTTATATTAGGTATCGGCATACACCATTTAGCTAAACTTCGTTTATATATATCTATTGCATTGGAAAAGCGCCTACACAGAGGCGCTTTTCTTTTTAGTTGCCTATAAATTGTTGTGTCCACATGTGCCCATATTGACCGCCTTTTACATAACCTACGCCAATTTCATCAAATGACGGATTCATGATATTTTCGCGGTGCCCTTGGCTATTCATCCAACTTTGCATAACCGCCGCCGGTGTTTGTTGACCGCTTGCAATGTTTTCGCCTGCCGTGCGGTATTGGATGCCAAATTGTTTCATCATTTGGAACGGTGAACCATACGTAGGTGATTGATGACTAAAGTAATTTTTATTAACCATGTCTTGGCTCTTTGTACGAGCTACCCTAGACAATTCCCAATTTAACTTGCAAGGGGCTATGCCTTGCTTTGCTCGCTCTTTGTTTACCAAGTCTACTACTTGTTGTTCAATTCCTTTTGTTGCAGAGATATTAGGAATTTGTAACTTTTGCATAGGATATATAAGATTCGGATTTTTAATTGAAGAGTTTGCATTGATGATTTCAGAAACGCCAATTTGGTACTTTGAGGCGATTTTCCACATTGAGTCACCACTTTTAACGGTATAGGTATCAAAACCTTGAGCACCTGCAAAACTGGGTAACACCAAGAAAGTTAACAATGCTAATGTGATAATTCTTTTCATGTCATTGCCTCCATTTTTTCATTTTAAAACCCTTCACACGAATGCAAAGGGCTACAAAGGGGATTTCACTACATGCCAACATCTTTATTTTGACCATAGGAGGCGAAAACATGCTTAAACCATACCAAACTAAGCAAAGACCCGAAAAGCCGCAAAATAGCGAATTTGACGAGGTTAAGCCATTAAAGCCAAACGAACCGGCACAAGAACCCAAAAAGTAATATAGCTGCATGTTATTTCCATTGCCTTATGCGTACAAAAGCCTTATAATTATATACATAAGGCAAAGGGAAATGCCTTAACTAAAAGGAGGCAATAACATGATTAAAGAACTAGAAAGATACATTAGTGATTTGGAACTAGAATATATTAATACCGGTTTTCGTACCGAAGTTTACGCAAGACTTGAAGAGGCTTATAGAATCCAAAAAGTGATGATACAAGCCCAAGTGCAAGAAGCAACAAAAATTTTAGCATAAGACAATACGCCGCCTGCATATGGTTAGGAGACTGACTATGAAAGGGGGCGTATCTTGTTAAGAGGGCTTTCATGGATTGAAGAGCAGGAAATGATTGAACTTTTTTTACCTCCTTTGCAAGACAAAAAAGCTATAGTGGACGCACGGCGAATTGAGCAGTTAGAACAGGAGAATTATTATTTTTACACCGAAGTTGAGCGGCAATGAGTAAAAAAGTAATTGAGCGTAAACCTTCCGATTCATGGCTAATACCTTTGGACATTTTGCAAGAATACATTAAGAGGCGATTCAAAAAGAAAAAAGGGAAAAAATAAGCTCTAGGCGTGAGCATTCGCCTAGAGCTTTTTATTTTGGAAAGGGTGTTTAGTTTGGAATATAACGAAAAACAAGAACTAGAAAGAATTAAAAAACTTATAGATAAAAAAGAAGAATTGCTACACAATCCATTCGCTAACATGCCTTTGTCAAGCGTTCAAAAAGCATTAAAGCTTTTAGAAGAGTATAGCGAGGAATTTTAAATTTTCATGATTGTGTCGCCTTTTTCGACAAGCATAGCCTTTTGAGCGTCCGACATTTCTTGACCTTTCCATAACACCGTGTCTCTTAAAAGCACGTTGTCGAAAACGTCTTTGCTTGGGCGCTCCATTTCATCGGACAAACCATAAATAAAATCAAGTGAACAGTTATATAAGTTCGCCAATGTCAATAATACATGTGAGCTAGGGTAACGGTGATTTTGGTTTGATTCGCTCGCCTCGTAACCTTGTAAGGTTGAAGTAGCTAATTCTAAACCATGTTCATTTTTAAGTAGCTCTACTACTTTTCGTAAGGATAAGTTTCTATGGTGTCTTACTTTTTTTAGTCGGTCATTAATTGGCAAATTAAATTTTGTGCGCTTCATATCCGCTTCTTTTGGAAAGCGTTTTGCAGTTGCAGGCATTTTATCATTCTCCTTTCAAAGCTTTGTACCCTATTTCAAAGGGCGTAACACTTTGTATATATATATTCTAGTAGAATTTTTTAAAAACGTCTACTTGGTAATTATTTGATTTACGCCATAGGCTATTGTGTTGTACGCAAAAGGCACGTATAATAGGTTATATAAGACGCATACGGCGTTATAAATTGGAGGAATTAACATGAAAAACATGAGAACAGGTTTAGTTAAAAATCGCAAAGGCGAAATGGTGGAGCGCCGCCAATGGTTAAAAGATATTCGCGCAGAAAAAGGGTTAACAGTGAGAGAAGCGGCACAAACGCTTGGCATGTCTTGGACGCATTTAAGTGATATTGAAAACGGCAGACGCCGACCAAGTTTAGAGTTAGCCGTTAAAATTGGGCATTTCTTTGGATTTGAAGCAGAAAAATTTATTGCGAATTGAGGTAGCGGCATGAAAAAAATTCTCGACAAACGCAAAATGAGTGATAGTTGGCAAGAATACCGGAAAAATCAAAAAGGCATTGGCGGTAGTGAAGTTGCAACGATTTTAGGCGTTCAACCGGATTATATGAAGAGCGCTTTTATTTTATGGCTTGAAAAGACCGGACAAAAGGAACCCGATGAAGTAGACAATGAGTTTGTTTTGTGGGGGAACCTTTTGGAACCGGTCATAAGAAAGCAATTTGCAGAAGAGACAGGCTTCAAAGTCTACCAAAGTCATTATGTGTTACAGCATGATAAGTATGAGTTTATGGTTGCAAACCTTGACGGTGAGATTAAAGACCCGAACCGAAAAGGGCGCGGCGTTCTTGAAATTAAGACCACAAGCGAATGGAACCATAAAGAATGGCAAGGCGACCACGTGCCCTTGGCTTATATGGCACAGGTTCAACATTATCTAGCCGTTACAGGTTATGAGTATGCTTACATTGTTGTGCTTATTGGCGGCAACAAAATGCGCTATTGGCTCATAGAACGTGACGAGAATTTAATAAACATGATAATTCAAAAAGAGCAAGAATTTATGCACATGGTAGAAAACGATATAGCGCCGGAAATAGGCGGAAAAGAAAGTGATAGTGAATGGTTAGCGGCTACTTATCCGCAAGCAATTGACGAGGTTATGAGCATACCGCCGACAATTGAACAATTAGCATTGGAATATAACGAATTGCAAGAACAGCAAAAAGAAGCAACAGCAAGAATGAAAGAGATAAAGAACAAGATTAAGAAAGAAGGCAAAGCGACACAAACACTACAAGGCAACAAAGTAAAAGTGTACATGCCTACCGTAACAAAAACACTCTTAGATACTAAGCGCCTAGCCGAAGAGCAACCGGAAATAATGGCGCAGTACAAAACAAAAATAAGCAGTTATCGAGATTTTAAAATACTACCCTTGGAGGCATAACACATGGCAACGAAAGCAAATACACAAGACTTACAAAACGCAATTACAAACCAACAAAACAAGCAGGCGGCACAGCTTGACCCATACCGCAAAGCACAAGCCTATTTAAAGAAAATGGAACCGGCTATAAGCGAGGCACTACCAAAGAACGCAGGCATGAGCGCCGAGCGTTTGAGCCGTATTACATTGACCACGCTAAAGACCACACCAAAGCTTTTAGAATGTAGCATAGAGAGCCTGCTTGGTGCCGTGCTACAAAGCGCACAACTAGGACTAGAACCAAACTTACTTGGCT
>Ga0268265_10004172_pt1 | contig 10117 bp, 7 predicted proteins | sample KBSSwiS52_FD_190355 | JGI IMG/M metagenome (GOLD analysis project Ga0268265, IMG submission 190355) | Switchgrass rhizosphere microbial communities from Kellogg Biological Station, Michigan, USA - KBS Switchgrass S5-2 (SPAdes) (version 2) | ecosystem: Host-associated > Plants > Roots >...
CCCGGCGACGAACGAGCCGAGCACCATGGCGCCGGAATTGACGATATTGTTGGCGGCGATCGTCCGCGCGGTCTGCGACTTCTCCACGAACGTGGTGAGAAAGGCGTAGAGCGGCACCACGAACATCCCGCCCGATACCGCGATGCCTAGCAGCGTGACCAGCAGCGTGGGCGCCAGCGGCTGCGCGATGAAGTGGGTGATGTTCATCAGCTCTCCGGCGGGCGGCGTTGTCCAGGCGCTGCACACCGATTCGAACGCGACTAGGAAAGCGCCCATCGTAATGACCGAGATCGGCGAGAAGCGGGCCGAGACGGTTCCCTTCAGAAGGGCGTTGATCGAGACCGAGCCGATCGCGACGCCCACCGAAAACACCACCAGGAACAGGCTGGCCACTTCCTTGCTGGCGCCCAGCACGTTCTTGGCCAGTGGTGGAAACTGGATGAACAACACCGCGCCGATAGCCCAGAAGAGACTGATGGCCATGATGGCGAGAAACACCCGCCGATCATGAAGCGTGTTGCGCACCAGGTTGTAAGGAGCGCGGAAGATGTGGAAGTCCAGCGGCTCCGGCCGGCAGAGCGGCGGCGCGGCGGGAACCGAGCGCGAGCAGACGTAGCCTACGCAGGCGATGATCACGACGGCAGCGGCAGCGTAGTGGACATCCATCCAGCCCGCCGCGATCGTCCCGGCAAGGACAGCTAGATAGGTTCCGGCTTCGACCAGCCCGGTACCCGCAAGCACTTCCTCGCTCTCCAGGTGCTGGGGCAGAATGGCGTACTTGATCGGGCCGAAGAACGTGGAGTGCACACCCATCGCGAAAAGCGCGAGCAGCATCATCGGGATCGCGATGGTGCCGAGAGAAACGCCCTGCCACGCAAGCAGCAACCCCGCTCCGCCCACCGCCATGATGACGATTTCGCACAGTTTCACCGCGCGGATGATCCGCGCCTTGTCGCGCATATCCGCCAATTGTCCCGCAAGAGCAGAGAGGACGAAGAACGGAATGACGAAGATGGCCGATGCCAATGCGCTGAAACGCGCCTCTGCCGCTTCCGAGTTGTACACCTGGTACACGACGAACAGGACCATGGCGTTCTTGAAAAGGTTGTCGTTGAAGGCCCCGAGGACCTGCGTGACGAACAAGGGGAAGAAGCGCCGGCGGCGGATAAGGTGCGTCGTCGTGGTCATGTCAGGAGATCGAGCGGTCCTTATGGCGCGCGGGCGGACACTTAATGGCCACGGCTGCGCGCACAAGCCCCGACCGGCACTTTATTCCGACCTCGTGGTCCGGCTATGGGGCGAAACGCATGCTGACCTTGCCGAATCTCCTCACCCTATCGCGAATCTTCGCGGTGCCCCTGCTGGCCTTCCTGCTCTGGTGGCCGAAGTGGGAGGTGGGCTACGGCCTTGCCTTCGCGCTTTACTGCCTGATGGGCATAACGGATTATTTCGACGGTTACCTCGCCCGGTCGAGCGGGACCGTGTCCAAACTGGGGGTTTTCCTCGATCCCATCGCCGACAAGATCATGGTCGCCGCCGTGATCCTGGTGCTCACTGCACAAGGAATCCTGACCGGCCCGTATGTGGGGGACGCGCATGTCGTCGCCGGCCTGATCATCCTGGTGCGCGAAATCGCCGTATCGGGGCTGCGCGAGTTTCTGGGCGGAATCCAGGTATCGATGCCGGTCAGCCGGCTGGCCAAGTGGAAGACCACGTTCCAGCTTGTATGCCTCGGCGCGCTCATCCTCGGGCGGGCAACGCCGTGGTGGACGCTGGATATCGCCGGGCAGGTGGTGAACCTGCCCCACACGGTCGGCCTTGCGACGCTATGGGCAGCGGCCGCCCTCACGATGGTAACAGGCTGGGATTATCTGCGAGTCGGCCTCAAGCACATGGATTGAACGGGCCCGTCAGGCCAGCCGGCGCAGGATTTCGTAGGCGAACTGGGTCAAAGTGTCGTCGCGCGCGCCCATGACGACAATCCTGTCACCGGGGCGTGAGATTTCCACGATCCTGCGGCCGCAATCCTCGCGCGATGCCAGGTATTCCGCGCTCCCGCCTTCCGCTTCGATGAGCGCCACGATCCGCGCGCTTCCCTCGCTTCGATCGACGGTGCCGCCGAAATAGACCGGATCGCAGAGGATGACCCTGTCCGCCGCATCCAGCTTGCGGGCAAAGACATGCGCCAGTTCCGCACCCATTTGGCGCAACGGCCCGTAACCGTGGGGCTGGAAGAATGCGATCACGCGTCCTTCGTGCGCCTTGAGAGTGGCCAGCGTGGCCGAAACTTTGTCCGGATTGTGGCCGAAGTCGTCGATGACCACGATGCCCGAGGCGCTCGTGCCGATCACGTCGAAGCGGCGGGCCAGACCGATGAAGCCACGCAGCGCCGCGACCGCCTCCGCCAGCGAAACTCCTGCCGCCGCACAAGCGGACAGTGCCGCAAGCGCATTGTAGAGGTTGTGGCGCCCCGGCTGCCTCAGGTTGAGGGGATATGTCGCACCGTCGCGCCGGTCGACCAGCGTGGCTGAGATCGTGCTCGCTTCGTGAACGATGCTGCCCGGCTCGACGCCGATCTGCGCCTGCGTGCTTTCGATCCCGAACGTCAGCACTTCGTCGGCGCGGGCGCAAAGCGCGGCGCTTTCCGGATCATCGAGATTCACCACCCCCGTCCGCGCGGCGGCGAGAAAATCGCCGAAGAGCGTGCGCAGTTCCTCGAGGCTCTTGTGATCGAGGCTGACATTCCCGAGCACCGCCACGTCCGGACGGTAGAGCGCGATGGAGCCGTCGCTCTCGTCCACCTCCGACACGAACATGGGACCGCTCCCGACCCGCGCACTTGCGAAGGGCGCGTCGGGCGCGATGAAGTTCTTCATCACCGCGCCGTTCATGATGGTCGGGTCGCGGCCGGTGGCGGTGAGGATCCAGCCGATCATGCCGGTGACTGTGGATTTGCCGCTGGTGCCGCCTACCGCGATGCCCTGCGGTGCGGCGTTGAAGAGCGCGGCCAGCAACTGCGCCCGGCTCATCCGCTCGCATCCCAGCGCGCGGGCGCGCACGATCTCGGGCACGGTGTCTTCCACTGCGGCGGAGGCGACCAGAACCTGCTCCGCCGAAACAATGCCGCTGCCGTCCTGTGGAAACAGACGATAACCCTGGCTCTCCAGCCAGGCGAACTTGGCCGTGCTGCGTCCCTGGTCGCGGCTGCGATCCGAGCCGGAGACATCGGCGCCAAGGCCCTTCAGGATCATTGCGAGAGGCAGCATTCCAGAGCCACCGATGCCGCAGAAGAACCAGGGGCGGGCGGTGAGGTCGGACGTCGCGCGGGTCATGACCGTGGCGGATAGAGGATTGCGAGCGCCGAAGCCAGCAGGCCCCGTTCAGAGGACTGGCTTTCGCGGCCGGCAGGTGCTTTGGTCGTCGGATGGTTCGTATCGCCGTATGTGCCCCTTCGACGCCGATCACGCCCGAGGATGTCGCGCGCGTCACCGCTGTCGCGCGCGACTTTCCGGACGTCGAGTTGGTGGTCCACCCGCAATCCTATGCCAGCGACGGACATTTCGCCGGGAGCGACACGGTGCGGTGCGAGGCGCTGGTCGAGTGTGCGAACGATCCTTCGACAGATGCGGTGTGGTTTGCGCGCGGCGGCTATGGCGCCTGCCGCATTGCCGAGGATGCGCTAGCCCGCTTCGATCACGTGTCGAAGGGCAAGACGTGGCTGGGTTATTCCGACGCGGGTTACCTTCTGGGGGCCTTGTATCGCGAACGGATCGGCCGGCCCGTTCATGCGCCGATGCTCGGTTGCATCCGGCGTTCCGGGGGTGAGGCCGCGGTGCGGCGAGTGTTCGGCTACCTGACGGGCGACGCCTCGGGCATCGAGGGCTCGCTCGGCAGGCACCCTGCGGTCGCCTTCAATCTGATGACGCTGGCGATGCTGTGCGGCACGCGGCTGATGCCGGGGCTCGCCGGTCATGTGGTCATGGTGGAGGAAGTGTCCGAGCACCTCTACGCGGTCGACCGGCTGTTCTTCCACCTCACGGCGCATCTGGGCGGAATCGCCGGCCTGCGGCTTGGACGTGTCAGCGACGTGCCCGAAAACGACCGCCCGTTCGGGGCCTCTGCGGAGGAGATCGCGAGGCTGTGGTGCGCGCGGCACGCCATCCCGTTCCTGGGATCCGCCGACATCGGCCACGATGCCGCCAACAAGATCGTGCCGTTCGGGCTTGCGGAGCGTGGCCAAGGGCAATAGTCCGCCGCGCCACGTTCTTCATATCGATATCAAGGCAGCGCCGACAGGGTGCCGCCAGCGGGAGTGGTCGCCATGCGTGCATTCGTTTTTCCCGGACAGGGCAGTCAGAAAGTCGGCATGGGCGCCGATCTCGCCGCCGCCAGCGCCTCGGCGCGCGAGGTGTTCGAAGAGGTGGACGAGGTGCTCGGCCAGAACCTCTCGAAGATCATGCGCGAAGGGCCTGAGGATCAACTTACCCTCACCGAGAACGCCCAGCCTGCGATCATGGCGAATGCGATCGCCACGCTGCGCGTGCTGGAACAGGACGGCGGCATCGTCCTGGCCGACAAGTGCGACTTCGTCGCCGGGCATTCGCTGGGGGAATACACGGCACTCTGCGCGGTCGGCGCGTTCAGCCTGGCCGACACCGCGCGGCTGCTGAAGCTGCGCGGTCGTTCGATGCAGGCGGCGGTGCCGGTGGGCGAGGGCGCGATGGCGGCGCTGCTGGGCGCCGACATCGAAAAGGCGCTGGCGTTGGCCGAAGCGGCGGCAGAGGGGCAGGTCTGCTCGGTGGCGAACGACAACGATCCCACGCAAGTCGTGCTCTCGGGTCATCGCGGCGCGATCGAACGTGCCATCGCCCTGGTGAAGGAGCATGGCATCAAGCGCGGCGTCGCACTGCCGGTGTCGGCACCGTTCCACTGCGCGCTGATGCAGCCTGCCGCCGACGCCATGGCAGAGGCGCTCGACAGGACCGCGCCCGGCCCCTTGCGCCTGCCCTTGTTCGCCAACGTGACCGCCGCGATGGCGAGCGATCCGGCCGAAGTGCAACGCCTTCTGGTCGAGCAGGTCACCGGCCGCGTTCGCTGGCGCGAAAGCGCGGTCGCGATGCGCGAGGCGGGCGTGGAGCATTTCGTCGAATTGGGCGGCAAGGTCGTCGCCCCGATGATCAAGCGCAGCGCCGGCGAGGTCGAGGTGACTTCGGTGGTGACCATGGGCGACATCGAGGCGCTGGCGAAGGCGCTTTGAGCGCGTAATGAAGAGACATCGCCCGCAGCCCTGCGGGACTGAAGATAAATTGACCGGAGCTTCCCATGTTCGACCTACACGGAATGACCGCACTCGTGACCGGCGCCTCGGGGGGGATCGGCTCGGCGATTGCGCGCGGGCTGGCGGCACAAGGGGCGCGACTGGCGGTGTCGGGCTCGAATCAGACCAAGCTGCGCGCCTTCCGCGACGAGCTGGTCGAGCACACGCCGCAGCATCTTCAGGAGGTCGACCACGTCGCCATCGCCTGCGACCTCTCGAATGCTGAGCAGGTGGAGAAGCTGGTACCGGCGGCGCTGGATTCGCTCGGCAAGATCGACATCCTCATCAACAACGCCGGCATCACCCGCGACAACCTCGCCATGCGGATGAAGGACGAGGAGTGGGACCAGGTGATCCGGGTCAACCTGGAATCCGCCTTCCGGCTGATGCGCGCCGCGACCAAACCGATGATGAAGGCGCGCTTTGGCCGGATCATCACCATCACCTCGATCGTCGGTACCACCGGCAATCCGGGGCAGATGAACTACTGCGCCAGCAAGGGCGGCCTCACCGCGATGTCCAAGAGCCTCGCGCAGGAGATCGCGAGCCGCAACGTCACCGTGAACTGCGTCGCGCCCGGCTTCATCCGCACCGCCATGACCGACGTGCTGCCCGAGGCCCAGAAGGAGGCGCTCAACGCCAAGATTCCGATGGCGCGTATGGGCGAGGGTGAGGACATCGCCGCCGCCTGCGTTTTCCTCGCCAGCAAGGAGGCGGGTTACATCACCGGCCAGACGCTGCACGTGAACGGCGGCATGGCGATGATCTGAATTGTGCGCGGGGTGTCCTTCGGGAGGTGAGCGACAATCCCGTCCTTATCCCCAGATTACCGCCGCCGCAGCCACTTCCTTCTTGCCGGTCCCGGCGCCCGCGCTAGAGAGGATGGTCCATATCCAAGGGCATCGACGTACCGGCCCAACGGGGGACTTGAGGCGAACATGAAGGCCACCATCGAACGCGCGACGCTGCTGCGTTGTCTCTCCCACGTGCAGTCGGTGGTGGAGCGGCGCAACACCATCCCGATCCTTTCGAACGTGCTGATCGAGGCGTCGGGGCAGGGCGCGCTGCGCATCATGGCGACCGACCTCGACCTGCAGGTGGTCGAGACGATTGGCGCCGTTTCCGTCGAACAACCCGGCGCGATCACCGTATCGGCGCACCTGCTGTTCGACATCGCCCGCAAACTGCCGGAGGGCAGCCAGGTGAGCCTGGACGCCGCCGACAACCGCATGGCCGTGAAGGCCGGCCGCAGCCGCTTCCAGTTGCCGACGCTGCCGCGCGACGACTTCCCGATGATCGCCGAGGGCGAGCTGCCGACCAGCTTCGAGGTTCCGGCCGCTACACTCGCGCAATTGATCGACCGGACGCGCTTCGCAATCTCCACCGAGGAGACGCGGTACTACCTGAACGGCATCTTCCTGCACGTCGCGGAGGACCAGCTGAAGGCGGCCGCTACCGACGGTCATCGCCTGGCCCGCTTCACTCTGGCCTGTCCGGATGGCGCGCAGGGAATGCCCGACGTGATCGTACCGCGCAAATGCGTCGCCGAACTGCGTAAGCTGCTGGAAGAGGCGCTGGATACCAACGTGCTGGTGGACCTTTCGGCCAGCAAGATCCGCTTCACCTTGGGTGGCGAACATGGCGTGGTGCTGACCAGCAAGCTGATCGACGGCACGTTCCCGGATTACAACCGCGTCATTCCCACCGGCAACGACAAGCTTCTGAAGATCGATCCGCGTTCCTTCTTCGAGGGTGTGGATCGTGTCGCGACGATCGCCACGGAGAAGACCCGTGCCGTGAAGATGGCGCTGGAGACGGACCGCGTGACCCTGTCGGTCACTTCGCCAGACAATGGCACCGCAGCCGAGGAAGTGCCCGCTCAGTACGGCGCGGATGGCTTCGAGATCGGCTTCAACGCCAATTATCTCAAGGACATTCTCGGGCAGATGGAAGGCGATACGGTCGAGCTTCACCTGGCCGACGCCGGTGCGCCGACGCTGATCCGTCAGGACGAGAAGAGCCCGGCGCTGTACGTGCTGATGCCGATGCGCGTCTGACGGCGGCCGCCGGCGGTTTCGGTCTGAAGGGGGGCTCCCCGGGTTCTATCCAGGACGCTTCCCCGTAACAGAGCCGGGCGCCGGCCACCTGCAGGCGGTTCCGGTTTGATGGGCCGGGACCGGCGGCTGCTCGACGTCAGCCGCCGTTCGCAGCCTCGATCATCTTCTGCACCAGCACGAACTTCTCGCGGGGCGATCCTTCGCGCGCATTGGCGATTTCCGCTTCCTCGATCTTCTTCCAGTCGCGGAAACGCACGACCTTGATGCCGCGCTCCGCCGCAAGGCGGTCGAACGCCTCTCCTCCGGGCTTGCCGCCACCTTCGCCGATGTCCTCGGCGACCTTCTCGATTATCGAGAAGCCATCGGGCCGGTTGGTGCCGATGGTGCCGGTCGGCCCCCGGCGGGCCCAGCCGACGCAATAGAGACCGGGCCGGATGCGACCCTCCTCGTTGGCAAAGCGGCCGGCCTTCTCGTCATAGGGAACGTCCGGAATCGTCGAGGTCTGATAGCCGATGCAGGCGATCACGAGGCCGGCGGGTATCTCGTACGTCTCTCCGGTCCCCACGGCGCGTCCGTCGACGAGGGCGGTTCGCTCGACGACCACCGCTTCGATCCGATCGCTTCCCAGGAGGGCCGTGGGCGCCGCGAAGAAGTCGAACTCGACCCTCACCTTACCATCGCAGTTTTCCGGCTGCCGCGCCGCGAAGGCGCGCAGATGGGCCACAGACTTGCGTTGTCCGGGATCGAGCGTGGCGTCCGCGCTCTCATCCGGCAGGTCGGCGGAATCGACGACCGGGCACGCCCGTTCGAGGTGGCCCAGCTCGCCCAGCTCCTTGGGCGTCATCGCGATCTGGTGCGGGCCCCGGCGGCCAAGGACGACGATGCGCTGAATCGCCGACGTGTCGAGCATGTCGAGCGCATGTCCGACGATGTCGCTTCCTGCGAACTCTGTCTGTGTCTTCGCCAGAATGCGCGCGACATCGAGCGCGACGTTGCCGTTGCCCACGACCACCGCCGTGTGGTGCGAGAGCGAGGGGCGCAGATCCGCGAAGTTCGGGTGGCCGTTGTACCAGCCGACGAAGGCGGCGCTGCCAAAGACGTTCGCCAGTTCCTCGCCCTCCAGGCCCAGCTTACGGTCGTTCGGCGCGCCGGTCGCCAGGATAACCGCGTCGTAAAGATCCAGCAGTTCGGCGATGGCGATGTCGTTTCCGACCGACACGTTGCCCAGGAAGCGGACGCTTTCCGACAGCGCGGTCGTCTCGTAGCGGCGCGACACCGCCTTGATCGACTGATGGTCCGGCGCGACGCCGGTGCGAATAAGGCCGAAGGGCACGGGCAGACCGTCATAGATGTCGATCATGACGCCGCCCGGCCACTGCTTCAGTGCGGCTTCGGCCGTGTAATATCCCGCCGGACCGGATCCGACGATTGCCACGTGCCTCAATTCTCGTCTCCCGCTTGTGCTGCCGGATCTGCGCCCGCGTCTGCAAGCAAGCATGTTACCGCCGCTGATCGCAAGCGAAATGTCCGTTGCGGCGCGCTCGACGGATAAGGCGCAGATCGGGTCAAACCGGTGCGATGCTTAACGGGTTGGCAATGCCGAAGAGGCCAAGGATGAGCCATGGCGATCCCCGGTGAAGGTTCCGAATCGGCTACCCCGTGCGAGGCGCCGGCGATGGGGCTGCGGCTCCGGGCTGGCGCGCGTGCCGGATCCAGCCCGGATACGCAGGTAGACCGCTCTGACGACGATCGTCGGCGTAAGTCGCGAATGCGCGGACCGCGCCGCAAACGCGATCGCAGCACCGCTGGTCCGAGGTTACTCAACCCGCAATGGCTGCTGATGGCGCCGATTGTGATGGTCACCGCAATCCTGGCCGGTCTCGCCTCGGGGTCGGTTCCCGCTCCGGTGCCGGCGCTGTGTCTTGCCACCGCGATCGCGCTCTGTGCGGCAGCGCCGATTTTCGCGAGGCTGGAAGCACAGCTAGGCGGAACGCCCTGGCTGCGGACACCGCTGCTCGGCGTGGCGGTGATCGCGCCCATGGGGCTTGCCGGACACGCACTGGGCGGATGGGCGGCACACGGCTCCGGCCTGCCTTGGGATGTCGCCGTGGCTGCCATCGCGATCGTGCTGCTCACCGCCGCCGCGTTGAATGGCGATCGCATCGTGGTGACGGTATTCGCACTGAGTGCGCTGTGTGCGGGCGCGGCCGTATGGCAAGGGTCGCTGGTCGCCGATGGCCTGCTCGGCCTTGGCACCGTGGCCGCGCTTATGGCGATCGGCGCGGGACGCGGCGCGGTGGTCCAGGCTGCCAACGACCGCCTCGCGCGTGAGCACGAGCAGAGCCGCGCCGAGGAACTGCTGGCCGAATATGAGGACTCCGGACAAGGCTGGTTCTGGGAGACCGACCGACGCGGCCAACTCACCTACGTTTCGCGGCGCATCGCGAGCCTGCTCGGTAAGGATCAGGCGGGTCTGGAAGGACGGCCTTTCACCGACCTATTCGTGCTCGACAGCAAGGCTCTGGAGAGTGAGCGCACGCTCGTATTCCACCTGTCGACCCGCTCCTCGTTCCAGGAGTTGCCCGTGCGCGCCGCCACTGGCGAGACGGAAGAACGCTGGTGGTCGATCTCGGGTCGTCCTGTGCTCGACCCGTTCAACAACTTCCTGGGCTTCCGCGGTTCGGGCACCGACCTCACCGAGACGCGCAAGTCGCAACAGCACGCGGTTGAGCTGGCGCGGTTC
>Ga0268265_10004173_pt1 | contig 10116 bp, 7 predicted proteins | sample KBSSwiS52_FD_190355 | JGI IMG/M metagenome (GOLD analysis project Ga0268265, IMG submission 190355) | Switchgrass rhizosphere microbial communities from Kellogg Biological Station, Michigan, USA - KBS Switchgrass S5-2 (SPAdes) (version 2) | ecosystem: Host-associated > Plants > Roots >...
TGCCTGCTGGTCGACGCCGACCGGTTCGGCGCGAGCCGCGACCGAGTCCTCGAGCAGCTCGCCCGGCACGACATCGAGGCGCGCCCCACCTGGAAGCCGATGCATCTGCAGCCGGTGTTCGCCGACTGCGTGATGCGCGGCGGCACGGTCTGCGCCGACCTGTTCCGCCGCGGGCTCTGCCTGCCGAGCGGTTCCGCTCTCACCGATCACGACCGGGACCGCGTCGTGGCCGCCGTCCGCGCGGCCGCCGAGCAGGAAGGGTAAGGCCCGCATGCGGATCGTCTACATCCACCAGTACTACTGCAACCCGCAGATGGCCGGCGGCATCCGCTCCTACGAGCAGGCCCGCCGGCTGGTCGCCCGCGGGCACACCGTGCACGTCATCACCACCGACATCACCGTCGGCGGCACTCGGCGGCAGACCGAGGATGACGGCATCCACGTGCACTGGTACCCGGTGCCCTACTCGAACGAGATGTCCTACGGCCGGCGGTTGCGCGCGTTCGCCGCGTTCATGGTGCTGGCCACGGCGAAGGCGGCCGCGCTCAAGGCCGACCTGGTGTTCGCCACCAGCACCCCGCTCACCGTCGCCGTGCCCGGCGTCCTCGCCGCCAAGCTGCGCCGCGTGCCGTTCGTCTTCGAGGTCCGCGACCTGTGGCCGGAGATCCCGATCGAGATGGGCGCCCTGCGCAACCCGGTGACCCGGCGACTGGCCACCGGGCTCGCGAACTTCGCCTACCGCAACGCGGCGGAGGTCATCGCGCTCTCGCCGGGCATGGCCGCCGGGGTCACCGCCCGCCGCCCGGCCACCCGGACCACGGTCATCCCCAACGCCGCCGACCTGGCGATGTTCGACGTCGCGCCGGAGGCGGTGCGCCGCTTCCGCGAGCAGCACCGATGGCTGGGCGACCGGCCGCTGATCGTCTACACCGGCGCCCTCGGCGCGGTGAACGGCGTGGACTACCTGATCCACGCCGCCCGCCGGATGCGCGACGCCGACCCGCAGGTGCAGGTCCTCATCGTGGGCCACGGCCGGGAGTGGGCGGCGACCCGCGAGCTCGCGGCCGAGCACGACCTGCTCGACCGAAGCGTGCACATGTGGGAAAAGGTCCCCAAGGCCGAGCTGCCGGTGATCCTCGGCGCCGCGACCATGTCGACCAGCCTGGTCCGGCCGATCCGCGCCCTCTGGGACAACTCGGCCAACAAGTTCTTCGACGCGTTCGCCGCCGGGCGGCCCATCGCCATCAACTACGGCGGCTGGCAGAGCGACCTGCTGCGGGAGTCGGGCGCCGGGCTGGTGCTCGACCCGGCCGACGCCGACGGTGCCGGCGCGGTGCTGGCCGGGCACGCCCGCGACGAGCCGTGGCTGGCGCGGGCGAGAGCGGCGGCCCGCCGCCTGGCGCTGGAGCAATTCTCCCGGGACCTGCTCTTCGAGCGGTTCGAGGCCGTGTTGAACCGGTCGGTGGCCACCGGGCGGACGCGCCGCCACGCCACGGCCGCCGCCCTGTCCGAGTAGCCGTCCTGCAAGACCGGGAGAGTCAGCCGTGGAACTGCGCGAGTACGTACGGGCGTGCCGCCGCCGTTGGGTGTGGATCGTCGTGCCGGTGCTGCTCGCCGCCGGCCTGGCGGCCGGCCTGACGCTGACCCGGGAACCGGCCTACCGGTCGTCGATGGTGCTGTTCGTGACGACCGGCGCGGGCGACCCGGACTCCGGGGCGAGCCGGCTCAACTCGTACATCGCGTTGCTCACCGGCCCACGGGTGGCGCAGAGCGTGGTCACCAAGGTGGGCCCGCCGCTGACCGCCGACGAGGTACGCACCAGCCTGTCCGCGGAGGTCCAGGCGGGCACCGACCTGCTGGTCGTCTCGGCCACCGACGCATCCGCCGAGCGCAGCCGCTCCATCGTGAAGGCGGCCACCACCGAGTTGGTGGCGCTGGTCAAGAAGCTGAACCCGCCGACTGCGGGCAGCAACGGCCCGCCGCCGTCGGTCTCGGTCGCGCAGGACGCGGTCACCAACCGTGAGCCGGACGGCCTGGTCCGCAACGTCGGGTTCTCGGCCGTGCTGGGCCTGCTGCTCGGCGGGATCGCGGTCGCCGTCCGCGAGGCGACCCGCAAGACGATCGCCGAGGAGGACGACCTGCGCCGGCTCGGCCTCGGCACGGTCGGCACCATCGCGATCGGCGGCCGGATGGGGCGCTCCGGTCACCCCGACGAGGCGCTCGCCGAGGCGTTCCGGCGGCTGCGCAGCCTGCTGCCCGAGGTGACCGGGCTGCGCCAGGACGGCGCGCGGGGGGCCTCGCTGGTGCTCACCGGCGCCAACCCCAAGGAGGGCACCACCGCCGTCGCCTGCGGACTGGCGATCGCGATGGCCGAGACCGGCGCCCGGGTGCTGCTCGTGGACGCCAACCTGCGCTCCCCCGGGGTCGGCCGCTACCTGTCGATGGAGTCCAGCCCGGGCCTGGCCGACGTGCTGGCCGGCCGGCTGGCCGTGACCGACGTCCTGCAGGACCCGCTGAACGGCCGGCTCACCGTGCTGCCGCCCGGCGACCACCTGCGCGACCCGGGCGAGGTGCTGGCCTCGCCGTCGCTGGGCGCCACGATGCGCGGGCTCACCGAGCGCTTCGACGTCGTGCTCGTCGACGCGCCGCCGCTGCACGGCGTCGCGGACGCCGCCGTGCTGAGCAAGGTGACCGACGGCGCGCTGCTCGTGGTCCGCGCCAACCGCACCCGCACGGCCGACGTGCAGCGGTCGACCGACCTGCTGGAACGGGTCGGCGCCCGGCTGGTCGGCGCCGTGCTCAACGCGCTGCCGCGCCGGCTGCCCACCGGGCCGGCCGGCCGGCGGCCGACGCCGGTCGACGCCCCGGCCGACAACCTGGGCCTGGTCACCAGCCTGATCAACGGTCCGGAGGCGGCCGACGCCGGGGCCGAGACCAGCGTCATGCCGCCCTATCCGAGCACCGTCCGCGGCCGGGCCCGGGTGGTCGAGGCCGAGGACCCGGAGGACTACGCGGGCCGGGCCCGGGTGGTCGAGTCCACCGCCGAGGTCCCGCACGAGCGGGCCGGCCGGGCCCGGGTGGTCGAGTCCACCGCCGACGTTCCGCACGAGCGGGCCGGCCGGGCCCGGGTGGTCGAGTGCACCGCCGAGGTCCCGCCGGACGCCGGCCGGATCGTGCGCGGCAAGGCGCGGGTGGCCGGCACCGAACCACCGGATCCGCCCCGACTGCCCGCTCCGCGCACCGGCAACGACGCGAGCAAAGCCGGCACGAAGAAGGCCCTTACCGACAAGGCCGCCGCAGACAAGGCCGCCGCGGCCGGCGCCGCCGCAGACAAGGCCACCGCGGCCAAGGCCACCACGGATACAACGGACAAGACGACCGAAGCGGCCGAGCGCCCGGCGGATGCCGGCAAGACGGATGACGAGCATGAGTGAGCTGCAGGCGGAACGCCCGCCGCCGCCCGCGCGACTCGCCGCCCCCCGCCGCACCCCGGCGGCCTGGCTGCTCGGCCAGCTACGCGAGTCGTACGTCCAACTGTTCGCCTCGCAGCTGCTGATCGGCGCCGTCGCCCTGGTCGCCAACGTGCTGATGGTCCGCGCCCTGACCCCGGCACACCGCGGCGAGGTCGCCCTCATGCTCCAGGTCGTCTACCTCGCCACCCAGGTGATGCTGCTCGGCACCGAGCGCAGCTTTGTCGCGAGTTACCACAACACAGCCCCCGCCGCCGCGGTCCGCGCCTATGCCCGGTTACTCGTCGTCCCCTGCGGGCTGGGCCTGACCGTGGCGGCGGTCTACACCATGGTGGCGCCGGACCGGCTCAACCCCGGCCCGCTCGTCGTCTCGCTGCTCGGCGGCTACTCCCTCGTCGAGGTCTCCGGACTGGCGATCCAGTCGATCGCCATCGCCGCCGGCCGGGTCGGCGACTTCCTGGTCCTGCGGTTCGTCGAGTCCGGGCTGCTGCTCGTGCTGCTGATCGCGCTTTATCTGGCCGGCACCACCCACCCGGAGATCTGGATCGTCGCCTACCTGGTCGCCGGGGGGCTGCCGACCATCTGGTACGTCCTGCGGTGGCTGCGAATGCCGCCGGGGGCCACGACGGCCGTCGACCACAACCGCCTGGTCCGCCGGGAGGGGCTCGCGCTCTTCCCCGCGGCGCTGTCCAACATGGCGATGCTGCGCTCCGACCGGCTCGCGCTGCCGGCCATCGCCTCGACGTCGGCCCTCGGCCTGTACGCCAGCGTGGCCACCATGACCGAGCTGCTCGCCTGGCCGGTGCGCGCCTACGCCGACTCGCGCCTGGGCCGGTGGCGGGCGTCGCACCGGGACGGCCGCCTCGCCGCCCGGCCGATCATTCTGAGCGCCGCCCTCTACGGCCTGGTGGTGGCCCCGATCGCCGCGGCCGGGCTGTACCTGCTGATCGTGCCGGTCTTCGGGCACCAGTACGCGCCGGCCAAGGTGGTCGTGGTGCCGTTGGTGGCCGCGGCCGCCCTGTACGCGGTGTCCCGGGTGAGCCTGGGCCTGCTCATCGCCAAGGGCCACGGCGGGCTGGTCTCCGCCGCGGAGATCACCGGCTTCGTGGTGAGCTTCGCGGCGTACCTGCTGCTGATCCCGCCGTTCGGGATCCTCGGCGCCGCCTACGGTTCGCTCATCGGCTACGGCTCCTGCCTGGTCTTCGCCCTGGTGACCAACACGGTCGCCAGAGAGAAGGCGCCATGACCTGGTTCGCCAACCCGCGCGTCTTCCTGGCACCCGGCCTCGTGATGATCCTGGTCGCCATCGGCGGCCGGTACACGCTGGACCGCGCCGGGTTCACCGACCTCGCCTGGGTGGACCTGCGGGTGATCGGGCTGGCCGTGGCGCTCGTCGTGCTCACCGTCGACATCGCCCGCCGCCCGCGCCCGGCGGGCGGGCACCGGCGGGAGGGCTGGCTGGTAGCGGCCGGGCTCTTCTTCGTCTTCCAGATCGCCTCGGGCCTGTGGGCGCCGGCCGCCGCGCGGGTCGGCCCGCAGACGCTCGACCTGGTCCTGATGGCCGCCCTGATCATCGCCTTCTACCTGTACGCGGTGGGCGACCCGGAGACCGTCGTACGCACCGGTTTCCTGCTGTTCTACCTCGCGGCCGTGATCTTCGCGCTGGCCGCGCTGTTCATCAACGGCCCGGGCGAGCAGGGCCGCTACTCGGCGTTCGGGGGCGGGCCCAACGTCTTCGTCCGGATCGAGATCCTCGGGATCATCAGCGCGATCGCGCTGACCCTGTTCACCCGCCGCCTGCTGCCGCTGCTGGCCGTGCCGCTGTTCCTGCTGGCCGCCGTGCTTTCCGGCTCGCGGGCCGGCCTGCTCGCCGGCGTCGTGGTGGGCGCCGCCGCGCTGCTGAAGATCCGGCACCGGCTGGCCGCCGGGCCGGTCGTCGCGGCGACCGCCGTGCTGGCCTTCGCCGGCGGCGTGATCTGGGCGTTCGCCCCGCCCGCCTTCACCGACCTGTTCCAGGAACGGTTCGTTGAGCAGACCGTGCAGCAGCGCTACCTGTCGGACCGCACCGACATCTGGGCGGCCGCCTGGCGGCTGGCGGTCGACCATCCGATCGCCGGCACCGGCCTGGACGGCTTCTACGGCCTCGTCGGGGTCAACCAGAACGTCGAATATCCGCACAACTACCTGCTCGGCGTCGCCGCCGAGGGCGGCCTGATCGGCATCGGGCTGCTCACCGCCGCGATCGTGCTGTGGGCCTCGACCGTACGCGGCGGCGGCGCCCACCCGCGGCTGACCGGGCTGGCCGTGGCCGCGGCCGTCTTCGTGGCCCTGAGCAGCCTGTTCTCCGGCGACTACTACGACGCCCGCCTCGCCTGGCTGTTCGCCGCGATGGCCGCCGCGGCCGCGGTGACCCCGGCCGCCGCCGGGACGGGCGACCCGAGCGCACCCGAACGAGAGGCCGTGTCCCCATGACACCCCGGACCGTGCGGCTGGACCGCCGTGCCGTGCTCCTGCTGACCATCGGCTCGCTGGCCGCCACCGGGTGCGGCTCGACCGCCCGGGACGTGCCCGCGGTGCTGGATCCGCTGCCGGCCGCGCCGGTGGAAACCGCACAGGCCGCCACGATCAAGCCGGTCTCCTACTGGGCCGGCGTCTTCGCCCGGGGCTGGGAGTACCAGTACCAGAACAGCCTGCCGCAGAGCAGATCCACGGACAGCTGGGACCACTACAACCTGTCCTATTCCGTGGACGCCTGCGTCGCGATGTTCCGGGCCACCCAGGACCGCCGCTACCTCGACCGCGCGCTGGAGTTCATCGAGAACGTGGCCGCCGCCGCGGCGCCGTCGGCCTCGCTGAGCGGCAGCCAGTATCACGACGGCTACCGCGGCTGGGGCTCGTCCAAATCCGGCGAGAACGGCGCGGAGGTCCCGCTCTACGAGAGCTACTTCTGGCGGTACGGGACGGCGCTGCTCGTCGCGATGCGGGACACCCCGGCGGTGTACGGCAACGCCGGTTACCGCACCCGCTACGACCGGCTGCTGACGTTCGCCGAGACACACGTCTTCGCGAAGTGGTATGCCCGCGGGGCCCGCAAGACGATCTACCGGGACCGCACCCACATGGCGGCGCACTGGGCACTGATCGCGCAGAACCTGGCGTACGTGACCAGCGATCCCGGCCGCCGGGCGCGCTACCTCGGCGTGGCCACCGGGATCGACGGCCAGCTGCGCGGCCAGCTGCGCCGCAGCCCGGTCGAGCCGACCGCCTACTTCTGGAGCGACGTCTGGGGTTCGGCCGCGCGGCCCGGGCAGGATGTCAGCCATGGCAACGGCGTCATGGCGTACGTGGTGGAGGCCCGCGACCGCGGCAAATCCTGGACGGCCGCGGACCTGGCGGCCTTCTCGGCCACGCTGACCAAGGTGATCTGGCCGGGCGGCCGGACCTATCGCGCCTATGTGGACGGCACCGGCTCGGACAACGGCTGGTTCTCCGACGGTTTCGTCAAGCTCGGCCGCTCCGACCCCGCCGTCCAGCTGCGTCTGGAGACCCACCAGGTGGTCAACGACCAGTTCGCCGCCAACATGGCGCTCAACGCCAGGATATTGCGCCCGTAGCAAGGGAGATTTCCGACCATGGCACCGACGGAGCGCGCCGCGCTTCTGGACCCGGCGGCACCGGAGTGGACCGAGGCCCTCCGGCGGACCGGCCACGACCTCTACCACGAACCGGACTACGTCGCGCTGGACGCGAACCTGAGCCACGGCACGCCGGCCGCGTTCTGGTTCTCCGACGGCGACCGGCACCTGCTCATGCCGCTGATCGTGCGGGACATCCCGGGCTCGGACCGGCGCGACGCGGTGTCGCCGTACGGATATCCCGGCCCGGTCAGCAACGCCTCGCCGCGCGACACCGAGTTCTGGACCGGCGCCTGCGCCGCGATGATCGACACGCTGCGGGGCGAGGGGCTGGTCACCGTGTTCGTCCGGTTGCACCCGCTGCTCCCGCCCGCGCTGCCGGTGCTGCGCCAGTACGGCACGCTGGTCCGGCACGGCGAGACGGTGTCGATGGATCTCACCGTCAGCGTCGAGGAGATGTGGCGGCAGACCCGCAGCGACCACCGCAACCACATCAACCGGGCGCGCCGCGCCGGCACCCGGGTGGTCTTCGACGACTGGGACCGGCTGGACGAGTGGGTGGCGGTCTACCACGACAACATGCGGCGGGTCGGCGCGCCGTCCTACTACTTCTTCACCGGCGAACACCTGGCCGCCCTGCACGAGGCGGTCGGCGACCGGATGCATCTCGCGGTCGCCATCGAGGGCGACGAGGTGGTGGGCGGCAACACGTTCTTCGAGCACGACGGCATCGCCACCGGGTACGTCTCGTCGACCCGGCGGGCCAAGCACCGGTACGCCGACGAGTTGCTCTACGACGAGGTGCGCCGCTGGTGCAAGGAGCGCGGCGACACGGTCTTCCACCTGGGTGGCGGCAAGGGCGGGGTGTGCGACTCGCTGTTCACGTACAAGGCCGGCTTCTCGCCGCGACGGCATCCGTTCCACACCTGGCGGGTGGTCACCGATCCCGGCCCGTACCGGCGGTTGGTCCGCGAGTTCCGGCCCGAGGCCGACCCGGCCGACCTGTCCAGCACCTTCCCGTCCTACCGTTAGGAGCCCCCATGCGGATCAGCTGCGTCGGCGGCGGCCCCGCCGGCCTGTATTTCGCGGTGCTGGCGAAGCTGGCCGACCCCGGACACGAGGTCACCGTGCTGGAGCGCAACCCGGCCGGGGTGACGTACGGCTGGGGGGTGGTGTTCTGGGACGACCTGCTCGACGACCTGTTCCGGTACGACCCGGTCAGCGCCCGGCGGATCTGGGACGCCGCCTGGAAGTGGGACGAGTACGAGGTGCGCGCCACCGGCAAGCAGGTGACCCACCTGGCCGGTTACGGCTTCAGCCTGGGCCGGCACCGCCTGCTCGACATCCTGGCCGAGCGGGCCGCCGAACTGGGCGTCGAGATCCGTTATCGCGAGGAGGTCACCGGCCTGCCGGACAAGCTCGCCGACGCGGACCTCGTGATCGCCGGCGACGGCGCCGGCAGCCGGCTGCGCGAGGAGAACGCCGAGCACTTCGGGGCCGAGATCGACGTGGGCCGCAACAAGTACATCTGGCTCGGCACCCCGCACCTCTTCCGCACCTTCACGTTCGGCTTCGAGCGGACCCCGGCCGGCTGGATCTGGTTCCACGCCTACCCGTTCTCGGCCGAGGCCAGCACGTTCATCGTCGAGTGCACGCCGGAGACCTGGGCGGCGCTGGAGTTCGACCGCCTCGACGCCGAGGCCGGGTGCGCCCGTCTGGAGGCCATCTTCGCCGACCACCTGGACGGCCGGCCGCTCACCGACCACCGGGCCGGCTCGGGCAGCACGGGCTGGCTGAACTTCCGCCGGATCACCAACCAGCGCTGGGACCACGGCACCGTGGCGCTGATGGGCGACGCCGCGCACACTACGCACTTCGCCATCGGCTCGGGCACCAAGCTGGCGATGCAGGACGCGATCGCGCTGGCCGACGCGCTGGCCGCCGGCGACGACCTGGCCGTGGCGCTGGAACGATACGAACATCGCCGCAAGGCGGCCCTCGCGCCGCTGCAGCGGGCCGCGCTGGCCAGCAGCTCCTGGTTCGAGCGGATGCCGGAGTACGCCGACCTGCCGTCGAAGCAGTTCTCCTATGCGCTGTCCAACCGGCGCGGCGAGTATCCACTGTGGCGATATCTGCTGCATGTCACCACGCAGCGCACGGTGCCGCGCACCCTGCTGCGCTGGACACTGAGCGCACGACGGTGGGCGCGGGCGCGGCGGCGCCCGCCGTCCGGCGCGGCGCCGGCGGAGCGACCGGCGCGGGATTATCGGCTGAGACCGAGAACCGCGAAGGGATGAGTGATGGCGGAGGCAGCCTTGCTTGATCCCGGCGACACCGCGTGGGCCGACGCGTTGTCCCGGGTCCGACACGACGTCTACCACCTGCCGGAGTACGTGCGTCTCGACGCCGACGTGTCCGGCAGCACACCGGTGGCCTTCCGCTATGCCGAGGCCGGCCGGGTTCTCCTGCTGCCCCTCCTGCTGCGGCGCATCCCGGAGAGTGACCTGCTCGACGCCACGTCGCCGTACGGGTATCCGGGCCCGGTGAGCAACGCCGGGCTGGACGACTTCGGTTTCTGGTCGCGGGGCTTGCGGGCGATGGCCGAGCTGTTGGCCAGTTGGCGTGTGGTCACCGTCTTCGTCCGGCTGCATCCGCTCTTCCCGTTCCCGGCCGTGGCCTTGGCCGAGGCCGGCACGGTGGTGCACCACGGCGAGACCGTCTCGGTCGATCTGGCCCTGAGCACCGAGGAGATCTGGCGGCAGACCCACCGCACCCACCGCAATCAGATCAACAAGGCGAAGCGGGCCGGCGTGTCCATCGTGGTCGACGACTGGGACCGCCTGGACGCCTGGATCGGCACGTACCACGCCACCATGCGCCGGGTCGGTGCGGCGGAGTTCTACTTCTTCACCGCGGCACACTTCCACCGGCTGCGGGCCGCCCTGGGCGGCCACGCCCACCTCGCCGTCGCCCTGGCCGGCGACGACGTGCTCGGCGGCAACCTGTTCTTC
>Ga0268265_10004184_pt1 | contig 10100 bp, 7 predicted proteins | sample KBSSwiS52_FD_190355 | JGI IMG/M metagenome (GOLD analysis project Ga0268265, IMG submission 190355) | Switchgrass rhizosphere microbial communities from Kellogg Biological Station, Michigan, USA - KBS Switchgrass S5-2 (SPAdes) (version 2) | ecosystem: Host-associated > Plants > Roots >...
CCAGGTACAGGATGTCGGAATAGGTTCCGAAATCGAGCATGACCTTATCGCCAGCCGCCGGGTTGAAATCGGTCACGACATCGTGACCGCCACCCGAACGCAGGACGAACGTGTCTGCGCCATCGCCGCCAGTCAGCGTGTCGTTGCCGGCGCTGCCGTCGAGAAAATCATTCCCGCGGCTGCCTTCGACGGTATCACCCGTCGCGGTGCCGACCAGACGATCGGCTTTGTTGCTACCTTTGATTCGCATTTTCTTTGCCCCCTCAATCGGACGGGCCGGTAAATGCGCCGTTAGGTGTTCCCGGACGGTTCATCGACAAGGTGAACGAAACCTTGAGGGTGCCGTGCAACTTCGCGATTACCACGGAACCCATTGTCAGAATTAATGTTTGGGACGAAGCGCTTGCCGTTCACATCGCCGCAATGCGGGATCGTGGTAAAACGAGACCTTGCGCAAAGTGGTGGTAATCCCGATCATTCCGGAAATGAAACCGATCGCCGCAACGCGGGTTGACCGCGCAATGCTGAACGAGTCCAGGAATTACGAATGCGCGTATTGATCGTCGAAGACGAACCTAACCTCGGGCGGCAATTGCGCTCCACGCTCGAAGGGGCGGGCTACGCCGTCGATCTGGCGACCGATGGCGAGGATGGCCACTACCTCGGCTCGACCGAAAGCTATGACGCGGTGATCCTCGATCTCGGCCTGCCCGAAGTCGACGGCCTGACGGTGCTCGACCGCTGGCGCAAGGAAGGCCGCAAGATGCCGGTCCTGGTGCTGACCGCGCGCGACAGCTGGTCGGACAAGGTCGCCGGGCTCGATGCCGGCGCCGACGATTATCTCGCCAAGCCGTTCCAGACCGAAGAACTGATCGCCCGGCTGCGCGCGCTCATCCGCCGCTCGTCCGGCAACGCCTCGTCCGAGCTCAATTCGGGCGATATCCGGCTCGACACCCGCTCGGGCAAGGTGACCAAGGCGGGCGAGCCGGTGAAGCTCACCGCGCAGGAGTACAAGCTCCTGTCCTACCTCATGCACCACAAGGGCAAGGTGGTCAGCCGGACCGAGCTCATCGAGCACATCTACGACCAGGATTTCGACCGCGATTCGAACACCATCGAGGTGTTCGTCACCCGCATCCGCAAGAAGCTCGGGCCGGACGTGATCACCACCATCCGCGGCCTTGGCTACAGCCTCGAGGAGCCGGTGGAGGCGCGGACTCCGTGAGCGGCGATGCCGCCCCGGCAACGGCGGCGGCCGAGGCTCCACCGCCCGCCGCGACCAAGGCGCGCGGGCCGCGGACCGGTTCGCTCACCCGGCGGATCATCGGCGTTGCCGCGCTGTGGATCGTCGCGCTGCTGTTGATCGGCGGCTTCGCGCTCGACCGGGTGCTGTCCCGCTCGATCATCGACAATTTCGATACCCAGTTGGTGCGAGTCCTCAATTCGATGATCGGCGCGTCGGAAATCGGGCCAGACGGCGAGGTCCGCTTCACCCGCCCGCCGGCCGACCAGCAATTCATCGAGCCCTATTCGGGTCTCTACTTCCAGATCAGCGGGGTCGGCGCCGATACCTTCGCCTCGCGCTCGCTGTGGGACCGCCGCTTGCGGGTCACCGGCAATCACCTCGACGTGAAGCCGCACCTCTACGACAGCAACGAATTTTCGAGCACGGACCATGCCGAGCCGCTGCGCATCGTCGAGCGCGACGCGATCTTGCCGGGATCGAATATCCGCTGGCGGTTCCAGGTCGCCCAGTCGCGCAGCACGATCGACGACCAGATCCATCGCCTCCGCTCGACCTTGTTCTGGAGCTTTCTCGCGCTCGGCGTCGGTTTGTTCGCCCTCGGTGCGCTGCAGACGCTGTACGGCCTGTGGCCGCTGCGGCGCGTGCGCCGCGAGGTCGCGTCGATCCGGTCGGGCGCCAAGACCCGGGTCGGACGCGACTTCCCGGTCGAAATCCGTCCGCTGACCGAAGAGATCAACCAATTGCTCGCGCACAGCGAGGCGCAGGCCGAGGAAGCGCGGCGCCACGCCGGCAACCTCGCCCATGCGCTCAAGACCCCGCTGACCGTCATCACCAACGCCGCGACCGCCCGCGCGCCCGATTTGCCCGACACCGTGTTCCGCGAGGCGCTGATCATGCGCCGCCAGGTCGATCACCATCTCGCCCGCGCCCGCGCGATCGGGCGCCGCGCGTCGGCCCAGTCGCGCGCCCGCGTGTGGGATAGTCTCGCTGCCGTGCAGCGCGCGGTCGACCGCCTGCACGAGAACGTCACCGTCGATATCGCCGGCGACCACCAGGTGGAGGTCCGGGTCGAGCGCCAGGATCTCGATGAAATGCTCGGCAACCTCGTCGACAATGCCGCGAAATATGGCGGCGGCCGGGTGTTCGTGACGGTCGAGCCCAGGGGCAGCACGGTCGACATCCTGATCGAGGATGACGGGCCAGGCATCCCCCAGGAAGACCGCGGCGAGCTGTTCACCCGCGGCGCGCGGCTCGACACGACCGGCAAGCCCGGAACCGGGCTCGGCCTCGCGATCGTCCGCGACGTGGCCGAGATCTACGGCGGGTCGATCCGCCTCGAAGAGAGCGAGGACCTCGGCGGGCTGCTTGCACGGCTGACTCTGCCCTCCGGCTAAGCCTGCCCGCCCTTCGTCGAACACTGCTTTGACGACCGCCAACCAAAAGTGCATGAAGCCCGCTTGTCCGGGGAGGTATTATCCATGAAGATCAAGATGTTGGCGCTCGCGACCGCAAGCCTGCTGGCGATTGTGCCGATGAGCGCCGATGCCGCCAAGCCGCGCTTCGGCAGCTGGGGCTATGACGCGACGGCGATGGACAGCGCGGTCAAGCCGGGCGACGACTTCTTCGATTACGTCAACGGCGCCTGGTTCAAGCGCACCGAGATCGCGCCGGACCGCACCTTCGCCGGCATCGACTCGGTGCTCAACGACCAGATCGAGAAGGACGTCCGCGCGATCGTGGAGGACATGGCCAAGAACCCCGGGGCCAACGGCCGCCTCGGCCAGCAGATCGGTGACCTCTACGCGAGCTGGATGGACGAGGGCACGGTCGAGAAGCTCGGCACCGAGCCGCTCAAGCCCTATCTCGCCCGGATTGCGGCGGTGAAGACGCGCGGCGATCTCGTCGATCTGTTCGCCGAACCCGGCTTCGATGCGCCGATTGGCCTCTACATCTATGCCGACCTCAAGGACCCGACCCGCTATTCGGTCTATGCCTCGCAGGACGGCCTCGGCATGCCGAACCGCGATTATTATCTGCTCCAGGGCGCCAAGTACGACACCTATCGCACGGCCTATCGCAACTACATCATCGAGCTCGAACGCCAGGCCGGCATCAGTGAGCCCGAGGCCCGCGCCGACCGCATCATCGCGCTCGAGACCGAGATCGCGAAGATCCACTGGACGCCCGAACAGAGCCGCGACATCGAGAAAATCTACAACCCGATGTCCCGCGCCGAGCTGCGCGCCTTCGCGCCCGAGCTGGACTGGGACCGGGCGCTGACCAAGCTCGGCCTCGGCAATATCAACCAGCTGGTGGTCGGCGAGAAAAGCGCCGTGCAGGCCGAGGCGAAGATGCTGGCGTCCGTGCCGCTCGAGACGTGGAAGGACTGGACCGCGGTCCATTTCATCAGCGCCAACGCGCAATATCTGCCCAAGGCGTTCGATGACGCCAGGTTCAATTTCTATTCGAAGACATTGCGCGACGTGCCGAGTCAGCGGGCGCGGTGGAAACGCGGCGTCGACATGGTCAATGGTGCGGTCGGCGAAGGCGTCGGGCAGATCTACGTCCAGCGCCATTATCCCCCGGAAAGCGACCGCCAGATGGGCGAACTGATCGCCAACATCCGCGCCGCGCTCCAGGAAAAGATCGAGTCCAACAGCTGGATGGATGCGCCGACCAAGGCCCGCGCGCTCGAGAAGCTGTCGACCTTCGACCCGCGCATCGGGCATCCGGCCAAGTACATCGATTATTCGTCGCTGGAGGTGAAGCGCGGCGACCTGCTCGGCAACGCCATCCGCTCCAGTGATTTCGACTGGAAGCTGCTGCTGTCGCGCTTCCCCAAACCCGTCGACCGCTCGCTGTGGGGCATGCTGCCGCAGACCAACAACGCTTATTACGACCCGACCCAGAACCAGATCACCTTCCCCGCGGCGATCCTCCAGCCGCCCTATTTCGATCCCAACGCCGATCCGGCGTCGAACTATGGCAGCATCGGCGCGACCATCGGCCACGAGATCGGCCACGGGTTCGACGACCAGGGCCGCAAGTTCGATGCGCAGGGCAAGCTCAGCGACTGGTGGACCCCGGCGAGCGCCAAGCTGTACATGGCGAGCGCCGAGAAGCTGGTCGCCCAATATAATGCGTTCGAGCCGATCCCCGGCGTCCACATCAAGGGTGAGCTGACTTTGGGCGAGAACCTCGGCGACCTCGGCGGGCTCGAAGTCGCCTACGCCGCCTACCGCAAATATGTCGCCCAGCACGGTGAGCCGCCGGTGATCGACGGCATGACCGGCGACCAGCGCTTCTTCATCGCTTACGGCTACAGCTGGGAGACCAAGCAGCGCGAAGGCGCGCTCCGCGCCCAGCTGCTGACCAACGAGCACAGCCCGGCCAAGTATCGGGTCAACGGCGTCGTCCGGAACATCGACGCCTGGTACAAGGCGTTCAACGTGCAGCCGGGCGACAAGATGTACCTGCCGCCCGAACAGCGCATCCACGTCTGGTAGGCGGCTAGGAAAAGCGGCGCTGTCCGGCTAGGGCGGCGCCGTGTCCGCGACCGTTCATCCGCTGCGAACCACCGGCGAGCCCTCGCTCGAGCCAATGATGGCGCTCGTCGCCGCCGACATGAACGGCGTCAACGCGGTCATCCTCGAGCGGATGCAGAGCAAGGTCGCGCTGATCCCCGAACTGGCCGGCCACCTCATCGCCGGGGGGGGCAAGCGCATGCGGCCGATGCTGACCCTGGCCTGCGCCAGCCTGCTCGATTACCCCGGAACGCGCCATCACAAGCTCGCCGCCGCGGTCGAGTTCATCCACACCGCGACCCTGCTCCACGACGATGTCGTCGATGGCTCGGGAATGCGCCGCGGCAAGCAGACCGCGAACCTCATCTGGGGCAATCCGGCGAGCGTGCTGGTCGGCGATTTCCTGTTTTCCCGAGCGTTCGAGCTGATGGTCGAGGACGGTAGCCTCAAGGTGCTGCGCATCCTCAGCCACGCCTCGGCGGTGATTGCCGAGGGCGAAGTCGATCAGCTCACCGCCCAGCGCCGGATCGAGACCGACGAAGAGCAATATCTGACGATCATCAGCGCCAAGACCGCGGCCCTGTTCGCCGCCGCCTGTCGCGTGTCGCCGGTGGTTGCCGAAGCCGACGAAGATGCCGAGCTCGCGCTCGAAAGCTACGGCAGGCATCTCGGCATCGCCTTCCAGCTGACCGATGACGTAATCGATTACGCGTCCGACGCCGCGACCATGGGTAAGGGCGTCGGCGACGACTTCCGCGACGGCAAGATGACCCTGCCGGTGATCCTCGCCTACGCTCGTGGCAGCGAGACCGATCGCAAGTTCTGGCGCGATGCAATTACGGGCGAACGCGCATCCGACGCGGACCTGGTGCATGCGGTCGAATTGCTCCGTTCGAGCGGCGCTCTATCGGACACCGTCGAGCGTGCCCGCCATTACGGCCGGCGCGCGATCGATGCGCTGGCGATGTTCCCGGCAAGCAAGGCCAAAGCGGCGCTGACCGAGGCGGTCGAGTTCGCCATCGCCCGCGCTTACTGAGCACGGATGCTTGATTTGACCCGAGCACTTTGCCACTTGCGCCAGCGATGACCGTCGCGCGCATTTCCGAACTCGATCGCCGGACCACCCAGTCGGGCACGGCCAACACCGGCCGCTGGCTGCTCGAGTTCGAGCGGCAGCAGGCACTGCGGCCCGATCCGCTGACCGGCTGGAACGGCTCGGGCGACACGAGGACGCAGCTGCGCCTCCCGTTCCCGACCAAAGACGCGGCGATCGCTTATTGCGACAAGCACGGCCTCGCCTACCATGTCATTCCGGCGCCGCCGGTGCGCCTCAAGCTCCAGGCCTACGCCGACAACTTCCGTTAGGTTGCACTAGCTCCATAATGGACGCACATTCCTCCGGCCGAGCTAGGGGGAAGGCTGCGTTCTGCAGACATACGGCTGGTCATCGGCACCCGCCCCGAAGCGATCAAGCTTGCCCCAGTCGCGCACGCGCTCGCCGCGCGCGGGAAGCAGCCGAGCCTGATTTTCACCGGCCAACATCCGTCGCTTGATCCCGCCGAGCACCGGCTCGATGGCTATCGGACGGTTCATCTGGATTGCCCCGGCGAAGCCAACCCTGACGAGCACGTCGAGCGGGTCGCGGCGGCGATCGCGCCATTGCTGGATGTTCGCCCTGACCTGCTGATCGTCCAGGGCGACACGTCGAGTGCGCTTGGCGGGGCGCTGGCGGCTTTCGCCACTGGCACCAGGGTCGCCCATGTCGAGGCGGGCCTGAGGACTCACGATCAGCGCCGGCCCTGGCCCGAAGAAGGCTATCGAACGCGGATCGACGCCCGCGCCGACCTATTGTTCGCACCGACCGATGGCGCCTCGGCCAATCTCCGCCGGGAGGGCCTTGCGGGCACGATCCACGTCACCGGCAACACCGCCATCGATGCGCTGCTGAGCGTCGTCGCCGACCTTCCGCCCGCGCAGCACGTCAGCGAGTCACGGCGCGTGCTTGTCACCTGCCACCGGCGAGAAAGCTGGGGCGAAGGGCTCTCCTCCGTCGTCGATGCCGTGCGGCAACTCGCGGCGGATGGCGTGGCGGCGATCGAAATGATCCTGCCGCCCAACGCACATGTTGCCGCAACCATGCGGCGTGCGCTCGGCGCGGCCCCGAACGTCACCTTGCTCGACCCGTGCAGCCATCGCGACCTGATCGACCGAATGCGCGGCGCCGATCTGGTACTAAGCGATTCCGGCGGGATGCAGGAGGAAGCCCCGGCGCTCGGCGTGCCGCTCCTCATCTTGCGCGACAAGACCGAGCGCCCGGAAGGGATCGCGAGCGGCAACATGCGGCTGGTCGGGACAGCGACGGCCGACATCGTCGCCGAAGCACGGCGGCTGCTGACCGATCCGCTGGCCTATGCCGCGATGTCGCGGCCGGCCTTCCCCTACGGCGATGGCAAGGCCGCGCCGCGGATTGCCGAGATCATCGAGCAATGGCTCGGCCAGGTGCCTATTCGAGGATCGGGGCCAGGGAGCCCTTCGTAAGATGTCCGGGCTGGCCGTCGCGGCCGAACACTTCCTTGACATCGGAATCGGCGAGCAAGGCCCGAATTCCCTCTGGGAATTGGTTGGGGCTGAGGGCCCCGACGGCGATGTCGCTCCAGTTGCTGGCGAGATAATCGGCGAGGATCGGCCAGCGCAGTTCGATGATCGTCCATCGCGCCAGCGTCTCGACCTCGACCGTGCGCCCTTCAAGGAAGGCCCGCGCATGGTTGAGCCCGTAAGCGTTGACCAGCCGCTTCATCGAGCGCGGGTTGGGCTCGAGCAGTCCGGCGAGCGGTTGCAGCCGATGCTCGGCGGCGCGGATCGCTTCGGGGCTGGTGATCTGCTTGGCCGCGGCGGCGCGGATGGTCTCGCGCTCGATACTGCCTTCTTCGGTCCGGTCGATCTGCTGCTGGATGTCTTCGTGGCTGGTCTTGCCCTTGAGATTCTGTTCGGCATCCAACTCGAGTTTCTTCAGCGCTTCGGGAGTCGATTGTCCCTGCTCCTCGCCGGTTTCGAGCAGCCGCTTCCAATAAGCCGCTTGGCGCAGGTTCGAGAGCCGTGGAATCGCGGTCGACAATTGGAACACCTTGTCGAGGAACAGATAGCCGAGCGGCCGGCCGGGCATGCTGATCGGCGCGCAGAAATCACAATAGCGTTTTTCGAAGCTCGAACAGATCCACTTGCGGTCGCCGGCGACGACGTAGACCACCGGCGCCGAGCGCAGCAGCGTCTGGATGCCCTCGAGCAAGTCGATCACGAAGTTGGTATCGCAGCGGTCGATGTCGTCGATGAACACGGCGACCGGACGCCTCATCGCCCGCACTAGGCGTTCGTACAGCCGGATGATCGGCCGGAACGGTTCAGCGGTCGACTTGACGTAGACGTCGGCGGCGTTTTTCGAGCCGAAGAAGATGCTCCGGCTGGTGGTCAAGGCGATGCCGGCGAGGCCGCCGAGCGCAATCGCCCCGGCGGCGAGGTCGCGGATTGCCGACGCCACCCCGGTGGCTTTTTGTCCAGACACCGCCTGCCAGCCAAAATAGAAGAACAGTCCGGTCAGCAGCACGCTCAGCACCAGCGGCACCCAGCGCATGCGCAGGTTCCACGACAGCCAAATCCAGCGAGCCCGCGGAAACTGGAACCAGCTCAAGGCCGAAACCGCCCCGCCGACATGCGAAATGATCGGCCACCAGGCCGGCACGCGCTGCTGGTTCTGCCACGCGTTGAATTCGACGATCAGCCACGGCGGATCGGACTTGCCGAGATTGCCCTTGAGGAAGTTGAGGATCGACGTCTTGCCCGATCCCCACGGCCCGTCGATGTGGATGATAAACGCGGCATCGGTCCCGCGCTGCGCCGCCCACAGCGTTTTCGACACCTCCTTGATGCGGATTGCGAGGACCTCGGCGAACGCCTCGCGGCCGAGCGTATCGACCAGCGCCGGCGCATCGGACAAGGTCCCGACGGTCTCGCCTGCCGCAGGTGGCGGCGGCGGCCGCCCCGATTTTTTCGAAGGGGCGTCGGCCACTTAGTTCCTCAGCCCTGCACCGGGACCTCGGCGGCCACGAGCACCTTGTCGAATTCGACCCCCGCCGCCTTGGTGACGTCCTTCAGCGATGCGCGGAATTTCTCGAAGCGCCCGGGCGCGAACTCGATCCCGAATTTCTCGAGCAGATCGTCCTGGCTCATGATGAACCCATAGGCCTCCATCCCGGGCTTCTTCCCGGTCGCCGATTTGACCACCACGACCTTCCAGAACCGGCGCGGGATCTGCACCGGTCCCTTGCCGAGATCGACCACCGGATCGTCATCGGCGAGCACCGGTCCGGCAAAGATGGAGGCGCGCGTGTCGACCTTCTGCAGCTGGCCCTGAGTGTACATTTCGAACCCGCCCCACAGGCCTTCCTTCAGCTGATATTTGCTCGGCGCCGACGCGCGGTTGAACGCGGCATGCTGCGGCGTGCAATTGGTCCAGTGGAAGGTGTCGGAATTGGCGAACTCGACCTCTTCCGGCGTGTCGCCCCACGCGCTGTCCTGGCGGCGGACGATATGCCCGCGATCGGACTGCCTGGCCGGCTCATAAAATTGATCGCCAAGCTGGACGTCCTTGGGGATGCGCGGGTCGAACACCCATTTGTCGCTGCCGAAGCCGGCGCGGCCGCCGATCTTGCGCCGCTCGGCGCTGTAATCGACGTTGGCCGCGGTCCACATCGGCAGGCGCCGCGTGGCATTCATCGCCAGGCTGTAGTGATGGTAATCGAGGACGAGTTCGGCGCCGTCCTTCAGCAGCATTTCGGTTTTGCGGCGCGCGGCCGTCTTCGGTAGCGGAAGCTTGAGGCCTTTGCCGAGGAAATCGGCGTCGTAACCCTCACGACCGTTATAGTTCGGATCGAACTGGATGGTGCGTTCGAACGCCGGCCCGAGCCCAGACACGGCGGAATCGCCACCAAGGATGACGGTGACCGGGCCGGTGAAGACGAGCGGCCGCTCGCCGGCGCGGATGATGGTCGCGGCCTCGGCTGGAACGGCGACAGATTCCGCACCCGGCCGATCAAGCAATCTCTTGACCTCCTCGATCGGGTCTCCGGTCCCGGCGAGCAGGCCGTCCAGCACCCGTTGCTGTGCGGCATCGTCGAGCCGGGTCTCGGCCAGCGCGCGCACGATGGCGCTGGTCCGCGCGCCCTCGTTGGCGATCCAGTGGACCTTGTCGTCGCCCATATCCTCGTCCCACACGGTGCCGTCGACCGCGACGATCTTGCCGTCGTGCATTTCGGGGACGCCCGAATGGTGCAGCC
>Ga0268265_10004190_pt1 | contig 10094 bp, 11 predicted proteins | sample KBSSwiS52_FD_190355 | JGI IMG/M metagenome (GOLD analysis project Ga0268265, IMG submission 190355) | Switchgrass rhizosphere microbial communities from Kellogg Biological Station, Michigan, USA - KBS Switchgrass S5-2 (SPAdes) (version 2) | ecosystem: Host-associated > Plants > Roots >...
ATGATCGTCCACCGCAGCCAGGCCGAAGCGCGCGGCCGCGGCCTCGTCGAGCGGCTGAAGGAGTTGATCCCCCGGCACATGTTCAAGGTGCCCATCCAGGCCGCGATCGGCGCCAAGGTGATCGCCCGCGAAACCATCAGCGCCATGCGCAAGGACGTCACCGCCAAGTGCTACGGCGGCGACATCACCCGCAAGAAGAAGCTGCTGGAGAAGCAGAAGGAAGGCAAGAAGCGGATGCGGGAGTACGGCAACGTGTCCATCCCGCAGGAGGCGTTCATTGCCGCGCTGAGGATGGGGGAAGAGTAGAGGAGACCGCAGGCGCCTAAGCGACGTTCCGCAGGAACGGTAGCTTAGAAGCCGGTGCGCGAAAGCGCAGCGGTCGACCCGGCCGGCCTCGCCATCGGCGAGGTTCGACGTCATGGCGTCAGCCATGAGGGCGGAAGGCTGGCGCGCGGCAGTAGGGTAAAGATAAGATGCGAAGGCCATCGCCCTCGCGCTCCCCAGCATTGGCACCCTCACGCTTGATAGCAAACGGATTTGCCGTGGCGAGGGCTTAGAGGCGTATCCATTCTGCAGAGCATTGCCACCGACACTGTGGAAAACTTCGCTGTCAGCGAATTTACTTCTTGAAGCCTGAAGCGACCAATGGCATTCAAGGACCATCGTAGTCAGAGAAAGGGATGGCCATAATTCATTGAGGGGTAACCCTCGCGGAAGGCGTAAGCCTTCTACCAATTGGGCCAGGTCACGGGTTCGTGGCGGCCCCGGGCGGCCCCCGATGGCGGGGGACCGCCCAGGTGATCAGGGTAAGCACGTTCCTTCCCTACCTTCTTAGCCAGATGGCAAGCCATTGTATTTTCTCAAGAAAGTCAATGGTGGTGAAGAAGGAGAAGTCTAATGACTGATGACAACGATATGGAACGTGGGCGGTTGATTGATGCGAAGAAGAAGAGTCGGAAGCGCTATCTAGTTAATCCGACGACGCTGAAGGTAATATTGGCGGTGGGTGCGGGGGCTTATAAGGCTCTCAGCCTCATCCTCGAGCTGGTAAAACTCTTCAAAACATGATCCGCCACCCTGCATTACAGGACTATGCAAGGAATTAATATGATTGGTGAAGCCCTTCGTCTTATTCGGGTTTATCATGACCTGAAACAGAAGGATGCGGCTGCCCTCCTCGGTATCTCGACATCTTTTTTGTCAGAGATCGAAAAGGGGCGTAAGACGCCAAGTCTTGATTTAATTAAGAGTTATGCGGAGAAGTTTGGCATCCCCGCATCTTCAATACTTTTCTTCGCGGAGAGCGTAGAAGGTGATGCTCACGGTCGGGCGCGCACCTTTGTTGCGGGGAAGATGATTGGTCTTATGCAGTTCTTGGAAGCTCGCACGGACAAAGTAGATGCCGATTAATGCGACGTATGATCTCCCGCAGTCGCCGCTTTATAAGCTTCGCAGTAGAAAGCGACTGGCGCAGCTTCTGCGCATCGCGCAGGCTGACTTACGCGCGTTAGAGAGCGGAGACGATCTGTATCGAGAGTTCGACATTCCCAAGAAAAATGGTACCGGATCGCGGCACGTTGAGAACCCGTGTCGAAGTTTGAAAGTGACGCAAGCTCGGATTTCCCGTTTGCTCGGGCGTGTCACACCACCCGATTTTCTATTCTGCCCGGTGAAACGCAGGTGCTATGTAAGCAACGCTGCTGCGCACCGGACCAGCCGGGTTGTTCAGTGTCTTGACATCAAGAACTTCTTCCCGAGCACCCCTCAGCGTCGAGTTTTCTGGTTCTTCGAAAAAGTTATGAAATGCGAAAGAGACGTGGCTGCCCTACTTGCTAACTTAGCATGTTACAAACAGCACCTTCCTACAGGTTCGCCCCTCAGTCCCATTCTGGCCTATTTCGCTTATTATGACCTTTGGGCTAAGATAGACGATTATTGTAAGGCAAGAAACCTTACGTTTACGGTCTATGTTGACGATGTAACGGTCTCAGGTGAGAGGGTCACCCGTGAGGACATGTGGCACATTCGTCGTCTGATACATGGGTACGGGCTTCGTTATCATAAGGCGAAGACTTACATAGATCGGCCAGCCGAGATCACGGGAGTCATCGTGTCGGAAGGTAAGCTCTTAGCGCCATTTAGGCAGAACCGTAAGAAACATGAGGCTCAAAATAGCCTCATCCATGCTGAGGAATGTCAGCGCGAGGCGATTTTGGGCCGCATTGCCGGCATACAGGGGCAATTGCGTCAGATTTCTAAGATGAACTGATTGCCGCCTTCATCGGCTAACGCGCCACTTAACCCTGATGAGGCCAGGGGTTGGACCTATACGCTTTTGGTGGACGAGACAGATTTGACTATCCATCGTGCCATCACCTCGAAAAAGGGAGAAAGCACCATGACCGTTTGGTTGATAGCGCGACCGGTCAATCCTGACGTGAAAGATGGAAAACGGGAGTTTTAGCAGGACGACAATGAGTGGGTTGAAAGCAAAGATGACGCAACTCACTACCACAGTAAACGTCAGGGGAACCGGTCCTGGATCGAGTCCGGAACGACGAAGTGGGGCGCGCATGACGAAGCGCATCCCTAATCCTCCTCCCGCGGCCCCTCCAGCAGCGGCACCTGCGGGTCGAAGCCCTCCGCCATCGGGTCGATCCCCAGGTCCGCGAGGCTGGTGCCGGCCTTGTCGGCGCGCTGGCTGGCGAGGTAGGCTTCGTAGTAGCGGCGGGTGGTCGGGCTCATCTCTTCGATCATGCGCGCGCGCATGCGGTCGATGCGGGTGTTGATGCGGTCGAGGATGGCGTCGGTGTTGGCGGCCTTGGCCTGCTCCGCCTCCCATTCGGCGCGCCACTCGCGCTTGAGGCGCTTGAGGCTGGACTGGGTGGCGGCGTCCAGCGTGTTGAGGCTGTCGGCGGCGAAACGGTGGGGCGCGCGGTTCCTCAGCAGGAACATCAGCAGCGCGTCGTTGGTGACGCGGCGGGTGCCGATGAGCTTGCCGTAGGAATAGACGGGCTGCTCGACGCCGTTCAGGGCTCTGTCCATGGCGACGTCCTCCAGCCGCTGGACGCCGAGGCTCAGCGCCGCCTCCCAGGCGCGGCGGAACTCGCGGCCCTCGGGATGCCGGCGCAGGAGGTAGGCGCCCTCCGGCGTCATGTTCACCGCGTGAGCGGCGGCGCGGACGCTGCCGGTGTCGGCCAGCGCCTCGATGAAGCCGCGCTGCCGCTCGGGCGTCCAGCCGTCGTGGCGCTTCATCTGGCGGGGCACGGGGGTGAAGGTGGCGAGCGCCCGCGCGGCTTTGCCGTGGCGCGGGCGGGACTGGGCGGCGGGACGCGACTTGTCGATCACGATCGGACTCCGTCAGGGCGGGGAGTCCTGGAACATGACGCGAACATCGCGTGTAGGAAAGAGGAAATTTCCTACGGGTCGGGCGAGGGAGGGGAGCGGGGCGGCCGGTGCGGCGCGCCCCGCGGGAATGTCAGCTCAGGCTCTCAGGCTCTCAGGCCCGGCCCTCAGCTACGGTCGTCGAAGATGGCGCCGCCGGCGTCCTCTTCCTCCAGCAGCACGGCGGCGTCGCCGTTGGCGCTGAGGCGCACCTGGTTGCCCTCGACCTCGGCCACGAGGCCTTCGGAGATGTAGTGGTGATGATCGGCGTGGGAGCCGCTGTCGGCCTTGGTCAGCTTGATGCGGTTGCCTTCCACCTTGTCGACGGTGCCGACGTGGACGCCGTCGGCGCCGATGACGTCCATGTGTTCGGTGACTTGCGAGAGGTCGGTCATGGGATGTTCCTGTGGCTGCGGATTGCCAAAGGATAACGCTCGGCCGGCACCGATGGACGCGCGGTTCGGCGCAAGGATCGCACGGCGCGGGCGGGAACCGTCAGGCGCGCAGGCGGGCGAAGTTGTGCTGGCGCGTGCCCGCGGCAATGAAGGCGTGTACCGCGTCGGCGGCGAGGGGGCGGCTGAGGATGTAGCCCTGGATCTGGCGGCACCCCTCTCGGCGCAGGATCGCGAGCTGCGCCGGCTCCTCCACGCCCTCGGCCAGCGTCTCCATGCCCAGCGCGTCGGCGAGCGTGGTGATGGCGCGGATCATGGCGTGGGCGTTGTTGTCGCGCGAGAGGTCGTGGACGAAGCTCTGGTCGATCTTCAGCTTGTCGAACGGGAACTGGCGCAAGTAGCTGAGCGAGGAGTAGCCCGTGCCGAAGTCGTCGAGCGCGATGCGAACGCCAAGCGACTGCAGCGCGTAGAGCGCCTCCATCGCCTTGTCGGCGTGGGCGGCGAAGACCTCCTCGGTGATCTCGATCTCCAGCCGGTCGGCGGGCAGCCCGGAGGCGGCGAGCGCCTGCAGCACCATCGAGGGCAGCGTGGGCGTCAGAAACTGGCGCGGCGAGACGTTCACCGCGACCGACAGCGGCTCGGGCCACTGGCGCGCCTGGCGGCAGGCCTCGCGCATCACCCATTCGCCGATCTGCACGATCAGACCGGTCTCCTCGGCGAGCGGGATGAACTCGGCGGGGTTGACGAGGCCGAGCCTGGGGTGCGGCCAGCGCACCAGCGCCTCGAACGCGGTCACCCGCTCGGTGGTCAGGCTGTAGAGCGGCTGGAAGTGCAGCGCGAAGCCGCCCTGCTGGATCGCCAGGCGCAAGTCCTGCTCCATGCGGCGGCGGCGCTGGGCCTGCTCGTCGAGTCCAACCTCGTAGAAATGGTGGCCGGCCTTGCCCTGTTGCTTCGAGCGGTACAGCGCGAGGTCGGCATTCTTCATCAGCACCGCGCCGTCATCGCCGTCGGCCGGAGCGACGGCGATGCCGATGCTGGCGGAGACGCCGGCGCGCCGGCCGCCGATCTCCAGACCGCGTTCGAAGCAGTTCTGCAGTCGCTGGGCGATGCCGGCCAGGTTCGCGTCGCGCGGCAGATCGCCGAACATCGCGGCGAACTCGTCGCCCCCCAGGCGCGCGATGAGCGCCTCGGGCAGCGCCTGCTGGAGCCGGGCGGCGACATCGCACAGCAGGCGGTCGCCCGCGGGATGGCCGAGCGTGTCGTTGACGATCTTGAAATCGTCGAGATCGACGTAGGCGACCAACACATGGCTATCCGGCCGGCGGCGCTGGAGTGCGTCGTCCAGCCGCTCGACGAACAGCTTGCGATTGGGCAGGTCGGTGAGTGGATCGTGCAGAGCGGCATGGGTAATGTCGCGCTCGCGCGCCTCGATCGCATCGACCATGGTGTTGAAGCTCTCGGCGAGACGGCCGACCTCGTCCGCCGCGCCGATCGGAACCTTCAGCTTGCGGCCTACGGTGAGGCTGCGGGTCGCACGCAGCAGTTCGCCGAGCGGCCGCGTGATCGAGCGTGCCAGCGCCCAGCCCAAACAGCCCACCAGGGCGAAGCCGCCGAGGCCCAGGCCCACCAGAAGCCCGGCGTTGAAATGCACGCGCCCGTCGATCGTCTTGGCTTGTACGCCGTAAAGCGCGATCAGCGCGACGATGGCGGTGATCGCGAGGAACAACACGGTATAGAGCCCCGCGATGCGCATGGGCAGCGATCCGAAACGCAATGCGCCCACGGGAAGCACGCTTCCCAGCATGCGTACCACACCCCTGTCCGGGGGGCTTGCCGCAGATTGTTCGTTTGCACCGGACCGCATCCGAAGCCGATAGGGCGCGATACGTTAACAAGGCACAAAGGGTTTTTACGCTGAAAATCCGAGGAATTCCGCGTCGATAATACCGAAATAGCCTGTTAACCATCGCATCGAAGATGAACCGGCGGGCGCACGGATATTGCGCGTCGAAAAGCCTCTGAAACCGGCCGCGGGATTTATTTCGAGGTGCGATGAGTTGGGGCGGAGGTGCGTTCAGGTGCAGGTCGCCTTTTGACGCTGCTTCTTAGCCGTCGCTCGAGCCGCCGCTGCGGCGAGGACGCGGTTGCGCGCGCAGGTTTCGTGTCAGACCTTCCAACTCCGTCCCGTGCAGAGCCTGATCCGCCCGGGACACAAGCGCGCGGTAGCTGGCCAGCAGTGCGAGCCCCTCTTCCGTCAGCCGTGCTCCGCCCTCCTTGGCTCGTCCGGGCGCGGTCGCGACGATGGGTGCGCTCCAGCAGCGGTTCATGGCATCGACCAGCAGCCAGGCCCGCCGATAGCTCATGTCCATGGCCCTTGCCGCCGCCGATATCGATCTATGCGCCTCGATCGCGTCGAGCAGGTCCGCTTTGCCTGGCCCCATCGCGATTTCCCCGCCGCACATGATCTGAACCTTCAGCTTGAGCACAGGTGGAGGCGGGGACGGGTCGGGGCGCGGCATCCCGCCACCTTACCGCCGGGTCGCCCAACGGGGAAGCGGGCAGCATCGTCGCCATCCACGCATCCGGAACATCCCGATCGGGGGTATTCCCGATAGAGAATACCGCCAGTTCGTGGTATGAAAGACCTAAGGCGGTGCCGATAAACAGAAATTTCAAACCTGTGCCGGAACCGCCAGCCTGAACATCGGTTCAGGTCAAAGGGCATGGAGAAGCCCGATCGTACTGAGGATGTGCCATGAAGGCTTACAACGATTTCATCGGTTTCGCCGACCATGCTGATGCCGTTGTCGTGCGCGATCGGCGTTCGCCGTTCGCCAGCAGCGTACGCGAACCGTCGGACGAAATTCACAATGCGCGCGGCCTGATCGTCGCGGTCATGTTGAGCACGGCCTGCTGGGCTCTTATCGGGCTGGTCTTTCTCACCTGACGGGTGCTTTGCCGTCTGAGCGAGCCGGGAGCGCTGGTGAGCCGGGGTGCCGCGGGCCGGTCACGCTTTCCTGACACACGGGCACCGGCATCGGTAAGTCCGCAGGCGCTGCAGTCCGGCAGAGAATTTGTCTTAAAAGGCGGGTGCCGGCATCGGTGATGCCGCTTGCCCGATCTGGCCGGTCGTCACCAGGTCGTCACCAGGTCGTCGTCAGGGTTTCAGAGTTTCAAGGCGTCAGGGCTTCCAATATGTGACCGGGCGCTGTTCGCGCTCCTACAGAAATTCCGTCACGTCGGCCATGAACCTGTCGAACTTGTCGTGATGCAGCCAGTGACCCGCGTTCTCGTATTCCTTCAACGTCGCGTTGGCGAAGTAGTCGAGCCGGCCGTCGCTTGCGGGGCTCTTGGCGAAACTGTCCTTGCCCCACAAAAACAGCACGGGACACGACACGGCGGACCATAGCGCCGCCTTCTGATCGAAACTCATGTCGGTCGGAAGCCGGACATTCAGGTAGTTGTCGAATTTCCAGCTCCAGGTGCCGTCTTCGTTGCGGTTGGCGCCATGGATGGTGAGATGGCGGGCCTGCTCGTCGGTGAGAAACGCATTTTCCGTCTTCATGCGTTCGTAGGCATCGCGCAAGCTTGCATACCGGCGTGGAACGCGGCCTGCGGCCTCGCGCTTGTCGTCGATCCAGCGACGCAGGTGCGTGGCGATGCCCTTGCTCTCCGCGACGACGTGGTCCGCGCGGGAGGGGCCGAGACCCTCGATGTTCACGAGCTTGCGAACGGCGTCGGGATAGAGGCCGGCGAAGCATGTCGCGATCGAGCCACCCATGGAGTGCGCGATGATCGTAACCTGATCGTAGCCGAGCGTGTGGACGAGCTGCGCGAAATCGTAGACCAGGGCATTCATGGTATAGTTGCCCTCTGCCGACCAATCGCTGTCGCCATGGCCACGAAGGTCAGGCACGATCACATGCCAGTCCTTGCACATTTTCTGAGCCACCCAGTCCCAGCTTCGGCAGTGATCGCGGCCACCGTGCTGCAGGATCAGCGGTGGTGCGTCGCGATTGCCCCAATCGACGTAGTTGAGGCGTAGACGCTGTGAGATGAAGCGGTTCGATGTAGGGCCGGGAAAGGTGCTCATGACAATCGAGTGGAACGCTATGCCGGCGACGTCAATCTCCTGCGGCACGCTGCATCGGCAGCGGCGATTGCGGTGATCGACAAAGCAGGCCGCGAAGGCCTTGGCAAAGCGGGCCACGTGTCTCTATTTCGCGCGCTTCGGAGGTATCATTCATGGCAACCCACAAGACCCGCATGCTCATCATCGGCTCCGGCCCGGCCGGCCTTTCCGCCGCGATCTACGGAGCGCGCGCGGGGATGGAGCCGATCGTCGTGCAGGGGCTGCAGCCCGGCGGCCAGCTCACCATTACTACGGATGTGGAGAATTATCCCGGCTTTCGCGACGTGATCCAGGGCCCCTGGCTGATGCAGGAGATGGAGGCGCAGGCCGTCCATGTCGGCACGCGGATGATGTGGGACACGATCGTTTCGGTGGATTTGTCCGGGCCGCCGTTCCGCGCCATCGGCGATGGTGGCGACGTGTACGAGGGCGATACGCTGGTGATCGCCACCGGCGCGCAGGCGAAGTGGCTGGGCGTTCCGGGCGAGCAGGAGCTATCGGGCAAGGGCGTCTCGGCCTGTGCCACGTGCGACGGATTCTTCTATCGCGGCAAGAAGGTCGTGGTGATCGGCGGCGGCAACACCGCGGTCGAGGAAGCGCTCTATCTTACCAACCACTCGCAGGACGTGACGCTGATCCATCGGCGCGACAGTCTGCGGGCGGAGAAGATCCTGCAGGCGCGCCTGTTCGCGCACCCCAATATCACGGTGGTGTGGGACAAGGCGGTGGACGGCTTCGTGGCGGATGGCACGACCGGGCAACTTGCGGCGGTCGCGCTGACCGATACGAAGACCGGCGAGAAGACCGAGCTGGCGACCGAGGGTGCCTTCGTGGCGATCGGCCATGCACCGGCGGTCTCGCTGTTCGAGGGCAAGCTGGAACTGGACGAAAGTGGTTACCTCAAGGTCCAGCCGGGTACTCCCAAGACGAGCATCCCGGGCGTGTTCGCCTGTGGCGACGTGATGGACCACACTTATCGCCAGGCGGTGACCGCGGCCGGCACCGGCTGCATGGCCGCGCTGGACGCCGAGCGCTACCTCACCGCGCACGAGTTTGCGAAAGTGGCCGAGGTGGCGGCCGAAGAAGCCTGAGGTCCCTCATCGACGGAGAAGGCAAAAGGGCCGGTCTTGCGACCGGCCCTTTTTTTGGTGTCTCGACGGGCTTTCCCGGTGGCTGCGGGCTTGTGGCCCTTTGGCCTGCCGTCCGGCGGGTGAAGTAACCCGGAAACTTGTCCCACCGCACAGTGCCGACGGGCTCCGGGTTACTTCTGCTCTCGCCCTCGCCGTGACGAACGGGTCAGCCGACCGCCCTTAGAAGTGGGCGATTACACCCGCCATCGGGCGGATGCTGTCGAAGTCGTAGGTTTCGGCCTGAAAGCGCAGACGAATGCCGGCGTTGCCGGTGATGCCGCCAAGGCCGATGTCCTTCGGGCCGACTTCCACGCCGACGCCATAGATCCAGTCCTTGTGATCGGCGTAGGCGCGCTTGCCGTTGACCCACTGGTAGCCGCCCGACACGAAGATCATGCCGCTGTCACCGGCGCGGGCGCCGATGCGGCCACGGGCACCGTATTCCCAGTCGATGTCCCCGAAGCCCTTGGTGGCGTTACCTTCCGCGCCGACGAACACCGGACCGAGCGGGATGTTCACACCGGCGACGCCGCTGATCAGGCCGCCGTTCATGCGGCCACCGCGCGGGCTGCCGAACTCGCTGTTCTTGTCGAACTCGTGGTAGCCGCCCAGCACGCCGACGTAGGGCTCGATGCCGAACGCGGGGGTGCCGTCGGGCGCGGTCGGGGCGGGCGCATCCGTCGTGCCTGCATCCTGTGCCGCGGCCGCGGCGGGGATCGAGGCGGCGATCACCGCGGCAAGCAGAATCTTCTTCATCTTCAAACTCCAATCTTCACATGCACCGACGAAGCGGTGAGCCTGCCCAATGCTGGAGGCAGGCCGGAAGTTGCCTCAGGAGGAGGATTTGAAGGCTGTGTGGCAGAAATGCACCGCATTCTGAACGGGCGTTCAGGTGGCGGTCGTAAGGTCTTCCAGGGCGGCTTGGGTGCGCGCCACCAGCCAGTCGCGCGCATCGGCCTCAACGTAGCTGTGGGTAGCGCCGGCGCAGCGCTCGATCCGCGCGTCCGTGCCGTTCCATGCACTCAGGAAGGCACGGCCGGTGCGATCGCGCTCTGC
>Ga0268265_10004191_pt1 | contig 10093 bp, 9 predicted proteins | sample KBSSwiS52_FD_190355 | JGI IMG/M metagenome (GOLD analysis project Ga0268265, IMG submission 190355) | Switchgrass rhizosphere microbial communities from Kellogg Biological Station, Michigan, USA - KBS Switchgrass S5-2 (SPAdes) (version 2) | ecosystem: Host-associated > Plants > Roots >...
TTTGCATGTCGCCGAGCAACAATTCATAGTCGGCGTTGGCCAGCACGCGCTCCGCTTTCCCGAGCGACGCGTACAGCGCAGGCGTGAGGCGAGGCAGGTAGTAGCCGAGGCCCGTGCGATTGGCCACGACCCATTGGGGGCACGCGTTCGTAGGCAATGGCACCTTTTGCATCGCGTCGCGCACCAGCGCGCAAACCTGCTGACCCCGAGCCGCGTCGCCGAACTCGAAACAGGCGGGGAATACCCAGCGCTCACCGGCGGCGGCCGTAACGCCGGCCGGCACGAACCGCTCCTGTGCCAGGGTCAGCGTGGGTGCCGCGCTGCAATCGAGCCCGACCCGGAGCAACGGCAACCCTGCACGCTCGACATAGCCACGAAACGCGGGCACCAGTGCCTCGTCGGTCGCTGCCAGCGCCGCGAAGAAATCCTCGGCGGTCGCGTTGCTCCACGCGAACTTCGCCATGTAGCGGCGCACGCCTTCGCGAAACTTGTCCGGACCCAGCCACTGCTCGAACATGGCGAGGATCGTCTCGCCTTTCGCATAGGTGATGCTGTCGAACGCCGCGCGCACGTCGCCGTATTCCGTGACGGGCTGGCGAATGACACGGGCGCTCTGCAATCGATCGAATTCCATCGCCTTGCTGCGCTGACGCGAGCGCCATCCGCCGCGGGGCCAATCCGGACGCAGCTCCGCCGTGATCTTGCTTGCCATCCACGACGCGAACGATTCGTTCAGCCAGAGATCGTTCCACCATGCCATCGTCACGTAATCGCCGAACCACATGTGCGCGATCTCGTGCGCGGTGATGCCTGTAAAGCGCTGCTCGAAGATCGGCGACATCTCGTCAGAACGGGCGAGCAGGTTGCGCGCGGTATAGGTAATGAGGCCCGGATTTTCCATCGCGCCGCCGAACGTCGACTTCGGATATGCGAGAAGGTCGAGCTTCGGAAACGGATACGGACGGCCGAAATACTTCTCGGTGGCGGCGAGGATGGCGCCCGTGTTGGCGGCGGCGTACGCGGCTTCCGCGGCGCGCCCTTTCGGCACGATGATCGAGATCGGCGTGTGGTTGAGCCCCGCCTTGCCGCCGTCGCGCACGTCGAATTCGCCGACGGCAAAGGCGATGAGGTACGACGGCAGCGGCGGCGTGCGCTGGAACGTCACCTCGCGCCAGCCCGGCGCGCTCGCACGCTCGGCTTCGACGGGCATGTTGGCGAACGCGCGCATTGCCGCGGGCACCTCGAGCGTAAGCTTCCACTCCGCCTTGCGATCGGGCTCGTCGAACGACGGGAACACGCGCCGCGCGTCGAGCGGCTCGAACTGCGTCAGCGCGTACCACTGGTCCGCTTCCTCCTGCCGGAACAAGCCCACGCCGCCGACGCGCTCGATCGTGCCGGTGTAACTCATCGACAACTTCGCTTCGCCCGCCGGCAGGACCTTCGCGAATTGAAATCCCGTCACGTTGTCGTTGCCGGCCACCGGCGTGGCGGCTACCGATTCTTCCTGTGGACCGAGTATGACGGCGCGCGCGTCAAGGATCGTGAGGTTCTTCGCATTGAGCCATACAAGGTCCGTGGGCTCGAGCACGCGCACCTTGATCTCGATGGTGCCGCTGAAGACATCGCTGGTCGGGTCGACCCGCAGCTTCGCATCGTAGGCCAGCGGCACGATGTCGCGCGGCAGCCGCAACCCCGGCACCAGCGACGCCGACTGCGCGATGGCGTGCGCCGCACCGGGAATCAGCGCGATCAGCGCGGCGAGAATCAGGGCCGCGACTTGGATCAGCGCGATACGCTGCGACGCGCCTCCTGGCGCGGGTTGGTCGAGTGCCGATGTGGTCAAGATTGCGGGACCCCAGAAAAACGACGCCGGGCGCGAACGGCCCGGCAGCGGATTTTGCCATTTTACCCATCAATTCGCGGTACTCAAAGCCGCTGCCGCTTTGGGCGCCCGCGCGAGAAATCGTCTCGCCGCTTTGCGCCGTCAACCCGTCCTGCTGTTGCGCGACGCGGACGCGGTGACCGCCAGCGCCGCGCCGGCGACAATCAGCAGTGCCGCGAGCGCGAGTGTCGGCGTCAATGGCCGCCCGGTGAGAAGCAGCAACAGCAGCGTCGACAAAAGCGGCGTCGCGTAGGCGAGCACGCCGGTCACGCGCGGATCGCCGCGCTTCATCGCGATGTCCCACAAATAGAACGCCGTGCCCATCGGACCCAATCCCAATGCGATGAGCTTCACGGCATCGTCGCGATGCAGCGCCGCCGGGGATTCAAACAGCAGGTGGCACGCAAGTGCGAGCAATCCCGAGGCCAGCGCGAAGCCGCCAATCGCCCACGACGAAAACGGCGCTACTCGCCGGCAGAGCAGCGAATAGCACGCCCACACCATCGCCGAGCCCGCCGCGAATGCGAAGCCGAGCGTTGCGCGCGGCGTCAGCGCCGCCGGCGCAACGCCGATCGCCAGCGCCGCGCCGGCAAACCCCATCACCGCGGCCAGCCCATGCGCCCAGGTGAGGCGCCAGCCGGGCAGCAGCACCGGGGTCAGCACGACGATCAGCAGCGGCCACAGATAGTTGACGAGGTTCGCCTCGACAGGCGGCGCGAAGCGCAGCGCGAGAAACAGCAGGAAATGGAAGCCGAAAAGCCCGAAGATGCCGAGCAGCAATGTCGGGAACGGCACCCGCCACTGGCGCCATTGCGCGATGCCCGGAAGCGCACCGATGACGAGTGCGCATCCAGTCAGCAGGAACGGCGGCAGATGGGAAAGCGACAGCCCCAGCGCGGCCAGCGTGCTCCACATCACGATCGCCCCCGCGGCAGCGAGCAGCGGCAGCGTCATCGCGCGTGTCCTGCGATGGGCGCGACACGCGCCGGAGCGATCGGGAATGGATAGTCGCTCGCGCAGCGTCGAATCATGGATAATCGTGCCGATTCCGCGGGATCACGCCGCGCGTTTCAAGGAGAATGCTCGTGCGCTCTGTACGCTTGTCGCGGTGGCTCTTCGGCGCGTTCGCCCTCATGGTGATCGGGAGCATTGCCTATTTGCCGGCCGAAGCGCAACAGCCAGCCTCCACACGGTCCAAGGTCGTGCTGCAGGTGAGCGACGCCGATCCAGCGAAATGGAACCTCGCGCTCAACAATGCAAAGAACCTCCAGACGGACCTTGGCGCAGCCAACGTCGAGGTCGAGATCGTTGCCTACGGACCCGGCATCGGGATGCTCAAGGCCGATTCAGTGGTCGGCAACCGGATCGACGAGGCGCTGACCGCCGGCGTCAAGGTCGTTGCCTGCGAGAACACGATGCGCGCGCAAAAGCTCACGCAGGGCGACATGCTCGGCAAGATCGGCTACGTGCCGGCCGGGGTCGTCGAGATCATGCAGCGCCAGCAGCAAGGTTGGGCGTATATCCGCCCGTAGTGCGCGCCGGTAGCCGAGCCAACGATGCGCAGCGCGATCATCATCGGGGCCGGCTTGGTACTCCTCGCGATGTTTGTCCTGATCGGCCGGTTCGTGGGCTCGCCGGTAGCTTCGGCGATGGCAAGGGCGGCGCTGTATTTTCTTCCGGTCTGGTTCATCGCCGCCGCCGTCAACATGTGGCTGGGCGTGGCCAAGGCCGGCTATTCCGTTGCCGAAGAAGCGCCGATCTTCGCGCTGGTCTTCGCCGTGCCCGCGGCGGTGGCGCTATTCGTCTGGTGGCACTATTCGCGCGGGTAGCGCGTCGCGATCACGGTTGGCGGCACTGCACCGGCAAGTATTTCGGCGCGATGTCGACGGGGATGCAGATCCAGCGCAGCCGTTGCATCGGGTCGACGACCGGCGCCAGCAGGATGTTCTTGCCCGCAAGTTGCTCGATCGCCGACCCAAGCGCCACGCGCAGCCTTCCGCTGAGCGGGTTGAAGTTCACACTGTCGATCAGGTCGCCGCCGATCCGCACGAAGGTCACCGCGTGATCGAGCGTGCGCGGGACGGCATTGCTGCGTTCCCAGCTCTCCTCGATTTCCCATTGGAGTGGTTTCACCTCCGCCAGCATCTGCCCGAGCCGTGCGCGTATGGCGTGAGTCTCGTACAAGGCGAAGACATGCGGGGCCAGCACCGACGCCAACAGTGTGCCGCTCAATGCGCACACGATGGCGACCATGAGGTCGGTGGGACGGCACGCCGACAGGAGGCGCGCCGCTTTGGATGTCTCGCGGCCGTGCGCGATCGCTCCTCTGACGAGACGATCGACGCGCCGGTACAGAAACGAATTGGCGAGTGGCGCGGCGATGAGGCCCGGCAGCAGCCACACCGATGCGATGCCGCAGGCGATCCAGGCAAGCGTTGAATCCGACAGGCTCGACTCGACGGCGAAGAAGCCCGCCGCGCCGAGCAATGTGAGGAGCCCGTAGCCGAAGGCCGCAAGCCAAAGCTTCCGGTAGAACGCCCAAATTGCCGGCGCGAGCATCGCCGGCCAATGCCACCCGGACAGCGCGGGGCCACCTCCCGCGAACCGCAGGAACCGCGGCACGTAATAATCGGCGGCGGGACCCACTGCGACGCGATACAGAACTGCCAGCGCCGGCGGCACGACCCTTTCGCCCGGCGCGCCGTCCCCGTCCCATGGCATGCGGACGGTGTCGTTGAGCAGCGGAATTTCGCGAGGGGAAGGCAATGCGTGATTCGTCGTGCGCGGTGCAGCGTTGTTTCCCCTCATCAATCCACCTCCCACCGATGCGTACTGCATTTCACTCGAACGCGCGCAACACCGTTCCCCAACACGGTGATTTTACTCGTCGCCTCGCCCATGTGGCAATCGGTGCCGCGCGAAAAACGCGAACGGCCCTGATGGGGTCGCTGTTGCTTGGAGCGGGTGAAGGGTCCTTGTCTTCGGCTGTCCGATGGCGCCTCGTCGCCGCCATCGTCGAACCCGAGGGTTCGCTTCCCTTCCGTTCTGCGCAAATCAAAACGGCCCATTCGGGCCGCTTTGATTTGGAGCGGGTGAAGGGAATCGAACCCTCGTCGTAAGCTTGGGAAGCTTCTGCTCTACCATTGAGCTACACCCGCGACAGGCGTCATGTTAAATCACTTTGCCGCATGGGTGCATCGTGGCGTTGCCCGCGGGCGCGCAAAGGCGTAAGGTGCAGGCTGACGCTAGGGGTCCTGGCCGCGATTCTTGGGCCGGGTGAGAGCAAACCCTTGGAACCTGATCCGGATAATGCCGGCGCAGGGAAGCGTGAAGTTCACACCTTCCGCTCCTCGCGCTGCCACGCTTCGAGGAGAATCGCCATGAATGCCAACGACCAGTTCTTCGCGCGCGACGCGAAGGTGGATTCGGCCGCCGTCGCGCCGCTGCCCGCTTCCCGCAAGATCTATGTCGAAGGCTCGCGCGCCGACGTGCGCGTGCCGATGCGAGAGATTTCGCAAAGCGACACGCCGGCGTCGTTCGGCGCGGAAAGGAATCCGCCGCTTGCCGTCTACGACACGTCAGGGCCCTACACCGATCCGTCGGCGACGATTGATATCCGCAAGGGACTCGCGCCGCTGCGGTCCGCGTGGATCGCGGAGCGCAACGACACCGTCGAGCTACCCGGACCGACGTCGATCTTCGGTCAGGCCCGGCTCGCCGATCCGGGGCTCGCCGGATTGCGCTTCGACCTGCATCGCAAGCCGCGCCGCGCGAGGCCGGGAACCAACGTCACGCAAATGCATTACGCGCGCCGGGGCATCGTGACGCCGGAGATGGAGTTTGTCGCCGTTCGCGAAAACCAATTGCGCGAGACGCTGATCGCGCAACTGCCCGAAAGCGTGCGCCGCCAGCATCCCGGGCAGAGCTTTGGCGCCGCGATCCCGGAGGTGATCACGGCCGAATTCGTCCGCGCCGAAGTCGCGCGCGGCCGCGCGATCATTCCGAACAATATCAACCATCCGGAATCGGAGCCGATGATCATCGGCCGCAATTTCCTCGTGAAGATCAACGCCAACATCGGCAACTCCGCGGTGTCGTCGTCGATCGGCGAGGAAGTGGAGAAGATGACGTGGGCGATCCGCTGGGGCGGCGACACGGTGATGGACCTTTCGACCGGCAAGAACATCCACGAAACCCGCGAATGGATCGTGCGCAATTCGCCGGTGCCGATCGGCACGGTGCCGATCTACCAGGCGCTCGAGAAAGTGGACGGCAAGGCCGAGGACCTGACGTGGGAGATCTACCGCGATACGCTGATCGAGCAGGCGGAGCAAGGGGTCGACTACTTCACGATCCACGCGGGCGTGCTGTTGCGGTACGTTCCGCTGACCGCGAAGCGGATGACCGGGATCGTCTCGCGCGGAGGCTCGATCATGGCCAAGTGGTGCCTCGCGCACCACAAGGAAAGCTTCCTGTACACGCGCTTCGCGGAGATCTGCGAGATCATGAAGGCGTACGACGTCGCGTTTTCGCTTGGCGACGGCCTGCGTCCCGGCTCCATCCACGACGCCAACGACGAAGCGCAGATGGGCGAGCTCGCCACCCTCGGCGAATTGACGCAGGTTGCCTGGCAGCACGACGTGCAGGTGATGATCGAGGGCCCTGGCCATGTACCGATGCACCTCATCAAGCACAACATGGACGAGCAGCTGCGGCTGTGCGGCGAGGCGCCCTTCTACACGCTGGGGCCGCTGACCACCGACATCGCGCCCGGCTACGACCACATCACCAGCGCGATCGGCGCCGCGATGATCGGCTGGTACGGCACCGCGATGCTGTGCTACGTCACGCCGAAGGAACACCTCGGTCTTCCCAACAAGGCCGACGTCAAGGACGGCATCATGGCGTACAAGCTGGCCGCGCACGCAGCCGATCTCGCCAAGGGCCATCCCGGCGCGCAGGTCCGCGACAACGCGTTGTCGAAGGCACGCTTCGAATTTCGCTGGGACGACCAGTTCAACCTGGGGCTCGATCCGGACAAGGCCCGCGAATTCCACGACGAGACGCTGCCGCAGCATGGGGCCAAGCTAGCGCATTTCTGCTCGATGTGCGGACCGCACTTCTGCTCGATGAAGATCACGCAGGACGTGCGCGACTACGCGGCAAAGCTCGGGGTTTCCGATCAGGAAGCGCTGACCAGGGGCATGGAAGTGAAAGCCGTCGAGTTCGTGCAAAAAGGCGCGGAGATTTACTCGAAGGCGTGATCCGGTAAGGCCCCGGCCGCGTAAGGCATCGGGACATGGACGTGGCCTTAGAATCCGCGCATTGGCGCGGTATGCGCGCCGGCGGCGATCGATGGCAAAGCAGACCGGCGGCGACGTCCGCATCGGCATTTCGGGATGGCGCTATCCGCCGTGGCGCGGCGTCTTCTATCCTCCCGATTTGCCCCAGCGCCGCGAGCTCGAATACGCATCCCGGCAACTGCGCACGATCGAGATCAACGGCTCGTTCTATTCGCTGCAGACGCCGGAAAGCTACCAGGCGTGGTATGAGGAAACGCCGGCCGACTTTTTGTTCAGCGTCAAGGGTGGCCGCTACATCACGCACATGCGCCGATTGCGCGACGCCGCAACGCCGCTGGCCAATTTCTTCGCCTCCGGCGTTGCCAACCTGCGCGAGAAGCTCGGTCCGTTCCTCTGGCAGCTGCCGCCACGCTGCGTTACGACGCGGCGCAGCTCGACGCGTTCCTTGCGCTGCTGCCGCGCGACACCGATGCAGCAGCCGCGCTGGCGCGTCGCCGCGATGCCCGGATGACGGGGCGCGCGCGCCTGGCGTTCGGCCCGCCGCGGCGGTTGCGCCATGCGCTGGAGGTGCGGCACGCGTCGTTCGTCGACCCGTCGTTCATCGCGCTGCTGCGGCGCCACCAAGTCGCATTCGTCGTTGCCGATACCGCGGGCAGGTGGCCGGAGTACGAGGATGTCACCGCCGACTTCGTGTATATCCGCCTGCACGGCGCCGAACAGCTCTACGTGAGCGGCTATACCGAACCGGAGCTCGATCGCTTCGCCGCGCGCATCAAGTGCTGGACGACGGGCACCGAGCCCTCGGATGCGCGGCGGATTTCACCGGTACGCGCACCCGCGTCCCGGGCGCGCGAAGTCGTCTGCTACTTCGACAACACCGACAAGATCGAGGCGCCTCGCAACGCCATGCACCTCGCGCAGAAGCTCGGCTGCGCCGCCGAAACGGTCAAGCGGCAATCCACGCTGCAACGCTAACGCGCCACCGGCACGTCCACTTTCCGCTTGGCCATGTAGTACAGATACGCCACCAGGTCATCGAGCTCGCGGTCGGAAATGACGCTGGTGTCGAACCCGGGCATCTTCCCATCCGACCACACGCGCAGCGAGCGCGGGTCGCGAATCTGCCGGCGCAGGAATTCCTCGCGCATGTAGTCGGTCGGGCTGAACGGCACGTTGAGATCCGGCCCCATCTTCGCATCGCCGGCCAGGTTGAGCGTGTGGCAGACGATGCAGTTGGTCGTGAACACGGTCAGGCCGCGCCGGATCGGATCCGTCGGATGCACGTTCGCCGCCGGCATCAATACCGGGAAGCGAACGGCAATGGGCGCGATGTCCTCGATCTTCGCGATCTGATAGGGCCACTGCTCCGGGACGATGCGTCCTTTCTCCGGGCGCAGCCAGACGAGGTAGAACGGCCCCGCGGTCGCCGTCGCTCCGGCCTTGAGCGGCGGCCAGGGCGCAGCCGGCGGCTCGAGAGCGATATAGGCGCGCGCGCCATCGCCGGCGGACGCGAGCAGCGGCGCCGCGGAAATAGTCGCGGCGAAACCGTCGCTGGCGACGAATCTGACCGAGTCGTCGCGCCCCACACCTTGCAACAACGTCGCCAATGGAATTGCGCGGTAGGTCATCGCGCGCTTGTACGCGACGTCCTGCGCGATCGTGATCGTCGTCGTGGCGGGATTGGCGAGCAGCGCTTCGACGCTGTGCTTCACCGTGCGCTCGCCGACGGTGATCGTCAGCTCGGGAGAGGCGGCCAGCGCTGCAAGGCTGATCGTGGTGGCGGCCGCACCGACGAACCGCCGCGCCAAAGTGATCAATGGCTGGGCAATGCGCATTTTCATTCCTCCGGTGCGGCGAGCCGCACGATATAACCGCCCGACTTCTCGTCGCGCTCGAGCTCGAGGCTGCCGGTGCGCGCGGCTTCCTCCAGCATGCTGTTGAACGAACGGAATCCGTAATATGACTCGTTGAAGCCGGGTTTTCTGCGCTTGAGCGCCTGCTTCACCATCGATCCCCAGATCTTCTCGTCGGCGCCGCGCTCCCTGATCAGCGCGTCCACGGTTTCGACGATGAGGTCGAGCGCTTCCTCGCGCCGCTCGTCGTCGGACTTGTGTTCCGGCGGCGCGGGGGTCTCGGTGGTGGCGGCCGGCGCAACGGCGTCCTCGACCGCTTTCTTCGGCGGTGCGCGGCCTTTGGCGGTGCCGGTCGTCTTCGCGGCGCCGCGGCGCGTCGCCGCCTTCTTCCTCTCGCGCACGAGATCGTCGTAGAAGATGAACTCGTCGCAATTGGCGATCAGCAGATCGGACGTCGAGTTCTTGACGCCGACGCCGATCACCACCTTGTCGTTCTCGCGCAGCTTGGAGACGAGCGGCGAAAAATCCGAGTCGCCGCTGATGATGACGAACGTCTCGACGTGCGCCTTCGTGTAGCACAGGTCCAGCGCGTCGACGACCATCCGGATGTCGGCGGAATTCTTGCCGGACTGCCGGACGTGCGGAATCTCGATCAGCTCGAACGACGCCTCGTGCATGGGCGCCTTGAACGCCTTGTAGCGGTCCCAGTCGCAGTAGGCCTTCTTGACGACGATGCTGCCCTTGAGCAGCAGCCGCTCGAGCACCTTGCCGATGTCGAATTTTTCGTAGTTGGCGTCACGCACGCCAAGCGCGATGTTCTCGAAGTCGCAGAACAGCGCCATGTTGGTGACGTCGGGGGGTGTGGCCATGAAGAGCTCCGGTCGGGACCGCGTATCGTCGCACGAAAATCGCACGCGGGCGGCGGCCCGTTACGGACGATTACAACATCAGGCGGACGAACGCTCCAGCGCAACGCGCACCGGCACGCGCCGGCGTCCCCACGCGCGGTCGAACGCCTCGTAACGGCCGGGCAGCGCCGCAGCGCAGTGGCGGCA
>Ga0268265_10004209_pt1 | contig 10064 bp, 4 predicted proteins | sample KBSSwiS52_FD_190355 | JGI IMG/M metagenome (GOLD analysis project Ga0268265, IMG submission 190355) | Switchgrass rhizosphere microbial communities from Kellogg Biological Station, Michigan, USA - KBS Switchgrass S5-2 (SPAdes) (version 2) | ecosystem: Host-associated > Plants > Roots >...
GGCCATGGCCCGCGACGCCCTGCCGGAAGAGCAGCGCGACCGCCTCGCCGTGATCCGCCAATCCGGGGAGGCGTTGCTGGCGATCCTCAACGATATCCTCGATCTCTCCAAGGTGGAGGCCGGCAAGCTGGAGCTGGAAGCGATAGACTTCGACCTGCCTCAGTCCATCGAAAACGCGGCCGCCGGCTTCGCCGCCATCGCCGCCGGGAAGGGCCTGGCCCTGGTGGTGGACACCACGGCGGCCGAGGGCGCCTGCCGCGGCGACCCGGCGCGGGTCCGTCAGGTGGTGTCCAACCTGATCACCAACGCCGTCAAATTCACCGAGGCCGGCGAGGTGCGGGTCACCGCGCGGCGCCACGGCGGCGACGTCAGCATCACCGTCTCCGACACCGGTCCCGGTATCGCGCCGGAGAGCCTGGATCGCCTGTTCGGCAAGTTCGTGCAGGCCGACAGCTCGACCACCCGCCGTTTCGGCGGAACGGGCCTGGGCCTGGCCATCTGCCGTGAGCTGGCCCACGCCATGGACGGGACCGTGTCGGCGCGAAGCACCCTGGGCCAGGGCGCGCACTTCACCTTGACCTTGCCGCTGCCGCAGGCTGCGGGAGCCCGCCCCGCGGCGGTCGATCTGGAACCGGAACTGGCCGTCGAGCTGCGGATCCTGGCGGCTGAGGACAATCCCACAAACCAGCAGGTGCTCAAGACCATCTTCGAGCAGATCGGCCTGCCGATCACCATTGTGGGCGACGGCGCCGCAGCGGTGGAGGCCTGCCGCACCCGGGCCTGGGACATCATCCTGATGGACGTGCAGATGCCCATCCTTTGCGGCCCCGAGGCGACGCGGGCGATCCGCCGGCTGGATCGCGAAAGCGGGCGGCCACGCACGGCCATCATCGCGCTCACCGCCAACGCCATGGAGCACCAGAAGGCCGAGTACCTGGCCTGCGGCATGGACGGCCTGGTCGCCAAGCCGCTGCAGATCAGCGAACTCTTCAGCGCGATCAATCGGCACATCGGCGCGGCGAACGACGCGGATCTCGCGCAGGCGCGGGCGTGATGGCTTAGGCGGCCGCTCGCCCCAACACCGCCGCAAGCTGTCGTACGATGCGGCGATGGCCTTCACGCGCGCCTGGCGGAACTTCAAGCAGATGGAAGACCTCACCGTCGCCATGGCGGGGTTGATCTACGCCGGCGCGGTGCTGCATGCGTTCGCCCGGCTGCCTGGCGGCGTTGAGCTCATCGCCCAGCGCACGCTCGTCTGGCCGGCCATGTGCCTGTTGCTGGCCATCGCGATTCCGCTGGCGGTCGGCCCGCTGCGCCGGGCGCTCATGCGCTATGTGTGGATGAGCTTCGTCGCCGGCTTCGGCCAGACCGCCGGCTCAATCCTGACCGGCGTCGGCCTGCTGTCGAGCGCGGCCCTGTTCATCTATTGGCAGGTCTGGGGCGCATCGCACGGCGGTCGTTACCCGGCCGGCGTATTCTCCGGCTACGCCGCCGGCATCGGCATCCTGATCGTCCAGGCCGTGCTCGTGCGCCGGGTGGAGCGCCTGCCGGAAGTCATCGCCGTCATCACGGAGCGGGAGTCCGGCGGCGCATGACCGCCGGGGCGTGCTCGACCGAATGTCAGCCGTGCCGTGCCGCCCATCCGCCGCCCAGCGCCTGGATCAGCGCCACCGCCGTCGTCTGCCGGTCGACCGCCGCCTGCACCAGGGTGCGCCGGGCGCTCAGCGCCGAGGCCTGGGCGACGACCACCTCCAGATAGCTCACGCGGCCGGCGTTGTACTGGTTGAGGAGGATCTGCTCGGTCTGGTCGGCGGCGGTCGAGGCCTGGCGGCGCAGCTCGTGCTGACGCGCCAGCACCTGGGTCGCGGTGAGCTGGTCCTCCACGTCCTGCAGGGCGGTGAGCACGGTCTGGCGGTATTCGGCCACGGCCTGGTCGTAGGCGGCCCGCGCGCCGCGGACCCTGGCGCCGCGGGCGCCGGCGTCGAACAGGGTCTCGGCCAGGGCCGCACCGAGCGACCAGACGGTGTTCGAGGCGCTGAGCAGCTTGCCGATCTGGCTGGCCGTCCCGCCGTACGATCCGGTGAGGGTGATGTCGGGGAACCAGGCGGCCTGGGCGACGCCGATCTGGGCGTTGGCGGCCGCGGCGCGGCGCTCGGCGGCGGCGATGTCCGGGCGGCGCTGGAGGAGGGCGGACGGGACGCCGGGCGGGATCTCCGGGACCCGCTCGATCCAGGCGGCGGGGGGCAGGGCGAAGTTCCCGGGCGCCTCGCCCACCAGCACCGCGATGGCGTGCTCGAAGGTGGCCCGCTGGCGGGTCAGCCCCTCGAGGTCGGCCTGGGCGTTGGCGAGCTGGGTCTGGGCCTGTAGCGAATCGCTCCGGGCGACGACGCCCTGGCGATAGCGGTTCTCGGTGATCTGGGCGTTGCGCTGGTAGGCGGCGATGGTCGACTGCACCAAGCTGATCTCGGCGTCGCTCTCGCGCAGCAGGAAATAGTCGGCGGCGAGCTCGCCCTGCGTCGACAGGCGGGCGGCGGCGAGGTCGGCTTCGCTGGCCTGCGCCTGGGCCTTCGCGGCCTCGATGGTCCGGCGGATGCGGCCCCAGACGTCCGGCTCCCAGGAGGCGCCCAGGTTCACGCGGTAGGTCGTCGAGCGGTCGCGGCTGACCGTGGCGCCCGTACTGTCGGTGGTGGAGCCGCGGCCGCCGGTGCGGGTCGCCCCGCCGTCGAGGCCGACGGTCGGGAAGAGCGCGGCGCGCTGTTCGGCCACCAGGGCGCGGGCCTGGCGATAGGCGGCCTCGGCGGCGATCAGGGTCTGGTTGGAGACGTTCACCCGCCCCATCAGCCCGTCCAGCGTCGGATCGCCGAACAGGGTCCACCACGGGCCGCGGTCGAGCGCGTCGGCGGGGGCGGCCGGCGACCAGCCCTGCAGGGATTTGTACGTCGGCGAGATCGGCGAGATCGGGCGGACATAGGTCGGGCCGACCGCGCAGCCGGCGAGCGCGCTTCCGGCCAGGAACGTCAGGAGGCTGCGGCGGGACACGCGGCTCATGCCGGCTGCCCCGCGCCGCGGCTCAGGTGGCGCTGGTCTGCGCGACGGCCGCGCAGCTTGTCGAGATAGACGTAGACCACCGGGGTGGTCAGCAGCGTCAGCAGCTGGCTGGCGATCAGGCCGCCGATGATGGCGACGCCCAGAGGCCGGCGCAGCTCCGAGCCCTCGCCGAAGCCGATCGCCAGCGGCAGCACGCCGAGACCGGCGGCCAGCGTGGTCATCAGGATCGGCCGGAAGCGCAGGAGACAGGCCTCGCGGATGGCGTCGGTGGCCGAGAGCCCGCGCGAGCGCTCGGCCTCCAGGGCGAAGTCGATGATCAGGATGGCGTTCTTCTTGACGACGCCGATCAGCAGGAAGAGCCCGATCAGGGCGATGATCGAGAATTCCATCTTGAACAGCAGCAGGGCGAGCACCGCCCCCACGCCGGCGGAGGGCAGGGTGGAGAGGACGGTCACGGGGTGGACCAGGCTCTCGTACAGCACGCCCAGGACGATGTAGATCGCCACGATGGCGGCCGCGATCAGCATCGGCTGCTGCTTCAGCGAATCCTGGAACGAACGGGCGGAGCCCTGGAAACTGCCGCGGACGTTGGTGGGCATGCCGATGTCGGCCTCCGCCTGGGCGATGGCGGCCTGGGCGTCGCTGAGGCTTTTGCCGTCCGCCAGGTTGAAGGAGATGGTGGTGGCCAGCTCGCCGTCCTGGTGGTTGACCGAGGCGGGCGCGGCGCGCTCCGAAACGCTGGCGATGGCTGAGAGCGGGACCATGCTGCGCACCGACGTGTTCAGGGCCGATCCGCTGGACGGGTCGCGCAAGGCGGGATTGACCGAGGTCGGGGTCACGGCGGCGTCGGTCGCGCCTGACGCCGGGGCGCTGGACGGGACGTAGACGTCCTGCAGGGCCACGGGGCTTTCGGCGTAGCGCGGCGCGGCCTCCATCACCACGCTGTACTGGTTGATGTCCTCGTAGATGTTGGCCACCTGGCGCTGGCCGAAGCTGTTGTAGAGGGCGTTGTCGACGTCGCGGGCCGAGACGCCCAGGCGCGCGGCGGCGTCATGGTCGATCTGGACGAAGGTTTCGACCCCGTTGTCCTGCTGGTCGGTGTCGACGTCCGTGATGGCGTCCAGGCCCTTCATCGCCTCGGCGAGCTTGGTGGCCCAGGCCTTCAGGTCGGCGATGTTGTCGCTCTTCAGGGTGTACTGGTAGGTGGAGTTGCTCTGCCGGCCGCCCATGCGCACATCCTGTCGCGGGTTGAGGAACAGGCTGACGCCGGTCACCCGGGCGAGCTTGGGCCGCAGGCGCGCGATCACCTGCTGGCCGCTCTCCTTGCGCTCGCCCCTGGGCTTCAAGGAGACGCTGAGGAAGCCGCCGCCGGCGCGCCCGCCGCCGGTGAAGCCCACCACCGTGGCGACCGCGGGATCGCGGCCGATGATATTGGCCAGCGTCGCCAGCTTCTCGCCCATGGCCGTGGAGGAGATGCTCTGGTCGGCGCGCAGGCCGCCGTTCAGCTGGCTGGTGTCCTGGGTCGGGAAGAAGCCCTTCGGCGTCACCGAGAACAGGTAGACGTTGAGCCCGATCACGGCGGCCAGGATCAGCATCACCAGCGGCTTGGTGGCCAGCGCCCAGTCCAGGCTCTTCTCGTATGCCGCCAGCACCCGGTCGAACCCGGCCTCGGCCCAGCGGGCGAGGCGGCCCTGGCGCCGGTCGGGATCGTGCGGCCTCAGGAGATAGGCGCACATCATCGGCGTGGTGGTGAGGGAGATGAGGAGGGAGATCATGACCGCCGCCGACAAAGTCACGGCGAACTCGCGGAACAGGCGGCCCACCTGGCCGCCCATGAACAGCAGGGGGATGAACACCGCCACCAGCGAGACGCTGATGGAGAGCACCGTGAATCCCACCTCCCGCGCCCCCAGCAGGGCGGCCTTGAAGCGGTCCATGCCGGCCTCGACATGGCGGCTGGTGTTCTCCAGCACCACGATGGCGTCGTCGACGACGAAGCCGGTCGCCACCGTGATGGCCATCAGCGACAGGTTGTTGAGGGAGAATCCCAGCAGGTACATCACCCCGAAGGTCCCCAGGAGGGAGACCACGGTGGCGACCGCCGGGATCAGGGTCGCCCGCCCGCTGCGCAGGAAGGCGCTGACCACCAGGATCACCAGGATCAGCGAGATCAGCAGGGTGAGCTCGATCTCGTGCAGAGAGGCGCGGATCGAGCTGGTGGCGTCCGAGGCCACCTCCAGGGTCACGTCGGCGGGGAGCTGGGCCCGCAGCCCAGGAAGCTCGGCGCGCACCGCGTCGACGGTCTTGATGACATTGGCGCCCGGCTGTTGGGTGACCAGGACGATGATCGCCGGCTTGCCGTTGAACAGGCCCCGGGTGCGGGTGTCCTGCACGCTGTCGATCACCTCGGCCACGTCGCCCAGGCGGACCGGCGCGTCGTTGCGCCAGGCGACGATCAGCGGCCGGTAGTCGGCGGCGGTGCGGCCGGCGGGGTTGGTGTAGACCTGGAAGCGCAGGCCGGCGCCCTCGATGGCGCCCTTCGGGCGGCTGGCGTTGGCCGACTGGATCGCGGCGCGCACGTCCTCCAGGCTGACGCCGTAGCGGTTGAGGGCGAAGGGGGCGAGCTCGACGCGAACCGCGGGCAGGGAGCCGCCGCCGATCTCCACCTCGCCGACGCCGGGCGCCTGGGACAGGCGCTGCTGCACGGTGTTGCTCACCGCATCGTAGATCTGGCCCGGCGATTTGGTGTGGGAGGTGAGCGCCAGGATGATGACCGGGGAGTCGGCCGGGTTGCGCTTCCGATAGGTGGGGTTGGAGCGCAGCGTCGCGGGCAGGTCGGCGCGGGCGGCGTTCAGCGCGGCCTGCACCTCGCGCGCGGCGCCGTCGATGTTGCGGTTCAGGTCGAACTGCAGGCTGATCCGGGCCGAGCCGGTGGAGCTGGAGGAGGTGATCTCGTTGAGGCCGGCGATCGTGCCCAGCCGCCGCTCCAGCGGCGTGGCGACGCTGGAGGCCATGGTCTGCGGGCTGCCGCCGGGCAGGTTCGCGGAAACCGAGATGGCCGGATAGTCCACCTGCGGCAGGGGGGCGACCGGCAGCACGAAGAAGGCCGCGATCCCGGCCATGGCGAGACCGGCGGTGAGCAGCACCGTGGCGATCGGCCGGCGGATGAAAGGCGCGGAGAGGTTCATTCCGCCGGCTCCGGCCGGGGCGCAGGCGCCTCGCCGCGCCGACCGCGCGGAATCAGCCGGTCGAAGGCCAGGTAGACCACCGGCGTGGTGAACATCGTCAGGAGCTGGCTTACCAGCAGGCCGCCGAAGATGGCGATACCCAGCGGCCGGCGCAGCTCCGCCCCCTGGCCCATGCCGAGCATCAGCGGAACGGCGGCGAACAGGGCGGCCAGGGTGGTCATCAGGATGGGGCGGAAGCGCAGCAGGGCCGCCTGCCGGATCGCCTCGCGCGGCGACTTGCCCTCGTTGCGTTCGGCGTCGATGGCGAAGTCGATCATCATGATCGCGTTCTTCTTGACGATGCCGATCAGCAGGATGATGCCGATGATCCCCACCACGCCCAGGCCGGATCCCGTGATCCACAGGGCCAGGAGGGCGCCCACCCCGGCCGAGGGCAGGGTGGAGAGGATGGTCAGGGGGTGGACGTAGCTCTCGTAGAGCACGCCCAGGACGATGTAGACGCAGACCACCGCGGCCAGGATCAGCCAGAGCTGGTTGCCCAGCGCGTTCTCATAGGCGCCGGCCGCGCCCAGGAAGGTGGTGGAGACCGAGGCCGGCAGCTCGGCCGCCGCGATCCCCTGGCGCACTGCGTCGACCGCCCCGCCCAGGGAGACGCCGGGCGCGGTGTCGAAGCCGATGGTGGCGGCGGGGAACTGCGCCACGTGGGTCACCTGCAGCGGCGCCGGTTGCTCGCGGATGGTGGCGATGGCGGAGAGCGGCGTGGGCTGGCCGCCCGAGCCCTGGACATGCAGCTGGCCGAGGTCGGCCGGCGTCTTCACCAGTCCGGGGTCGGCCTCCAGGATCACCCGGTACTGGTTGGTGGCGGTGAAGATGGTGGAGATGATCCGCTGGCCGAAGGCGCTGTAGAGCGCGTCGTCGATGGCCGAGGCGGTGATCGACAGGCGCGAGGCGGTGTCGCGGTCCACATCCACATAGGCCGCCATGCCGCCGGCGCCGGCGTCGGTGACCACGTTGCGCAGCTTGCCGGCGTGGGAGAGCTCCTCCGTCAGCTTGACGGCGGCCTGGTTCACCACCGCGGTGTCCGCGCCCTGCACCGACAGGCGGTACTGGGTCGGGCCGGTCTCGGCGTCGATGGTCAGGTCCTGGGTCGGCTGCAGATAGAGGGTCAGGCCCGCCACGGCCGAGGCCCGGTCCCGCAGCCGCTGCATCAGCCTGGCCTGGTTCCCGTGGTCGGGCTTCAGGTTGATGAGCATCTCGCCGGTGTGCAGCATGGTCGAGGTGGAGGCGTCGACGCCCACGAAGGAGCTGATGCTGGCCACGGCGGGATCTTCGAGGATCGCCTTCGCCGCCGCCTGCTGCAGCTCGGCCATGCGGGCGTAGGAGACGCTGGTGGAGGCTTCCGTGCGCGCCTGCAGCTGGCCGGTGTCCTGGGTCGGGAACAGGCCCTTGGGGATGATGACGTAGAGCAGGGCGGTGAGCGCCAGGGTCGCCACGGCGACGATCAGCGTCGCCTTCTGCCGGTCCAGCACCCAGTCGAGGCCGCGCTCGTAGCGGCCCATGACGTCGTCGAAGATCGCCTGGCTGCGGCGGCCGACCCGACTCTGCTCAGCGTCGGAATGGCGGCCCAGCCAGCGGGCGGACATCATCGGCACGAGGGTCAGGGCCACGACGGCGGAGATCAGGATGGTGATCGCCAGGGTCACGGCGAACTCGCGGAACAGCCGGCCCACCACGTCGCCCATGAACAGCAGCGGGATCAGCACCGCGATCAGCGAGACCGTCAGGGAGATGATGGTGAAGCCGATCTCGCGCGAGCCCTTCAGCGCGGCCTCGAACGGCGGGTCGCCGTCCTCGATATGGCGCTGGATGTTCTCGATCATGACGATGGCGTCGTCGACCACGAAGCCGGTCGCGATGGTCAGGGCCATCAGGCTGAGGTTGTTGAGGCTGTAGCCCAGCAGGTAGGTGACCCCGCAGGTGCCGATCAGCGACACCGGCACGGCGATGCTGGCGATCAGGGTCGCGCGCGGGCTGTGCAGGAACAGGAAGATCACCAGCACCACCAGGACCACGGCGAGCAGCAGCTCCATCTCCACGTCGTGGACCGAGGCGCGGATGCCGGTGGTCCGGTCGGCGAGCACGTCCACGCGCACGGCGGCCGGCATGGCGGCGGTGAGCTCCGGCAGCCGCGCCTTGATGGCGTCGACGGTCGCAATGACATTGGCGCCCGGCTGGCGCTGGACGTTGACGATGATCGCCGGCTTCAGGTTCGCCCAGGCGCCCAGCTTGACGTTCTCGGCGCTGTCCACGACCTGGGCCACGTCGGTCATCCGCACCGGCGCGCCGTTTCGCCAGGCGACGATCAGCGAGCGGTAGTCGTCGGCTGTCACCAACTGGTCGTTGGCGTTGATGGTGTAGGCCCGCGTCGGCCCGTCGAAGCCGCCCTTGGCGCTGTTGGCGTTGGCGGCGGTGATGGCGCTGCGCAGGGCGTCGAGGCTGATCCCCGCCGAGGCCAGCGCCTGGGTGTCGGCCCGGATGCGCACGGCGGGGCGCTGGCCGCCGCTGAGCGAGACCAGGCCGACGCCGGAAACCTGGCTGATCTTCTGGGCGAGCCGGGTGTCCACCAGGTTCTGCACCTCGGTGAGCGGCAGGCTGTCGGAGGTGATCGCCAGCGTCAGCACCGGGGCGTCGGCGGGGTTGACCTTGGCGTAGACCGGCGGGGCCGGCAGGTCGGCCGGAAGCAGATTGCCGCCCGCGTTGATCGCCGCCTGCACCTCCTGCTCGGCCACGTCCAGGGTCTCGCCCAGGGTGAACTGCAGGGTGATCACCGACGCGCCGGCCGAGCTCGCCGAGCTCATCCGCTGCAGGCCGGACATCTCGCCGAACTGCCGCTCCAGCGGGGCGGTGACCGTCTGGGCCATCACCTCGGGGCTCGCGCCAGGGTAAACGGTGCGCACCTGGATGGTGGGATAGTCCACCTCCGGCAGGGCCGAGAGCGGCAGCAGGCGGAAGCCCAGCAGGCCCGCCAGCACGATCGCCACCATCAGCAGCGAGGTCGCCACCGGCCGCAGGATGAACGGGCGCGAGGGGCTGGGCCCCTCCGCGGCGGCGGGGCGGTCGCTTTCCGGACCCGCCGCCATCAGCCGGGCCCGGCTTGCGCCGCGCCGCCGCCGGGCGCCCTACGGGGCATGTTGGCGAGCGCCGCCTTGCAGCCTGCGCTCAGCTTGTCCTCGTTCTGGTGCATGCACATGAACCGCTCGCGACCTTCCAGCCCGGGACAGACCTTCTGGATGTCGGCGGCGCAGGCCTGCCGCATCGCGGCGCGCGCGTCCTGCGCCTGAGGTGAGGGGCCCGCCTCGGCGGCGGGGACCGGGCTCGACGCCGCCCCGGCGGCGCCGGCCGCGTCGGAACCGCCGTCGCCGCCGGCCGCCGAAGCGCCCCGACGACCGCCGCCGCCGCTCATCGCCGCCTTGCAGCCGGCGCTGACCTTGGCCTCGTTCTGGCGGATGCATCGCATCATCTCGCGGCCTTCCTTGCCGCCGCACAGTTTCTTCGCGTCGGCGGCGCAAGCCTGCTGCGGGTTGCGGTCGCCGGCGAGCTGGACGCGGCCGCCGTCGGTCAGGCGGTCGCCGCCCTCGGTGATCACCCTGTCCCCCGCCTTCAGGCCCTGGGTGACAACGATCTGGTCGACGGTGGCGGGGCCGCGAACGACCTTGCGCCGCGAGACGGTGCGGTCGGCGTTCAGCAGCCAGACGAAGTCGCCGTCGTTCCCGGCCCGCACGGCGGTCACCGGCACGGTCACCACCCCGCGCAGGGTGTCGAGACCCA
>Ga0268265_10004213_pt1 | contig 10051 bp, 9 predicted proteins | sample KBSSwiS52_FD_190355 | JGI IMG/M metagenome (GOLD analysis project Ga0268265, IMG submission 190355) | Switchgrass rhizosphere microbial communities from Kellogg Biological Station, Michigan, USA - KBS Switchgrass S5-2 (SPAdes) (version 2) | ecosystem: Host-associated > Plants > Roots >...
TCGCGCAGCCGCCTCCACGCTTGAGCGGACGTACACCACCAACAGCGTTCTCCATGCCCAGCTCGAGCCGGTGAACGCTCTCGCCTTCGAGAAGGACGGCCGCTTCGAGATCCATACCGGCAGTCAGGCGCAAAGCACGATTCTGCCGGTGCTCGCACGGGCGCTGGGCCTGACGCAGGATCGCATTGTCCTGCGCACCTATCTGCTCGGCGGTGCGTTCGGGCGCAGGCTTAACACCGATTATGCCATCCCCGCCGCGCTGACCGCCGAGGCTCTTGGCGGCAAGCCCGTGAAGCTCGTACTTACGCGCCAGGATGACACGCGCTTCGACTCGTTTCGCTCGCCGTCGATACAGAAATTGCGGCTGGCATTCGATTCCCGTGGAAAGGTCACGGCAATGGAACACCATGCGTCGGCCGGCTGGCCGACCCCGGTCTATGTGCCGCCGGCGAGCATGCCGAAGGCACCCGATGGAACCCCATTCGATCCATTTGCGATCGACGGCGCGGACCACTGGTACAGCGTTGGGGCGCAACGCGTCCGTGCTCTCGAGAACGACCTTGCCAATCGTGCGTTTCGTCCCGGCTATCTGCGAGCGGTCGGGCCCGGCTGGACCAACTGGGCAGTCGAGACCTTCATGGATGAGGCCGCGCGGATGACTGGCGCAGACCCCGTCGCGTTCCGCACCGGGCTGTTGGACGGCGCCGGCCGCAATGCCGGGTCGGCGCCCAGCGCGGTAGGCGGCGCGAAGCGCCAGGCCGCAGTCCTCAAACGGGCGGGGGAAAAGGCCGGATGGGGTGCTCGCATGCCGGCGGACACAGGGCTTGGTGTCGCCACCACATTCGGTCAGGCACGATCGATGCCCACGTGGGTCGCTTGCGTCGCGCGCGTTCGTGTCGACCGCAGCAGCGGCGCCGTTTCAGTCGAAAAGCTCACGATCGTCGTCGATGCCGGCACTCTCGTCCATCCAGACGGCGCGCTCGCGCAAGTCGAAGGTAGCGCTCTATGGGGCCTCAGCATGGCGCTATATGAGGGAACCGAATTCCATAAAGGCGAGGTGAAAGACACAAATTTCGACAGCTACACGCCACTGCGCATCGGTGATGTGCCTGATCTCGACATCGAATTCGTCGACAGCACCGAAGCTCCAGTCGGCCTCGGCGAGCCTGGCACGACGGTCGTCGCGCCCGCCATCGGCAATGCGATTTTTGCCGCAACCGGGATTCGGTTGCGCCACCTTCCCATTCGGCCAGCTGCCGTGCTCGCGGCACTCGCGTCGAAAAAATGAACTCAACTGTTGCCGGAGTTCTTGAGCGGCATTCGAATGGACCGCGTTGCATGATGGCCAGTTCTGGTGCGAAGGGATGCGATTCCGAATCGCGGTGGACGTATTTCACGGGCTCCCGCGCCTCGCGGTCGAAACCCGAGTTTCCTGCATCATCCGACCCGACCGTTGATCGATTGCTGCCGCCATGAATAGTGCCTACGTCCCCGCATTCGCTGCGCTGGTGGGCTCGGCGATCGGCGCCCTCACTTCTGTCGCGTCTGCTTGGTTTACGCAGCGTCATCAGGACCGCGTCAGGCGGCTGTCGGGAGAAAAGACCCGGCGGCAAAAGCTATACAAGAAATTCATCAACGAGGCATCGAAGCTGTATGCGGACGCCCTCGTCCACAATCAGGCGGAAGTCTCTGCGTTGGTCAGCGTCTACGCGCTGATTAGCCGGATGCGCGTCGTATCCAGCTCCTCCGTCGTCGAGAAGGCGGAGGCCGTCACACATTTGATCATCGACACGTATTTCACACCAAACAGGAGCTTTTCCGACGTTCGTGAGCTCGTGAACGGCCCCGCAGCCGATCCGTTGCGGGATTTCAGCGAGGCATGCCGGACCGAATTGCGTACTCTCAGATGACCATTGAGCGTGTGCTCAACAAGGATGCCGCAACACCAGAACCCGCAACGGCGGCATTCGCTGCGCCTTTTACTATGTCAACGCGCGTACCGGCATCGGCACTTGAACTCCTGGTTAGTAACAATTTGCCGCGATTTGGCAGCCTTCACTCGCGCTCCTGGTGCCCGTCAGCTTAGTTATCGAGACGGCCGCAACGCCCAGCCATTGGGAGATTGCGGTTTCAAAATAGCAACTTTCTGCTTGAGGGAACCTGCCATGCACAGCATCGCGATGTCTGTATCGCGCCTTCGGCTGGCTTCACGATGCGGCTGGCTGGAGCGGCTGCCCCAGTTCATCAGTCTGGCCAAGCCGCGCGTGATGGTGCTCGCGCTTTTCACCGCATTCGTCGGACTGATGATTGCACCGGCGCACCTCGATCCCCTCCGCGGCTTCATTGCAATTCTGGCGATCGCAGCCGGCGCCGGAGCCGCTGGTGCCCTGAACATGTGGTACGACGCCGATATCGACGCAGTCATGGCTCGCACCGCGATGCGCCCAATTCCCCGCGGCAAGGTTTCGAAGATCGAGGCGTTTGCCTTTGGGCTTGTCCTCGGCGTTATGGCCGTCACGGTTCTCGCCTTGGCTGCAAACGTTGCCGCAGCCGCGCTGTTGGCCTTCACGATCCTCTTTTATGTTGTCGTGTACACGGCCTGGCTGAAGCGGACCACGTCCCAGAACATCGTTATCGGCGGCGGCGCCGGAGCGCTGCCACCCGTGATCGGATGGACGGCAACGACCGCACAAGCCGGGATCGAGCCGCTCGTGCTGTTCCTCATTATCTTCCTTTGGACACCGCCCCATTTCTGGGCCCTCGCGCTCAACCGCACTGACGACTATGCCCGCGCCGGCGTCCCCATGTTGCCGGTCGTTGCGGGACGCACCGCAACAACGCGGCAGATACTGATCTACAGTGGGCTCCTTGTTCTCGCTTCGGAACTGCCCTGGGCGCTCGGAATTGCGGGCGCGAGCTATGGCGCGATCGTCGCGATCTGCGGGGCGCTGTTTATTGCATTCGCCTTGCAGCTGAACATGAGCACCGGTGCCGATCGTCGCGCGGCTCGCAGGCTTTTCCTGTTTTCCATTGCCTATTTGTTCGTCCTGTTTGCGACTCTCTTGATCGACCACGGTGGTGGTTCTTTCCCACGCGTCCATGGCACGCATGCTGGCATCGGACAGATGCATGCCGAGGCCCTGCCAAGCGCTGCTCACAGCGGAAGCGGCCTCATCACACTCAACGCGCGCGAGGTCTGACATGCGATACGCTTTGCTGGCCATTGTTCTGATCGGCGCTGCGACACTCGGCGGCTGCGACGGAGGCGTGCTCGATCCGAAAGGACCCGTCACCCTAGCTGAGCGGCAAATTCTGTTCAACGCGACGGGCATCATGCTGGCGATCGTGATCCCGGTGGCCGTTGCGACGCTAGGCGTTGCCTTCTGGTTCCGTGCATCGAACGAGCGGGCGCGCTATCGGCCGAATTTCGTCTATTCCGGCCGCATCGAGATGCTCATCTGGTCGATCCCGCTGATGACCGTGCTCCTTGTCGGTACCGTGGCCTGGATCGGTGCATACGATCTTGACCCGCCGAAGCCGATTGCCTCTTCCACCAAGCCTCTCAAGATACAAGTCGTTTCGCTCGACTGGAAATGGCTGTTCATTTATCCGGAGCAAGGCATCGCAAGCGTCAATCATCTGACGATTCCAGTCGGAACGCCTGTCAGTTTCGAGCTGACCTCCTCCGGCGTCATGAACAGCTTCTTCGTGCCGCAACTCGCCGGCCAGATCTACACCATGGCCGGAATGGTGACGCGCCTGAACTTGCGGGCTGATCACTCCGGAACCTATCGCGGGATGTCGGCGAATTACAGCGGCGCAGGCTTCTCTGACATGGTCTTCAAGGTCGACGCGGTGACGCCCGACGCCTTTGCGCAATGGGTGGCTTCAACGCGCACCGGCGGGCCTGTGCTCGACGCACAGACTTATTCCGATCTGGTCAGGCCGAGCAGGGCGGTTGCGCCTTTCACCTATCGGTCGGTCGCGGGTGGCCTGTTTGCCAACGTTATGAGTGCCGCGATGCAGCCCGCCGCAGGTCTCTGTGTCGCTTATCCCAAATCCATGAGGGCCGAACGATGAACTTATTGGGTAAACTCACCTGGGACGCCATTCCTCTCCACGAACCAATCATAGTGGGCACAGTGGCGAACGTCGGCGCTGTCATCCTGGCGGTCCTTGCATGGGTCACCGTCAAGGGGTACTGGCCGTATCTCTGGCGCGAATGGCTCACATCTGTCGATCACAAGCGGATCGGCGTCATGTATCTTGTCTTTGCGTTGATCATGCTTGTACGCGGCTTCGCGGACGGAATCATGATGCGCACGCAACAGGCGGTCGCAGCCGGCGGCGCGCAAGGATATCTGCCGCCCGAGCATTTCGATCAGATTTTCTCGGCGCACGGCACCATCATGATCTTCTTCGTGGCCATGCCGCTTGTGATCGGTCTGATGAACTTTGCAGTGCCGTTGCAGCTCGGCGTTCGCGATGTGGCGTTTCCCACGATGAATTCCGTGAGCCTTTGGCTGACCGCCACAGGCATCTTGCTTATCAACGTTTCGCTCTTCGTCGGTGAGTTCGCAAAGACCGGCTGGGTCGCCTACCCACCACTCAGCGAGCTGCAGTTTTCTCCCGGCGTCGGCGTCGACTATTATCTCTGGTCCTTGCAAATCTCGGGCATCGGGACGCTGTTGAGCGGTGTCAATTTCGTCACCACGATTCTGAAGATGCGCGCTCCGGGCATGAGCTACATGCGCATGCCGGTGTTCTGCTGGACTGCGCTCGCCTCGAATCTTCTAATCGTGGCTGCATTTCCGGTGCTCACCGCGCTGTTCGCAATGTTGCTGCTCGACCGTTACCTGGGCTTTCACTTCTTTACGCTGGAGGCCGGCGGCAACGCCATGATGTACGTGAACCTGTTCTGGGTCTGGGGTCACCCCGAAGTCTACATCCTGGTCCTGCCGGCGTTTGGCATCTATTCGGAGGTAAGCGCGACGTTTTCCGGCAAGCCACTGTTCGGCTATCGGTCGATGGTCGGCGCGACCCTGGTGATCTGTGTGCTCTCCTACACCGTGTGGCTGCATCACTTCTTCACCATGGGCGCAAGCGCGGGCGTGAACGCCTTCTTCGGCATCACGAGCATGATCATCGGCGTGCCGACGGGCGTCAAAGTCTTCAATTGGCTGTTCACGATGTACGGCGGTCAGGTCCGATTCACGGTACCGGTGCTCTGGACGATCGGCTTCATGGTGACGTTCGTCTTCGGCGGCCTGACAGGAGTTCTGTTGGCCTTGCCGGCAGTCGATTGGCAGGTGCACAACAGCGTCTTCCTAATCGCTCATTTCCATCATGTCATCATTCCGGGCGTCTTGTTCGGGGCCATCGCCGGCTACAACTACTGGTTTCCCAAGGCATTCGGCTTCAAACTGGATGAGCGCTGGGGCGCCGCCGCGTTCTGGTGCTGGTTCATCGGCTTCCATCTCGCTTTCATGCCGCTCTACGTGACCGGGCTGATGGGCATGACCCGGCGCCTTCAGCACTATGATGTGCTCGCCTGGCAGCCTTGGCTATTAGTCGCCGAGGCAGGCGCAATCATCATTATGGCCGGGATTATCTGTCAAGTGGTGCAGCTCGTGGTGTCCATTCGCCACCGTGAGCAACTTCGCGACACGACGGGCGATCCGTGGAATGGCCGCACCCTGGAATGGGCAACGGCATCGCCACCGCCTGCCTGGAATTTTGCAGTCCTGCCGCGTGTCGATAAGCTCGATGCCTTCTGGGCAAAGAAGCAGCGCGTGCTCGCGAAAGAAGAGCCGCCCGGGCGGCCGCACAGGTACGAGCCAATCGAGGTGCCGAAGAACAGTCCGACCGGTGTCGTGACCGCGTTCTTCGCGGTGATCACCGGCTTCGCCCTGATCTGGCACATCTGGTGGATGGCGGGCGTCGGACTTTTCGGTGCGACGGTGACGCTGCTTGCCTTCATGTTCCGCGTCGAGGACGAGGTCGAGATCTCCGCAGAACAGGTCGGCCAATTCGATCGGGCACACGCAGTGGAGGTCTCGCTATGAATGTCGCCGTTGAAATGGATGATGTCCGGCAGGGCGAATTGCTTGATATCAGTGAGGCGGGTCCGGCACCTAAGCGAATCATCGCAGGCTTTGGCTTCTGGATCTTCCTGCTGAGCGACATCGTGATGTTCTCGGCGTTGTTTGCGGCCTACGCGGTGCTCGCCAAGGCGACTGCAGGCGGTCCAACCGGTGCCCAGCTGTTCAATCTGCGTACCGCAGCGATGGAGACGGCTTTTCTCCTGCTCTCCAGCTACAGCTGCGGGCTGATGTCGCTCGCCATCAATTCGCGGCAACGCTTCGGCATTTTCTTCGGCGCCGTGGTGACGTTCCTGTTGGGCGCGGCTTTTCTCAATCTAGAGCTTCGCGAGTTCTCCGACATGATTGCGGCGGGGGCGGGCCCGCAACGGAGCGCTTTTCTGTCCGCCTTCTTCACGCTGGTCGGCTGTCATGGCCTGCATGTGGCGATCGGACTGGCCTGGCTGGTTCTCATGATGGTTCAGCTGTCGATCAGGGGATTTGCAGGAGTTGTGGTCCGCCGCTTGCTCTGTTTCTCCCTGTTCTGGCACGCGCTCGACATCATCTGGGTTCTGATCTTCACCATTGTCTATCTGATGGGAGTCCTTCCATGACCGATACGCGTTGGGACGTTGCACCGGGCGACAGGCCGGCGGTCCCGGCCTCGGAGCAAAGAACTGCTTCCGGCTTCCTTGTGTACACGATCGGCTTGCTGCTGGCGGTGATCCTGACGGTCACATCCTTCTGGGTGGCAAACACATCGGCGATCTGGGCGCCCGGCGTGCCGGCCGGACTCGCTGTCCTTGCCATCGCCCAGATGGGAGTGCACCTGGTGTTCTTCCTTCACATCACCACGGGACCGGACAGCACCCACAATGTCTTGGCGCTGGCGTTTGGCGTGCTCATCGTATTCCTGGTCCTCGCAGGGTCGCTCGTGATCATGGCCAACCTGAACGAGAACATGATGGCACATGGTGAAATGATGAATTTGCAGACGCAGCGCTGACCAGGGGATATCACGCTGCGATCGGGTCCAACAGTCAAGGAAGGAGCGCGCAGTGTCGTTCACCGCCGACGTAGGGCAGCCAAGGCGAGCCTCGAAAGATGTCGATAGGGATCGGCTGATACCACTCACGGAGCAGCAAGTGCCTGTCCGAGCTACGCCTTGCGTCGGCTACTGGGCCGCGTACTACATCAACCGCGATGGAGGCTGGAGCGTCGCATGCGACGCGCTTGGCCGCATCATCCGGTGCGAGACCGAGAAACTGGCGCTCTCGGTCGCGCGCTATCGCCGTCGTCGTCTCCAGCCGTTGCGAGGGGAGGTCCTATTCTAGCGCGCACTGAAAAGCGGTCCGGCAGGGGTGCTGCCGTCACCCGAATTGCAAGTCGCTCAGGAAGCAGCATCCGGGTCGGCTAAGCAGCACGAAGCACCACATTTCGAAACGCATGAAAAGAAGCGCAACCGCTCCGCATCCGATCGCGAGCATGAGGACGTTCAACATCATCTTGCTTGACCGAGCGCTCGCCTGACCTTCGTTTCCGCCCGAACAATGCCGGTATCGGAAGCCAGAGCAGCCAAAGCCTGCAAACCCCGAGCGGTTGGCGATGCCTAGGCGTTAGCAGCAATCGCTCTACAGGTACGGCAATCGCTCTGGCGCAGCGGGAGCTTCGATCCGCTAGATCATCACGGTGCCCACATCCAACCGGACGGAGAAAAAACATGATGATCTGGAAAAGCATCGTCAGACCCCGTGCGATCGCACCGGATTCTGCGCCAATGTCTGGTCTTGTTCGCAAGACGGCTGAGATCGTCTCCGATTTCGCCAGCATGGTTCACAACCTGGTTATGGACGTGCGCGATACCTACCGGCCCGAGCTGCACTACATGCGCGGCCCCGGCCCGAAATGGCGCGCCAAGCATCAACCTTGGCCAGGATTAGATACTAGAGCTGTATCGCCGGCCGAGCAGCACCAACTGTCGCGGGTGCATCTAAGCCGTCCCAGCACGGCTACCTCCATCCGATAGCCGGTCGCGAGGCTCCGAAGTGTGGTGAAGCATGCGACGTTCTGATATCCACTGTTCCAGACCTCCGGTAAAACCCCGCCTTCGGGACAGCAATGCAGCATGTTTCGAGAGCTCGGGCTCTCCCGACTCGTCAGGATCGTCGGCGAGAACGTAATCGACTATCCGGCATACGACGGCAACTCGATGTACCGTACGCTCGGAAATATAAAGAGAAATCCAAATGCTGTTCGTGAAGTCGACGGCAAGAACCGACGAATTCGCATCAATGGAAAGGCGTCCATCCACACGGAAAAAGAATTTCTGGAAAGACACTATGGCGCAAAGTTCGCGGTACGAATCGAGTGCGAGCTCTACCCGAACTGTCCCCGGTACATCCCGAACCTTACCGAAAAGACCTCGTCCTCACATGTTCCCCGAAAGGACGAAGCGCCACCGCCGCCACCCGAGTGGAAGCGCAGGGACTATATTCGAGAGATATTACTGCGGGACGATCCGCATCGGAAGGGAGTTTTGCACGCGCGGTCCAGAAGAGTCCTAAACATTCCAGCGTTTCGACGACGGCGCTTGTGAGAAACGTATGCTGCCGTCTTCGGCCTGGAGATCCGCACGCTGACTCTCAAATGTTGAGATGCCGTGCGGGATTCGTGCAACATTGTACGACGATCCCCGTGGGTGATCCCACTGGTAGTCGGAGGGAGAAGGCTCATGACCATGATCGAGTGGTTTGACGACCTTGCCATTGGGATGCAATTCAAGACTGGTGAAGCCCGGATCACCGCACCAGACATCAAGCGCTTCGCGGCGGAATTTGACCCGCAGCCAATGCACTTGGATGAAGACACCGCCGCCAAAGCATTTTTCAAGGGCCTTGCGGCATCGGGATGGCACACAGCCGCAATTGCAATGAGGCTGTTGGTTGAAAGTCGCCCTTTCGGTGATCATCCAATTATCGGGATTGGAGGTGGTGTACGCTGGATGGCCCCAGTGCGCCCGGGCGATCTCCTGCATCTGGAAGGCGAAGTCGAAAGCCTAACTCCTTCAAAGACCAAGCCGCAAGGCACTGTGGTCATGAAGTGGACGATGTACAACCAGCATGGGCAGGCAGTCTACGAGTTCACTCCGATGACCATCGTTCCGCGCCGCCCGGAAACATGAGCTTTTGCTAACGGCGGCTACAGCTCCAAGCCTGATCGCGGGCTTGGCATGCCCAGCGACGGCGTCTCCCAAAGAAGGCTCGTTGTTATCAGTCACTCCGAGGGAGGTTGCGAGCGAGAGCCGCATGGTGCACATTCCGGGCTGCCTCTGGGGCTACACCTAGGGGCTACACCGGCTGATCCGGGCGTGCAGAAAGGCCTTATTTTACGGGGCTTTCTCGAGGCTGCTTTAAGGTGGCGGAGAGGGAGGGATTCGCATCCCCGTTAGCGCTCGCCTCGGCATATTCATGATCTCGCGATACGACGTTTCGGCGCGCCCCGAAATGGTGACCACTTGACCGCGCAGATGTCCGATTTGCTCGTATTCCTCCGGCGAAGGCCGCCTTGCCTGATATGCTGTGGCGGTGAAGACATAGGCGTATGACTGAGCATACGCCTATTCCGAAGACCTCGCGGCTTGACGTTATCTCGACGGGCACCCGGCGCCGTTGGACGTTGGAAGGGAAGCACCGGATCGTGGCGGAGAACTATAGCGGGCCCCGGCTTGTGTCGGTGACGGCGCGGCGAAACGGGCTGTCCGCGAGCCAATTGTTCACGTGGCGCCGTCTGGCTCGGGCGCATGCGGATCACAGGCGCGGTGACGCGGCGACGCTGACCGCACTTGTGGCGGCGCTGCAGAGGCAATGTTGGGCGCCAATTCAAAGCCCGCTTGCAACCATCGGTCTTCGCATAGTTGACATACCATTGTCGTGGTTCAACGACGAGCTGCTGGATCGGATCGATCTGCCCGT
>Ga0268265_10004217_pt1 | contig 10043 bp, 9 predicted proteins | sample KBSSwiS52_FD_190355 | JGI IMG/M metagenome (GOLD analysis project Ga0268265, IMG submission 190355) | Switchgrass rhizosphere microbial communities from Kellogg Biological Station, Michigan, USA - KBS Switchgrass S5-2 (SPAdes) (version 2) | ecosystem: Host-associated > Plants > Roots >...
GTCCGCAGCGCCTCGTTCGAAGCAGCCCCGACCGGCGGCTCGGCTCCGATCGAGAAGGCGACGCTCAATGTTGAGCTGCCCACCCACACGCGCTTTGTTTCCGTGTCGGCTGCGAAGAGCGACCGGCCGGATCTGCAGACCGCCTCGAAAGTGGTGTCCGGCGGACGCGCGCTCGGCAGCGCTGATGGGTTCAAGATCCTGTATTCACTGGCTGACAAGATCGGTGCCGCTGTCGGTGCCTCGCGTGCAGCGGTGGACGCAGGGTATGCCCCTAACGAGCTGCAGGTAGGTCAGACCGGCAAGATCATTGCGCCGGAGCTGTATGTGGCGATCGGGATCTCCGGCGCCATTCAGCATCTGACCGGTATCAAGGATGCGCGCACGATCGTGGCAATCAACAAGGACGGCGAGGCGCCGATTTTTGAGGTTGCCGATATCGGCCTGGTAGGTGATCTGTTCCAGATCGTCCCTGAGCTGGAAAAGCTGATCGGCTGAGCGCTCAAGCGCCCAGGTGCTCGGGAGCCACTCTCACGAGCACCTTTCCAAAACTCTCCCCGCGCCTCAGGCGGCAATACGCCTCAGGCGCGTGGGCAAGACCCTCGGTGATGTCTTCGCTGTAGTGAAACAGACCGGCGCGGATCCAACTACCAACTACTCGTTCCAGCTCCGGCAACCGGTTCAGGTGATCCTCAACCACGATGCCCTGAACGGTGGCTCGCGAGGTCAGCACCGGAGCGAGTGACGGGCCAACCGCGTACGCATCACTCATCCCACTCAATACAACACGGGCGTGCGGGGCAAGCACGTGGAGTGCGTGAGTGAATACCTCACCGCCCACGGTATCGAAATAAACATCTACTCCCTCGGGACACGCGGTGCGGAGGGCCGAAACATCACTGATACACGCGGCGAAACCGAGCTGCTTGACCGCGTAATCACACTTGTCAGGCGAGGTGGCAATGCCGACGGCGCGCGCCCCCACGATGCGAGCTGCCTGACCGGCAGTCGATCCCACCGGCCCGGTTGGATCTGACACGAGCACAGTCTGGCCGGGTCGCGGCTCCCCCAGGTAGATCAGACCGGTGTAGCCCAGCAACCCCGGCAAACCCAGCACACCGAGCGCTGTTGAAATGGGCGCATGGTCGGCATCGAGACGGCGAACGCCCTGGCCGCTCGACAACGCGAATTGCTGCCAGCCATTGCGGACGACAACGAATTCGCCCGGACGATGCTCGGGATGGCGCGATTCGAGAACCTGGGCCACCGTCTCCCCGCCCACCACATCGCCTGGAGTCAGGCGGACAGCCGGATCGATCGACAGGTATAGCGTGCGTGACAGGAATTGACCGGGTCCCGGCGTCGGGACCGCGGTCGTATCGGCACCGAAGTGCTCAGGCCCCGGCAATCCAGCCGGCAGCACGGCACAGAGAATTCGGTGGTTGCGGTCGCCTGCCTCGTGCATGTCGATTCGCGCCGCCTGTCTCGATCAGAGCTGGCTGAGGATGTGCTCCGCTGAGGACACCTTGAACTGGCCCTTCTCCTCGATATCGACGTTCTTGGCCACGCCGTCCTGGACGATGATGGCGAAGCGCTGGCCGCGCGTGCCCATGCCGAATCCGCTGGCATCCATCTCCAGGCCGAGCGCCTTGGCGTAATCGCCATTGCCGTCAGCCAACATCAGAATCTTGTCGCCGACGTTGGCGGACTTGCCCCAGGCGTTCATGACAAACACATCGTTCACGGCCATGCAGGCGATCGTGTCCACACCCTTGGCGCGAATCTGATCGGCCAGCTGCACAAAACCCGGCAGGTGCTTGGCATCGCAGGTCGGGGTGAAGGCGCCGGGAACCGAGAACAGTACGACCTTCTTTCCTTTGAACAACTCGTCCGTGGTGACGTCCTTGGGCCCATCTTTGGTCATCGTCTTGAGCTTACCCGCCGGCATGCGGTCGCCTGCTTTGATTGCCATCTGCTGATCTCCGGTTAAAAAACAAAGAGGCCGGAAGATTACTCCTCCGGCCTCTCGTAGGTGCTCAGTTCCTTACGCCTGTTTTGCGCGCAATGACCACAGCTCGGCAAGACGCTCGAGGTTCGGATCACCCTTGACCGCCTTGAAGGACTTCACAGCGTCGTCCTTCTTGCCGTTCTTGAGCTGGGCAATGCCCAACAGCAGGTGAGCCTCAGCGTCATTCTTGACGCCACCCTTGGTCACGCCCTTGTTGAGCTGATCCAGCGCCTTGTCGTACTGCTGGTAACCCAAATAGGCGATTCCCACGCCGATGTTCTTGTCGCCGGTGCTGCTGCTGTTGGCATCAGCTTCGACCTTCGGCAGGGTTGCCTGGTCCGCCGTAGCCGCCTTCTTGGCCGACTCCAGCAAGCGCTGGTTCTTGTCCTTCTGGCGTGCATCGGCGAAGACGTTCTTTTGCAGACCCTTCTCGAGGATGTGCTGAGCTTCGCCCGGGTTACCCTGCTCGATGGCCAGCTGAGCCATCTCGGTGTAATCCGTGGGGTCCTTCAGTACGTCGAGCTCGGACATCAGGCGATACACCTGCAGGGTGTTCTTATCGCCGAGGTTCGGGGCGCTGCGTACGGAGTACAGCAGGTTCTGCCAGTACTCAGGCTTCGGATGGTACTCGACCAGCCGCTCCAGCTCCTTGGTCGTGCAATCCTGATCATTGAGCTTCACGCAGGCGCTGAGAGCGAGCTGCAGGGGCTCATCCTTCGGCGTCTGGCCGGCCTTGATCTGCTGCGCAATGATGTCGTCGTAGAACTTGAGGGTGCCCTTGTAGTCGCCCTTCAGGTAATACGACTGACCGACGAGGGTCTTCATCTCATCATCGGCAAAGCCGCCCTTGATGGCGCGCTGGCCGTACTCGATGGCCTTGTCATAGTTCTTGAGCTGGTAGTTCATCTGCGCCACGGCCTTGATGCGGCCGGGCACTTCCTTCTCGTCCAGGAAACCGTCATTGATCTCGGCTTCGAAGTACTTGGAGGCTTCCGGGTAGTTGTTCTGCTTGGCATACGCCACGCCGGCCAGCTCATTGATGATGTGCTGGTCGTACGGGGTCTTCTTCGCGTTGCCTTCGGCTTCCTTCAGCTTGGCAATGGCCTCGGGAATCTGCTTCTTCTGCAGGGCTTCCTGCGCTGCCTTCAGAGACGGGGCCAGCTCCTTGGAAACCTTGTTCTTGTCCTTCTCTTTATCCGCGGCGAAGGCCGGGCCCGAGACCAGGACTGCGGAGGCAGCCACGGTCGCAACGCCCAGAGCCAGTCGCTTAGCAATACTGTTTACTTTCATTGTGGGTCCGTTAATCGTGGAACTCGGATGTATTTACAAAGCCGATCTTCTTCATTCGGTTCCGCTGGGCCGCGGCCAGAACCTTAGCCACATAGTCGTACTTGGCACGACGATCGGGGCGCAGGTGGATTTCCGGCTGCACGTCCTTCTTCGCTTCCTCGCCGAAGTAGCCTTCCAGCTGACCGAGGCTCTGCACCACGGTACCGTTCCACACAACCGTGCCGTCGAAGTCGATCTCGAGGTCGATCACCTCGGGACGCTGATCCGGCGGCGGCGGATTGTTGTTCTGGGGCATGTCGAGCTTGACCGCGTGGGTCATGATCGGCAGCGACACGATCAAGGTCACCAGCAACACCAACATCACGTCGATCAAAGGCGTGGTGTTGATGTCGCACATCACACCGCCGCCCGCATTACCAACTTGCATCGCCATTTGTTATCTACTCCTCGCGCTCAGCCGGGGCCGCGGCCCAGGCCGTGGTCGGGCTCGGTGAGGAATCCCACCTTGACGATGCCACCGCGCTGAATTGCGTACAGCACCCTGCCCACCGCCTCGAACTTCGCGTCCTTGTCGGCACGGATGTGCACTTCGGGCTGCGGCTTGATGACCGCTGCATTCTTGATGTTCGCAAGCAGATCGTCCTTGTTGGGCATCCGCTTGTCGTTCCAATAGATGTTGCCTTCCTTATCGACCGCCACCGTGATGTTCTCCGGCTTGGTCTGCGTCGGAATGTTGACCGCCTTGGGCAGCTCAACCTTCACGGTCTTGTTGATGACCGGAATCGTGATCAGGAAGATGATGAGCAGAACCAACATGACGTCGACCAGCGGCGTCGTGTTGATGTTGTTCATCACCTGCTGTTCTTCGCCGGACCCGCCGACTTGCATTGCCATACTGCTTGATCCTCAAAAGGCTTTCCGGGGGCCGAAGACAGCGGCCCACCGGAAAGCGTTGTGACCCGAAGAGAACTCTCTTACTTGCGGATGGCAGCAGCGGGAGCCGCGGCAGGACGTGCACCGCCGGACTCGCTGGCGCCAACGCGGGCACCGCTTACGAGATAGGCATGCAAATCGCTGGCGAAGTTCCGCAGGGCGTCCTGGATGGCCTTGTTGCGGCCCAGCAGCCAGTTGTAGCCCATGACCGCGGGAACGGCGACGAACAGACCGATGGCGGTCATGATCAGCGCCTCACCGACGGGGCCGGCCACCTTGTCGATGCTCGCCTGGCCGGCGATACCGATACCGACCAGCGCGTTCAGGATGCCCCACACCGTGCCGAACAGTCCGACGAACGGGGCGGTCGAGCCCACCGTCGCCAGCAGGCCGAGGCCCGAGTTCAGCTTGCTGTTCACCTGGTCGACAGCGCGCTGCAGCGACATGGTGATCCACTCGTGCAGGTCGATGCGGTCGGTCAGGCGGCCGTCATGGTGCGAAGCGGCACGCAGGCCGTCCTCGGCAACCAGGCGGAAGTCGTCACCCTTCTTGAGACGCTCCACGCCGTCCTTGATCGAAGGGGCAGTCCAGAACTGCTTCTCCGCGACGCGCGCAGACTGCTTGAGCTTGCGCTGGTCCCAGAGCTTGGTGAGGATCACGTACCACGATGAAAGCGACATGATCGCCAACAGGACGAGTACGGAGCGGGCGATCGGGTCGCCGCTTTGCCACATGGCGGCAAGGCCGTATGGGTTTTCAGAGCTTGCGGTTGGGGTGGCTGTATTTTCCATAGTTTCCTCGAATCACAAAAAGCCGGGCATGGCCCGGCTGCTAATAGTCGTTTTAGTTGCGGAGCTGGAACTTGATGCGGAATCCAAAGCAGCTGGCGATCGGGTTGCCGTCCTCGGTCGCAGGCTTGTAACGCCCGCTGGCGGCCTTTGCCAGTTTCAATGCGCCTTCATCGAGCCGACTGATGCCGGAAGTCTGTTCGATCTTCGGGTCCTCGGTCAGCTTGCCCTTCGTGTCAGTGCACACGTGCACTGTCGCCGTGCCCGATTCACCGAGGCGCGCCGACGCCGACGGATAGTAATCGTCGGTCGACGGGAAGTTCTTACCCGGTCCACCGGCTACGCGAACAGCCTGGTGGGTCGGCGCCGGCGGCGGCGGGGGTGCCACAACAGGCTTGTTGGTCGTGTCCTGGATCGCCGTTGACTGAGTTTCAACCGGCATGTCGATCTGCACATCCGGCGGCGGCACTTCAACCGGCGGCCGCTCCATCTGCGGCGGAGGTGGCGGCGGCGGCTGGTCCTGCTGCTTCACCTCGTCGATGACCGCGGTTTGCAGCGGCGGAGCAACCAGCTCGATCGCCCGGCGGGCGAGTCCGGTCGCCAGCGCCCAGGCGATGAGAATATGGAGGCCGATAATCGCAAACAGTACGACTGTTCGGCGTGTAAAGAAATTAGAGTCGTGTACGTATGCTGCCATGAGTTGATGCGGCGTCGTCGCTGTTACATTCCCAGATTAATAAACGGATCCAATCGTGAGCAGCGCAAAGTAACTGGCTTTGTCGCGCCCTGCAAGGTGTCGGACCCGGCCCGGAGCCTGCCGGTCTTGCGACCGACGTGCTCATTCATACATGCAATGCGGACGCGCGCAGCCTGTCGGGCTGACGCACGCTCGACTTTTATATCCCCCGATGTGGTTCGATGATTGCGACGTGCGCTTGCAGAACGCCGACACGGTTCACCGTGCGCGTTTTTGAATTCCTGCCCAACTCTAACCTCTGCAAAGTGCACTGACAACTCCGCCTAAGCTCAAGAATTCCCACGGGGTGCGGTCACCGCCCCCGTGGAAGCGCTACCCACCAGAAACGCGTATTTCGCGAGCACGCCGGCCGTCGTGTACGGCTTCCGTGGTTTCCACGCAGCACGCCTGCGCCGCAGTTCTGCGGCGGACAAATCCGCATGGATGGTGCGCTTCACTGCATCGATGGTCACGACATCCCCGTTGCGTAACAGTCCAATGGGTCCGCCGACCGCGGCCTCCGGGGAGATATGTCCAACCACGAACCCGTGGCTGCCACCCGAAAACCGCCCGTCAGTAATCAACGCTACCTTATCCCCTAGCCCGCGGCCCATGATGGCCCCCGTCGGGCTCAGCATCTCGCGCATCCCGGGACCCCCTTTGGGCCCCTCCTGTCTTATCACCACGACATCCCCGGCGCGTACAGTGCCATCGAGGATGGCTTGGGTTGCACGTTCTTCCCCTTCGAAGATCCGTGCCTTGCCGCTGAACTGCAGGCCTTCCTTGCCGGTGATCTTGGCGACCGCACCCTCCGGCGCCACGTTCCCGTACAGGATCACGAGATGGCTGTCTTTCTTCAACGGATCCGAAAGCGGCCGCACGATGTCCTGTCCAGCAAGATACATGCCTGTCTGGGCCAGATTGTCTCCCAGTGTCCGACCCGTGACGGTCAGACAATCCGCGTGCAGCAGACCTGCCTCCAGCAGCATTTTCATCAGTGGTTGGATGCCGCCGATCGCAATCAACTCCGACATCAGGTAACGCCCGCTGGGCCTGACATCGGCGAGCACCGGCACGCGTTTACCGATGCGCGTGAAGTCATCCAACGTGAGCTTTATGCCTGCGTCGTGCGCGATCGCCAACAGATGCAGCACCGCGTTGGTTGAGCCGCCGAGCGCGATCACCACGCTGATGGCATTCTCAAAAGCCTTGCGAGTCAGGATGTCGCGCGGACGGATTCCCTCTTTGACCAACTTGACGACCGCCTCACCGGCGCGCCGGCTGTCAACCCGCTTGTCGTCACTGACAGCTTCCTGCGCGGAGCTGCCGGGCAGTGAAAGTCCCAACGCTTCCATCGCCGAGGCCATCGTGTTGGCCGTGTACATTCCGCCGCAACTGCCGGGACCGGGAATTGCGGTGCGCTCTACTTCCTGCAACTGCTCGTCGGAAATTTTACCGGCCGCGCGTGCACCGACGGCCTCGAACACTGAAACGATGTCCCGCCGCTGTCCACCGGGACGAATCGTGCCCCCGTAGACAAAGACCGCAGGACGGTTGAGACGCGCGATCGCCATTGCGCAGCCGGGCATGTTCTTGTCACAACCGCCGATGGCGACGAAACCGTCAAAGCCTTCTGCTCCGACTACAGTCTCAATGGAATCCGCAATCACCTCGCGCGACACGAGCGAGTAGCGCATTCCGGGCGAGCCCATGGAGATGCCATCAGACACCGTGATCGTGTTGAACAGCACGCCTTTGCCGCCCGCTGCGTCCGCGCCGCTGACAGCCTCGCGCGCGAGCTCGGCGATATGCATGTTGCAGGGAGTGAGGTTGGCCCAGGTGGAGGCGATGCCGATCTGCGGCTTGCTGAAATCAGCGTCCTGGAAACCGACAGCGCGCAACATCGCGCGTGAGGGTGCCTGCTTGATTCCGTCCACTACGAGCCGTGAGCTGGCCCGTGGGTCCACTTGTTTTTTCTTCCCAGCCATTAAAGTCGAAGAACCTTCCCAGTCCTTAAAACTTAAAGTATTTCGATCCCCGCTGTCCAGCCAAGAGTACTACGGATCGGGGACGAGTTTGGATTCGGAAATGGGGTGTGCACATTATGACCGCGCGGGCAACACCCTTTTTCAGGGATAACCTGAGTCAACGCTGCGCGAGCGCGGCCACGCGCGAACGGATGAGCCGGTACAAAGCGCGTATGCATTGTGCCTCGGCACCGACGGGCCGCCCCGGACGATCCTTGGCATTCCAGGCATACAGATCGATGTGCAGCCACGCAGGAGTTGCCGTCACAAAGCGCTTGAGGAACAGGGCTCCGATGATCGAGCCGGCAAAGGGTGCGGCCGATACGTTGCTCAGATCAGCAATCTTGCTCGTGAGCTCATCCTCGTAGCCGGCCCACAACGGCAGCGGCCAGACGGGATCGGCCTCCTCCTCGGCGTTGATACGCAGGGCCGCGAGTAGACTCTCGTCCGTTGAAAATGCCGCGGGAACCTCAGGCCCCAGTGCCACGCGCGCCGCGCCCGTGAGTGTTGCCATGTCGATGAGCAGCTCCGGCCGCTCAACATCCGCTTCGGCCAGCGCATCGGCGAGCACCAACCTGCCCTCCGCATCGGTGTTGCCGATCTCCACGCTCAATCCTTTCTTGGACCGCAACACGTCGCTGGGCCGGTAAGAATTGCCATCGACGCTGTTTTCCACAGCCGGGATCAGCACACGGAGTTGTACCGGCGCGTCGAGCTGCATGAGCATTTGTGCCAGCCCCAATGTGCAGGCAGCACCCCCCATGTCTTTCTTCATGAGGAGCATGCCGGCGGAGGGTTTGATGTCCAGGCCGCCGGTGTCGAAGCACACTCCTTTGCCGATGAGCGTAATTTTCGGAGCGTCCGCCCTGCCCCAACGGATATCGATGAGCCGGGGTGGCCGGGGACTACCGGCACCGACACCGCGGATCAGGTGGAAGTCTCGTGCGAGCAACTCCTCACCCATGATGACGCTGCTGCGCGCCTCAAACCGCCTGGCGAGATCAGTGGCCGCGGTCGCCAGCTCCTCGGGTCCCATGTCGTTGGCAGGCGTGTTGATTAAATCGCGTGCCAACGAGGTACTCGCAGCAGCCGCCTCCGCATAGGCGAGATCGGCTTCCTTCGGGACGACGAGAACCGCACGTGGTGCCGTCGGCGCAACAGATCGGTACCGCGTCATGCGATACGCGCCCATCAACCAACCCAGCACGAGATGGGTGGCTGCGTCCCGGCTCAGTTCGTTTGCAACGTGGTACGTATACGCAGGCAGACGGTCCGACAATCCCGCGGCGTGCCAGACCTTCAACTCGCCAAGCGAGCGCAGGGAGCCCAACCCCACGACTGCGCCGCCGACGCTGCCATCGGGATTGGGGAAGGCCAGTGCGCGGTGTTTTTCGGCCTGGAATGCATGCGCGCGAATCCAGCTCGCCACGGGAGCCGGCTGCTGGCTCAACCAGCGAGGAAGCTCGGACTCGGTGAGGAACCACAACGGCAGACTGCCGGCAGCCCCTGTCGTCAACAGCTTGTCTTCCATGGGGCAGGAGCTTACCAATGTCGCGCCTGTGTCACGACCGCGCGTTCCTTCCGGCAGGTGCGTTTTTGCCGCCGCACACCCGCATTCGCGTTGACAACCGCGCACTCATTGTGATCCTATCGAGTGCTCTATTTTTCGCTTTTGCAGCGCAACCGCACGAGTCTGAATGGCTCCTACGACAATCAGCATTGGGCTAGTACTTGTCGGACTTCCGCTCCTTCTTAGGAGCGCAAGGTGCGGGGCACTCGCGCACGCCTGACATACAACCGGGCACGAGCGAGCAAAGACACCAAAACCCCGCACCGGCCGAGCGCCGATGCGGGGTTTTTTTACGTTTGGCACATCTGGCCACCGGCCACTTTGGAGAGGGACGATGAAGCTTTATTCACAGAAAGACGTCGACAAAAAGGCACTCAAGGGTGCGCGCATCGCCGTGCTCGGTTATGGGAGCCAGGGCCGTGCCCATGCGCTCAATCTGAGCGACAGCGGCTTCGATGTCGTCGTGGGCGTCCGTAAGGGCGGCACAGGTTGGAAGAAGGCGAAGAAAGAAGGCCTCGCCGTCGCCGAGCCCGTCGATGCGGTCGCCGACGCGGACCTCATCGCGATGCTGGTGCCCGACATGGCGCAGAAGGCCGTTTACGAGAGCGTTGAGAAGAGCCTCAAGAAGGGCGCGACTCTGCTGTTTGCTCACGGCTTCAACGTCCACTTCAAGCAGATCAAGCCGCGCAAGGAT
>Ga0268265_10004226_pt1 | contig 10030 bp, 9 predicted proteins | sample KBSSwiS52_FD_190355 | JGI IMG/M metagenome (GOLD analysis project Ga0268265, IMG submission 190355) | Switchgrass rhizosphere microbial communities from Kellogg Biological Station, Michigan, USA - KBS Switchgrass S5-2 (SPAdes) (version 2) | ecosystem: Host-associated > Plants > Roots >...
CCGGACTATTTGAGGACGCGGTTCGCCTGCTTGAGCAGCCGGTCGGGCAGGGTGAGTCCGAGCCCGGAAGCCGCTTTTAGATTGATGCAGAGCTCGATCTTCGAGGGCTGCTCAATCGGGAGCTCGGCTGCTTTCGCGCCCTTCAGCAGGCGATCGACGTAATACGCGCCGCGCCGGTAGCTCTCGGCGATGTCGGGGCCGTAGCTCATCAGGCCGCCGGCCTCCACGTTCTGCACCTGGGTGAAGAGCGCCGGCAGCTTCTGCGCGGCGAGCGCCTGTACGAACACGCTGCGCGACTGGAAGAAGATGCCGTCGGCCTGCACCACCAGCGCCTGAACGCCGAGCGAGCGCGCCGCGCCGATCGCGGCGAGCAGCTGCTCGGTGGTGCCGGCCTGGATCACGCGCAGGTCGATCTCCAGCTTGGCCGCTGCCTCTTCGTATTCGCGCCGCGCCTGCGCGGTGGCGCGGTTGCGGTGGTTGAGCACCACGGCGATGCGATCGGCGTGCGGCACGGCGAGCCGCACCAGCTCGAGTTGGCGCGGCGCGATGTTTGGCGCGTTGTTGGACACGCCGGTCATGTTCATCCCGGGGCGCGCCAGGGTCTTGGCGAAACCGTTGCCCACCGGGTCGAATGCGTTGACGAACACGATCGGCACGGTCGAGGTCTGCCGGCGCGCGGCGTCGATCGCCGCGGTCTGGGTCGCCACGATGACTTCGACCTTGCGCTCGAGCAGGTCGTTCACCAGAGCCGGCATGCGCTCGGTGCGATCTTCCGACGTGCGCCACTCGATGATCAGGTTCCGGCCTTCGACGTGGCCGAGCTGGGCGAGCGCGATGCGGAATTGCTCGAGCCGCGGATCCTGCTCGCGCGACATCAGGCTCAGCACGCCGATGCGCCGCATCTGGTCTTCGCCGAGCTGCGCCAGCGCGCGCCCGGCGGGCAGCGCGGCGAGCAGGGCGAGCAGGTTGCGCCGCGAGATCATCGGGTGGCCGGCTCCTCGTCGATGTCGAATGCGTCGTCGGTGAGGAAACCGCCGGACTGGTGGCGCCACAGCTTCTCGTAGAGCCCGCCGAGCCTGAGCAGCTCGTCGTGCGTGCCGCTCTCGGCGATGCGCCCCTGCTCGAGCACCACCAGGCGGTCCATGCGCGCGATGGTGGACAGGCGGTGCGCGATCGCGATCACCGTCTTGCCTTCCATCAGCTCGAGCAGCTGCTCCTGGATCGCGAGCTCGACCTCGCTGTCGAGCGAAGAGGTGGCTTCGTCCAGCACCAGGATCGGCGCGTCCTTGAGGACCACGCGCGCGAGCGCGATGCGCTGGCGCTGACCGCCCGAGAGCTTCACCCCGCGCTCGCCGACGTGCGCCTCATAGCCCGCGTTACCGCGCCAATCGCGCAGGCCGAGGACGAACTCGTGTGCCTGAGACTTTTTCGCGGCGGCGATCACCTGCGCGTCGCTCGCATGAGGGCGCCCGTAGCGGATGTTGGCGGCGATCGAGCGATGCAGCAGCGAGGTGTCCTGCGTCACCATGCCGATCGCGGCGCGCAGGCTCTCCTGCGTAACGCCGGCGATGTCCTGGCCGTCGATCAGAATGCGGCCGCCTTCGGCGTCATAGAAGCGCAGCAGCAGGTTCACCAGGGTCGACTTGCCGACGCCGGAGCGCCCCACCAGGCCGATCCGTTCCCCGGGTTTCACCGCCAGATTCAGATCTGCCAGCAGCGACGCAGTGTCCTTTCTTCCATAACCAAACGCCAAGCGCTCGAACACGATCTCACCGCGCGACACTTCCAACGGGCGTGCGCCCGGCTGATCGGTGCCCGAGTGCGGCACCGCGATCGACTGCATGCCTTCCTGCACTACGCCGACGTTCTCGAAAATCCCGCTCACTTCCCAGCTCACCCAGCCGGCGATGTTGGAAAGCTGCCAGGCGAGCGGCAGCGCGGCGGCGACCACGCCCGCGCTAACCGTGCCCTGCGCCCAAAGCCAGATGCCGAGTGCCGCCGTGCTGACCAGCAGCAGCGCGTTGAGGGCGGTCAGCAGGAAGAAGAAGCGCGTGAGCACGCGCATGTGACGGCGCATCGCGTCGCCGTGCTCGTCGATCGACTCGCGCACGTAGGCGTCTTCGTCCGCCATGCGGGCGAAGAGCTTGACCGTGAGGATGTTGGTGTAGCTGTCCACGACGCGTGCCATGACGAGCGAGCGCGCCTCCGAGCTCACGCGCGCCAGGTCCCGCATGCGCGGCACGAACAACCAGAGCAACGCGATGTAACCGACGAACCAGCCGAGCGTCGGCAGGCCGAGGCGCCAGTCGGCAGTCGCCATCAGCGTGCACGCGATCACGCCGTAGGCGCCGATGTACCAGACCGCGCGGATGCTCGCCATGACGCTGTCGCGCAGCGCGTGCGCGGTCTGCATCACGCGGTTGGCGATGCGTCCCGCGAAGTCGTTCTGGAAAAACGGCCAGCTCTGGCGGATCACGTGCCAGTGGCTCTGCCAGCGGATGAGGCAGGTCGCGCCGGGGATCAGCACCATGTGCCGGATGCCGATGTCGATCAGCGCGACCACGGGCCGCGCAACCAGCACGAGCAGCACCATCAGCGCGAGCATCGGCCACTGCTGATCGAGCGCGGCCATGCGGTCGGTGGCTTCCATCAGCGACACCAGGCGCCCGATGAACAGCGGAATCACCGTGTCGAGCGCCGCGGTCGCCAGGCTCGCGGCGAACATGGCCGCATACCAGCCCTTCGTCTGCCGGACGAAGTGCCAGTAAAACGCAAGCAGTCCTTGCGGCGGCGCGCCGGTGGCTGGCGCTGCCGTCCCTCTAAATCCGTGGAATATCTTCAGCTTACTTCGAAGATATCAGATTCCGGCTCACCAAAGACCACCAACGCGGCAAAGATGCGTGATGAAATTTGCGGCGACGGAGTTAGCATTTCGCAATACCGACCCGGAGGAGCGATGACCGCGATTACCCAGCCCGAAATCGACCAGCAAGTGTTCGATCTCTATGACGAGTATTGCCACGGTCGCATCGATCGCCGCGAATTCATGCGGCGGGCGGGTGCGCTCGGCGCGGCGGCGCTCGTCATGGCGCAAGGGTTGCTGCCCAACTACGCCAAGGCGCAGACGATTTCATTCACCGATACGCGCATCAAGGCGAGCTACGTGACGTACCCGTCGCCGGGTGGCAATGGCGAAAAGATGCGCGGCTACCTGGTGCAGCCGTCCGGTAATGGGCCTTGGCCGGCGGTACTGGTGATCCATGAGAACCGCGGGCTGAATCCGTACGTCGAGGACGTCGCGCGCCGGCTCGCGGTGGACGGCTTTCTCGCGCTCGCCCCGGACGGGTTGACGCCACTGGGCGGCTATCCCGGCAACGACGACGACGGCCGCACGCTGCAGGCGAAGCTCGACCAGCCCAAGCTGCGCACCGACATGCTGAACGGCGCCAGGTTTGTCAAAGATCATCCCTTATCCACAAAAAAACTTGGCGCGACGGGTTTCTGCTGGGGCGGCGGCACAACCAATTTCCTCGCGGTGGCGATGGGACCCGACCTGCAAGCCGGCGCGCCGTACTACGGCATCGCGGCGGAGACCGCGGGCGTGCCGAAGATCAAGGCGCCGCTGCTCGCGCACCTCGCCGAGCAGGACCCGCGCATCAACGAGATGTATCCGACCTATCAGGAAGAATTGAAGAAGGCGGGCGTGCGCCACGAGATCCACATGTATCCTGGCACGCAGCACGGCTTCCACAACAACTCGACGCCGCGCTTCAATGAGGCGGCGGCGAAGCTGTCCTGGGATCGCACGATTGCGTTCTTCAAGAAGAACCTGGCTTAAGGCCGCCGCGCTCGCGGCGGTCTCGCCGCGGCTTGCCTGGGGACAGACGTACCCCAGCAAGCCGGTGAAGATCATCGTGCCCGCGCAGCCCGGCGGCGGGCTCGATCTCATCGGCCGCACCATCGGCGATCAGCTCAGCAAGGCGCTCGAGCAGTCGTTCGTGATCGAGAACATCGGCGGCGGCGGCGGCTCGATTGCCTGCCAGACCACCGCGCGCGCGGCGCCCGACGGCTATACGTTGATGGTCGGCTACGTGGCGACGCACGCCACCAGCCCGGCGGTGCGCAAAGTGCCGTACGACCCGATCAAGGACTTCACTCCGGTCGCGATGGTCGGCGGCACGCGCAACATGCTGGTGGTGCATCCGTCGCTGCCGGTGTCGGACCTGAAGAGCTTTGTCGACTACGCGAAGAACAAGCCGAGCAAGGTGACCTTCGGCGCCGGCGGCATCGGCACGCTCAATCACCTGCTGATCGAGCAGCTCAAGGTTGCGGCCGGCTTCGACGCGGTGATCGTGCAGTACAAGGGCATCGGCCCGTCGTTCGCCGACATGCTCGGCGGGCAGCTCGAGGCGATGACGCCGGGCGTGGCGGCGGCGCTGCCGCACATCCGCTCCAAGAAAGTAAAACCCATCGCTGTGACCGGCCTCGCGCGGCACGCGCTGCTGCCCGACGTGCCGACCTTCGAGGAGATGGGCTACAAGGGCTTCGACGGCGTGCAGTGGTACGGCATCGTCGGCCCGGCGAAGCTGCCGCCGCCGGTGGTGGCACGCCTGAATGCCGAGATCGGCAAGGCGCTCGCGGCGCCGGCATTGCAGCAGCGCCTGGTGGCCGAGGCGATCGAGCCGATGCCGATGACGCCGCAGGAATTCGGCGCCTACATCCAGTCCGAGCTCGAGCGCTACACGCAGCTCGCCCGGCAGCAGAACATCAAGCTGGACGACTAGGAGGTCATTGTTCGTCGTGAGCGTGATGAAAATCACTGGAGTTGGTCCCGCGGCGCTGTAGCGTAAGGAGGATTCCCATGCGCAAGACCATCAGGATCGTCTGCCTCATCGCCCTTGTTCTGGGGAGCGTTCAGATTGCATTCGCGCAGCGCCGGGCGCCGACGGAGGCTGAGGCGCTTAGCTACATCTTTTCGGCGTTCCTCACGCAGGCGGATCCCGCCGTAATGGCGAACCCGGTCGTGCTCGGGCCCGAGCTGCAGCGCGAGCTCGTGCTGCCGGCAAACGCAGACGGCGCCAAGGTGTACGACGCGCTGATCGAACGCGCGGGAAAAAATCCGGTCGACGTGCGCCGCGCGACGCTGCAGGAAGTCGCGGCCTATGGCGAGCGGCGCGGCCTCGATGGGAAGAGCGGGCGTCCGCTCTACACGGTCGAGGCCGGCGACCTGCGCTTCCTCGTGCAATACGACTTGCAGCGCCTCAGGATTTCCTACGTCGGCCGGCTCGGCGTTGCCGACCCGGATCCGCGCTCGGGGGCGAAGCAGGTCGAGGCCGACCCGGCCAAGGGCGACCTGAAGGGCACGGGCCTCGCGACCGTGGCGATGCGGGACGCGCGAGTGCCGGCGCCGCGGCTGCTGCAATGGAGCGGCCAATTCGCGCTCAACAGCGCCGAGCTGAGCGCTGAAGCGCGCACCGCCCTCGACCGCGAGATCCTGCCGAAGCTCGCGAACGCCAGCGCGATCCGCCATATTGCGGTGAACGGGCACACCGATGAGCTGGGATCGGACGAATACAACCAGCGGTTGTCGGAGCAGCGTGCCGCCGCGGTGCGCGACTACCTGGTCTCGAAAGGCATCGACGCGTCGAGAATCGAGGTGACAGGTTTCGGCAAGACGGCGCCGTTGAAGTCGTGTCCTGCGGAAAGGGGCGCGACGCGCGTCGAGTGCCTGGCGCCGAACCGCCGCGTCGAGCTGGCGATCACGGCGCTGTAGTCATCATCACCGGCGCGTGGTCGCTGGTGCCGATCTCGGCCAGCACCTTGCAGCTCTGCGCGCGCGCCGCGATCGAAGGCGAGGCGAGGACGTAATCCAGCCGCCAGCCGATGTTGCGCTGGCGCATGTTCCGCCACGGCGCCCACCAGGTAAACATGTTGGGATTGTCGGGGTCGAGCCTGCGCCCGACGTCGACGAGATTTTCGAGCAGCGCTGAAAACAGCTCCCGTTCTTCGGGGCGCTGGCCGACGATGCCGGGCTTGCGCTCCTTCGGATGCACGTCCATGTCGGTGCGGGTGATGTTCATGTCGCCGCACAGGATGATCTCGCGTCCCTGCCGCGCGGTTTCACCGATCCAGGCAATGAGCTGGTGCATGAACCGCACCTTGGCCGCGTAATCCTTCCCGCCGTTTGGTACATAGACCGAGGCGAGCACGAGGTTGCCGAGCGCCGCCTGCACGATGCGCGACTCCATGTCGAAGGTTGGGTGGCTGAAGATCGGTTCTTCTTTTAGAAAATCTCTCTTCAGGTGAAGCGATACCCCGGAGTACGCGCGCATGCCGTGCCAGAAGGTCACGTATTCGGCGACCTTGCACGACTCGGGGATCTGGCCCGGCTCGGCTTTCAGCTCCTGGAGGCAGACGACGTCGGGCTGGTCACGCGCGAGCCAGTCGCAGAACTGCGCCTGGCGCGCGCGGATGCCGTTAACGTTCCAGGTGGCTACCTTCAATTACTTGCGCAGTTGGATGAAGCGCAGCGCGCTGCCGGGCAGGTCGGGCACCACCACGGTCATGCTGTTGCCTTCGCCGGGCACGACGCAGAAATCGGCCGGGCCCTTGAAGCCGTCGGCGAGCTTCTTCACGCCGCTTTTCTCGCTCCAGTGCGAAAGCGAGCCGGTGTTCCAGTCGGTGAAAAGGAGCGAGCCGTCGCGCATTTCATACAGACCGTCGAGGCGGCCGATCGGGTCGGAGATCTGCTTGACCTGGCCGCTCACGCCGAGCGCGTAGATGCCGCGCGGCTTGTCGGGAGCTACGAAGCCGGCCATGTAGAGCATGCCGAGGCGCGAGGGATACACGCCGTTGGGATTGATGCCGGTACCGGCCACGACCTCGGTGACCGACGGATCCTTCTTGGCATTGAGGAAGTCCGCCGGCTCGACCTTGACCAGCTTGTCGTTGCGGTTGTCGCTGATGTACAGCGCCTTGCCCATCACCGCCGGGTCGTTGGCGAAGCCGACGCCGGGCAGGGCGAGCCTGCGCCCCTTCTTGCTGCGCAGGTCGAAGATCCACACCGCGTCGATGTCGGTGACCCACAGGCGGTCACCCGCGATCCAGATGCCCTTCGGCTTGTTCATCGCTTCGCTGCCCTTGGGCGGAAACACCTTCTGCTCGACCACCTTGCCGTTCAACGCGACCTTGCTGATGTAGCCCTGACCGTCCTTCGCCGCCGGGTCGAGCTTGGTGCCGCCGAAACTGCCGACGTACAGCACCTTCTCCTTCGGGTCGTAGGCGACCGATTCGGGGAACACAAAGCCCGAGACCGTCTGGTCCGACGAGACGCGATAGTCTTGTGCGTGCGCCGCCGGGATGAAAAGAGCAAGAACAAATGCAATCGCGAGTGCTTTCATGGCCGTCCTCCCTTTTGTGGCATTGTATTCACAACATGCGCATAAGTGACCTCCCCGGACCCCGGGGCCTGCCGATCCTGGGCAACGCGCTCCAGCTCGACAGCACGCGCATGCACCTGACCGCGGAGAAATGGAGCCGCACGTACGGCGAGGTGTTCCGCTTCCGCATCGGTCCGCGGCAGATCGTGGTGCTGTCCAACCCCGAGACCATTGCCAGCGCGCTGCGCGACCGTCCCGACGGCTTCCAGCGCACCTCGCGCATGACCCGCATCGCGCGGGATATGGGCTTCAACGGCGTGTTCTCGGCGGGCGGCGAATCCTGGCGCCGGCAACGCCCGATGGTGATGGCGGGATTCGATCCCGGGCGCATCAAGGCGTACTTCCCCGGGCTGGTGAAGGTCACCGAGCGCTTCGAGCGCCGCTGGCAGCGCGCGGCTGCCGCCGGCACGTCGATCGACCTGCAGGCCGATCTCATGCGCTACACGGTCGATGTCACCGCCGGCCTCGCGTTCGGCGCCGACATCAACACCATCGAGTCGGACACCGACGTGATCCAGCAGCACCTCGACAAGGTGCTGCCGTCGCTCTTCAAGCGCCTGATGGCGCCGTTTCCAACCTGGCGCTGGTTGAGAAACAGGAGCGTGGACAAGCATTTGAAGGCGCTGCAAAGCGCGGTCGCGCAATTCATCACCCAGGCGCGCGCGCGCATGGACGCCAACCCGGCGCTGCGCAGCCAGCCGACCAACCTGATCGAGTCGATGATCGCCGCGCGCGACACCGAGGGCAGCGGCGTCGATGACGCCGACGTTGCGGGCAACGTGCTCACCATGCTGCTGGCCGGCGAGGACACCACCGCCAACACGCTCGCCTGGATGATCTATTTGCTGAGCCGCAATCCCGAGGCGTTGCGTCGCGCGCAGGAGGAAGTGGCGGGCAGGGATCTGGGCAAGTACGAGAACATCATGGCGCTGCCGTATGTGGAAGCGTGCATCAACGAGACCATGCGCCTGAAGCCGGTGGCGCCGATCCTGATGCTCGAGCCGATCCGCGACACCAAAGTGGGCGAGCTCCAAGTGCCGGCCGGCGCGCTGCTCATGTGCCTGATGCGCGCGGGTGCGACCGACGAGCGGCGTTTCGTAGACGCGCACGCCTTCGACCCGGAACGCTGGTTTTCGGGAACTTCAGCCAGCTCGGCGAAACGCGTCGCCATGCCATTCGGCGCCGGCCCGCGCCTGTGTCCCGGCCGCTATCTCGCGCTGCTCGAGATGAAGATGGTGATGGCGATGCTGCTCGCCGGCTTCGACATCGAAAGCGTGACCACGCCCGACGGCGGCGAAGCGCAGGAGCACCTCGCGTTCACCATGTCCCCGGTCGGACTGCGCCTGAAGCTCAGCCCAAGAGAGAAGGCGAGGGCTTCAGCTCCCCGCGCTCGATCCGCGTAACGATCGCGGCGAGCTTCTCGTGGCTCGGCGCCGCCACGCCGACTTCCTTGCCCTTGCGCGCGATCAAGCCGTTCATCGCGTCGATCTCGGTGCGCCGCCCCTTGAGGATGTCCTGCGCCATCGACGGCCGCTGGATGTCGCCGCGCGGATTCGCGCCCGCCTTCGGGATCAGAGCGGCCTCGACTTCCGCCAGCGCCGCCTTGTCGCCTTCGGCGGCGCGCGCGAATTTCTCCGGCTCGACCGCGCGCACCTTCTCCAGCGTATAGCCGAGCGCCTGGCCGACGCGGATCGCTTCGCCGGCGAGCGCGATCTGGAAGCGGCGGATCTTTTCGTTGCCCAGGCACGCCGGCGCGGCGAGGCCGGTGGCCGCGGTGACGCCGTTGCCCATCGAGTTCTGCACCAGCTTCGACCAGCGCTCGCCCCACAGGTTGGTGGTGGCCTTGGCGCTGTCGATGCCGCTGAACCACTTCACCAGCTCCTCGACGCGCGGCGTGATGCGCCCGTGCGGCTCGCCGATGCGGAAGATGGTGTACTTGTCGCCGCCCTTGGGCATGGTGCGGCGGATGCGTCCGGCCTCGTACAGGTCGACCGAGATCATCGACGCGACCGCGCCGACGGTGCGGCCCCAGCCCACCACGCCGGCAATGGTCTCTTCGTTCATGCAGTTCTGCAGCGAAAGCACGAAGCCCTGCTCGGAAAGGTACGGCGCGATCAGCGCCGTGGCCCACGGCGTGTCGTAGGACTTGACCGCGACGATCGCAACGTCGATCGGCGTCTTCGCCAGCGCCTGGACCTCGGTGAGGTGGATGATGCGCGGCTTGACGGTGAACTTTTCTTCCGGCGTCAGGCCGTCGAGCTCGAGTCCGCGCTTGCGGATGATCTCGACGTGCTCCGGCCACGGGTCGATCAGCGTCACGTCGTGGCCGAGGTGGGCGAGGGTGCCGCCCGCGTAACCGCCGAGCGCGCCGGCGCCTACGACTGCGATTCGTTTTGGCATATAGTGGCCCGATGATAATCGAGCCGCTGGCCGGAGCGCTCGGCGCCGAAGTTCGCGGTGTGAACCTGACGACGCTGGATGACCGCGGCTGGCGCGAGCTGCACGACGCCTTCCTCAAGCACTCGGTGCTCGCGATCCGCGACCAGAAGATCGAGCCCGAGGACCTGATGCGCATCGGCGGCCGCTTTGGC
>Ga0268265_10004229_pt1 | contig 10026 bp, 10 predicted proteins | sample KBSSwiS52_FD_190355 | JGI IMG/M metagenome (GOLD analysis project Ga0268265, IMG submission 190355) | Switchgrass rhizosphere microbial communities from Kellogg Biological Station, Michigan, USA - KBS Switchgrass S5-2 (SPAdes) (version 2) | ecosystem: Host-associated > Plants > Roots >...
CGAGCGCCGCTGCCCGGCGGACGGGCAGTCCAAACCGGCCACCCTGACGGGTCAAACTATGCTCGCCGGCTACGATACGTCACCGTAATTGCGGTGGGGAGGACTTAGGAGTATGCCAGCCGCTTCGAGAACCCAGAAGAAGACCTCTGGTGCGGTGAAGAGCGGGGCAAGGGCGAGAAGAGCGAGGTGGTTCTCGCCGGCACGATTCTCGCCGTGACCGACAGGTACTGCCGCATCGACATCAACGGCGGGAAGTACGAGCTCGACGCCCGCGATGTGATCGAGATCGAGGAGCTTCCCGCCCAGGACGATAATGGCAGAGACGACGAGAAGGACTTCGAGTAGAAGATCCCTCGTGCTGATCACGCTGGACAGGGCCGAGGAATTGATCGCGGCCATCGAAGAGTACTTGGCGCACCACAACGAAGATCCCAAGCCGTTCATCTGGACGAAGAAGGCTGGAGATATCCTGGAGAAAGTCACTCGCGCCCGCCAGTCCCTGGTTAAGAGCACATCTGCTTGACCCACTACACTAGTATGTCGTCACGCTAGAAGTGACGTGCTTGGGTGCCGATCTCCGCCTTGGCAGAGGTTACAATACCCTCAAGGAGGAACGCCGATGCGGAAGATCTACGTGATCACCCTTAGTGCCGAGGAGCGATCCAGTTTGGAGAAGTTGGTGTCGACCGGAAGCACCAGCGCCAAACGGCAGACACATGGCCGGATCCTGTTGAAGGCGGATACGAACGCAGCGGGCCCCGGGTGGTCCGATGAGCAGATCTGTGCTGCTCTGGATGTCGGTCTCTCCACGGTAGAGAGGGTCAGGAAACGCTTCGTCGAGGAGGGGATGGAATCCCTTCGATCTCGCCCTAAAACGCCACGGCTCTCGCGCCGGCGGCTCGATGGTGAGCAGGAAGCCCGTCTGTTGGCTCTGGCTTGTAGCCCTCCTCCTCAGGGGCGCGCCCATTGGACTCTTCGACTGTTGGCGGATCAGATGGTGGTGTTGGAGCATGTGGAGTCGATTTCTCACGAGACTGTCCGACGGACACTGAAAAAAACGAGATCAAGCCCCATCTGAAGAAGTGTTGGTGTATCCCTCCTGAACACAGTGCCGAGTTTGTCTGCTGCATGGAGGATGTTCTGGAGGTCTATCGTCGCCCGTATGACCCCTTGCGGCCGGTCGTCTGTATGGACGAGAGCACGAAGCAGTTGTTGGCGGAGGTTCGTGCTCCGAGACCTGGCCAAGCTGGCGCCGTGGAGCGCTACGACTATGAGTATCGGCGCAACGGTGTTGCCACTCTGTTTTTAGCCTTTGAGCCCTTGGCGGGCTGGCGTCAGGTGCGAGTTACCCAGACGCGGACGCGCAAGGATTGGGCGTGGTTCATCAAAGATCTCCTCGACGAGCGGTATGCCCAAGCTGAGCGAGTCGTCCTGGTGATGGACAATCTCAATACCCATTCCGGCGCCTCGCTGTACGAGACCTTTGCTCCTGAGGAGGCCTTACGGCTGCTGAGGCGTTTAGAGATCCACTACACTCCCAAGCATGGGAGTTGGTTGAACATGGCTGAAGGAGAATTCAGCGTCTTGGGTCAACAGTGCCTGGATCGGCGGATTGCCAGCTCCGAGCTGTTGGTACAGGAAACGGCGGCCTGGGAAACCCATCGTAATCAGGCCGCCATTGGTGCCAACTGGAAGTTCACCACCGAGGATGCTCGGGTAAAGCTATGCAAACTCTACCCATCATTCCTGGCATGACGAGGTACTAGAGGCTCATGCAGGCATCCTGCATGAGGAAACGACCTTGACCGCCTGTCCAGCACCGCGCAGCAACTGGCTGATCAGCAGGAAGCAGGTCCCGCAATACAACGGCTGCAGGACGTTCCCGATCAGTCCCATGTCCCGCCGCCGTTTGAGAGGTAGACGAGGAAGCCCCGTTGCCGTGTCGCGCTCGCCTGGAGGACGAACGCCCGTTCGCCAAAGAGTCCCGAGGGATCATCGGGGGTGGGATCCTGGGCGCCCGCGTAGAAGGCGCGCAGCCCCGTGGGGAGTGGGCGCAGGCGAGTCTCCTGGAGGGGCTGCTGCGGGAGCGAACCCTACCGTTCACGGCTCCACAGGCTCCTCGCCTACCCTGGGGGACGCGGATGGCGGCGCGGACGGAGCTGGAGTGGCGAAAAAGGCCTGGCAAGCCGGGCGGGTGGCGAGCGCCAGGGTGAGGACCACTGAGAGAGCTCCGGAAACGCCGAAGATCAGGGGCACGTTCTTGTCTGTCAGATCGCCCAGCACTCCGGAGAGGGCCATGCCAAGCGGTAGCAGGCCGGTGGTTAGCGTGGTAAGCAGACCGAGAACCCGGCCTCGCAGTTCGGCGGGGGTCGAGAGCTGGATCAGGGTGATCAGGTAGATGTTCACGAGGCCGAAGGCCAGCCCTCCGCCAAAGATCATCAGTAGCGCGAGTGGAGCGGCTGTCGCGAACCCGAGCGCCCCCAGCAAGATCGGCCCGACAACCAAGCCGGCGAGCAGCAGCCGGCCACGAGCCGTTGGTGCTAGCTTGAGGGCTCCGGCGAGTAGGAAGCCCGCGATGGAGCCGGCGCTCAGCGCCGCAATCAGAAAGCCGTACCAGGCGGCCCCGGCCTTGAGGTAGAGCTGGACGTAGAACGGCAGCAGCACAGAGAACGGCGCCAAGAGGAAGTTGATCAACGAGGCGATCAGCACGACATTGCGCAGGCCTTCCCGATTCCAGGTGAAGAGCAGGCCCACTCTTGTCTCGAGTAAGAAGGCCCGCAGGGGGCCACTTTTCGGGGCGGGGCGGGGTGCCGACGGGGCGGCCCGGATCAGCGCCGCACAGGCGCCGGCATAGAAGAAGCTCAACGCATCAAGCACGAAGAGAAGAGGCGCTCCGATTACTCGGTAGAGCAAGCCGCCCGCCGCCTGCCCGAGCAGTTGCGAGATCTGGATCGAGAACTGGTTGAGCGAGTTGGCGGCCATGAAGTGCGGTGCCGGGACGAGGTCCGGCAGGGCGGCAGCGATCGCGGGTTGGAAGAAGGCGCGCACGATCCCCGCGAACACCGCGGTCGCGAACATGGCTGCCACGGCCGTCTCGTTGGGGACTCCGGCGAAGAAGAGCCCGGCGAGGGCAGCCACCGCGAGCCCGCTCGCAAGGTCACAGACCACGAGGATCCGCACTCGCGAGTAGCGGTCGGCGAAGGTGCCGCCGAAAGGCGAGAGCAGCACGCCCGGCAGCAGCGCGAGGCTCATCAGCAGGCCCATCAGGCTCGCCGAGCCGGTCGCCTCCATGGTCCAGAACATCATGGCCACCGCGAAAGCCTGGTTGCCGAGTTGGCTGACCGCCTGACCCTGCCAGAGCAAGAGGAAGTCACGGTTGAACAGCCCGCGCCCGGCGGCCGGGGCGGAAGTCTCGGGTGCGACGGCGGTGCTCACGCCCCTACCCCAGCGCCTGGCCGGGCGCCTCCGCGTACGGCGCGGCGGGCGACCCGCGGGATGGCGGCGAGCGCCGCGGGGTTCGCCGCCACCAGCAGGCGCAGACCCAAAGCCGCGGTCACAACCTCCAGCGCGCCGCCGGCGAGTGACAGCAGGAGCCCTTCGAGCACCACCCCCAGCAGGACGCGGCCGTGGCGAGCTCCGAGCGCTGCGCGCAATGCCACCTCGCGCTGGCGGGCGAGCCCTTGCGCGAGCAGCAGGTTGGCGATGTCGGCGCAGGCGATCAGGAGCACGCAGCCCACCGCCCCCAGGAGCATCAGGAACAGTGCCCGGAGCGGCCCCACCAGACGCTCGGCGAGCGGGTCGATCGCGATCTGGGAGCGGGCATCGATGTGATCGGGGAACTGCTCGGCGTAGGCGCGGCCGACGCGCTCGGCGTCGGTGCGGGCGGCGGCGGCGGGCGAGCCCCCCGGGGGCAGGCGGGCGATGACGTCGAGATAGCCGGCTCCCAACTCGATAGACCGCCGGTCGAGGAAGCTCGGCTCGTCGATCCGCGGCACCCAGACGTCGACGCCCTCGAAGGGGCGGTCGCCGAGTAGGCCAACAAGCTGCGCTCGGCGCGCTTGGCTGAGGAGCTTGCTGTCATGCGTCCTTTGGCTGCGAGCCGGCTGCCCCCTCCGGAACGTCGCGGATGGTGATCTGAGCTCCCACGCCTTCATGATGACGCCGCTGCCTTCAAGTGCAAGCACCCTACTCCCCCCGAATCGCCTCCAGTGGCTGCACCGAAGCCGCCCGCCGCGCCGGCAGCCAGCTCGCGAACAGCGCGATCACCGCGAGCAGCGCGGGCACAGCGGCGAAGGTGGCAGGGTCGGTCGGGCTCACGCCGAAGAGGAGCGCGAGCATCAGGCGGGTCAGGGCGAAGGCTCCGGTCAGTCCCAGAAGGATGCCGAGGAGGACCAGGCCGAGACCCTCCTTGAGCACCATGCGCGAGATGTCCCGACGGCCGGCTCCGAGCGCCATCCGCACTCCGATCTCGCGTGTCCGCTGGCTCACCACATAGGAGATGACGGCGTAGATCCCGACTGAGCCCAGGACCAGGGCGATGAGGGCGGCGACCACCAGGAGGAACATGGTGAAGGTGGTCTGCACCATGGAGCGCTCCGCCACCTCGTCCATCGTGCGGACCTGCGAGAGGGGCAGGTTCGGATCGAGCGACCAGACGGCGTCGCGTACCGGCCTGGTCAGCATCTGCGGCTCTTTGGTGCTGCGCACCACGAGGGTGAAGTTTCGCGAGATGCTCACCGTGCCCTTGAAGTCCTCCTGCGGCTGGTACGGGTAGTACACGGTTTCGACCGGTGCCTCGCCGAGCCCGTTCTCGCGGATGCTCCCGACCACGCCGACGATCGTGGACCACTCGGCATGTGTGTCGCCGATTCCCTGGGCCAGGCGCTTGCCCAGAGGGTTCTGCCCGGGCCAGTACTTCGCCGCCAGCGACTGGCTGACGATCGCTTGCGTGGTGACTTTGTCGGGATCGATGCGGTCGAACAGCTGGCCCTGGAGCAGGGGGATGCGCATCGTCTCGAAGTAGCTCGGGCTCACCCGGCGGGTGGCCAGGATCTCCGGGAGCCCTCCCTGAGGGATCGGACGGCCCTCGATCACATGACCGTTGATGTCGCCTCCGTCCGACAGGGGCAGCACCGTGTTGACTGCCACCGATTCGACACCGGGAAGCGCCTGCACCTTCTCCAGGAGCTGCACGACGAAGCGCGCCGGAGCTTGCGGAGTCGCGTACTCGGATTCCGGCAGGTTGAGGCGGACCGTCAGGACGTTCTTCGGGTCGAAGCCGGGGCTCACGTTGCGCAGGCGCCAGAAGCTCTTGACCATGAGCCCCGCTCCGACCAGCAGCACCAGGGAGAGGGCCATCTGGACGACCACGAGGGCGTTGCGGGCGAACAGCCGCTCGCGCCCGACCGTGCCGCCACGCCCTCCCTCCTGGAGCGCCGGGACGAGATCCGGCCGGCCATAGCGGAGCGCCGCGAAGAGGCCGACCAGAAGGCCGGAGAGGAGGGAGACGGCGACGGTGAAGGCGAGCACCGTTCCGTTCACTGCGATCTCTTCCAGGCGCGGCAGGTTTTCCGGCCGCATCGCGACGAGCACCCGGGTTCCGGCAGCCGCCAGAGCGAGCCCGATGGCGCCGCCGATCAGAGACAGGGCGGCGCTCTCTTCCAGAAAGATGCGCGTGATGCTCCAGCGCGACGCTCCGAGGGCCGAGCGCACCGCCATCTCGCGCTGCCTCCCCTCGGCCCGCACCAGGAACAGGTTCGCCACGTTGGCGCAGGCGATGAGCAGGATGATCCCGACACTCCCCAGGACGAGCCAGAGCACGCGCGCCACGTTCCCCACAATGTCGTCGCGCAGCGGGTGGACCAGCGCTCCGAAGCGGGCTGCGCGCAGCATCTTGGGGTCGATGAGGGTGTTGGGGAGCTCGGTGACCCGCAGGGCCAGCTCCGACAGCTCATGGGCCGCCGTTTCGGGCAGGACACCCGGCCGCAGCCGGCCGATTCCGTAGGAATTGAAGTTGCCTGCCCGGAGATTCACCGGATCGATGGTCAGCGGCACCCACAGCTCGACCTCGGCGGACGGGAAGTGGAAGCCGGGAGGCATGACCCCGACGATCCGGGTGGCGACCCCGTCCACCTTGAGCATCGTCCCGATCACCTGCGGATCGCCGCCGAAGCGGCGGTGCCAGAGGCCGTGGGAGAGCACGGCGACCGGTGGAGCGCCGGGTTTCTCGTCCTCCTCCTGAAGGGTCCGGCCGAGCGCGGCCGGCTGCCGCAGGACCGCGAAGACCCCGGCCGTCGCTCTCGAGGCGCTAATCCTCTCGGGTTCCTGCCCGCCGGTGAGCGTCGCCGCGCCGCCGTACGCCGCGCCGTCCGAATAGATGCCGAGATCGGTGAAGGACCGGCTGTCGCGGCGATAGACGAAGAACGTCCCATCCGACTGCTCAAGCACATCCATGCCGAGCCCGGGAGCGGTGTTGGATACCCCCATGATCTGCTGCGGCTCGTGATACGGCAGCGGCTGCAGGAGCACGGCGTTGACTACGGTGAAGATCGCGGCAGTGGCCCCGATCCCCACGGCCAGCGTGAGGATCGAGATCAGGGAAAAGCCCGGGGCGCGGCGTAGGGCTCGGACGGTCGTGCGGACGGAAGAGAGAGCGGTCAGCATGAGTCCCTCCGCATGACAGTATGACGGAGGTCAAGCCGACTCCCCCCCACCCCAAGTGGTAGGCACGACACCTCCGGGGGTGGGCTCATTTTCTACCCGATCGGGCGTTTCTCTGATGGTCCCTCGATGCGATCCTTGCTAAAGCAAGCACCAACCGTTGGTGCACCAACAAACCGGGAGGCAGAGATGAAACTCAACGAATATGCCAGCCGCTTCGAAAACCCAGAAGCAGACCTCTGGTGCGGTGAAGACCGGGGCAAGGGCGAGACGAGCGAGGAGAGCAAGGTGGTTCTCGCCGGCACGATTCTCGCCGTGACCGACAGGTACTGCCGCATCGACATCAACGGCGGGAAGTACGAGATCGACGCCCGCGACGTGATCGAGATCGAGGAGCTTCCCGTCCAGAAGGGCAGAGACAACGAGGACTCCGGGGAGGAGAAGGTCCCTCGGACCGTGCTGATCACGCTGGACAGGACCGCCGTCCTGTGCCAACTGGTGCCCGTGCAGGCCGCCATGCAGGCCGCGGCAGGTACCTGGATGTGGGTCGTTGCGCCCGCTCGGGAAGAGGGCGCCACCGAACAGGGTGTGATGTAACTCAGCGAGCTGCTGGAAACCTCGGCACCGCCTGGTGAGGGACCCTTCTCCGGATCGGCCGGGAAGCGCATGGTCGCAGGCGCATGGAGAGCTGCCATATGAGCGTACACAGCCCGATCGTGGATACCGCGGAGACCTCCAAGGAAGGAACGCACGTTCACTCCCACAGGGTGCGCGAGACGATGGCCGGTTACATCGAAGCGCTCACCAACGAGAGAATCACCGACCACTCGAGCAACCTGTTCGAGGCGGGCGTGCTCACCTCCCTGGACGTCCTTTCTCTCGTCGCCTTCATCGAGGAGACGTTCATGCTGGAAATCTCCGGCGACGACATCGACATGGACACCTTTGGCACGATCGATGGCCTCGTCGGCATGGTGACCGCCATGCAGGGCCGCCATCGCTCACCGTAACCGGGCTCCCATGGAGAATCGACCGATGCTATCGATCTCCGAGATGCTCTCCAGAACCGCGCGGGATCACCCCGACAAAGAGGCGATCGTCGATCGGGGGCTCCGTGTGTCGTTCTCCGAGCTCGCCGAGAGGTCGACGAGGATCGCTCGCTTTCTGCGCTCCCGCGATATCGAAAAGGGCATGCGGGTGGGGATCTACTCCTCGAAGTGCGCCGCGGAAGCCGATGTGATCTTCGCGCTCGCGAAGCTCGGTTGCATCATGGTTCACATCAACCCCTCCTTCCGCGACGCAAAGCTGCACCACGTCATCGAGGAGACGGAGCCCTCCGCTTTCTTCTTCCATCCCTGCAAGAGCGCCCCCGTCGAGCGAGCTCGGCAACGCGGCATTTTGCCGCCCCTGCTGATCTGTCTGGGCGAGACCGCAGATCGCTCGGGCCCTCCCGCCCTCGAGCTGGAAACGGCTCTCGAGCAAGACCATGGCAGCGCCTGGGCGGACGCTCCCGGTTCCTCCGAGGGGGAGGAGCCGGCGGCGATCCTCTACACCTCGGGAACCACGGCGAGCTCCAAGGGCATCATCGTGACCCACCGCGTCCTGTCCGAGTCGACGCTGGTCTCCGCACACCTCCTGCAGAATGCCGCCAGCGATCGCCTCATCAGCGTCACGCCGTTCTCGTTCGACGGAGCGCTGAGCCAGCTCTTCACCGCAACGCTGGTCGGCGCCACCCTGGTCCTGCAGGGTTCCCACTTCCCCAAGGACGTGGTGACGACGATGGTTTCCGAGAAGATCACGGGATTTCATGCCGTCCCGTCGTTCTGGCGCATGATCCTCGATCAGTACCCAGCCTTCGCCGACTGCGCGTTTCCCCATCTCCGCTACCTCTCACTGATCGGCGAGGTCTTTCCCGAGGACGAGCTGATGAGATTGAAGCGGATCCTCGGCGAGACCGATTTCTACATGATGTACGGTACCACCGAGGCGTTCCGCTCGACCTGTCTCGCTCCCGCCGATTTCGCCCGCAAGCCGGGGTCGGTCGGAAGACCCCTGCCCGGGGTGAAGATCGAGATCGTCGATGAGGAAGGCCGCAGTTGCCCCGCCGGGAAGATCGGCGAAATCGTCCACAGCGGCGCCTTCGTCTCGCCCGGGTACTGGAAGCGCAACGGCGACGCCACGTTCCGCCGGGATGGAGTGCACACCGGCGACCTGGGCCGGCTCGACGAAGAGGGCTATCTGTACTTCGTCGGCCGCAAGGACACGATGATCAAGCGCCTCGGATTTCAGGTCTACCCGGAAGAGATCGAAGCCTGCCTCGAGACCATCGACGGTGTCTCCATGGCGGCCGTGGTCTGTGCGCCGGATCGCGGCAGCGGACCGCGGATCCACGCCTTCCTCGTTCCCGCCGCCAGCTCCGACCTGTCGCCGGATGTGGTGATGAGGCGCTGCAGGGCGAGCCTGCCTCACTACATGATCCCCGACGAGCTGGCCTTCCGCTTCGCATTGCCGAGGACCGCCACGGGCAAGGTGGATCGGTCGCGGCTCCTGGCTGCCGGTGAGGTGAGACGATGAGACGGTGCACCAGCTGTGTTCTTCCTGATACTTTTCCGGGCATCTCCTTCTCCGAGAACGGCGTCTGCTCGGTCTGCCGGGATTTCTCCGCGCAGGGAGCGGCGATGGTCTCGGCAGAGAGCCTCACCGGCGAGTTGTCGAGGATCATCGAGGACGCCAGGTCCAGACGCCGGCAATATGACGCTCTGGTGGCTTTCAGCGGAGGAAAGGACAGCACCTTCCTCATTCACATGCTGCAGGAGCGATACGGACTTCGCTTGCTGGCGCTGACTCTCGACAACGGCTACTTGTCGGAAGCGTGCTTCGACAACCTGCGAACCGTCGTCTCCGCTCTCCACGTAGACCACACGATCATCAAATATCGCAAAGACCACCTGGATGCGATCTTCCTGGAGAGCGCGCTGGCGAAGGTCTATCCGGATCACCTGACGATGTTCGGCAGCGGCGTGTGCATCTCCTGTATCCGGATGGTCATGACCGCGGCTTTGCGGACCGCCCTCGAGAAGCGCATACCGATGGTGATGCTCGGCAACAGCCCGGGACAGCTGCTGCGCTCGAACAAGGAGCTCATCTATCAGGACTGCAAGATCCCTTTCACCCTCCGTCGCAAGCTGTTCGACAAGCTGGGCGAGAGACTGGGCCCGTGGGTCTATGACTATCTGATGCTCACCGACGAGGAGTACACGACGCGGCCGTTCCCTTACACCATCAGCCCACTGCCGATCGTCGGTTACGATGAAGCGGAGATCTACCGGACCATCGCCCGGTTCGGCTGGTCCAAGCCCACGGACG
>Ga0268265_10004240_pt1 | contig 10009 bp, 7 predicted proteins | sample KBSSwiS52_FD_190355 | JGI IMG/M metagenome (GOLD analysis project Ga0268265, IMG submission 190355) | Switchgrass rhizosphere microbial communities from Kellogg Biological Station, Michigan, USA - KBS Switchgrass S5-2 (SPAdes) (version 2) | ecosystem: Host-associated > Plants > Roots >...
ACTTCCTGATCTGCACTCACTCGCCGGAAGCCTCGAACCGGAGTCCAAATTTCGGGGTCCGTGGAAAGCTTATCCGGATATTCTGGCGGACTTGTTGCCGGAGCGGTTCGCCGAGCTCGGGCGCGAATATCTCGACAGCACCAAGGTTCAGCGCAAGACCGACCGGCCGTTGTTCATCGACAAGATGCCCAATAATTGGATTCATGTCGGCCTCATCCAGCTGATCCTGCCCAACGCCAAAATCATCGATGCGCGCCGGCATCCGCTCGCCTGTGGTTTCTCCAACTTCAAGCAATTCTATGCGCGCGGCCACGAATTTTCCTACGACCTCGCGACCATCGGCGAGCATTATCGCCAATATCAGCGCCTGATGGCCCATTTCGATCGGGTTCTGCCCGACCGGGTTCTGCGGGTGATTCATGAGGACGTTGTCGCCGAACCCGAAGCCCAGATCCGCCGCATGCTCGACTACGTCGGCGTCCCGTTCGACGAAGCTTGCGTCCGCTTTCATGATACCAAGCGTTCGGTGCGCAGCGCCAGCGCCGAGCAGGTCCGCCGGCCGATACAGGCGGAAGCGACCGAGCTGTGGCGTGCTTATGAAGCGCATCTGGAGCCGCTCAAGGTCGCACTCGGTCTAAGCCTCGAGGATTGGCGAGACTAGCCGATGAGCGAGCCCGAAAGATTGGAAGCGCAAGCCGACCGAGCAGCCGCTGCTGGGCAGTTTGGAGAGGCTTTGTCGTTGCTCGAACAAGCTGTTCAGTCGGGCGCCGCGAGCTTCGAATTGTCGATGAAGCTGTCGGCGATGCGCAAGGCTTCGGGCGATCTGCCCGGCGCCCTCACTGCGGTCGACAACGCCCTGGCTATCTCGCCGCTCGACTTCTCGGCCTTGCTGTCGCGCGCGGTCATTCTGGAAGGCCTCGGCGACTCCGGCGCGGGCCAGGAATTCGGCAATGCGCTCGCCCAGTTGCCACCGGACGAAGCGGTGCCGCCGGCGATGGCCGCGGCGGTCGCTTATGCCCGCAAGCGCCGCGACGATCATCGCGGCAACGCCGAAGATCGCCTCCGCGCAAGCCTGCCGGCGGATCTCGACGCCAACGAGCGCAAGCGGGCCGAGCGCTTCATCACCAACCGTTCGCGGCGGACGCGGCATTACCATCAGGAACCGTCCGACTTCCATTATCCGGGTATGCCGGAAACCGAATTCCATGATCGCGAACACTTTCCGGGCATCGCCGCACTCGAGCAGGCCACCGCCGACATCCGCGCCGAATTCGACGCGTTGATCGCCGCCGAGGCTGCGGAGATGGTGCCCTACATCCAATATCCCGACCGGGTCCCGATGCGGCAGTGGAAGGAGCTCAACCACAACCCGAAATGGACAGCGATCCATTTGCTCCAGAACGGTGAGCGGATCGACGGCAACGCGCGCCATTGCCCGAAGACCCTCGCAGCCATCGCGCACATGGACCAGCCCGACGTGCCCGGCGCATCGCCCAATGCGATGTTCTCGCTGCTCGCGCCGCGCACGCGCATCCCGCCGCATACCGGCGTCGCCAACACCCGGCTGGTTTGTCACCTGCCGCTGATCGTTCCGAGCGATTGCGGCTTTCGCTGCGGCGAGACCATCCGCGAGTGGCGGGTCGGCGAGGCGTTCGTGTTCGACGACACCATCGAGCACGAAGCGTGGAATGACAGCGACCAGCTCCGGGTCGTGCTGATCGTCGACCTGTGGGCGCCGACGCTGGGACCGCGGGAGCGCAACGCGGTCGCCGCGGTCATCGGCGCCAGCGGCGCGAGCTTCCGGGACCACGCATGATCGTCGCCGATCCGGCGCAGGTTCTTGATCGGGCGATCGCGGCACTCAACCAGCCGGGCGCGCCGCTCCCGCTCGAAGACGTTGAGCGCGCCTTGAAGGTGGCGCCGGGTGACCCGCGTCTGTGGCATATCAAGGGCTTGATCCACCGCGAGCAAGACCGGCGCGAGCTGGCGATTCCGGCACTACAGCGGGCTGCTGAGCTGGCGCCCGCCGAACCGCTGATCGCCCACGGTTACGCCCGCACTTTGCTCGAGGCGGGCCAGCCGTGCGTCGAGGAATTTGGGCGAGCGATGAAGCTCGCGCCGAATGATCCGGCGGTCGTCAAAGGTCTCGTGTCCGCGCTCGCTGCTGCGGGTCAGTCGGGCGACGCGATCGAGGGGCTCGAATTGGCACTGCGGCGTTCACCGTTGTGGACGGAGGGCCATGTGCTGCTCGCCACGCTGCGGTGGGCTGAGGGGGAGCGTGACGGGTTCACGCGGAGCTTCGATGAAGCGCTGGCGCAATATCCCAACAGCATCGAGCTGCGCCGTGAACAGCTGGTCGCGCTGGTCGACGCCGAACATTATGACGATGCGCTGGCCCGGATCGAACAGGGCGCCGGCATGTTCGGCGACCAGATCCTGTTCGCGACCTACAAAGCGGCGATTCTGTCGGAGCGTGGTGATCTCGCCAGCGCCGATCCGCTGTTCGGCCAACTCGCGGACCTCAACTTCGCCGGCGTCGAAATGTGGCGCGTGCGCCATTTGCTTCGCTCCGGCCGCCCCGATGAAGCCGCTGCGGCGATCGACCCGTGGCTCGAAACGCCCGAACAGATCCGCTTCTGGCATTACGCGGCAACGACCTGGCGCCTGACCGGCGATCCGCGGTCGGATTGGCTCGAAGGCGACCGACGGCTGGTTGGCGAATATGATCTTGCTGATCGTCTCCCGCCGCTCGACCAGCTCGCAGCGACTTTGCGCAAACTGCATGTGTCGAAAAGCGAGCTTTTGTCCCAGTCGGTGCGCGGCGGGACCCAGACCGACGGCAATCTGTTCCATCGGATCGAGCCTGAAATCATCTCGTTGCGCGAAGCCGTGCGGCAGGCCGTGGCCGACCATGCGGCGCAATTGCCGCCGCTCGACCCCGCGCACCCGTTGCTTCGGTCGCGCCCCGACCGGGTGGCGTTCAATGGCGCCTGGTCGGTGCGGCTCCAAGCGGGCGGATCGCACGCCAATCACGTCCACCCGATGGGCTGGTTGAGCTCGGCGCTGTACATCGTGCTGCCGCCGGACCTTGGCCGCGAACAGGCTGGGTGGCTGACACTTGGCGAACCCCAGGCACAATTGGGGCTCGGCCTGCCGCCGCACCGGCTGATCGAACCCAAGCCGGGCCGCCTGGCCCTGTTTCCGTCGTGGATGTGGCATGGCACCCGTCCGTTCGGGGAAGGCGAGCGGATGACCGTCGCTTTTGACGTCGCCGGGGCCTGACGATTGGCCCTTCGCAAGGCGCGGCCGATTACGCTATGTTCGATAAGCGATTCTTGATGGAGCTATGACGATGACGAGAATGATTGTGGCGGCATGCGCCCTGCTCGCGAGTACACCGGCTTTCGCCCAGGTAACGTCAGTCGCGACCAACAACCCGGCGCCGAAGGGCGGCCAGGATCTCAACAAAATTGTCTGCGAGGTCGATCAGACCACCGGTTCGCGCCTTGGCGCGCATAAAGTGTGCAAGACCGTGCTCGAATGGCAGCAGCAGCGACAGGAACAGCGCGAGCACATCGAGGGCGTTCAGCGGAACTCGAACGTCGGCAAGCAGCCCGGCTGATCGTCAGGCGGCGGCGCGCTGCTCCGCGGCCGGGGTCAGGACCAACTGGCCATCGCCCTCATCGACCCGCACGGTCGAGCCGTCGGCAATCTCGCCGGCGATGATCTTATCGGCGAGCGGGTCCTGCAAATATTTCTGCACCGCGCGCTTGAGCGGTCGCGCACCATAAACCGGGTCGTAGCCGACACGGCCAAGCCAGGCCCGCGCCGCATCGGTCAGGTCGAGCTTGATCTTGCGGTCTTCGAGCAATTTGCCGAGCCGCGCGATCTGGATATCGACAATCGGACCCATGTGTCCCGCCGACAGGCGGTGGAACAGGATGATTTCGTCCAGCCGGTTGAGAAATTCGGGCCGGAAATGGCCGCGAACCACCTCCATCACCTGTGGCTCGACCTTCTCGACCGCGTCGTCATCGCCGAGCGCGGCGAGATATTGCGAGCCTAGGTTCGAGGTCAGGATAATGATGGTGTTGGTGAAGTCGACTGTGCGGCCCTGGCCATCGGTCAGGCGGCCATCGTCGAGCACCTGCAACAGCACGTTGAACACATCGCCGTGGGCTTTCTCGACCTCGTCGAATAGCACCACTTGGTAAGGCCGGCGGCGGACGGCCTCGGTCAGCACGCCGCCTTCCTCATAGCCAACGTAGCCCGGCGGCGCGCCGATCAGTCGCGCGACCGCGTGCTTCTCCATGAATTCCGACATGTCGATGCGGACCAGCGCCGCAGAATCGTCGAACAGGAATTCGGCCAACGCTTTGGTCAGTTCGGTCTTGCCGACGCCGGTCGGGCCGAGGAACAGAAATGAGCCGAGCGGCCGGTTAGGGTCCTGGAGGCCGGCACGGGCGCGGCGGACGGCTGCCGACACCGCTTTGACCGCGTCCTCCTGGCCAATCACCCGGGCGCCGATCGTTTCCTCCATCTGGAGCAATTTCTCGCGCTCGCCTTCCATCATCCGCTCAACCGGAATCCCGGTCCAGCGGCTAACCACCGCGGCGATATCCTGGTCGGTGACTTCCTCGCGCAGCATCGCGCCCTTGGTCACCGCCTGGGCCTCGGCGAGCTGCTTCTCCAGCTCGGGGATGCGCCCGTATTGCAGCTCGCCGGCCTTGGCCAAATCGCCGCTGCGTTGCGCCTGTTCCAGTTCGAGCCGGGCGCCGTCGAGCTGTTCCTTGATTTTCGCTTCGCCGGCGATCTTGTCCTTTTCGGCCTGCCAGCGCTGGGTCAATTCGCTCGATTGCTGCTCGAGGTTGGCGAGCTCTTCCTCAAGTTTCGCGAGGCGGTCCTTCGACGCCTTGTCGGGCTCTTTCTTCAGCGCCTCGCGCTCGATTTTGAGCTGGATGATCCGACGGTCGAGATTTTCGATCTCCTCGGGCTTGGATTCGACTTCCATGCGGATCCGGCTCGCCGCTTCGTCCATCAGGTCGATCGCTTTGTCGGGAAGGAAGCGGTCGGTGATGTAGCGGTTGCTGAGCGTCGCCGCGGCGACGATCGCCGCATCGGTAATGCGGACGCCGTGGTGGAGCTCGTATTTTTCCTTGAGCCCGCGGAGGATCGAGATGGTGTCGGGCACGGTCGGCTCGCCGACGAACACCGGCTGGAAGCGCCGTTCGAGCGCCGCGTCCTTCTCGACATGCTTGCGATATTCATCGAGCGTGGTCGCGCCGATGCAGTGCAGTTCGCCGCGCGCGAGTGCCGGTTTGAGCAGGTTGGACGCATCCATCGCGCCTTCGGATTTGCCGGCGCCGACCAGCGTGTGCATCTCGTCGATGAACAGGATGATGTCGCCCGCGGCTTGCTTGACCTCGTCGAGCACGCCCTTGAGCCGCTCCTCGAACTCGCCGCGATATTTCGCGCCGGCGATCATCGACCCGAGGTCGAGCGAGAGCAGGCGCTTGTCCTTGATGCCGTCGGGCACGTCGCCGTTGGTGATGCGCAGAGCGAGCCCCTCGGCGATCGCGGTCTTGCCGACGCCCGGCTCGCCGATCAGCACCGGATTGTTCTTGGTCCGTCGTGCCAGCACCTGGATGGTCCGGCGGATTTCCTCGTCGCGGCCGATCACCGGGTCGAGCTTGCCGTCACGTGCCGCGGCCGTGAGGTCGCGGGCATATTTCTTGAGCGCGTCGTAGCGGTCTTCCGAGGCCTGAGTGTCGGCGGTGCGGCCGCCGCGCAATTTGTCGATCGCGGCGTTGAGGTTTTGCGGCGTCAGCCCGGCCTTCGCCAGTGCGCCGCCGACATCCGTGTTCTTGGCCAGCGCCATGGCCAGCAGGATGCGTTCGACGGTGACGTAACTGTCGCCGGCTTTCTTCGCGATCTGCTCGGCCTGGTCGAGGATGCGGATGGTGTCGCCGTCGAGCGCCGGGGCCGAGCTCGCGCCGCTGCCGGTCACCGCGGGGATTTTGGACACCAGGGCATCCACTTCGCGTCGCGCGGCCAATGCATCGCCACCCGCGGCCTGGATCAGCCCGGCGGCCATGCCCTGCTCGTCGTCGAGCAGCGCTTTGAGCAAATGCGCCGGTGCGATGCGTTGGTGGTTTTCCCGCACCGCGATCGTCTGCGCCGCCTGGAGGAAGCCGCGCGCCCGGTCGGTGAGCTTCTCGAAATCCATGTATCTCTTACCCCTTTACCTTGGGCGGATATGGCGTTGCCCTTCGGCAACACAAGAGTGTCACAATGGCTGCGTCGGCGGTGTCGGGTCGGGCGCGGGTGGTGGATTCGGGGTCGCCGACGGCTGGGTTATGGGTGCCGGCAGGGGCTGCGCGATCGTGGCCGCATCCTCGGGATGGACGATCGGCGGGCATTGCGCGGCCACCGCCGGGTCCATGTTCCAACGCCTAAACTTGGTCGTGTCGACGTGGAAGCGGAGGAAGGCATAGAACCCGAGCCCGACCTGGTAATCGGGGCCGCGCCGCGCCTGATCCGCGCACAAAGCGCGCATCAGATTCTCGCGGGTGATCGGCCGCAAGGGCACCATGTCAATCGCCGAATAATGTTTGTGGGCGCTTTCCGGGGCGCCGCCCGCGCACTGGTTGAGGGCCGGGTTGCGATAGACCGACACGGCCTCGACTGGCCCGACCGCCGGAACCACGTAATCGTGTACGTAGCGCAGGGTCTGGACGATATTCGGCCATTCGCTGGTCGGCGGGATTTCGAACGGCTGTCCGCCGCATTGCTCCCAAGAGGTCGCGGTCCGGAACAGCTGCCAGGTCGGCAGGATGCCGCTGACCTGATAGGTCGCGAGATAGGCGTTGAACGCCTTCACCTGCACCGCGCGCGACGGCATCGCCAGATACCAGCTGCGATAGCCGGGCTCGTCCTGGCCGGCGGTGATGTAATCGGCGGCCGGGTTCCAAGCCGGCGCGGCGGCCGGCGGGACGGACGGAAGTTGGGCGGCGATCGCGGCGAGCATCCAGAGCATGATCAACTCATAGTCCCGCACCGCCGCTTGAAAAGCGCTGAACGGTGGCCCACTGTATTATTCCTATGCCACAGTCCATCGAAGTCGATCTCCCCCACAACCTCGGCAAGGACGAGGCGCGGCGGCGCATTGCCACCAACATCCACAAGCTGCAGGACCATATTCCGGGCGGGGCCAAGGTCGAATCCGGCTGGGCCGGCGACCAGCTGAACCTCCGCGTCCAGGCGCTCGGCGATTCGGTCCAGACCGCAATCGACGTTGAGGAGACCAAGGTTCACGTAAAGGTCCTGCTGCCGGGGCTGCTCGGCATGTTTGCCGGCCCGATTCAGGCGATGCTTCAGAAAAAGGGCAATTTGCTGCTCGAAGACAAGCACGACTAATAATTCCTCCCTGCGAGCGCAGCTCGTGGGGAGGGGGACCAGCGAAGCTGGTGGAGGGGCCCTCCGTCAGCGCTTTGCGCTGCCACCTCCCCATTGCTACGCAGCTGCGACGAACAGGGAGGTCTCATGCGGCATTTCGCGGTGGTCGGATCGGGGCCGGCGGGTTTCTACACCGCCGAAGCGCTGCAGAAGGCGTTCGAAGGTCAGGCCCGGATCGACATTATCGACCGTTACGCCGTGCCCTATGGTTTGATCCGTTTCGGGGTCGCGCCCGACCACCAGTCGCTCAAGGCCGTGTCCAAGCGCTACGACAAGGTCGCCGACAGCGAGGGCGTCGATTTCATCGGCAATGTCACGATTGGGCGCGACGTCTCGGTTGCCGAATTGCTCGATCTCTATGATGCCGTGATCCTCGCCATCGGCGCGCCGCACGACCGCAAGCTCGGCATCCCGGGCGAGGATTTGCCCGGCGTCGTCGGTTCGGCCGAATTCGTCGGCTGGTACAACGGCCATCCCGAGTTCGCCGATCTCAATCCGCCGCTTGGCGGCACCCATGCCGCGGTGATCGGCAACGGCAATGTCGCGCTTGATTGCGCGCGCATCCTGTCCAAGACCCGCCACGAGTTTGAAGGGTCGGACATCGTCGGCCACGCGCTCGACGCGCTCGACGCTTCCGCGATCCGCACGATCAATATTCTCGGCCGGCGCGGCCCGCACCAGATCGCCATGACCCCCAAGGAACTGGGCGAACTCGGCCATCTCGAGAACGCTTTGCCGATCGTCGATCTCAATGATTTTCCACCGCGCGAAGCCGACGAGGCGCTCGAGCCGGGCCAGCGCAAGTCGGTCACCCTGCTGCGCGACTTCGCCGAACTTCGCGCCAACAAGCGCAAGGCGATGGTCTTCGACTTCTTCGCCAAGCCGCTGCGCATCGAGGGCGACGGCAAGGCCGAGCGGATCATCGTCGAGCGCACCGAACTCGACGAGAAGGGCGGGGCGCGCGGCACCGGCGAGACCTACGAGGTCCCGGCCTCGCTAATCGTCACGTCAATCGGTTATTCGACGCCGCCGATCGCGGGCGTCGCTTACGACGAGCGCGGCGGCAAATTCCTCAACGACGGCGGCAAGATCGCCGACCGGCTGTTCGCGGTCGGCTGGGCGCGGCGCGGGCCGACCGGGACCATCGGCACCAACCGGCCCGATGGCTATGAAGTCGCCGACCGGATCGCCGCTGAAATGCCCGCGGGAAGCACCTCCGACCGGGCCGGGGCGCAGGGGCTCAAGTCCTTGCTTGAAAGCCGCGGCGTCCTCCCGACCGATTATGACGACTGGCGCAAGATCGAGGAAACCGAGACCGCCAACGCCCGCCCCGGCTCCCCGCGCGAGAAGTTCGTTCGGGTCGAGCATTGGCTGGGCGCGCTCGGCCGCTAGCTCGGCTTGCTCTTTCGAAAACCCCCATCTATCTAGCCGCGGCCTTGGCTCCCGCCGCGACCGCAATGTCGCATCTATGCGGGTTCCGGTCGGGGAGTAGCTCAGCCTGGTAGAGCACTGTCTTCGGGAGGCAGGGGCCGGAGGTTCGAATCCTCTCTCCCCGACCAACTATTGATCAAGCGCGTCTCGCGTGATCTCGGCCACGGTCGTGCAAGCGGTCAGCGCCATCGCCACGCGCATTTCGGCGTCGATCAGCTTGAGCACGTGAGCTACGCCGGCCCCGCCCTCGGCGGCCAACGCATAAGCCCAGGCGCGGCCGAGCAAGACGAAGTCCGCACCCAGCGCGAGCATCCGCACCACATCGAGGCCCGAGCGCACGCCGCCATCGACCAGCACGGGCATGCGTCCGCCGATCGCCTCGGCGATGCGCGGCAATGCCCTGGCTGTCGAACTCACCCCGTCGAGCTGCCGCCCGCCGTGGTTCGACACGACGATCCCGTCGGCCCCGCTGTCCGCGCCCGCCTTGGCATCCTCGGCATCGAGGATGCCCTTGATGATCAGCGGGCCGCGCCACTGCTCGCGCACCCACGCGACGTCTTTCCAGCTCACCGAGGCATCGAAATTCGCGTGGATCCACGTCTGGAAATCGCTCAGCGGCGCCCGCTTGCCGACGATGTCCTCAAGGTTGCCGAGGCTGTGCGGCTTGCCGTTGATACCGACGTCCCACAGCCAGCCCGGCCGCGACAGCAGTTGCGCCCAGCGCCGCGGCCCGCCCCCGGCCGCGCGCGCATCGCGATAGCGCGATCCGGGCACCGCGAGGTCGACGGTCAGGACCAACGCCCCGCAGCCTGCCGCCTTGGCCCGTTCGATCATCGCTGCGACGAAATCGCGGTCCTTGACGAAATAGAGCTGGTACCACGGCACGTGGCCCGACGCCGCGACCTCGCGCAGTGAGCAGGCGCTGACCGTCGACAAGGTGAACGGAACGTTCGCGCGGGCTGCCGCCTTCGCCGCCTGGACCTCGCCGCGCCGTGCGTAGAGGCCGGACAGGCCAACGGGCCCGAGTCCGACCGGCAAATCCCAGCGCTGGCCAAACAGCTCGGTCGACAGATCGATCGCCGAAACATCGCGCAGGACGCGTTGGCGGAGCGCGACGCTTCGC
>Ga0268265_10004244_pt1 | contig 10003 bp, 10 predicted proteins | sample KBSSwiS52_FD_190355 | JGI IMG/M metagenome (GOLD analysis project Ga0268265, IMG submission 190355) | Switchgrass rhizosphere microbial communities from Kellogg Biological Station, Michigan, USA - KBS Switchgrass S5-2 (SPAdes) (version 2) | ecosystem: Host-associated > Plants > Roots >...
TTGCGCTCGGCTGCGCGGCGCCGTACGGCGGCTGAGCCCATTGCGGAGGTCAGCGGTGTTCAAAGTCCCGTTCGCGCGGCGCGCCACGCTCGCCCTGGCCATTCTCGTGGCGATGAGCGGAGGCGCCTGCGCAGCGCCCCCGAACGCTCAGGCCTGCGACGCCGGCCAGCCGGAGATCATGCCGCTGCAGCCGCTGGCGCTGCAGACGCGGCAGGGGCGGTTCGACTTCCAGGTCGAGTACGCTGGCTCTCCCGATCAGCGCGAGACGGGGTTGATGTGCCGAACCGTGATGGCGCCGGACCACGGCATGCTGTTCGACTTCGATGCGCCGAGCCAAGGCGTGGCCTTCTGGATGCGCAACACGCTGATCCCCCTGGACATCATCTTCATCCGCCCGGATGGCCGCGTGCTCTCCATCGCCCGCAAAGCCAAGCCGCTCGACGAGACGCCGCTACCGGCCGGCGGGACGGTGCGTGGCGTGCTGGAGGTGGCTGGGGGCCGGGCCGCGCAGATCGGCCTGCTGCCGGGCGACAAGGTCACCCACAAGATCTTCCCGCACTGAGCGTGCGAGCGGCCGACGATTGTGTGGCGCCGCAAACGATTATAGGAGGGCGCTCACGGCCTGATCGGGGTGTAGCGCAGTCTGGTAGCGCATCTGCTTTGGGAGCAGAGGGTCGCAGGTTCGAATCCTGCCGCCCCGACCACTATAGGCCGGTGACTTGAGAGGCATTCATGCTCGCGCGCATCTTCCGTCCTTCGAAAACGGCCATGCAGTCCGGCAAGGCCAAAACCAAGGACTGGGTGCTCGAGTTCGAACCGAAGGCGGCGCGCCGACCCGATCCGCTGATGGGCTGGAGCCAGACCAGCGACACCGAGTCCAGCCAGGTGCGCCTGTCGTTCGAGACCAAGGAGGAGGCCGTGCGCTACGCCGAGCAGCAGGGCATCGCCTTCCAGCTGTTCGACTCGAAGCCCGCCAAGCGCATCATCAAGGCCTACGCCGACAACTTCGCTTTCGGCCGCCGGATCCCCTGGACCCATTGAGCGGCTCGCGAGCGCCCGTAGCTCAACCGGATAGAGCATCCGCCTTCTAAGCGGACGGTTGCAGGTTCGAGTCCTGCCGGGCGCGCCAGGCCGCAATTCAGCTATTCGCTCGACCGGGCCCCACGATCGTGACGTCGTGGAAGGCCATGAACACGAACGAGGTGTCGCCGGGCCCACGATAGGCGCCCGCGGCGTTGGCGAGATGGCGGGCCAGAGCGGTGAAACCTCCAGGCATCGTCTTCGCAGTTCGAACATTTCCCCCCATCCGCCGACCGACATCGCCATCAATGCTGGTTGTCCTGGCTGAACTCCGCTGACAACAGCGCTCAGAGCAGCTGCGACCGGTCCTCATCGAGCCGGAACACAAGGTCCGCCCGCTTTGGCATTTCCCTGAGGATCCATCGCGTCAGGCGCTCGTAGTGGGCGACGAAGCGGGCGAGTTCGGCGCCGGTCATGCCGCGGCCCGTGCGGTCGCGTAGCTTCTGCTCCTGCTCGCGGCGCCAGCCGAGCACCACTTCGAAGTTCGGCGCCTGCAGCAGCGCCAGCCCGTCGAGGCGACCAAACAGGCTGCGATAAGGCCCGGTGAGCTGGGCGTTGACGTGGAGGCGCCAGCGGGCGTCGGGGTCATTGACGGCTTCGAGCGTATTGGTCGGCTGGAGGAGCGACGCCACCGGCTGCGGCGCAGCGCCGACGCACCAGCCTTCGATGAAGGCGATGTCGGCGGGCGCGGCGAACTCGCGCCATTCCGACCGGGGGCGCGGCTCATCGGCCGCCTTGTCGAAGGTGGGCAGGGCGACCTGACCGGGCAGCCGCAGCTGATCCAGCACAGTGCAAGCCAGGCCCGTGTCGTGAGTTCCGGGCGGCCCGCGGGTGGCGAACAGGGGGTGGACGTCCCGCGCCAGGCGCTCGCGCGCCGCGCGAGGCAGATAGAAGTCGTCGAGCGAGACGGATACGGCGGAAAGCCCGCGGCCTTCCAGCAGCCGAACCGCGGCCGCGGCGGCGGTCGACTTGCCCGACCCCTGCGCACCGCACAGGCCGATGACGGCCGTTCCGCCCAATTCCTCACGCCGCGCCTGGCCGAAGTCCGCCAGCGGGAGGCAGACCCGCTCCAGCGTGAGGCGGAAGGAGGCTGGCAGACGCTCCTCGGCGAGGAAATCATCGATCCAAGTGGAGTCGGACACGCCGTTAGCCGACCGCGTCGGCGTAGACGTCGAGGGCGCTGCGCAGGTCGGCGATCAGGTCGGCCGGTTCCTCAAGGCCGACGTGTAACCGCACTAGGGGACCGCCGTAGTCCTTTGGGAAGCGGCGGGCTTTCAGCTGCGGATCGACCGAGATGGCGAGGCTCTCGAAGCCACCCCAGGAGAAGCCCAGGCCGAACAGCTCCAGCGCGTCGAGGAAGGCGTCGACGGCGGGCTCCGGGCCGGGCTTGAGGGCGATGCTGAAGAGGCTCGCCGCACCGCAGAAGTCGCGTTTCCAGAGGTCGTAGCCGAGGTCGCCGGGCAGCGCTGGGTGATAGACTGCCGCGATCTCTGGCTGAGACTTCAGCCACGCCGCCACGGCCAGGCCGTTCGCACCTTGTTGCGCCAGCCGAGCGGGGAGGGTGCGAAGCCCGCGCAGCATCATGTAGGCGTCGTCGGGCGAGACCGCCCAGCCCATGTGCAGCACACCGTCGTTCAGCTTGCGCCCCAGGGCGGCGTCGCGCCCTGCCGCCGACCCCATGAAGACGTCCGAGTGACCGCCTACGTATTTGGTGAGCGCTTGGATCGATAGGTCGACGCCGTGCTCGAGCGGCCGGTAGAGGTAGCCTGCGCCCCAGGTGTTGTCGCAGGCGGTGAGAATCCGGCGGGCGCGCGCCAGCTCGGCCACCCGCCCGACGTCCTGCATCTCCATCGACAGCGAGCCCGGGCTCTCCATCAGGATCAGGCGGGTCGCGGCCGAAGCCTCGCCGACCAACTGCTCTGGAGGGGCAGCGGGGTCGAAGTATTCCACGCCGACGCCATAGCGCTTCAGAACGTGGTCGCAGAACCGGCGGGTCGGCGCGTAGATGGTGTCGGCGACCAGGATCTCATCGCCCGCTTGCAGCACCGCCAGGAGCGCGCCGGTGAGCGCCGCCAACCCCGACGGATAGAGCGTCACGCCGTGCGCGTGCTCCATCGTCGCGAGCGCGTCCTGCAGCGCGGCCTGGGTGGCGAGGCCCTGGCGGCCGTAGGTCGGCAGGGCGTGGCTGTAGAGCGAACCGGCGTAGGGCATCAGCACGGTCGAGCCGCGCTGGATCGGCGGGCCGACGGTCCGTGCGAGGGGTTCAGGCGCTGCGCCGGCGCGGATCAGGCGGGTCTTGTCGTCCATCAGGGGCAGTTAGGTCTGCGCAGACGGGGCATTCAAGCCCGCTCGGCGGTCAAGGCGCGGCGCACCGCATCCATCACCGCGCCCCAGTCGCCGGGCGAGGCTTGGCGGAACAGGCGCGCCGAGGGATACCAGGGGCTGTCGGTTCGATCCGCCTGCCAGCGCCAGCAGCAATTTTCGCCGGAGAGCAGGATCCAAGTCGGCTTGCCCATCGCGCCGGCGAGATGTGCGATGCTGGTGTCGACCGTGATCACCAGCGCGAGGTCGCGGATCATCGCGGCGGTTTCGGCGAAGTCGCGCGCGCCGCTGTCCTCCGGCAACAAGCTGGCCGCCGCGGGCAGGTCCAGAAGCGCCTCTCGATGCTCCGTCGGCAGTGAGCGTTGCGCGTTGGTCGGATGCCGCGGATCGCCACGCCAGGCGACGCCGACGCCCTCGCCGCCGTCCCGACACGGCAGATAGGGCGAGCGCGGCAGGGTTGCCTCGTCAACACCAAGGCGGCCTGGGATGGATCCCGGCATGATCCAGAAGTCGTGGCGCGGGATGCGGACCTCGCCCGCCGCTTCGATCAGCTGCGCCGGCAGCTCGGCGAACAGGCGGAGGAGCGGCGGCGGGGTCAGCAGCGAGACCTCCGCGCCCATCGCCCTCAGCACCGGCACGAAGCGGGCGAACATGATCTGATCGCCGAAGCCCTGCTCGCTCCAGACCAGGATTGAGCGGCCCTGCAGTGGTTCGCCCCGCCACTCCGGGAAGGAGAGGGCAGGCTTCGCCACGCGCCCCTGAGTGCGCGCGAAGCGGATGTCGTAGCGGCGAAATCCCTCCGCGAGGTCGCCCGCGCCCAGCAACGCCAGACAGAGGTTTTCTTCGGCTATGGCCAGGCCGGGGGAACGGTCGAGAATGCCGCGATAGAGCGCCACGGCCTCGTCATAGCGGCCGAGGCGCTGGGCGTTCGTGGCGCGACGGAACTGGGCCTCGATCGCGTCCACTGGACTAGGGGCCAGTGACGACGTCGGTGTCGGTGCGGCCGCCCCATTCCGTCCAGGAGCCGTCGTAAACTGGCGTATCGGGTCGGCCGAGGCGCGCGAGGCCGAGCGCCAGCACCGCTGCGGTCACGCCCGAGCCGCAGGTGGCGACGATCGGCGCGTCGAGATCCAAGCCGGCGCCGTTGAAGGCGGCGCGCAGTTCGCTGGCCGAGCGCAGCTTGCCGCCGTCGTCGACCAGAGTGTTCCAGGGCAGGTTGCGGGCGCCCGGCATGTGGCCTGAGCGCACTTCGGGCCTGGGCTCTGGCGCCTCGCCGCGGAAACGTGCGGCGGAGCGTGCGTCGACCAGCCGCGCGGTTCCCTGCGCCAGGTGCTTCCGCACCGAGGCGATGTCGCGCACCAGGGCGGCATCGAAGTCCGGTGAAAGCTGTGACGGCGCAAGCGCGACCTCGCCCGTCTCGATGGGCCGCCCCTCGTCGCGCCAGGCGGTCAGCCCACCGTCGAGGACGACGACCTTGGGAAAATGCATGGCGCGAAGCGCCCACCAGACCCGCGGCGCGGAAAACATCTTGCGCCCGTCGTACACGACAATCGTCGCCTCGCGGCGGAGACCCAACGCTCCTGTCGCCGCGGCGAAGGCCTCGGGCGTCGGCAGCATGTGCGGGAGATCCGTCGCGTGGTCGGCGATCGCGTCGATGTCGAAGAATACCGCGCCCGGGATGTGGCCCGCGATGTAGTCCGCCCGTCCGGAACCGTCCTCGGTGGGCATGTACCAGGTGGCGTCCACCACCTGGACGCCCGGATCGCCGAGTTGCTCCGCCAGCCAGGCGGTGGAGACCAGCGGGTCGCTCATTCCGGGATCCAGAAGGGGGAGGGCAGGCCGCGCTCCTTGAGGAACAGCGGATTGTAGATCTTCGACTGATAGCGCTGTCCGTGATCGCACAGGATGGTCACGATGGTGTGGCCTGGCCCCATGTCCTTGGCCATGCGGATCGCACCGGCGACGTTGATGCCGGTGGAGCCGCCCATCACCAGGCCCTCATGCTCCACGAGGTCGAAAATCGCCAGCATCATCTCCTCGTCGGAGATGCGATAGGCGCGGTCGATCTTTAGGCCCTCGAGATTGGCGGTGATCCGACCCTGGCCGATGCCCTCGCTGATCGAGGTCCCTTCGGCCTTCAGCTCGCCGTCGGTGTACCAGCTGTAGAGCGAGGCGCCGTGCGGGTCGGCGATGCCGATCTGGACGTCGGCACGCTTGTCGCGCAGCGCCATGGCCACGCCCGCCAGCGTGCCCCCGGAGCCCACCGCGGAGATGAAGCCGTCGACCTTGCCGTTGGTCTGGGCCCAGATCTCCGGGCCGGTGCCCTGGATGTGGGCTTCGCGGTTGGCGACGTTGTCGAATTGGTTGGCCCAGATCGCGCCATTTGGCTCCTTCGCCGCGAGTTCTTCCGCCAAGCGCCCGGAATAGCGAACATAATTCATTGGATTGGCGTAGGGAACGGCGTCCACCTCCACCAGCTCCGCGCCATAGAGACGGATCGCGTCCTTCTTCTCCTGGCTCTGGGTGCGCGGGATCACGATCACCGAGCGGTAGCCTAGGGCTTTGCCGACCATGGCCAGGCCGATGCCGGTGTTGCCGGCTGTGCCTTCGACGATCACACCGCCGGGTCGCATCAGGCCGCGCGCCTCCGCGTCGCGGATGATGAACAGGGCGGCGCGGTCCTTCACCGACTGGCCGGGGTTCATGAACTCCGCCTTGGCCAGGATCTCGCAGCCTGTGATCTCGCTCGCACGGCGCAGGCGGATCAGCGGGGTGTTCCCGATGGCGTCGAGAAGGCTCTGAGCGATCGTCATGAGCGCTACTTAAGGGGCTGGCTTCGTTCGGAACAGTGGGCGCGAATGCGGAAGGTTTGCAAACCGCGCCAACGCAGGCCAGTTAGCCACGTCTTCCGCGGAGCCGCCCATGCCCGTTCTCAAGCTCGATCGCTGGAACATCGCCATGGGCGACGGACAGCCGCTCGCCGTGATCGCCGGCCTGAACGTGCTGGAGGACGCGGACTTGGCGCTTGAGACCGCGCGCCAGCTCAAGGCGATCTGCGAGCGCCTGACGTTGCCCTATGTCTTCAAGGCCAGCTTCGACAAGGCGAACCGCTCCTCGGTCACCAGCTACCGCGGCCCCGGCCTCAAGGCAGGCATGGAGATCTTTCGCCGGGTGAAGGAGGAGGTGGGCGTGCCGCTCGCCACCGACATCCACGAGGTCGAGCAGGCGGCACCCCTCGCCGAGCTGATCGACATTCTGCAGATCCCCGCCTTTCTCTGCCGCCAGACCGACCTGGTGGTGGCCTCGGCGCGGGCGATCCATGCCGCGGGCGGCCTGCTCCACGTCAAGAAGGGGCAATTCCTCGCTCCTTGGGACGCCAAAAACATTGTCTCCAAGGTCAAGGAGGCGGTCGGCGGCGCGGACATCACCATCCTTTGCGAGCGCGGCGTCTCCTTCGGCTACAACAATCTGGTGGTCGACATGCTGGGCCTGGCGGAGATGAAGAAGCTTGGCGTCCCGGTGACGATCGACGCCACCCACGCCGTGCAACTGCCGGGCGCTGATCCGCGCACCGGCGGCGCCTCGACGGGGGGGCGTCGCGAGGGCGTAGCGATCATCGCCAAGGCCGCGGTCGTCTCCGGAGCCGACGGGGTGTTCCTGGAATTCCACCCGCAGCCCGACAAGGCGCTCTGCGATGCGCCGAGTTGCTTGCCGCTTTCCGGCGCGGCGGACCTGCTGGCGACGCTCAAGACCTTGCACGAGGTCGCCAACGGCCGCTCGCCTTCGGCTTGACCGGCGCGCGCGTCGGCCGCACACCCTGGAAGTCAGATGGACCTCTCCGCCCTACAGCATCTCCTGGGCCTGGTTCCGGGCCGCCGCGTGGCCTGCATCGGCGACCTGATGGTCGACCGCTTCATCTATGGCGACGTCAGCCGGGTCTCGCCGGAAGCCCCCATCCCGGTGCTAGCCCGTTCGCGCGAACTGGTGATGCTGGGCGCGGCGGGCAATGTCGCTCGTAATGTCGCCGCTCTGGGTGGATCGGTGGCGCTGGCCGGGCTGGTAGGAGCTGACGCCGAGGCGCAGGAGGCCGAGCGGCTGGTTGGCGAGGAGCCGCGGGTCGAGGGTTTCCTGGTCTCCGATCCCGACCGGCCGACCACCTTGAAGACGCGCTTCGTCTCCGGCGGGCAGCAGTTGCTGCGCGTGGACATGGAAGCCAGCCGGCCGGTCGCGGGCGAGGTCGAGGCGAAGCTGATCCGCACGCTGGCCGACGTCGTGAAAGGCTGCGGGGTTATCCTGCTGTCCGATTACGGCAAGGGCGCGGTCACCGACGCCGTCATCGTCGCCTGCCTGGACGCGGCGCGGGCAGCGGGCGCGAAGGTGGTGGTGGACTCCAAGGCCCGATCCTTCGCCCGCTATGGCGCAGTTGACCTGATCAAGCCCAACGCGTCCGAGCTGGCGCATGCGACCGACCTGCCCACCGGCTCCGACGCCGAGGTCGAGGTGGCGCTCGCTCGCGCCCTGGAACTCTGGGAGGCCAAGGCGATCCTCGTCACCCGTGCGGCCAAGGGGCAATCCTTGGCGTTCCGGGGCGAACCGGTCCGGCATTTCCCGACCCAGCCGCGCGAGGTGTTCGACGTCTCCGGCGCCGGCGACACCACGCTTGCAGCGCTGGGCCTGGCGCTCGCCGCCGGCGCGCCGATCGAAGACGCCATCGCTTTTGCCCAGCTGGCGGCGGGCGTCGCCGTCTCCAAAATCGGTACGGCGACGGTTTCGCCGGACGAGCTGGTGGAGGCGCTGATCGCCGCGCATCTGGCGCCGGCCGAGGCCAAAATAGCCACGCCGGCGCGGATGGTCGAGGAGGTCGCCCGCTGGCGGGCGATGGGGCTGCGAGTCGGCTTCACCAACGGCTGCTTCGACATCCTGCACAAAGGCCACGTTGCGTATCTGGCGCAGGCCGAGGCCAAAATAGCCACGCCGGCGCGGATGGTCGAGGAGGTCGCCCGCTGGCGGGCGATGGGGCTGCGAGTCGGCTTCACCAACGGCTGCTTCGACATCCTGCACAAAGGCCACGTGGCGTATCTGGCGCAGGCCCGCGGCTGGTGCGATCGGCTGATCGTCGGCCTCAACTCCGACGCCTCGGTGCGGGCGCTGAAGGGCGAGGGCCGGCCGGTGAACGACCTGGAATCCCGCGCCCTGGTGCTCGCCGGCCTGGGCTCGGTGGATCTCGTAGCGTCGTTCGAAGAGGCGACGCCGATCAAGTTGATCGAGGCGGCGCGGCCGGACGTGCTCATCAAGGGTGCGGACTATTCCGAGGACCAGGTGGTCGGCGGCGCCCTGGTCAAGTCCTGGGGCGGCGAGGTGCGGCTGGCGCAGCTGGTCGACGGCTATTCGACCACCGCGGCGATCGCCCGCATGGCCGGCGGCAGGCCGAAAAAGGAGCAGGCATGACGCGCAAGATCGCCTTCGTCACCGGCGGGGCGGGCTTCATCGGCTCGAACATCGCCGCTCGTCTGGCTGAGGATCGCACTCTCGACGTCGTGATCTGCGACCGGTTGCGCGAGGCCGAGCTCGGCAAGTGGCGCAACATCGCCAAGCACCCGATCGGCGACTTCGTCGCGCCGGAGGACATGTTCGACTGGCTGGAGAAGCGCTGGCGCGACGTCGAGGTGGTCGTGCACATGGCGGCCGTTTCGTCGACGACTGAACCGGACGCGGACAAGATCATCCACTCGAACTTCACGCTCAGCCGCGACCTGTTCCGCTGGTGCGCCGATCACCAGCGCCGGCTGATCTACGCCTCCTCGGCGGCCACCTATGGCGCGGGCGAGGCGGGCTTCGTCGACGACAACGACTACGAGGCGCTGGCCAAGCTTCGGCCGCTCAACACCTATGGCTGGTCGAAGGCGCTGTTCGACCTGTTCGCGGCGCGCCAGGCCGCGCGCGATTACGCGCCTGCGCAGTGGGTGGGGCTGAAGTTCTTCAACGTCTATGGGCCGAACGAAGAGCACAAGCACTCGATGAAGTCGGTGGCCTCGCAGATCTGGCCGCATGTGCGCGACGGACACGCGGTGCAGCTCTTCAAGAGCTATCGGCCCGATGTGGCAGATGGCGGCCAGACACGCGACTTCGTCTACGTTCGCGACGCCGCCGACGTCATTCAGTGGCTGGTGCAGAACCCGCAGGTGAACGGCATCTTCAACCTTGGCAGCGGATCGGGACGCAGCTTCGCCGACATGGCCAAGGCGGTGTTCAGGGCCGCCGGGCGCGAGCCGCAGATCGACTACACGGCCATGCCGCCGGCGATCCGCGACAAGTACCAGTACTTCACCGAGGCCCGCATGGACCGGTTGATGGCCGCGGGCTACCCGAAGCCGATGACGCCGCTGGAGGAGGGGATCGAGGACTACGTCCGCAGCTACCTCAGCCAGCCCGACCCGTACCGCTGAGCCGGTTGAGCAAAAGTGGTCCCGGTTTTGCGCCAGCAACCCGCTCAACGCAATGAATCGAGAGCACGATTCAACGATCGGGCGTACCCGCCCGGTCGTATGGTGCTCTAGCCCATGCCGCCCGCCGGCCGCTCGGGCCGCTGGCTCGCGCTTCT
>Ga0268265_10004252_pt1 | contig 9999 bp, 6 predicted proteins | sample KBSSwiS52_FD_190355 | JGI IMG/M metagenome (GOLD analysis project Ga0268265, IMG submission 190355) | Switchgrass rhizosphere microbial communities from Kellogg Biological Station, Michigan, USA - KBS Switchgrass S5-2 (SPAdes) (version 2) | ecosystem: Host-associated > Plants > Roots >...
GCGGTCTTCCGTGCGTCGCGCCAATCAATCCAGGCGTTCGAGCCTTTGATGTTCTGCAACGCCACGAGCCCATGCGCACTGCCCCAGCACAGCTGCGCAATTTCCTCGGCGTCGGTGAACTCGGGCCGAAATACACCCGCGGCGAGACCGTCTTTGGCGGTGTGTTTCAGAAAGGCGTACGCGTTCTCCTGCGGATCGTCCTTCGCGAGCTCGTCGTCGTCCATCTTGTACGAGTGTGCTGTGAGAAACAGAAATCGGAAGTGGCTGGGATGCTTCACGGCGAAGTCGACATAGACGTACCCGATCTGCCGGAGTCGCTCCACGGGATCGAGCGAGCGGAAGTTCGCGAATGCCTGCGCCAGCGTGCGGAGCTGCCGATAGCACAGCTCTTCGATGATGGCGTCCTTGTCGCGGAAGTGAGCGTAGATGACCGGCGGGGTGTACTCGATGGCGTCGGCCAGCGCGCGCATCGTGACGCCTTCGACGCCTTCCGTGGCGAACACCTCGAGTGCCGCGTCGAGAATTCTCTCGCGGATCTCAGTGCGTTCTCGTTGTCGTCGCTCTTTGACGCCCATGATCGCTCTCCTTAACCTCGTTTGAATACTTAACAGCGTTAAGTAGCGATGTCAACTCCCTCAGGAGAACGCGGAGGCGCGGCGGGTAGAATAGGGCTTCGCCTGACGATTCTAGGTCTGTGACCAGGTAGAGAGTTCCGCTGGGATCGCGTCCGCATCCTTGGGTTAGGGATTCAGGGAAACGGGCCAATCTGGAAACGCCGCTCCTGTGCTTGGTGCCCCGGTCGTGCGCGACCGCTGGAAACGGAAAGGAACGGATGACCAAAACGGGACGGCAACGGAAAGACCCCGGCGGCACGAAGACTCGATTTTGAGTAATCGAGGTCAGACTCGATTTTCATCCTTCGAACGCACCCCGGGCCTCACTCGGGCGCGGCACTTTGATACTCCGGTGTCCGCGTGCGTTCGAACGCGGAGCGATGTCCCAGCGCAGCGCGCGGGGAAGAGTGATCCGTTGACCGTGTTGCGTGGTGATTGACTCGACGGCAATGTCGGGCGACGCCGCAGTCTCTTCGACGAGAAATACAAGTCTTCGCATCTCTAATTGGTGCTTTCTTAACGCAGAGCCGCAGAGGTGCGCAGATGAAAAACGAATCTGACCCCATTTTCCAACGAAACCAACCGTGCCCGTAGTTGCCGTTGCCGTCCCGTTTCGGTCGACCGTTCAATTGCCGTTTCCCGAGAAGGGTGCCTCTGTGTCGTGCTCGGAACGTGATACGGCGTGTGTGTCGGACTCTTTCCTCGCGGTCACAGACCTAGTCGTGAGCGAACGAGCTACGTCCCATTGATGTCCAGTTGGCGCGCCGGATCCGCCGGCCTCGTGACGATCCACCGAGCGGCGGCCGCGCGATTTGGAAACGCGGCCTCGTAGTCGGCGCGCCACTCCTGCACGAACGCATTCGACGATTCACCGCGGACCATCGCCCACACCGCGCCGCCGAATCCCGCGCCGAACGCCGAGGCCGCGATGGCTCCGCGTTCGCGCGCGCTCTGAACGAGGGATCCGGTTTCGGGCACTTGATTCCCAAGCGCAGTAGTGGCCAACGCATGCGATCGCTCGACGAGACGACCCAGCGAGCGCCAGTCACGGTCGCGGAGCGCGTCACCAACGCCTGGCACGATCACGTCCACCTCTTCGCGAAATTGATCGAGTCTCGGCACGAGATACTCGGCGCCGATGTCCGCCGCGCTGCTCTTCGCGCGAGCGACGCGCCTCAACCGATCGGCTGCATCGGGTCCGCTCGAGAGCGCGCCGGCAACTGTTTCGTCGTGACGTCCGGTTTCCGAATTCCATCGTCGAACGAGCGCGCGCATCGCCTCGGCGGCTTGATTGTATTGGCGCTGCGCGTTGCCGGTTTTGATCGCATGCACGCCGCTCACGCCGATCGCCAACACATAGTCCGCCGGCCATCGAATTCTGCGCTCGAGTCGAGCCGGCAAATATGAGAATTGACTCATCGTACCGGCTTCGCCGCAGATGATGGCGATTGGGTCCTGTGCACCGCCGCGCACACCGACGCCTGCTTCGCCCGCGAACTCGCCGTATGGCGCGCCGGTCTCGACGGCCGCGAAGTATTCGGCGCGCGTCAGCGAATTCGATATCGCGCGCTTCCACTGTTCATCGTCCGCCGCACTATTCGCATCCGCCAACGCGGTTCCGAGTGCGACGATCAGCGCACTCGAGCTGCTGAGGCCTGCGCCTTCCGGAAGGTCACCGCTCAAGCGCACGCTCACGCCGCGCCGAAAGTGCGGGAAATCTCGTGCGAACCGCCGAGCGACGGCCGCGACGTAGACGCTCCACGAAGCGTCTGTCGGCGCCGCGTTGGCGTCGAGCGGAATGACAACGCTGCCACGCTCCGCGCCGGCATCGGCGCGCAGTACTGGCTCGCTCATCGTCTCCGCATCGACGTGGAGCGCGCGGTCAATGGCACACGTGAGGGAACGTCCGCCGGCGTAGTCGACGTGTTTGCCGACCAGCTCCACGCGTCCGGGGACGACGTACCGTCGGGTCACGGAGGGTGGTGTCACGGCCGCGGCGAGATCGACGCGAGACGCCGGCCGACGAACGCGACATCGGCACGGCTCGAGAGATCGAGCACTGCGCCACGCATGCGTATCACGCGAAACCGTTCTCCGAAATCTCGGATCGAGATCGTCACGGCGTCCTGGAGCTCGAGCTCTCCTCGCGCAGACGGCACGACACGCGCGCACGCTTCGAAGATTCGAGGTGTGAACGACCAGAGGTTCATCGACACCCATCGCTGCGGTGATCGCGCGAGCGGATGGTCAGGATCCGGCTTTTCATGGATCGTGCGCAGCCAGCCGTCGGTGTCAGTGTCGACCAACGCATAGCGCAGCACTCGTTCGGCTTCGATTCCACTCTCGCGCACGAGCGTGTCGGCATCGAAGGCGACGAGTCCGGCGCCGCCCAGTGCCGCGATCGCGTCGCACGCATCGAGTGGGTAGTAATTGTCGGAGTTGAGCATGAGGAACGGCGCCGGCCGCACCACGTCGCGCGTCGCATACAGCGCGTCGGCAGTTCCACGCGGCTCGGGCTGAACGGCAAAGCGAATCGACACGCGCCGTCCTGGTTCCGTCGCGGCGAAGTATTCACGAATCGCGGCGTCCTCGGGCGGCGGGCCAATCACGAGCACCGCCTCCGTAATGCCCGCGTCCGCGAGCACAGACAACACATAGTCGAGAAATGGACGCGCGAACGGCATCATTCCTTTCGCACCGCTTGCCGCCGCACGCGCCTGACCGCCGTCGAGTGCCGCGCCGCTGTCGTCGCGCATGCGCGTTCCAAGTCCGCGGGCGAGAATGACCGCCTGTGTGGTTCGTGCGGCCAAGGCGACAGGGGTCATTGTTCCGCTTCCCAGAAGCCCCGCAACACCCACGCGACTCCCACGCCGCTCAATACGAAGACGGTCAACCACGCGAAGAATTGTGGCAGATGACCGTAGAGAAAACTTCCCGTTCCAAAGAGCGCGGCGTAAACGAAGGCGCAGCCCATCACCCATCCGAGCAACGCGCGAGCGATTCCGTCAGTGGCGGCGGTCAGGCCAGCTGCCGCGGCGATCGGTTTCCATCCGGGCCCCGACGGCCGGACCAATGAGAAGAATCTCACGAGGGTTTCGCGGTCTTCTGTCGGGCCGATGAATGCGGTTGCGACCCAAACGACCGTCGTGGTCGCGACCGTGATCAATAGCGACACGTCCGTCGGCACGTCGTGCCCCATTTTTCGCGCGACAAAAAATCCGAGCGCGACGACAAACGAGCTGACCATCGCCGCAATCTCACTCCACGCGCTCACGCGCCACCAGAACCAGCGCAGCAGATAGAGAAGTCCGGTGCCGGCGCCAACGGACAGAATGAGATCGAACGCCTCTTTCGCCGTGCCGAGCGCGTATGTCATCGCTGCCGCGCAGATCATCAATCCCGCGGTGGTGAGACGCCCCGCGAGGATGTAATGCTTCTCCGTCTCACCGGGTCGCAAAAACCGGCGATAGAAATCGTGAACGAGGTATGACGTGCCCCAATTCAGATGCGTCTCGATCGTCGATCGGTAGGCCGCGAGAGTACCCGCCACCACGAGACCGAGGAAGCCCGCCGGCAGAAAGCGCATCATCGCGGGGTAGGCCATGTCGTTGCCGATGAGCGATCGGCTCACATATGGAAGCGCCGCCGAAATGTCGTTCAGCGTTGGATAGACGAGCGTCGACGCGAGCGCGACGATGATCCACGGCCACGGCCGGAGCGCGTAGTGCATCACATTGAACAGCAGCGTCCCGACAACCGCGTCCTTCTCTGTGCGCGACGCAAGCATCCGTTGCGCGATGTAACTGCCACCGCCAGGCTCTGCTCCAGGATACCACACCGACCACCATTGAACTGTCAGTGGAATGACGAACACCGTTGCCGCGACGGTCCAATCGCCGAAGTCGGGAAGGAGCGCGAGCGTTCGCGGCGGCACCTTTGCGAGCAGACCGGCCAGTCCTCCCACCTCCGGCTGACGCAGCGCGAAGTACGCCACCGCAAACGTGCCAGTCATTGTGATGGCGAACTGAATGCTGTCGGTGACCAACACTCCCCACAGCCCCGATACCGAGGCGAAGAAAATCGTCATCACGGCGCACACGATCAGCGTGCGCTCCATCGGCCATCCGAGCACCACATTGCCGATCTTCGCCGCCGCGAGATTGACCGTGGCCATGATCACGCAGTTGAAAAACAAACCGAGATAGATCGCGCGGAATCCGCGCAGCGCGCGGGCGGCGCCACCCGAATACCGAATCTCATAAAACTCGAGATCCGTCAGCACACCAGACCGGCGCCAGAGACGGGCGTAGAAGAACACCGTCATCATTCCTGTCAACAGGAACGACCACCACAACCAGTTCTCTGATACGCCGCGCTCGCGCACCAGATTTGTCACGAGGTTCGGCGTGTCCGTACTGAACGTGGTCGCGACCATCGAGATGCCGACCAACCACCACGGCGCCGAGCGGCCCGATGTGAAGAATTCGGCCGTGCTGGAGCTGGCTCGACGCCAGAAAAACAGCGCCGGAAGAAATGAGATGCAAATGCTGGCGACGATGATGACCCAGTCGATCGGCGCGAAGGGAAAGCCGGTCATCGAGCCGCCCCCGGAGAAATTGTCGGAGCGTCCGTCACGCTGATCGCGGCGTGCTCCAGTTCCCACGCGTGAAGTCAGGGAATTTCATCGGCGCGCTTCCTTTGGCGACCGACATCTCGGTCAGCGGCATAGGCGCGCTCCACGTCGCGGCGTCGTACACGTCGTAGTCGGGCGGAAGTCCCTGACGCATGCACTCGATGAGACGGTACGCCATCACGAAGTCCATTCCGCCATGTCCACCGCTGCGCGCTTGCGCACCGAGCTTTGTCCATAGCGGATGCTCGAACTTCGTCTTCCAACTATCGATCGGGCTCCACGACTCGGCGACACCCGGACCTTCGACATAAATCCGCGGCGGATAGTCCTCGAACGTCCCTTTCGTGCCCATCACACGATTGTGGCGCGTGTATGGACGGGCGTTGGAGACGTCGTGCTGCAACATCACGGTCTTGCCTTTGACCGTCTTGAGAATGGAGGTGTTGAGATCGCCAGTGATGTACCGTTCTTTCCACTTGGGATCAGCCTTGTCCTTTACGGTTTCCTCACGGTGGCGCGACAGTCCGACCTCGGGCGTGCTCACGCTCACCAGATAGTCGAAGCGGTCACCGGCGTGGATGTCGAGATACCAGCTCACGGGGCCGAGCCCGTGTGTCGGATACAGGTTCGAGTTGGACCGCGTGTGCCAGGCGCGCCGCCACAAACCCTCATCACGATTCTCGAACAATATCTCGCGCAGGTCATGCAGATACGCCGCCTCGGCGTGCAGCACCTCACCGAACACCCCTTCGTGGACCATCCGGTTCACGAGCATCTCGTTGTAGCCGTAGTTGCAGTTCTCCATGTGGATGCAGTGGCGACGCGCCTTCTCGCTTGCGTCGACCAACGCCCAGAGATCTTTGAGCGTGGTGCCAATCGGACATTCGCTACCGCCGTGTTTCCCGTGCGCGAGGGCGGCGAGCATCACCGGCACGTGGTATTCCCACGGCGTCGCGGTGTAGACCAGATCGATGTCGTCGCGCGCCACGAGTTGCTCGAACGCGTGGTCGCCGGACGTGTAGACCGCTGGCGCCGTCTGTCCCTTGTCGGTGATCATCTTCGTCGCGCGCTGCACTTTGTCGGCGACGACGTCACACAGCGCGACGATCCGCACCCCTTCGATGCCGAGGAATTCGTTAAGCACCGAGCGTCCGCGGAGACCGGTCCCCACAATTCCGACGCGCACCGTTTCGTGCCGGTCGAACGGAACTGCGCGCATCGTTGCACGAGCGGCCGGGGCCGGTGGTGCGAGGTCGGGCTGAGTGATCGCGCTGATGTTCTCGGCAATGGCCGGGGACCAAAGGCCGGCCGTTCCCACCGCGACGCTGGCCAGCGCCGCAGATTTGAGGAGGTCGCGCCGGCTCAGCGCAGCGCGATCGTCGGAGAGGTCGGACACGTGTGAGTCCTGTTCGGCGGAGGATGGGCGAAAACTTGCCGTGCCGTCACCACACGCACAAGCAGATCTCGCCTGCGTCCGCGGTTCGGCGGCCCAGCCGGTGTTTGCGACATGCCGGGGGCCATTCGGCTGTTTCTAAGTTCTCGTAATGAAGTAGTGCACGGCTCTCGCACTCGGGACACTTTCCGCGCACTTGTAGCCGAGCGCTGGGAGATCGATGCCCGCGAACAGGGATTCGCCAGAGCCGAGCAATATTGGCGTCACGGCAAAGTGCATTTCGTCGACGAGGCGCGCCTGCAGGTATTGGCGAATGGTTGCCGCTCCGCCGAGGAGGCGGATGTCCGCGTTGCCGGCAGCGGCTCGTGCGCGATCGAGCGCTGCGTGGATCCCGTCGGTCACAAAGTGAAAGACCGTGCCGCCTTCCATCTCCAGAGACGGCCGCGCGTGATGTGTCAGAACGAACGTCGGCGCGTGATACGGCGGATTCTTTCCCCACCATCCGCGCCACGACTCATCGGGCCATGGTCCACGCACGGGTCCGAACATGTTTCGGCCGAGGATCCATGCCCCCATGCCCGTCATGCTTTTCGCGGCGAAGTCTTCGTCGATGCCTGTCTCGCCGCCTTCCTGGCCTTGCATGCGCTTGAAGGTGCGGGAGTTCACGAGCCAATCATGCAAATCCTCGCCACCAACGCCGAGTGGCTCTTCTCTCGACTGACGTGGACCGGCGCCGTAGCCGTCGAGCGAGATCGAAAAGCCTGAAACGAGTAGTCGAGTCATTGAGATGCGACGCAAGCGTTAGAGAGTTCGATCGGAGCGATCGCCCAGCATGTCGGAGCCAATCAACCGCCGCCACGCATGTGCGATAAATAGGAGCGCTCGCGTTAGTCAACGCAAATCTTGGCCACTACACAATGCCGCGGCCTCGTCCGTGTCAGTAACCAGAGCTGACGAACCGTGTGCCCGATGCTATTGTGCACACAACTCTCTCTCTCAGTGAGCGCCCATGAACTTTTATCGTGCGATCCGCAGGGCCGCGTTCGTCGTCATGGTCGGAACCATGTCGGCATGTTCAGAAGCGACGGGACCAGCGCCCACGCCCACCAGTCTCACGGGCTTGCCGCGCCAGCTTACCGCCGGCGAACAGCAGGTTCTCCGAGCCGGCAATGAATTCTCGCTCGCACTCTTCCGTCAGTTGGCGAAAGTTCAGCCGGGAAAGAACGTGTTCGTGTCGCCGCTCAGCGCTTCGATGGCGCTGGGCATGACGATGAACGGCGCGCGCGGGACGACCCTCGACGCCATGCGAGCGACGCTCGGCGTCGGTAGCGCCGACCTTCAGCAGATCAACGCGGGTTACAAGGGTCTCATCGAGCTGCTTCGCGGACTCGATCCGTCGACGACGTTCCAGCTCGCGAATTCCATCTGGTATCGGAACGAGTTCCCGGTCCGCCAGACGTTCATCGACGCGGTGAAAGCCGCGTTCAGCGCCGAGGTACGCGGCCTGAATTTCAGCGATCCCAACTCGCTCTCGGTGATCAACGGGTGGGTAAACTCCAACACGCAGGGAAAGATCCCGAAAATCCTCGACGCGATTGCTCCCGATGAAGTGATGTACCTCATGAACGTCATCTACTTCAAAGGAAGTTGGCGTACGCGCTTCGATCCGGCGATAACGCGCCCCGGAACCTTCCGGGCAAGCGGTGGTGTGACACAAACCGTGAGCATGATGCATCGAGATCCGACGCCGGGTGTTCTCAATAGAGTGTTCTCATTCCCACATCTCTATACCGCGGAGCTCGGCTACGGCAACGACGCGTTCGGGATGACCATTCTTCTTCCGGAACGCGGCGCGAACGTCGACTCGGTGGCTGCAGCACTGACGACGAGTCAGTGGAACGAGATCACGGCGATGCTGGATGGATCGATGGGCACGGTGCTCGGCGTGACGTTTCCGAAGTTCTCTCTCTCGTACGAGCGCACGCTCAATGAGGATCTCAAGGCATTGGGGATGGGCATCGCCTTCGGCGGCGGCGCCGACTTCTCGGGATTGAGCTCCGTCCCGGTGTACATCTCGAGCGTCAAGCAAAAGACCTTCGTCGACGTCAACGAAGCGGGCACGGAAGCCGCGGCGGTGACCAACGTTGCATTGGCAGCATCGACGCCACCCTCGCTCGATGTGGATCGCCCGTTCATCTTCGTGATTCGCGACCGTCTCTCGGGCACCATTCTATTCATGGGGAAGATGAACACCATTCCTTAGACTAGTCGCGATACCGGCGCTCTCGAGAAGTTGCCAGGCCCTTCAACACGTCGAACACCTTTGGGTTCACCACGTTGATGGGGCTACCCGACGCGTAGGCCGTGATCTGATCGAAGATGTCGGAAAACTGGATCTCGTACTCGTCTCGCGTCACGTATCCGATGTGCGGCGTGCAAACAACGTTGTCCATTTTGAGCAAGGGGTGATTTGGGTCGCGCAATGGTTCGTCTTCGTAAACGTCGACGGCGGCCATGCCTGGACGACCCGCGCGCAACGCATCGACGAGGGCGCCCGGCTCGATCAGCGGCGCCCGGCTCGTGTTGACGAGCAAGGCGGTGGACTTCATGCACGACAAATCATCTCTCGTGACGATGCCTCGCGTTTCCTTGACCAGCCGCATGTGCAAGGAGACCACGTCGCATGCTTCGAGGAACGCGCGCTTGCTCTGCGCCACGTCGTAGCCGTCGTCGCGGGCGCGTTGCAGCGACGTGTCGCGCGCCCATACGAGAACGTTCATCCCGAACGCCCGCCCATACCCTGCCACCGTCGCACCAATCCTTCCGTACCCGTAGATGCCCAGTGTCTTGCCGCGGAGGGTGTTGCCGACGCCGATCTGCCAGGTTCCGGCGCGAAGCGCGTACATCGCCTGAGGAAGCTGCCGCATCGCGGCAATGATCAAGCCCCACGTCAGCTCTGCGGTGGCATATGATGGAGTGCCGGCGTGCTGATCCGACGATACTATGACCCCGCGGCGCGTACAGGCGTCGATGTCGATGTGAGGGTAGACGCTGCGCTGGCTGATGAGCCGAAGCGCGTCGAGGCGCGCGAGCAACGGCTCATGGATTTGCGTTCGCTCGCGAATCAACACGAGCACCTCTGTGTCCTCGAGGCGCGCGGCGAGCGCATCGGTATCCTGCGTGTGGTCGTTCCAGACCGTCACCTCGTGTCCGTCGAGCTTGCGAAAGCACGACAGAGTTCGAATCGTGTCGAAGTAGTCATCGAGAATCGCAATCTTCATCGGATATTTGCCCTCGGCATCGTGTCCCGCAGAAATCACCTGGCAAACTAGCGCGATTACTCCATCGGCTTCGTCATC
>Ga0268265_10004255_pt1 | contig 9995 bp, 10 predicted proteins | sample KBSSwiS52_FD_190355 | JGI IMG/M metagenome (GOLD analysis project Ga0268265, IMG submission 190355) | Switchgrass rhizosphere microbial communities from Kellogg Biological Station, Michigan, USA - KBS Switchgrass S5-2 (SPAdes) (version 2) | ecosystem: Host-associated > Plants > Roots >...
GCTTCGGCCAGCGCCCGGATCTCGGCATGCGGTTCCCCCGCGCGCTCGTGATAGCCCTGACCGACAATCACGCCCGCCGGTGTGACGACGACGGCGCCAACCAGCGGATTCGGGCTGGTACGTCCGCGGCCGCGCGCCGCGTGAAAGAACGCGCGGTCCATGAACTGCTGATCGGTATTCACCACTTCACTTCGAACAGGCCGTCGACATACTCCTCGGCCGAGAAGGGCACGAGATCGTCGATCCCTTCGCCGACGCCGACGTAGCGGATCGGGATCTTGAGGTCGTGGGCGATTGCGACCGCCACGCCGCCCTTCGCCGTTCCATCGAGCTTCGTCAGGACGATGCCATTCACACCGGCTGCGCCCATGAACTCGCGCGCCTGCGTGACGCCGTTCTGCCCGACGGTGGCATCGAGCACGAGCAGCACCTCCTGGGGGGCGCCCGGTACTTCGCGCGCGGCGATCCGCCGGATTTTCTCGAGCTCGTTCATCAGGTTGACGCGCGTGTGCAGCCGGCCGGCGGTGTCGACGAGAATCGGGTCGCGGCCTTTCGCCTTCCCTGAGGAGATGGCGTCGAACACGACGGCCGCCGGATCGGCGCCTTCCCGCGCGCGCACCATCTCGACGCCAGCGCGCCGCGCCCAGATCTCGAGCTGTTCGACGGCCGCGGCGCGAAAGGTGTCGGCAGCGCAAATCAGTGGCCGGCGCCCCTCGACCTTGAGCAGATTCGCCAGCTTCCCCACCGTCGTCGTCTTGCCGGTGCCGTTGACGCCGACGACCAGCGTGACTCGCGGCGGCGTCGGCACGACGATCGGCGTGTCGACGGCCGCGAAAACGGCGCGAATCTCCTGCTTGACCAGGTCGCGCAGGCTGGCACCATTGCGCGACGTAGTGCTGATGGCGGCGATGATCCGCTCGGTGGCGGCAACGCCGATGTCGGCGGAAATCAGCAGTTCCTCGAGCGCCTCGACCGTCTCGACATCGACCGGTCGCGAGCGGCGCTCCGGCTCGTCGGCGCGGCGCGAGATTTCGTCGAAGCGGTCGACGATCTGCTGCGTCGTGCGCGACAGACCTTCCCGAATCCGTTGGAAGAAACTCACAGGGGGATCTGGTAATTGGGCAATTGGATAATCGGGTGATCGAATTGGGTAATCGAGTTCAATGAGCAGATTACCAGATTAGCCAATCACCAGATTCATGCCGTTTCAGCTTCGGCGCGCTGCGGCCGCAGCATGAGCGCGCTGATCGCCGAGCGGACGTCCGCGCGCCCCGCGAGCACTTCCGCCATCTGCGTCGCGATCGGCAGCTCGACCCCGTAGCGGGAGCCAAGGGCCAGTGCCGCGCCGGTCGTGCGCACGCCCTCGGCGACCATTCGCGTGGCCGCCAGAATGTCCTGCAGCGACCGGCCTTTCGCCAGTTCCACGCCGACGCGCCGGTTCCGACTGAGGTCGCCGGTACAGGTCAGGACGAGATCGCCCAGTCCGCTCAAACCCGCTAACGTGTCGCGCCGCGCGCCGGCGGCGCACGCCAGGCGCGACACCTCGGCCAGGCCGCGCGTGATCAGCGCCGCCAGCGCGTTGTGTCCAAGCCCCAGGCCCTCGACGACACCGGCGGCAATCGCGATGATGTTTTTCATCGCCCCGCCAATCTCCACGCCCACGACGTCGTCGCTGCCGTACAGCCGAAAGTATGGGCCGCGGAATTCGGACTGCACGAGTTCTGTCGCCACGGCGTTGGACGACGCGGCCAGAATCGCCGTCGGCAGCTGGCGCGCCACCTCCACGGCGAAACTTGGACCTGAGAGGACGACGACCGGACGCGCAGGTCCCACTTCCTGCGCAATCACTTGCGACATCCGGAGCAGTGTGTCGGCCTCGAGTCCCTTCGTGGTGTTCATGAATACGGCGCTCGCCGCCGCATACCTGGCGGCTTCGCGGATCACCACCCGGCACCCGTGGGAAGGGATCGCCGACACGATCAGATCGCGGCCGGCAACAGCGTCGGCCACCTGTTGCGTGATCGAGACGGTCGGGGGCAACGTGACACCTGGCATGTACACGCCGTTCACACGGCTGGCGCGCATCTCCGCGACGAGCGCGCCATCGCGCGCCCACAGGCAGACGTCGTGATCGAGCCGGCCGAGGTGCACCGACAGCGCCGTGCCCCAGCTGCCGGCGCCCAGCACCGCAATCTTTTTCACGCCCGCGCCCCCATTCGCCGTTCGGTGCGGTCGCGCAACCGTGTCAGATTGGATCGATGGCGGAAGATGATGAGCATCGCCGCGACGCTTGCGGCGGCGACGGCCGGCGCTGGACTGCCGGTGACATACGCCAGCGGCGGCAACGCCAACGAGGCGAGGACCGATCCGAGCGAGATGTACTTCGTCAACCAGGCAACGGCGATGAAGAGAGCGAGCGCCGGTGGAACCGCCAGCGGCGTCAGCACCGAGAAGACGCCGCACGCCGTCGCGACCCCCTTGCCGCCGCGAAATCGCAGCCACACCGGATAGATGTGTCCCACGATTGCGGCGACGCCGGCGGCAGCCGGCGCCACCGTGCCGGTAGTGAGCCGCTCGGCAAGCCAGACACTGGCCGCCCCTTTGGTCATGTCGAGCAGCGCAACCAGGACCCCCGCCGTCACGCCCGACGCGCGCATGACATTCGCCGCGCCAAGGTTGCCGCTGCCGACCAGACGCAGGTCGGCGACGCGCCACCGCCGCGCGAGGAGCAGGGCAAACGGGATCGAGCCGATCAGGTAGGCAAGGCCGACGATGAGCGCCATCTGTCTAGTGGTTAGGGATTAGGGCTTGGGGATTAGGCTCCCTATGCCCCACGCCCTACGCCGTCAGCGTAGCATGCGCCAGCGCCGTGTAGGCTGGTCCGGACGAAGACAGCCGGCTCTGGTACAACGTCGCGCGCGTGACCCTGACAGACGCGATCCGATCCGATCGGTCGAGCGTGGCAACCTCGCGCCGCAGCCGTTCCGGCGTGCTGCGCCGTTCCGCGGACGATCGCTTGCGGTCATCCCCGCGCCAGCGCCCGAGCGTCAGGTGGGGATGGAACGGCCGATCGTCGAACGCGATGCCGACGGCGCGGACTCTCTCCACGATGTCGTGCTGCAGCCGTTCGAGCGACGCGGCACCCTCCGCAATGCCAACCCACAGCACCCGTGGCGCGCCACGCGGCGGAAACACGCCGACGCCGCCGAACGTCACGTCGAACGGAGGCAGGCCGGCTGGCGCGTTCATCGACTCTACGATCGCCGGCACGCGCTCGTCTCGAGCTTCTCCGATGAAAAGAAGCGTGAGGTGCATTCGCGAGGGCTCGACCAGTTTCAGCCCTTCTTTGGATTTCGAGAGCGGGCCCGCCAACAGCTTCTGAAGGACGGCGATCGCCTCCCTGGCTTCGTCGGACAGGTCGACCGCGACGAAGAGCCGCATTGCCTCAACGGCGCTCGGCCCATTCGCGCGGCCCCTGGATCTTCATCACCGCCAGCCGCGTCATGTTGAGCGCCGCCTGCGCCGCCTGGAACTTGACCATGTCGCGGCCGCCGATGAACTGAAACGTGCGCACGCGCGTTTCGTCGTCGCAGATCACCGCAACGGACACCGTGCCGACCGGTTTCTCGGGCGTGCCTCCGCCAGGTCCCGCGATGCCCGTGATGCCGATCCCGATATTCGTTGCGGCCCGGCTCCGAATCCCCTCCGCCATCGCCCGCGCGACGGGCTCGCTGACGGCGCCGTGTTCCGCGATCAGCGCCGCCGGCACGCCCACTAGCTCGGTCTTCGATCGATTGCTGTAACAGACAACGCCGCGCTCCACGTAGTCCGAGCTGCCTGGCACGTCTGTCAGACGCGACGCCAGCAATCCGCCGGTGCACGATTCGGCGACCGCGATCGTCAGCGTGTGCTGGCGCAGGAGATCGCCAACCACGGTCTCCAGCGAACGACCGTCCGTGCTGTAGACCGATGGGCCGAGCACCTGCTGCATCTCCAGGACAGCAGCATCCAACGCGGCCTGGGCAGCGTCGGGATCTGCCGCCTGCGCGGTCAAGTGCAGTTCGATCTGCCCCAGAACCGCCAGAATCGTGGTGCTGATCGGAATGGGAGCGGATGTCCATTTCGCGTACGTCGGCTGGGCGTGAGCGTCGACGTCCGATTCGGCGCGGCCGGTGATCTTGAGCACGCGACGACAGAGACACGCGGTTCCCGACCGGGACGCCAGGCGGTCGCGCACGACGCCTTCCAGCATCGGCTTCATTTCGCGCGGCGGACCAGGCAGCAGCACCATCGCCGTCCGGCCGCGCTCGATCCACAGCCCCGGCGCGGTGCCGTTGGGATTCTCGAGGACGACCGCGCCGCGCGGCACCATCGCCTGCCGCCGATTGATCTCGGGCATCGTCATCCCGCGCCGCGCGAACCGATCGCGAATCCGATCGGCGATCGCTTCGTCCACGTCGAGCGGCATGTCGTACACACGAGCGACCGCGTCGCGGGTCACGTCGTCTTCCGTCGGGCCGAGCCCGCCCGTAATGACGATGAGATCGGCCCAGGCGATCGCGGCTCGCAGGACGTCAGCGAGCTCGTCGACATCGTCGCCGACGACGGCCTTCAGCCGGACGTCGTAGCCGATGGCGTTCAACCGCTCGGTGATGAACAGCGAATTCGTGTCGACGCGAAACGGCGTCAGCATTTCGCTGCCGATCGCCAGGATGCAGGCCTTCAAGCAATCACCAGATTACCCGATTATCCAATTACCCAATGCGAGCGTGACGCGCAGCGCCAGGTTCGCGTAGACCGCCGCCATCGCGTCGTCGGCCATGACGCCGACCCCGCCGTGCAGACGCTCCAGACGATTGGCGGGATACGGTTTCACGATGTCCGCCGCGCGAAACAAGAGAAAGCCCCACAGCGCTCCGCCCCATCCGACGGGATTCATGCACAGCGTGATGAGCATGCCCATCACTTCGTCGATGACCACCTGTCCAGGATCCGCACGTCCGAAATGCCGTTCCGCGACGCTGGCGCTCCACGATCCGGCGACGAAGAGCGCGACGATCGTGAGGGCCTGCACACCGGGCGATGACGGGAGCAGCGCCCAGAGCAGGAGGCCAGCGGCCGATCCGAACGTGCCGGGAGCGAACGGGATATAGCCGACCCCAAGCACCGTCGAAAGGAGTAGAGCCGGCGTTGGGGATGCGCGAGTTGGGGCTCGGGACTCGGGATTCCCGTCCGTCATGCCGTAGCGCGGACGACGCGCGTGCCGGCGAAGCGATCGTGGAGCCCGCGATAGTCGCGGCTGAACAGCGCCGTGACGAAACCGAGGCCTGCCGGCACGGCCAGCAGGAACCACATGAGCTCACGCAGGAACGCGCGGCCGAGATCGAGCGACGCCGATTCGGTCGGCACCACGCGGATGCCCGCGGCCATCTTGCCGAGCGTTTGACCGCCGGCCGTAAACGCGACGAGGTAGCCGCCGTTCTGGACGAGAAGGAATGCGAGGAGTGGACCTTTTGGCAGGATGCCGAGATCTTCGAGCGTCACCCCGCAGATCTGCATCGTGAAGTAGATGACGATCGCGTCGATCGCCGCGAGGAGCAGCAGATCGATCGCCACGGCGAGGACGCGTGCGATCACCGGGGCGTTTTCCTCGCGGTCGTCCGCTTGCTCCGATCGTGGCGCCGGCCACGGCACCCTTCCCGCGCGCTGACCGGGCGTCAGTACGCCGGGCGGCGGATCCGGTTCGCCGTCGAGCGCCAGTTCCAGGGTTTGCGCGCGAGGCGGTTCGTTCCGCAGCCGGGGCACTTCCGGTGTCGCCCGGCGGACGGCGAGCGGGGCCCGCGGGGCGGACGCGTGCTTGATGAGCGGCTCGTCGTCGGGGGCCTCGAGCAGAGTCGGCACGGCACGCGACCCCTGGCTGACGTGTTTCGCGGGCACCCTGGAATCGCCAAGCACGCGATCGAGATCCGGACTGGCGTCTGCCATGGCGATGGCCGGCGGGGCCGCCGTGGCGGCGTCTACGAGCGACAGATCGTCAAGAGGCGCCAGGTCCCGGTCGCCGGAGCGGAGGGTCAGATCGGGGACCGTGACCGTGGACGACAGCGAGAAGTCATATCCGCAGTTACGGCAGCGTTCGACGCGCTCGAAGCCCAGATACCCGCACTTGGGGCACTTCATGGAATGTGGCGGTCTTCGCGGGGCGCCGCCGCAGGCACTGCCGGCAGGGTCGCGAGGGCGATCAACTGTTGCTGGATTTCGGCGCGGAGCCGGTCGGCGTCGCCGCGCTGCGGATCGGTCGGGCGAACCGTGTCGAGCGCCGTCAACGCTTCACGGAAGTGACCGCCGGCCATGAGCGCCCGCGCATTGATCAGAATCATTTCGCCGCGGCGCGGCAGGACCAGCGTGACCTCGCGCGCGACCGCCGTCGGCGCCGGCGTGTCCGGCGACGCGAACTCTCCAGTGAGCGCCAGGACCGACCGGATCCCGAAGACCGATCGGAGATCAACCCCACGCCGCGAGGCTGCAAACGCCCCGCCGGCGAGGAGCGCGGACAGCGCCACGACACCGAGCACCGCACGCCAGATCGGCGAACGGCGTGCGACGGCGCTCGACAGCGTGGCGCCGGCTCTCGGCAGACGGTCGAAGCGCCGTGCCGGTACGGGTGACACTGCCGTCTCGAGTCGATTCAGTCGTTCCAGGACCGCGAGCGCTTCCTCGGATGGCGCGCCGCCGTCGATGGCGGCCTGGAGCAGGCGACGCGCCTCGTCCGCCTCGCCGCGCTGGAAGGCCGCAACGCCGTTCTGAAGCAGTTCCTCGGACTCGCGCTGACGCTCGGCCAGCGCGCTCCGCGCGCGGTCGATGTAGGCGCGCGCTCTCGGGTGACTGCGATCGATGAACAGCGCTCGCGTCCAGACGTTGATGGCGAGCTCGTAGCGGGCCGCAAAGTAATGATCGAGACCGAGGAGGAGAAGCTGCTCGATCTTCGCGTCGCGATCCACGGTAGACGGCGCATCGTCGGCGTGTCCGATGTCGTGTCGATGCGCGTCTGACATGAAATCGGCGGCAAGTATAGCAAAGGCGATCGCGGAAGTACAGCAGAGTCATCGCATCCCTGATATCCTGCCGTTCAGCATGCTCATCGAATGCGTGCCCAACGTCAGCGAAGGACGGCGTCCCGACGTCATCGCCGCAATGGTCGAGGCGTTGGGACGCGTTCCAGGCGTTCGGCTGCTCGACCATTCATCCGATCCGTCGCATAACCGATCGGTGTTCACCCTCGTCGGCGACTCAACAGGCGTCGAGCAGGCCGTGCTGGCCCTTTTCGAGCGGGCGACCGCCGACATCGACCTTCGTTCACACACCGGCGAGCACCCGCGCCTTGGCGCGGTAGATGTGGTCCCCTTCATTCCGATCGAGGGGGCCACGATGCCTGATTGTGTCGCACTCGCGAAGCGCGTCGGTGCTGAGGTCGCCGCGCGATTCGGTGTGCCGGTCTACTTGTACGAGGAAGCCTCGAACAACCCCGCGCGGAAGAACCTCGAAGACATCCGCCGCGGCGAGTTCGAGGGTCTGGCGGCGAGGATGGCGACGCCTGACTGGGCGCCGGATTTCGGCCCCGCCGCGCCGCATCCCAGCGCGGGAGCCACGGTCATCGGCGCGCGGATGCCGCTGATTGCGTACAACATCAACCTCGCCACCGACCGGTTGGACGTGGCGAAGAAGATCGCGGCCGCCATCCGCCACAGCAGCGGAGGTTTCCGGTACGTCAAAGCGGCCGGCTTCAAGCTCGAAGACCGCGGCATCGTGCAAGTCTCGATGAACCTGACGAATTACGAGAAGACTCCGATTTTTCGCGTGTTCGAAACGGTGAAGCGCGAGGCCGAGCGCTACGGCGTGTCGATTCTGGAAAGCGAGATCGTCGGGTTGGTCCCCGCCGCGGCACTCAACGCCGCGGCCGAGTTCTATCTGCAGATCGGCGGCTTCAAGGCCGACCAGGTACTTGAAAACAAACTGAGAACTGAGAACTGAGAACTGAGAACTAAGAACTCAGAACTCAGAACTCAGAACTCAGAACCAGAACTGGCAGCTCCGGGTTCTCAGTTCTAAGTTCTAAGTTCTCAGTTCTTAGTTCTTAGTTCAAACGCCTTCCGGTTCCTCCTCGCCACGGCGGGAAGGCGCGATCCCGAACGCCTTCATCTTCCGATAGAGATTACTGCGCTCGACGCCGAGGACTTCCGCGGTTCGCGACATGTTGCCCTGCTGGGCGGCGAGCGTTCGCAGGATGAGCTCCCGCTCGAACTGATCGCGCGCTTCGTGCAAGGTGCGGCGTTCGCCGAGCACCTCCGGCGCGGTGGGCCTCGACAGTCCCGTCGGATCGAGAAAACTGAGGTCTGACGACGAGATCGCGTCGCCCGGGACCATGATCATCAGCCGCTCGATCACGTTGCGGAGTTCGCGGACGTTGCCGGGCCAGGGGTAATGCTGCAGGACGGAACGCGCCCCCGACTCGAAACTCTTCAACCGGCGTCCGTATTCACGCGCGAAATCGGCCATGAAATGGTCGGCCAGCAGCGGAATGTCCTCCTGGCGGTCCCGGAGCGCCGGCACGAAGATCGGAATCACATTGAGGCGGAAATAAAGATCCTCGCGGAACCGTCCACTCCTGATTTCCGACTGCAGATCCTTGTTGGTGGCCGCGAGGACACGCGCATCGACCTTGATCCGCGTCGTCCCGCCCACCGCCTCCATCGTCTGTTCCTGCAGCACGCGCAGCACTTTGGCCTGCGTCTTCAGGCTCATGTCGCCGATCTCGTCGAGGAAGATCGTGCCGCCGTCGGCGACCTCGAACTTGCCCCGCCGATCGGCGACGGCGCCGGTGAACGCGCCACGCACGTGGCCGAACAGCTCGCTCTCGATCAGCTCTTCGGGGATTGCGGCGCAGTTGACCTCAACGAAGGCCGAGCTCCGGCGGCGGCTCAACGCGTGGATCGTCCGCGCCACCAGCTCTTTGCCGGTGCCGTTTTCGCCGTAAATCAGCACGCGGCCGTTGGTCGGGGCCGCCATCGCGACCTGCTCGCGGAGCTGCCGCATGGCATAGCTCTCGCCGACCATTGTCTGGTGTCGATCGACCTTGGCACGCAGGGCGCGGTTCTCGGCTTCGAGCGTGCGCTGCCGCAGGGCGTTCCCCACCACGAGCATCGTCCGATCGTGCTGGAGCGGCTTCTCGAGAAAATCGAACGCGCCCAGCTTGATGCCGCGTACGGCCGACTCGATGTCGCCGTGGCCCGAGATGAGGACCACCTGGGCATCGACCTGGCGCTCGCGAAGCCTCGTGAGCGTCACCAGACCGTCCATGCCGGGCAGCCACACATCGAGCACGATCAAGTCGATCGGGCCGCGGGTGAGACGTTCGAGGCACTCTTCCCCGCTCGACACCGATTCGACGATGTACCCCTCGTCGCGAAGGTCGTCGCCGAGCGCCTTTCGAACGCCTGGCTCGTCGTCGACGATCAACACAGTAGGTGTCATGCGTTTAACCGCAAAGCGCGCAAAGACGGCAGGTTCAGCACGGCAGCTCTATGGTAAACCGGGTGCCGCGCGGCGTGTTGTCGCTGACCTCGATGCTGCCGCCGTGCTCGGCGATGATGCGCCGCACGATTGCCAGCCCGAGTCCGCTGCCACGCCGCTTGGTTGAGTAATACGGCAGGAACAGCTTCTCGCGCTCGGCGGGCGGGATGCCCGGTCCGTCGTCGGCGACGACGACCTTGACCAGGTTGTTGCCGGTGTCGAGCTGGGTTTCGACCACGATGTCACCGCGGCGCTCCATCGCCTCGATGGCGTTGTCGATCAGGTTGATGATGACGCGGCGAATCTGTTCGACGTCGAGCCGCACCAGTGGCACGCCTGGCGCAAATCGCTGGGCGATCCGGACATCGCTGAAAATCCCATTGTATAGCGCGACCGTGTCGGTGATGAGCTGGCCGATATCGGTAGGG
>Ga0268265_10004265_pt1 | contig 9985 bp, 8 predicted proteins | sample KBSSwiS52_FD_190355 | JGI IMG/M metagenome (GOLD analysis project Ga0268265, IMG submission 190355) | Switchgrass rhizosphere microbial communities from Kellogg Biological Station, Michigan, USA - KBS Switchgrass S5-2 (SPAdes) (version 2) | ecosystem: Host-associated > Plants > Roots >...
TGTCGACACCCGCACCGAAATCCTCATTCAGCGCGCGATGGGCCAGCTGATGCGGGGAAGGACGACTTTCGTGATCGCGCACCGGTTGTCGACGATTCGCAACGCGGACGCCATCCTCATGATGGAGCACGGCCGGATCGTCGAGCAGGGCACGCATCAGGAACTGCTTGCCGCAAAGGGCCCCTACGCGGCGCTGTATCACAGTCAGTTCGCCGGGCGGGCCGCGCCGTCCGCTTCGCTTGTCTCGTAGGGTAAACTCCAACCCGTAACGACCGTCACGCAGGAGCCTGTATGAAACACAAGGTGACGAGGAAGCCCTGGCGGCGCGGGATGACGCGGCGGGAGTTTGTCGGCGGGGCCCTGACGGCGGCCGGAGTGGTCGCCGGCGCGCCGGCGCTGCTGCGCGGCCGCAACCTGAACAACAAGCTGGACATTGCGTTCATCGCCTGCGGCGGTCGCGCCAAAGACAACATCAAGGAACTCATCATCACGCCGGAATCCGGCGTCGGTGCAGGCCGGGTGGGTGCCGCGGCGACAGCAGAGCATCCTGACGAGAACGTCGTCGTCCTGTGCGACGTGAATCAGAACGCGCTCGACGCCGCGTCGGAGCGGTTTCCAAAGGCCAAGACGTTCAACGACCTCCGGAAAGTCTTCGACCGCCCGAACGACTTCGACGCCGTGGTGGTTTCGACCGCCGAGCACACACATGCGTTTGCGACCTACCTGGCGCTGACGCACGGCAAGCACGTGTACTGCGAGAAGCCGCTCACCTACAACATCTGGGAAGCGCGGCTCATTCGCGAGACGGCTGCGAAGTACCCGAATCTGTCGACACAGATGGGCAACCAGGGGCACGCCTCGGTCGCCAGACGGACGATCAAAGAAATCCTCATGACGGGCGCGATCGGTCCGGTTCGCGAAGTCCACGTCTGGGCGGAACGTGCGTGGGGCCTCCAGGATGCTGCGTCGGCGGAGAAGTTCGACAAGCCACACGGGTTCTATAACGGCATCCAGATCGTCGAACGGTTCAAGGAGGAGATGCCGATTCCGGCCAGCAACCACTTCGATCTCTGGCTCGGACCGGCGCCGGCGCGGCCGTTTCACGAGACGTATTTCCCCGGGCCGCGGTGGTACCGCTGGTGGGATGTCGGCAACGGCACCATGAGCGATCTCGGCAGTCACGACAACGATGTGCCGTACACCGTCCTGGACATCAGGCAGCCGCTGACCATCGAAGCGACATCGCCGAACGGACCTGCGCACAGGGAACTGGCGCCGGCGACGATGACGGTCACCTATGAGTTCCCGGCGTCGCCGTCGGGCGCGCCGCCGGTCAAGCTGGTGTGGCACCAGGGCAACAGCAAACCGCCAGGCTGGGTGCCGGCGTGGGGCGGCCGCTCGCAGCTGTTCATCGGCGACAAGGGCATGTTGCTTGGCAACGGCAAGCTGCTGCCCGAGGAAACATTCAAGGACTTCGAGATGCCGTCCGAGACGCTGCCGCGATCGCCGGGCCACTGGGCCGAGTGGGTCAACTATGCCAAGGGTCGCGGGCCGGTCCCGGGCTCGAATTTCCAATACTCCGGCTGGACGACGGAAGCCAACCATCTGGGCAACGTGGCCTACCGGACCGGCAAGAAGATCGAATGGGACTACCAGAACCTGCGCGCCCGCAATGCGCCGGAAGCGGCCCCGTTCATCAAGAGACCCGAGTACCGCAAGGGGTGGCGCGACATCCTGAAGGGGTAGGCGGAGGGTTCGCATGGCGATGACCCGACGGGAATTCCTGAGGGCAGCCGGCGCCGCGTCTGCCGTGGTGCCGGCAGTGGCCCGCGCGCAGGGACCAGGCACCGTGCCGGCGAAGGCAGCTGGCAACCCGGTGCCGGTGCGAGTCGGGATGACCGACTGGAACCTGGGACAACGCGGGGACATCACCAAGGTTGCGCTCGCGCGCGAGATCGGTCTCGACGGCATTCAGGTCAGCCTGCAGTTCCCGACCGATGGGAAGACACCAACGCTGCGGGATCCCAAGACCCAGGAAGCCTATCGGCGCGCCGCGCTCGACAACGGCATTCAGATTTGCTCGCTCGCGATTGGCTCGCCCGGCCGATCGCGGTTGCCGCTGCACACCAGTCCGGCTGCGGCGATTCTTCTCACGGAAGCCGTCGAGGTCGCCCACAACCTGGGCACCAACAACATCCTGCTTCCGATTCTCGGCGACAGCCACATCGACATGACGAATCAGGCGCAGGTCGACACGTTTGTCGCCACGATGAAGGAAGTGGCGCGCTACGCGGAACGGCTTGGTGTGGTCGTCGCCGTGGAAGACTGGATCTCGGCCGAGGACAACATCCGGCTGCTGGACGCCATCGGATCGGATCACATCGCCGTCTACTACGACGCGCACAACATCGTGCCACGCGTGAAGGACATCTACGCGGAGCCGAAACTCCTGGGCACGCGCATCCACCAGATACATGTGAAGAACGCCAACATGCTGTTGTCCACGCCGGGCGGTCGAGTGGACTGGCCGCGGATGGCGAAAGAGTTCTACGACATCGGCTACCGTGGCTGGTACGTCCTCGAGACCGACTCGCCGTCGAAGGACATCATCGCCGACACGCGCGCGAACATCGACTACGTGAAGAAGACCTTCCGGGTGCCTCCTTCCCCGACGGCCTGAATCGAAGGCGCCTCGTTCTCGCGGGACTCTTGGCCAGCGACCACTTTGACGGCCGACGATTCGTGAATCCCACTGGGCCTGCGGCGCAGCCCGTTACGGCGGTCCCGCGGATGTTGCGGGAGCCGCGAACCCGATGGCCGGCGCGAATCGATGAGCCACCGCAGCGGCCGCCGCCGCTGAATGACGCCGTTGCCGTTGTGACCTCCATCGGCCACGCGACGTTTCTGATCCAGACGCCCACCGGCAACATCCTCACCGACCCGATGTTTTCCGATCGCGCCGGGCCGTTCGGTCTGCTCGGACCACGCCGTGTCCGGCGGCCGGCCGTGCGCTTCGACGACTTGCCGCCGATCTCGACGGTGCTGTTGAGTCACAACCACTACGATCACTGCGATCGGCCGACGCTCGCACGGCTCGCGACGCGTTTCGATCCGACGGTCATCACGCCTCTCGGGAACGGCGCGCTGGTGCGATCCACCGGCCTCCGCAAGGTCGAGGAGCTCGATTGGTGGCAGGACGCGAAGAGCTCGCCGCTTCCGGTGACGCTGACGCCGGCGCATCATTTCTCCGCGCGCACCCCGTTCGATCGCAATCGGGCGCTGTGGGGCGGGTTCACGATCGATGTGGCAGACCGGCGCATCTACTTCGCCGGCGACAGCGCCTACGCTCCGTTGTTTCGTGAAGTCCGCCGGCGGCTCGGCCCGATCGACCTGGCGCTGCTTCCCATCGGCGCCTACGAGCCGCGGTGGTTCATGCAATCGGTTCACATGAACCCGGCGGAGGCGGTGCAGGCCCACCTCGATCTGGAGGCGGCGGCAAGCATCGCGATGCACTTCGGGACGTTTCAGCTGACCACCGAAGGGATCGACGAACCGGTCCGCGCGCTCGAGCGGGCGCGCCTCGCACACCACGTCGAGCCGTCCGCGTTCCGGGCGATTGGCTTCGGTGAATCGGTCCGGGTAGGCTAGAACCAGTGGGATGCCATGACCGATAAGTCCGTACCGTTGGAGTCCACCGCGCCGTCCCACACCGACCGGCTATTCCCGACGTTGACGGATGCGCAAGTGGCGCGGATTGCGTCGCGCGGAAGGCGCCGTCCCATCGCCGCGGGCGACGTGCTCGTGGAAGTGGGGGACCGGACCGTCCGTTTCTTCGTGGTCGTCAGCGGCGAGCTCGAGGTCTCTGACCCTGCCGGGAAGCTCATCGTCAGGCATCGCGCGGGTCAGTTTTCCGGCGAGGCGACGATGATCACCGGCCGCCGGCCCATGGCGCGGGTGCAGGCGGCCGCCGCCGGTGAGGTGATCGAGCTCACGCGCGAGCAGCTGCTGGCGCTGGTACAAACAGACGCCGAGTTGAGCGAGATCCTCATGCGGGCGTTCATGCTCCGCCGCATCGAGCTGATCGCACGCGACCTCGGCGATGTCGTCGTGCTCGGCTCGACGCATTGCGCCGGTACGTTGCGCGTGCGGGAGTTTCTGACCCGGAACGGCCACCCGTTCCACTATGTCGACCTCGACCGCGACGCCGAGGCGCAGGCGATGCTCGACCAGTTTCACGTCAGTGCGGCCGATGTGCCGGTCCTGATCTGCCTTGGCGCCACCGTCCTTCGCAATCCGAGCAACGCGCAGATTGCCGACTGCCTCGGCTTCAACGACGCCGTCGATCAGAGCCGCGTGAACGATCTCGTGATCGTCGGCGCCGGTCCCGCCGGACTCGCGGCTGCCGTGTACGGCGCCTCGGAAGGCCTCGACGTCCTTGTCCTCGAATCGAGCTCGCCGGGCGGGCAGGCGGGATCGAGCTCCAGGATCGAGAATTACCTCGGCTTTCCAACCGGCATCTCCGGACTCGACCTCACCGGCCGCGCCTACGCCCAGGCGCAGAAGTTCGGCGCCCAGATCATGGTCGCCAAAGGCGCGACCGGGCTGTCCTGCGATCGGCAGCCGTACGGCGTGCGAATTGACGGCGGGCCGCCGGTGACGGCGCGTGCAGTGATCATCGCCACGGGCGCGGAGTACCGGAAGCCGGCGCTCGCCAACCTCTCGCAGTTCGAAGGTGCCGGTGTGTACTACGGCGCGACGCCGATGGAGGCCCAGCTCTGTCTCAGCGAGGAGGTCATCGTCGTCGGCGGCGGCAATTCAGCGGGGCAGGCGGCGGTCTTTCTCGCGCAGACCGCGAGACGCGTGCACATGCTGGTGCGCGGCGAAGGATTGGCGGACACCATGTCGCGCTATCTGATTCGGCGCATCGAAGACAACCCTGCGATCGTGCTGCGGACGCGCACGCAGATCGTCGCCCTCGAGGGGAACGGCCACCTCGAACGAGTGACGTGGCGTGACGACCGGACGGGCGCGCCCGAGACCCCGGCCGTCCGGCACGTGTTCATGATGACCGGCGCCGTGCCGAACACGCGCTGGCTCGAACGCTGCCTCGCGCTCGACGACAAGGGATTCATCAAGACCGGGCCCGAACTGTCACCAGACGATTTGTCTGCGGCCCGATGGCCGCTGACGCGCCCGCCGTATCTCCTCGAGACCAGTCGTCCCGGCGTCTTCGCGGTGGGCGATGTGCGCGGCGGCAACGTCAAGCGCGTCGCGTCAGCCGTCGGCGAAGGATCGATTGCCGTCGCCTTTGTCCATCAGGTGCTTCACCAGTAGGGAAGTTGGCTGCGCACCTCGTGTGTAGCCTCTTACCAAGTGGCAGCAGCTGAGGTACTAAAGCGCGACTTCTTTCAGGATTTCGCAGCCGTCCGGCTTGGCCGCCATCTTGCCTCCTCCCTGAACGGAGGAGCTGATTGTGATCACGATACTTCTGGTGATTCTCGTGTTGATGCTGATTGGCGCCGTACCCGCCTGGCCGCACAGCCGGAGCTGGGGCTACGCGCCGAGCGGTACGCTCGGCCTGCTGCTGCTCATCCTTCTTGTGCTTGCGCTGACCGGTCGTATCTAGGCGACCCGCCGGCCGCTCTAGTCGCGAGTCGAGGTCGGCGCCCGCCCGCTCCGGGTTGGCGTGACCTCGAACGCGAAGCGCAGCGCCGGAATCCGGTTGCCGGGATGATCGTCCGCGTACGTCAACTGCGGCAGGCGATACAGCTGTTGCGGCTCCGTTGGCGGACCCTGATAGATGCCGGGGTACAGATCGATCAGGTGTGTCCCCGGTTCGCCCGTCGCCGTGAAGTTGATGACGACGTCTCCGCGGCTGTTGAAGCCGCAGGCGTAACCCATGTAGGCGTTGTCGTAGGTCGCGACGTAGATGTTGTCGTACTCGGTCCAGCCGACGCCTTTCAGGTGAATCGTCACGGGCGTGCCAGCCGGTCCCGACCGCGGTGACATCCCGACGATGCTGGTTTCGATGACGAAGTAGGCCTTGGCGACGGGTTCATCGCCGCTGCGCAGCACCAGTCCGTGCAGGCCGCCGACGTCGTCTGGAATCGCAACCGCCAGATCGACGCGTCCTTCGGCGTCGGCTTTGAGCTCACCGATCTCATTCTCCTGAGCGGTAAACCCCTCACCAGACACGCGGCTGCCGACTGACGTTTCCCACACCAGTCGCATCGTCGCGCCGGGCGCGAAGCCGCTGCCTTTCAATACTGCGCGAGTGCCGACCGGTCCCTGCGTCGGTGTCAGCGCGAGCTGTGCTCCAGCTTTACGTACTTCCGTCGCCGGCGTCGGTTGCCGCTGATACGTCTCCGCCTGCTCGAGGTTCTGAAGCGCGCCAGGCGTGGTTCGAAATGTGAATTGTGGGCGCGGCAGCGCCGCGACTGGCGATTGCTCGTAGTTCAGGTAACCCTGACCCTGCCAGCCTGTGTACAGCTTGACGATGTGATCGCCGGCCGGGCCGGTTGCGCGGAAGCGGGCCACCGAGGATCCGCGAGTGCTGGCGGCCGACACGAACCCGAGTTCCTGGTTGTCCCAGTTGACCACCCACGTGCTTTCCATCGTCCGCCAGCCGAGCCCTGTGACCTTCAACTCGATGGGTGTGCCGACCGGGCCAGACGCCGGGGTCAGCGCGAACGTCTGGGTGACGTTGATGGCACTCTGCGCGACGGCCTTGCCGTCGATGCGTGCGATCACTTCGTGGACGCCGCCGTAGTCTTCCGGAATGACGAAGCGCGCATCGAGCCGTCCGCTCGAGTCGACCGGAAACTGTCCGAGCGACGTCGCCGTCTCCGAATATTTCTTGCCGCGAAAGTGGTAGTAGTCCTCGATGACCCAGCCGCCGGTCACCGAACCCCAGCTGAGATCGACCTGCGTTCCGGGCGGCAAACCGCTGGCGGTCGCGCGAGCCGCAGCGCCAACGACGGCCGGTTTGTCATACGAGAGATCGAGCGTCGCAAGCGCCTGGCTGGACGACGGCGTGGCGGCCCGGGTTGTCGCGGACGGTGAAGTCGAACACGCGGTCAGCGCCGCGGCGCCACCAATGGCTACCCAGAGGCGGCTGCGTAATCCCAGGCTCAGGCAGGGCACGGACCGGTCCGGCGATCAGGGAATGATGGTGATCTGCGAGGCCTGCACCTCGAACGGCTTGAACTCGCCGGTGCGTCCCTGCGGATCCTTCGCCGTCACCGCGTAGCGCACGATTCCCATCGGCGCATCGTCGGGCACCATCCACTTGGCGACCCAGAAGTCACGCTCCGGTTGCCGTTCGTTCTGGCGATCGCGCATCGGGACGTCGACGGTCTTGCCGGCGTAGGTGACGTGAACGACGAGCTCCGTCGCGCGATCGCGCTTCCCAGTGGCCGGATTGAGCGCGTTCATCCGGAACCCGACCGGCTCGCCCCGCTTGAACTGGTTGTTGAGCAGACAATTGCGCGGGTGACCGGGCGGGTAGAAATAGACCACGTCGCCGAAGAGAATCAGGCGATCGTTGCCGGACTGGCCGGACAGGGACGACGGGGCCAGCGCCGCCACCAGCACGAGCGTTGCGCATCGGAGCAGATGTTTCACGCGCACACGGTAACCGAATCGCCTCGCCCGATCAACCGTGGCTTGGATTGGTCGCTCCGAGGCCCATACGGCGTGATCGCCAGGCGGCGAACGCCAACCTGAGCTGGCGTTCGCCATGGATCTGTTACGGCCGCGCGTCCGTTTTCAGCTTGCCAAGCCGTTCACGAACGGCGTCGGCTATCGGCGAACGCGGCGTCACCGACAGGGATCGCTCGAAGTGATCGCGCGCCGCCGACGCGTCGTCCAGGCTCTGTGCGATCACGCCGGCGTGATAGAGCATCTCGGCGTTCTGGATCCCGACCGCGAGGGCGGCATTCACCTCGTCGAGCGCCTCACGGTGCCGGCCGTTCAGATGCAGCGCCCACGCATACGCATTCCGCGTAAAGACGTCGTGGCGCCGTCCGCGTTCGATTTCGGCGATCCGGAGTGCCTCCCGCGGATTCTTCGCGTGGTCGGCGTAGTACGCGATCAGCTCGCGATTCGCGTTGTCGGCAGACGCGGACTCGGCCAGCGCCTTCCGCTCGAACTCCGCGAAAGTGTTCTCCGCCTCCGGACTGCCAGCCAACTCGAGCGCTTCCGCCAGCGCGTAGACGTTTTCGGCGTGGGGTAGTGCGGCGCACAGATCGCGCAAGAAGCCGACCGCCTCCTGGTACCGCTTCTGGGCGATCCGGACCTTTGCGAGGTTATAGAGGGCGTAGTGGTAGCGCGGAAACTCCATCAGCGCCTGCTTGAGGACCGCCTCGGCGTTGTCCTCCTTGCCGATCGACAGATAGAGGTGACCCATCTGGCTGAGGATCCACGCGCGGTCCTCGACCTCGGTGATGGCCATCCGCTTGAAGGCTCCGGTAAAGAGCTCCAGCGCGCCGTCGACGTCGCCAAACAGTTCGCGGAGGTACGCCGCGCGCGTGTGGCCCGCAAGGTTTGCCGCACGCATGTCGAGCATCCACTGAACGGCAATCTCGGCTTCGTCGTAGTTGCCGAGCTCGGCGTTGGCATCGGCGACGAAGCCGTAGATCAGCACGTCGTCCGGCACCTGTTTGTTCAACGCCGTGGCGGCTTCGCGCGCCTTCCCGAACTCGTGTTTGCCGAGCAGGTTCCACACGTGAAGCTTCTTCGCGTCGAGATTGGATGGCTCGAGCGCAAGGACGGTGGCCAGCTCGCGCTCCGAGCGGTCGTAGTAGCTGGGATCTCCGGTCTCGCGCGCGCGCCGCGATAACGCCAGAGCCAGATCGTTGTGCGGCTGGACAAGCTTCGGGTTGGCGTCGATCGCTTTCTGTGCCCACGCCATCCGCTGCTCGGCCGGTGTCTGGCGAGTCTGAGCCGCAGCGCTCGTCGCGATGACGCAGACCATCATCGCCATCCACCACGCGCGTCGGTGCTCGAGTCTCGTTAGAAGATTGGACATGGCGCCCCCGCTCCTGCTGTGCATCCTGGTTCACCCGGGTCGAGGTGTCGGCGATCGCGTCCACTCGGGCAGTCCGCCAGATACGGGAATGCCGTTCGATACGGGGCGTCGTTGACGTTGACGCCGTCGCCCAATCTGCCACCGATACTCGGGTCGAAGCCCGGGAACGGCGCGGCAAGCACGCCCCCGACAACCAGACGAAGCGCGAGATCGGTCACGTCGTCGAAGACGCGCCGGCCGTTCGGGAAACCGGCTGGATCGCCACCCAGCAGACCAAGCCGGCTCGCACTGGCGGCGGGCGTAGGGGCCACGCCCGTGTTCAGGCGGAGCAGGTCGGCAACTGGACCAGGCGGCGTCCCTGACGCGGCGATGGGTGGCCTGTAGGTCACGACAGGAAGCAGATCGAGGCGGGGTACTGCGGGAATCGCGACGGCTCCTGCCGTCAACGCGTTCACCACGCGCGCCAGGGACGGGTCGAGGAAGAACGATGCGAACTGCGAGTCGTTCTTGGGCTGGTCCATGCTGAAGCGATCCTTGAAGCCGGTTCCCACCAGCAGTTCGTTGATCAGCGGATTGCCCATTCGCTGAATCTGGCTGTAAGAGCCCGAGCTCGCCGCCGGCAGCGGAGCCCGCCGCACGGTGGTGCGCGGACGGGACGTTGTGCCCCATGCGCCGATGGTCGCCGCCGGAGAGCTCGCGGGTTCGATGGCGCCCGTCCGCGTGATCATCGCGATCGGCACCTCGATTGCGATTGCGTTCACCGCAAAACCAGACACCGTGTCGCTGGCGAAGTTCTGGTTCGCCGCATCTTGCACCGCGCTCAATGCTCCTGGTGCGACGGTCGAGCGCAGGTTGAGCGTATCGAAGGCCGCGCCGAGGTCGATCCAGAACGGATCGTCGACCGTTCCCGCAAACAGTTTGATCCCCGAGCCCACTGTGTACGTCGCCTGGTTGAAC
>Ga0268265_10004271_pt1 | contig 9974 bp, 15 predicted proteins | sample KBSSwiS52_FD_190355 | JGI IMG/M metagenome (GOLD analysis project Ga0268265, IMG submission 190355) | Switchgrass rhizosphere microbial communities from Kellogg Biological Station, Michigan, USA - KBS Switchgrass S5-2 (SPAdes) (version 2) | ecosystem: Host-associated > Plants > Roots >...
CGAGATGCGCGATGCCATCACCCGGACGCGCATGCAGCGAATCGAAAATCTGTTCGTCGCGCTGCCGCGCATGGTCCGCGACCTGTCGGCCGAGCTGGGCAAGCAGATCCTGGTCGATATCGAAGGTGGCGACGTCGAACTGGATCGCGAAATGATCGAAATGATCCGCGATCCTCTGACCCACATCATTCGCAATGCCGTCGACCACGGGATCGAGCTGCCGGCCGAGCGCTTGAAGGCCGGCAAGCGCGAGATCGGGATCCTGTGCATCTCGGCGCGCCAGTCGGGCAACCAGATCCTAATCGACATCCAGGACGATGGCCGCGGGATCGACGGCAAGCGGCTGGTCGAGAAAGCCATTGCCGGCGGAACCCTCGAAAAGTCCGCCGCGGCACAACTCAGCCCGCGCGAACAGCTTGCCCTGATCTTCGAAGCCGGCCTGTCGACCGCCCAGCAAGTGACCGCGATTTCCGGTCGCGGCGTCGGCATGGACGTGGTCCGCTCCAACGTCGAACGGATCGGCGGCATCGTCGAAGTCGATTCCACGCCGGGGCAGGGTACGCGCATGACCCTGCGGGTGCCCCTGACGCTGACGATCATTCCCGCGCTGACGGTCTCCATCGGCAACCAGCATTTCGCGATTCCGCGTTCGGCGATCGACGAGATCGTCCGCGCCAACGGCGAATCGGTCACGCTCGAACAACTCGGCGGAGCGGGGATCGCGACCATCCGCGGCCGCCGCGTGCCCGAAGTTTCTCTCGCCGGAATTCTCGGTCTGGAAAGCGGTGTCGCCGAGAAGGATCGCACCCTGATTGTTCTCCGCCCGGCCGGGGGCGACGTCTATGCGCTGGCGGTCGACCGTATTCACGATCACGAGGAATTGGTGGTCAAGCCAGCCGCGCCGGCGGTGATGGCGACCGGGCTCTATGCCGGGACCACGCTGGCCGATGACGGAAGCCCGATCTTGCTGTTCGATCCGGCTGGGCTAGCCGAAGTTGGCGGCGTGAAACTCGAGGCGCAGGAGCGCACCGCTCGCATTGCCGAAGGCCCGGCGCTGGACACTGGTCCGCGGACAATCCCGGTGTTGCTGTTCCGCGGCCTGGACGGTGCGCGGCGCGCGGTTCCGCTTGCGGTCGTTGACCGGATCGAGGAAGTCGCCCGCGACGCGGTCAAGACCGCCGCGGGCCAGCTGCGGGTCCAGGTCGGCGAGGCCATCCTGCCGCTGGCCGGTGCTCAAGCGGGTGAGCTTGGCGCCGAAAAGGTGCGGCTGTTCCGGCTCAACGACGGCGCGCACGAAATCGGTTATGCGTTCAGCGAGGTCATCGACTTTGCGACCATCGAGCACGATGTCATCCATGCCGATCGTCCGGGCGAAGTCAGCGGCGTCTCGCTGATCGACGGCGAGCCGGCCGAGTTAATCGACGCCCACTGGCTCTTCGCGCATCACATCGGCGCTGCCGCACGGTCGGCTGAGCCTTTGGTGTGCCGCCTGCCGAGCGATGATCCATGGATGCAGAACATGCTCCGGCCGATTGTCGAAGCCGCCGGTTATCGCGTCGTCGGGGACGACAGCGAGGTCGAGGCCGATCTGGTGATTGCATCACAGGGCGACAGTATCGGGGACGATGAGGCGCGCACTATCTGGCTGCGTACCGAACCCGAACCGACCGGCAAGAAGGACGACAGCATTTATCGCTACGACCGCGCCGGCCTGTTGATGGCGCTGAAATCCGCCGGGAGGGCCAAATGAACGAATTGCTCCTGGTCGTGACGATCGGCGGCGAACGCGTCGCGCTTCTTGCCGAAGCCGTGGAAGCGGTGGTTGAGCTCGACACCTTGATTCCGGTGCCGCGCGCGGCGGCCCACGTCGCGGGCCTGTCAGCGCTGCGCAGCCGCGTGCTGACGGTGATCGATTGTATGCGCTCGCTCGAACTGGGGATCACGGATTGCTCGGACGGGGTCCGCGAAGCCGCGGTCGTCGAGCTCGACGGCCATCACTACGCCTTACTCGTCGACCTCGTCGAAGACGTGGTCGAGGCCCAATCCAACCCGGCACCGTTGCGCGCCGCGATGGGTCCGGGCTGGGAGCGCGCGTCGCTGGGCATGGTCGAAACCGAAACCGGGCCGCTGCTGTTGGTCGACGTCGCGGCGCTGGTCGCCGGCGTTGAGACCAAGGCAGCTTAAGCTCTTCGTTACTCTTGCCGTTTAGACAATGCGCAACAACGCGGGAAAGCCGAGCATGAAGAGCTGTTTGATCGTCGATGATTCCAAGGTGATCCGCAAAGTTGCGCGTCACATCCTGGAAACACTCGAATTCGAAGTCGAGGAAGCCGGCGACGGGCAGGAAGCGCTGACGCGGTGCGAGGCCAAGATGCCCGACGTCGTCCTGCTCGACTGGAATATGCCGGTGATGAGCGGGATGGAGTTCTTGAAGCTCCTCCGCCAGCGCGGCCATTCCGACCAACCCAAGGTCGTGTTTTGCACCACCGAAAACGACATGGCGCATATCCGCGCGGCGCTCGAAGCCGGGGCGGATGAGTATGTGATGAAGCCCTTCGACCGGGAAACACTTCACATCAAATTGCAGCTCGTCGGCGTCGCCTGAGTTAGGGGACGTGGAGCGGGCGCTCGCCAGATCGCGGGACCGCCACCAGGCGCCGCGACCGACCCGCCGTCGGATCCGGCTGATGATCGTCGACGATTCGATGGTTGCCCGCGCGGTTCTGTCGCGGATGATCGAAACTGATCCCGCTTTCGAAATCGCCGCCGTCGCCGGGACCGCCGAGGACGCCATCGAGGCGCTCCATCAAGTTCGCGTCGACATTGTCATTCTCGACCTTGAAATGCCTGGCGCGGGCGGATTGAAATCGATCCCGCGGATCATTCGTGCGGCTGCCGGCGCCAAGGTGATGATCGTCTCCTCGCTCGCCGAGGAGGGCGCCGAAGAAACCGTCGCCGCGCTTGCCCTGGGTGCCGCCGACACCCTGCCCAAGCCCGGTACCGGCCGCTTCAATGGCCGTTTTTCGGAAATCCTCGTCGGCAAGCTGAAGGCGCTTGGTTACGCCGAAGCCTACTCGTCGATCGCGCCCAGCCGCGCCAGCGGGGTTCAGGCACCGCTCCGGGCCATGCCGAGCGATCCGATCGAGGTGCTGGCGATCGGCGCGTCGACCGGCGGCATTCACGCCATCGGGGTGCTTTTCCAGGCGCTGCCCAAACGGATCGGGGTGCCGATCCTGATCACTCAGCATCTGCCAGTGCCGTTCATGCCGGTGTTCGCGCGCCAGCTGCGTTCTGTCACCCATCGCGAGGTGTTGGTTGCCGAAGATGGCATGCCGCTGCTTCCGGACCGCGTTTTGCTCGCTCCCGGCGACGCCCATCTGACGGTCGACACCTCCGATGAGGTTCCCGTCGTCCGGCTCACCCACGGCCCGAGCTCGAGCGGATGCATGCCATCGGTCGACCCGATGTTCGCTTCGATTGGCGCGGCTTACGGGCCGGGTGCGCTCGGCGTGGTCCTGACCGGCATGGGCCGCGACGGGGTCGAGGGTGCGGCGCGGTTGACCGCCAATGGCGGCTCGATCTTGGCCCAGGACGAAGGGAGTTGCGCCGTCTGGGGGATGCCCCGCGCGGTGCTCGAAGCCGGGCTGGTCAGCGCCGTGCTTCCGCCCGACAAGATCGCTCGCCGGATCGCAGCGCGCACGGACGAACCGCCATGCAGATAAGCGACAGTTCGTCGCGGATTCTCGCCGGGCTGCTCGAAGCCCGGACCGGCCAGCAATTGACGATGAGCCGGCGCTGGCGGATCGAAACCGCGCTCAGCTCTCTGCTGCGCGAGCGCGGGATTGCCACGCTCGATGAGCTGATCACGATCCTCGTCATGGGCAAGGAGCCCAATCTGTCGCAGCAAGTCGTCGAGGCGCTTCTGAACAACGAAACTTATTTCTTCCGCGACCGCGCGCCGTTCGACTTGCTTCAGCGTTACGCGCTGCCCGAACTGGCCAAGCGGCGGGCGCAGACCCGCCGGATCCGCATCTGGTCGGCCGGCTGCTCGACCGGTCAGGAAGTCTATTCGCTGGCGATGCTGTTCGCCGAAAGTCCGCAGGACTGGCTGGGCTGGACGGTCGACATTCTCGGCACAGACGTGTCCACCGCCTGTGTCGAACGCGCACGCAACGGCACCTACAGCCAATTCGAGGTCCAGCGCGGCCTCGGCATCAAGCAGATGATCAACTGGTTCGAGGAAACCGGTGACGGTTGGCGGGCGGTCGAAGCGCTGCGCAAGCCAGTCCGCTTCCAGGTGCAGAATATCCTCGAGCCGCCGCCGCACCCGGGCGGCTTCGACATCGTGCTGTGCCGCAACGTCTTACTTTACCTTAGCCCCGACAAACGGACTTTGGCGTTCGAGCGGCTGGCCTCGGCGATGGCCGAAGACGCCTGGCTAATGCTCGGCGCGGGCGAGACCGTGATCGGCCAGACGACCCGGCTCGGCTCGGACATCAACGCCCGCGGTCTCTACCGCCTGGTCGGTGATGGTGCGCTCGTCGAGAAACGCTCGTCCGACCGCAGGGCTGCCGGCGGGGCTTGACCCGAACCGCCGGTTCATGCGCCATATCGCGCATGGATCTGGACTTCATCGAACGGCCCTCGCCGAATTTCGACGAACGCGCGCTGCCGGTGTCGATGATCGTCCTGCACTACACGGGCATGCCGGATTGCGAGGGGGCGATGGACCGGCTGACCTCTCCTGAAGCCAAGGTCTCGGCGCATTATTGCATCGATGAAGACGGCACCGTCTATCGGCTGGTCGACGAGTCGAAGCGCGCCTGGCACGCTGGCAAGTCGCGCTGGCGCGGAGTCACCGACGTCAATTCGGCCAGCGTCGGGATCGAGATCGTCAATCCCGGCCACGAATTCGGCTATCGCCCGTTCCCGGACGAACAGATCGCGGCGCTGATCCCGCTCGTCGCCGACATCAAGGAGCGCCACGGGGTCGGCCGCGGTAATATTGTCGGTCATTCCGACATCGCCCCGGCTCGCAAGGAGGATCCAGGGGAACTGTTCCCGTGGGCCGCGCTGGCCAAGCGCCGGCTGGCCCTACCGAGCCCGACGCGCGACCTGATCGACCCGTACTGGACCGACGCCGGTTTCCTGCTCGCTCTCGAGCGCTTCGGATACGATGTAACTGATCCGCAGAAAGCGACGATCGCCTTCCAGCGGCGCTTCCGGCCCGACCTGATCGACGGCATCATCGACGGCGAATGCCGGGCCAAATTACTCGCGCTTCTGCTGCCCCGTCCGCAGTGATTCGGATTTCCGGTCGAGTTCGCCTATAGGCGCCGCGCCAGAGGGCCGGGCGGCCGCGGCGGAGACTTGTCTCCGGCGAGGAAAGTCCGGGCTCCACGGAACTGCGGTGCCGGGTAACGCCCGGCGGGTGACTTAGCTTTGGCGACGTTGCTCAGGGACAGTGCCACAGAAAGCATACCGCCCGCCTTCGGACGGGTAAGGTCGAAAGGGTGCGGCAAGAGCGCACCGCGGTCCTGGCAACAGGGCTGGCAGGGTAAACCCCACCGGGTGCAAGACCGAATAGGGGCGACGCATGGGCCTGGTTCCGGCTCGTCGCCCGGGTTGGTTGCTTGAGGGGCGGGGCGACCCGTCCCCTAGAGGAATGGTCGCACAGTCACGCTTGCGAAAGCGCGATGGACAGAACCCGGCTTACAGGCCCTCTGGCAATATTCTGTTCCCCTGCGCTGACAGGGGTCCAGTTTTTCTTTGTTTGGACTGGGCTCCTGCCTTCGCAGGAGCGCATCCACCCTCTATCGGAGCCTTGATGGCGAAGCAGAAGAGATCGGACGACTGGGGATTCCCGCGCTGGCGGCCCTACGGCAAGGGGCGCGACGCGGCGAAGCTGCGCCTGTGCGACCGCGACGGGTGCAGTGAGACGGGCGACCGGCCCGCGCCGAAGGCGCCGAACAGCAAGGACCGCTGGTATTTCTGCGAGGCCCACGCGGCCGAATATAACAAGAACTGGAACTACTTCGCCGGGCTCAGCCCCGAAGAAGCCGCGCGGCGCGAGGCCGAGGATGCGCGCGGGGCGGCGGGTTTTCGCCAGTCGGCGCAGTGGAAATGGGCCGGACCAGGCGACGGCAGCCGCAGCCGCGACGAAATGCGCGCGCTCGACGCGCTCGAACTCGACAGCGACGCGGATTTCACGGCGATCAAGGCGGCGCACCGCCGGTTGGTCAAGGAAACCCATCCCGACGCAAATCCTGGCAACGCCGACGCCGCCAAGCGGTTCAAGCAAATCCAGGCGGCGTATGACGTGCTGCGCCGAGCCGAGGAGCGCAAGGAAGGCAAAGCGGCCTAAGCCGCGGCCGCGTAGCGCCGCGCGGTTTCCCTCACCAGTTCGATCATGTTGGGGACGCCCTGCGTCCGGTTGGCGCTGAGATGCTTGCTCAGCTCAAACGGGGCGAGCGCTGCAGTGATGTCGAGTTTGGCCACGTCGGCCGCCGCCTTGTCCTGCACCGCGGAGAGGATCAGCGCGACGATCCCCTTGGTGATCGCGGCGTTGCTGTCGGCGAGGAAATGGAGCCGGCCATCCTGCGCGGTCGGGTAGACCCAGACCGACGCCGAGCAGCCGCGAACCTTGGTGGCGTCGGTTTTGAGCGCGTCGGGCATGGGTTCGAGCTGGCGGCCGAGATCGATCAGCAGGCGATAGCGATCCTCGCCGTCAAGCAGCTCGAATTCGTCGAAGACTTCACGGAGTGAGCGCAGGCCAGCCATGCCGCGCCCGTACATCGCTAGCGGTCGCGGAGCGACTCGATTTCCTTTGCCAGGCTGTTCTCTTTTTCGACTGTAATCCGCTCGAGCACCTGGAGCCGTTCCTTGAGCATCGCGACTTCTTCGCGGAGGCGCATGGTCTCGCCCGTGTCTTCGGGCTCACCCCGCATCTGGCGCATCGAGCGGACAGGAATGCCCAGCTTGTGGCGGATGATGGTGAACACGAACATCAGGATGAGGACGCCAAGGACGAATTCGAACACGTTCATCGCGACTCGTCCTCGGTTGGAATGCGATCTCGTTCACGCAATGCCTCGATCTGCGTCGCAGTTTGGACCCCGCTATCGGTCGCGATTTTTTCGAGGACGCGCAGGCGTGACTCGAGCCGCTCGACGTGCTGGGCATATTGGGCGCTCTTTTCGGCGGCGAGCCCGGTTTGCGCCTGAATCTGCTTTTCCTTGATCCGCATCCACATCTTGAACGGCGCGATGCCAATCGCGGCGAGTGGGATCAGCACCCAGATCCAGCTTGCGATGTTGTTCATGTCAGGCAAGTTCCTCTTGTCTGCGCCGCGTCGACGTCATGTCGTTACGGCAGAAGTTTCGTTCAAGCCGTCGCGTCGTCGCTGGTCCGCGCAGGTTCAGACGTCAGCGGCCGTGGCCGCAGCGCCTCAATTTGCGCCGCGGTTTGCACACCGCCGTCGGTGACGATCTGTTCGACGACGCGTAGGCGGGCTTCGACCCGCTCGACGTGGGCAGCATATTGCGCGGCCTTTTCAGCAGTCTGACTGGCAATGAGGGCGCCCATTTTCTCTTTATGCTGGAGCCACCGCTGGAACGCACTGACCGACACGCCCCCGAGGACCGGGACCGCGACGACGATGACGAAAAAGATCAGCAGGGAAGTTTCCACGACTGGCTCCTTCAGGCTGCGGCGTCGTCGTTGGTCCGCGCCGTGTCGCGCGCCAGGCGGCGTGGACGCAGCGCTTCGATCTGGGCGGCGGTCTCGGCGCCGCGGTCGGTGACAATCTGTTCGAGCACACGAACGCGCTGTTCCAGCTCGGTCGAGCGCGAGGCATATTGGGCCGCGATCTCCGCTGCCTTGCCCGCCTCGACCTCGAGTTTCTTTTCGCGGAATTTGAAGAAGCGGTTGAACATCAGCATCAGCATGACCGTCGGTAAACCGATAATGATCGTCGCCAAAAGTACGGCTGTCGGGCCTTGCATCACTCGCTCTCCCTGATTTTGTACGACGTCATTGGAGCTGCTCGATTTCGCGCGAGAGCTTCGATGGCTGATCGGTCACAATCCGTTCGACGGTTTCAAGCCGGTCCTTGACCGAGCCGAGCTCGGCCCGGAGTTGCGCGTTCTCGCTGGTCAGCAGTTTAATCCGCTCCTGCGATTCCCGATCGGTCTTCGGGTGGATCGCCATTCCCCAGCTGTTCTGAAGGGGGTAGCCATTTTTGATCCTGAGCCAGGTATGCAGCAGCGAGCCGCCGACACCCAGGGCGACGATAATCGCGGCCCACGGCAGGACTTTGAGTACGAACGAAAAAACCTGGATGACATCCGGATCCATGAATTGTCCTTCCCGATGGGTTAGCGAAGCTGCTCGATCTCGCGGGCGAGCGTGCGGTTTTCGGTGGTTACGTAGCTTTCGATGTCGGCGAGCCGCCGGTCGATGTCCTTGAACCGGCCGCGGATGTCGCGCGCCGAGCGGGCTGGCGACGCGCGCACACCCTGCCAGAAGCGCTGATCCTCGCTGTCGGCATAGTCGAGTTCCCGCGGCTTTACGGGGGAGATCCACCCGGCGATAAAATAGAACGGGATGATGGAACCGCTGCTGAGGAACAGCGCGGCGATCATGCAGATCCGGATCAGCGTGACGTCGAACCCGGTGTAATCGGCGATGCCGGCGCAGATGCCGTTGACCTTGCCGTTGCGTTTGTCACGATAGAAGCGCGTGCGGCTGGCCGGCTGTTCGCGAAGATAACGATCCTCACTCATTGTCACTCTCCGTCAACCAACAGGCGCTGCGTCGAATCCCGTCCAGGCAGGCACTGTTGGCGCCAATCGGGGTTTTCGGCGGTCATGATCCGCTCGATCGAGCACAGTCGGTCGTCAAGGCGGCGCGCGGCGTCATGCAGTTCGTCGAGCAATTTCTCGTCCGATCCAGTGAGCGTCGCGGCCTGCTTCCACTTGGTTACATAATGGAAGATCAGCCACGGCAAGCCGACGAAGATCGAAACGATCGCCAGCCCGCCGACAATATATCCTGCAAGATCTTCCATTCGTTATTTCCCCTTCGCCTTGAGCGCGGCTTTCATGGCTTCCAGCTCGGCGTCGACCGACTCCGAGGATTTCAATTCGGCGATTTCTTCCTCGAGGCTTTTCGGCCCGGTCATCCCCAGCGCGTCGGCGCGCCCTTCGGCGAAATCGGCGCGGCGCTCAAGCAGCTCGAAGCGCGAGAACGCGTCTTCGGTGCGGTTGCCGTTCATGACTTCGCGCGCTCGGGCCCGGGTGATCGCGCTTTCGAAGCGGGCGGACAAAGCGTTCTGCCGCGCACGAGCCTCGCGCAGCTTGCCCTGGAGCTTGGCGATGTCGCCTTCGTAGCCCTTGAGCGTGTCGTCGATCACCTTGAGTTCGGTCTTGAGGCCGTCAGCCATGTCGGCGGCTTTCTGGCGTTCGATCAGGGCTGATTTCGCGAGGTCCTCGCGGTCCTTGCTCAGCGCCAGCTCGGCCTTTTCCGTCCAGCTCCGCTGCAGCTCGTCGAGCCGCGACATCGCGCGGCGCATTTCCTTGCCGTCGGCGATACAGCGCGCGGCCGACGCGCGAACCTCAACCAACGTCTCCTCCATCTCGAGGATGATCATCCGGATCATCTTCGCCGGATCCTCCGAGCGGTCGAGCAGCTCGGTCATGTTCGCCGCGAAAATGTCGCGTGTTCGCGAAAAAATTCCCATTCCAGCACTCCGAATACATCGACAGGGCCCTGTCACTGCCGAAAACTATTCAAGAGTCGTGCCAGACTCTACGGAATCCCGAATTACTCAAAAAAGAGTGATTTTGCGAGTGTTTTCAGAGCAAAATTCCTTGCCAATTGATGGGATTTGCCACCAACAGTCGGCACGTGGAACGGACCGATCAATTCATCGGGCAAAGCTATGCCTTTCTCGACGCGGTTGAGCGAGCGAGCCG
>Ga0268265_10004272_pt1 | contig 9971 bp, 10 predicted proteins | sample KBSSwiS52_FD_190355 | JGI IMG/M metagenome (GOLD analysis project Ga0268265, IMG submission 190355) | Switchgrass rhizosphere microbial communities from Kellogg Biological Station, Michigan, USA - KBS Switchgrass S5-2 (SPAdes) (version 2) | ecosystem: Host-associated > Plants > Roots >...
CAGATATGCCGCGTTCTGCGAGCCTCCGCGCGGTGTCGTGAAAGGGCGAAATCATAGGCCGGGGGGCGGCGCTCATTTCGGCGAACCTTGAGGGCCAGCTAGCGCGGGGGCTCGGGACCGGGGTGCGGACGGTTGCCGAACATCGCGGATTGCTGCCCGCACAGCGGTGATGACTGGCCAGTTCGATCCGTTCTGGCCGCGCAGACCGGCGGCTTCTAGCATCGGCACGAGGATGGCATGGATGGCATCGCTGTTCGCGTGCGCGCACCGGCGCGCGACATCGTGCGCGATGCGGTAGGAAATCAAACGCACGTCGTCGCGCCGCCAGACGGCGTTCCTCGCGAGGGCGAGTTCAGCCTCGAGCCGCAGCCTCGCCTCCACACCATCCCGCCAAGCGGCAAAGAGGGCGCTGGCGAGACCTCTCCGAAGGGCCCACGGCGGATTGACCGTCGACAAAGCTGACTCCCAACCGTCACCCAACCGACCAGCGAAGCGGAGCGTTTCTGTAATCAGGCTCGGGCGTGAAGGAAGGTGAAAGCCACGGCCCGCGAACCTAAAGAAGCGACAGCCATTGGAAACGGCTCCTTTTGGAGCAGCGCAGTGCGTATTCATGTTTGCGGTAGCCTTCGTTAGGGGCGGCCGGCAAGCCGCCCCTTTTTTATAGAATCAGCGCGGCCAAAGCCTCTTGCCGTCGAGCCCGTGCAGTTCGATCGCGTCCGCCGCGCGGCGCGGCATCTGATCGGGATAAAATTGCTCAGCCGAGACTTGGACTCGAACTTTTTGGCGGGTGTACCCCTGCTCAATGGGCACCAGTTCGCCGGCCGCATCTTTGTGATATGAAGAAGGTCGATTACCCGCTCCATCCAGCCACTGAATCTCATCGCGAAAAGTTGCGGGGACCGTCCTGCCGGGGATCGTGCGAACGCGGCGCTCGCCATCGACGATAGGCGGTCGACTGCCACGGCGGTCATTATATTGCGCGACCGTCCTGACGTGCTCGTCGAGCCATGCGGTCTCAGAGGCCGCTTTTTCGTAGAGATCAAACAGCGCTTTAACACGCTTAGCGGCGCTCGCGGCTAGCCGCTCCATTTCGGCATACTCAGCATTCGCAGCACGATCGGCGGCCTCGGCCTCAAACTTGGCGACTACACCGCGCCAATGCTCAACAACGCGTGCGGCTATCTCAACGTCGCGGTCAAGCTCCGCGTCGCGGCTGGCCGACGTCTTGCAAGCATCGAAATCCCCAGGATCGGCTGGGGATAAGCGGTGTGCCTCGGCGTCAGCAACGGCTAGTGCGTGGCGGGAAACGGCCGCTTCGAGAGCCTTCCGGGCTTTCTCATCATTAGAAGCAAAGGGGTTCACGAATTCACCCCCCTTATAAGCGCTTCGGCTGCCGCAACCGCGGCAGGATCGAAGAGCGTGCGGCGGGAATTGGCGCGTTCGCCTGCGGGGAGCATCCCAGAATTCTGCCAATTCCATACCGTCTGCCTCGACACGCCGAGGTGTCGCGCTAGCGCTGAACGCGTCATGTGCTGCCTTTCGTCAAAGTTGAACCGGCAGTCACTGTGAAGGGGTTTTACGAAAGCTGCCGGTCTGGTTCGGTGGCCCTCAGGCCTCGGACGTGCTCATACGGCGCTTGGTCGCGAGCCAGGCATCGAGGTCGGCGAGAGCGTAGCGCACCGCACGACCGATCTTGAGAAAGGTCGGGCCTCCGCCAGAGCAGCGGAGCTTTGCTAGCGTGATGGGTGCACAGCCAATGTGGCGAGCGGCTTCCTGTGTGGTCAGCATATTACCTCCGGTATTGCGTTGTCCGGAGATTGCTGGACGCGCCCCATCATGTCAGCGCCCAAGAAATGACGGGCAGCGGCCTATTTCTTGGGAGTGCGGAGCAAGCTGACCGACAACTTGCCGGGGGTGCCGAAGACATCCGCCGAGATGGCCCGAAGCAGAGTGGCGAGCTCGTGATCGCGGCTCACGCGACCGGATCGAGGAATGCGACGGGCCCGTGCCCGCGCCCACACCTGGGCAACGGCCTCGGCGGCCGCAGCCTGAACCACTCGGCCGGGAGAACCGCGGCGCACATTTATCGTGCCGGGAAGACGCTCGAGCGCCTGGCTGGCCTGCTTAGCAAAGGACCTCGCGGACGCCGCAACCGGCGACAGGTTGATTTCAGCGTTAATCCGTCGAGCGGCATCTATGCCGTCGGCCAGTGCTCGTCGCAGCCGGATATTCCGGTCCCGCTCATCCAGTGCAAGGCGGTGATGGTGGTCCGCGCGCGCCGCCGCAGCCAGTGCCTCAGAAAGCGCCTCTCTCCCGAAAGTGATGTCGAGGGCGTCCACCCGCCAAGCGCGATCGGCACCGTTTCGTAAATCATCCGTGAGGGCGGCAATGCGGGCGGTCATTGGTCCAACCCCGCTACAGCCGCCGCAACGTGCTCAGCCCACGCCTCCAAGGCGGCCCGCTTTTCTGCTTTCCAATCATGGCGTTGATACACCCCCACAATGCCCGACCGCGAACCGCTGACGTGGTTGAGCACGGCCTCGGTAACCTCGAGACGCACCCCGAGGCGCTGTAAGCCGGTCGCCACGGTTCGACGAATATCGTGGGTCCGCCAAGGCGGGATATCACGCCGTTCCCTCTCTTGCTGTTCTGAGCTCTCGATTTCCAGCACCGTGATGGATGCGTCGAGCTTGCCTTTAGCCTTCGAGAACCCCGAGATAGGCGTCTTGCCAGTTGTGCTAAGCACGAACCCCTTACGCGGCCACTCCCCCTTCCCCGCGACATCATCGAGCAGCGCTTTGGCCATTGGGGAGAGCGGCACAATGTGAGACACGCCGTTCTTCGTCCGCGATGCTGGCAGGCACCATTCGGCGCCATCTCGATCAAGTTCGCTCCACCGTAGGCTTGCGACCTCGTCGCGCCGCTGGCCGGTAAGGATGAGCAAGCGAAAGAACGCATCAAAGGGTTTGCTCAATCCAGCGGCGGCCTGCCAGGCGAGAGCCAATTCGGTATCGTCGAGCACCCTGTCACGCGACGGCACGCCGGATGGCTGCGCCATTCCCTCCATCGGCGACCTGTCGATGTCACCTCGGCTCACGGCCCACCGGAACAACTTACGAAGCGCGGCGAAACTGTGCCGTTGCACCGCGGGGCGATCAGAGAGGCGGTCTAGCACAGCGGACAAATCTGCCTTCGTGATCTTCGGGAGCGGCTTCGAACCGATGACGTCGACCGGCTCGCGCTTCATCAGCCGATGCACCTCCGGCCACCGTGGCCCCCACTCAAGCTTGAGATACCTGTCGGCAAACAGATCGACATAGGACGAAAATGCGAGATCCACAGCCTGGCGCCTTCGCTCGCGGTCATCATCAATGGGGTCGATGCCGTCGGCCACAAGGCGCGAGAGCCGCAACGCCTCAGTGCGGGCGCTGTCCGGAGTCCACGGCGAACCATGACGGCCGATGGTATATCGGCGCTTCGCCGACTCCCGCCCGCCCAGCCGATAGGAGAAGACATACGAGCGAACGCCCTCACCCATCACGCGGAGTCCGAAACCCTTCACGTCAGTGTCCCAAAGGAAACCGGGGCCCGCACGATCCACCGCCATCTTCGTTATCTTCGCCGTTGCCATTTGTACCCACCGTGTACCCACCATTTCGAAAAGTTCAGATATCGCGGGACGCGTTATTTCACAAGAAACATCGATTTTTCAGGGCTTTTTACATGATGGGACACGGACGGATATCAGCAGCTATCACGTTTTCCCAGACTACGAATCTGAGGGTCGGACGTTCGAATCGTTCCGGGCGCGCCAATATTTCCATTTTTATACAGCCGCTTAGGCATAGGCCGCACAAGCTCGCTGCGGCGACCGCTTGTCGTATATAGCGCATATATAGCCGCGCCGCTGGCGCGCGAGAGAATCAGCGCGACCGAGGGATGTGGTCGCGGTCGCTCGAGGGAGTGCCATCAATGAGGGTCCCGCCTCTCTTCACCGGCCCGATGGATATTCTGGGTGGCTTTTCCTCCCGGCTTGCCTACAATCCGTTCCGCTTTCAGAAGGGGCTTCTTGACGATCGACTTGCGAATATAGCCGACTGCGGAATAGCCGCGTGTGACCACAAATTCTGGGCAGTAGATCGCGTTATTCAGCAGCTATTACGCTGGCGTGCGCGAAGTCTAGCCACCTTGAAGGACCGCCGCCGACTGAAAGCTCGCATTCTCCCCGAGCAACAACATCGACCAATAGAAGGTGTCCGGTCGCTGGATCCAGATAGGCCGAGATGCTGACGTCTGGCGTGGTTTCGAGAAAATCGGGGATCCTCGGGCATCCCATAGTCCAATGGTCGGGGGCCAATGAGAGGGGGGCGCCAGATCGCGCGCTCACCGCGACCCCCTCTTGTTGATCAACGCCTGTATCGAGGGGAAGCACAGATCCCCTCGATAAGGCGATCAGTTCGGGGGTCCAGCTCAGGCTTCGCCTCGGCGGTTCCGCCATCGCCAGGCGTTGTGCGAGCATTTGGCGACGAGTCAGGGAAGTGGCCTCGGTATCGCCCAGAATCACGCCGTAGACGGTTCGCGCCTCCTCGGGCGTGAGGCGCCCCTCCTCGAAGTCCGCTTCAACTTGGCCCGGGTCGCGCTCCAACGGATCGCCCCAGCCTCCGCCACTTGGACAATCGAAAATGATCGACCGCCCTTCGGGAGCTACCACACCCTCCTGGTGGCAGGGAATCGGAACCAGGTTTCCAGCGTGATCCTGGTGATAGATTCGCGTCAAAGCACCGGGCAGCCCGCCTGCAACACCAGCGATCGGGACACGCTCCCGCTGGCCCATGATGGTGAGCGTCAATTCGGATGTACCGCTGATCCGGTAGGACATCGAGCAACCGGCGCCGCTCCGGTGCATGCCAGCTCCGCCGGCACCTCGCCGGACTCGGCGATAATTCACATGGATGGGATACCAGGATTCCAGCACTTCGATGTCCACGAGATCCGAAGACGCGCTGTTGCCCTTCGACTCGAAATAGTAATCCGGCGTATCCCGGTCGTGCCCCGCCGACGCGCCAACCGAGCCTCCGTCCATCATGAGCCAGCCATCCGGCCGGCCGGTGCGGCCCTTCCCCGCGAGAGTATGCATGAAAAAGCCGGAACCGGCCGAAGGCCCCGACATCCCGGTCCGCGCGCGGGAGCCTGGCGATGCTGCGATGGCCATATTCAGGGCGCGCATCGCCACTTCCAGAGCGGTCTGCCCGACATCCATATGGGGTGCGCCGATCGGAGCAGGTGGCTGCGCATCCAGGATGGATCCTGCATCACAGACGACGTCAAAGACTCGAAAGACGCCTTCATTCAGTGGAAGATCATGCCCCAGATATGGGTGCAAAACCACCCCGATCAGTGCTTTTATGACATAGGCCTTCGAGTTGAAATAATGAGGCGCCTGGGGGGAAGCGCCAGAAAAATCAAAGGTCAGGTGATCACCATCGACCATTAGCGTACAAGGCACTCTGTACAGTTTGTCCGACCATTCGGACCAGCTTACAAAATAATATGACCCCGCTTCCAGCTCGAGGATTGCTCGTCGCATCTCACGCTCGGTGAGATCGCAAAGAGTAGCCATCGCCTCCTTGAAAACGCCTATCCCATAATCTCGCACAAGCTGCTGCAACTCTTTCTGAGCTATATTTGCGCCAGAAATCAGGGAACGGATGTCCGTCTCGACCATGTCCGACATTCGGATGTTAGTGCGAAGTATCGCCCAGATGTCTGTCTGTTCCTGGCCAGCGCGGTAAACCCGGATAGGTGGAAAGCGCAATGCTTCCTGAATGCACTCCGTCGCGCTCGTTGAGAACGACCCGAGGACGCTTCCCCCCATATCCATCATGTGGCCGGACGTCCCCACCCAAGCGGCAAGTGCGCCATCGCAGAAGACGGGGATGTGAATGACAACGTCCTGCGCATGCAGCCCGCCTCCCTGGTACGGGTCATTGACCAGGAAAATGTCGCCGTCGGCAACGCTTTGACCGTGCAACTCAATGATCTTTCGAACACCTGCGGCGTTGGAATGGTAATGAATAAAAACCGGACCACCGCCACTGAGAAGCCCGCCGTCGGCGCTGTAGATCGAGCACGAACAATCTCCGTTGTCCGCGATGACGGGGCTAATCGCGGTTCGCATTATGGTCTTGGCGCCGTCTTGCGCAATGGCGTCAATTTTGCCGCGAAGCACTTCGAGAATAATTGGGTCCAGCATGGATGACGTCACCTAAAAATGGATAACAAGCGACCGAGCTCCGGCCACTTCAACCCGCGAGGCTGGTGGAGCCCAAAGCGTGCTGTCCACGGCATCGATCAAGGCCGGCCCATCGATGACATGGCCGCTTCGGAGCTTCTCCATGTCGAACACGAGCACGTCATCCTGGATCGCTGGCGAACGATACACCTTTCTAGTACCGATGCGTGCGCTTTCGAGCGACCCGGCGTCATCAACCTCATTGGGGAGGCTGGCACGTAATATCTTGCCCAACCCGATAACCCGAAGCGTTGAAAGCTCGATGAGGGACTCTGCCGTCATGCCGCTCTTGCCGTAGCGCTCGGCATAAGCGGCGCAAAATCGATCGGCGAGCCTGTCGCCATAAAGCTCGTCACGATCGACTTGCATACGCAATGATGACTTCTGGCGATAAAATCGAAGTTCGCCCTCACAAATCAACTTACGCGCAGAGCGCGGAACCTTATGCTCGTCCAGTTCTGCGTCCACTTGTTGGATCAAATCATCAAGAAGATTTTGCACCCCCCGAGTATCCAAAGGAAGAATTAAATCGACGGCCCGGCTGCGATCCCGCCGAATATCGGCAGTCGCGGCGCCAAATGCTGACAGCACGGACGCAGCGTAGGGCGTGAGCACCGCGCGCAACCCGATATCTTTGGCTATTGCCGTGGCGAAGAGAGCTCCCGATCCACCGAAGGCAAGCATCGCCATTTTTCGTGGATCCAGCCCACCTGAAGCTAAGCGTGACCGGATCGCCTTGCCCATTTCGACGATAGCAACCTCGCGAATGCCATGCGCGACTTGGATTGCATTCATGTTGATTTTTGAACCAAGCGCGCGACAGGCCGCCCGGGCCGCTTCGACATCGAGCTGTATCGTGCCACCCAAGAAGTGGCTTGGATCGATATATCCGAGCAGCACCATGGCGTCGGTGACTGTCGGTTCGGTTCCGCCTCTGCCGTAGCAAACTGGTCCCGGGGTTGCGCGGGCAGACTGCGGCCCCACGCGTAGCATTCCCCGACTGTCAATCCAAGCTATAGAGCCACCGCCAGCGCCAATGGATTCCACGTCCACAGCGGAAAGAGAGGTCGTGATACCTTGGATGGAAATCGTTTGGGCACGTTCTGGAACCCCATCACGGATCACCGCGACGTCAATGCTCGTTCCTCCCATGTCGCAGGTTACCACGTCGGAATAATTCGCAGCAGACGCGAACTCGGCTGCCGCGACCGCGCCAGCCGCCGGCCCGGAGGATGCTAGCCCAAGGGGATTTGCCCGGGCTTCGAGCGTCGACATTGCGCCGCCGCCCGAGTGCAGCAGAAGCAGCGGACACTCCATGCCTCGTTGTGCGAGCTCCCGTTCAAGCTCCTCAATGCCGTCAAGTGCCGAAGCTGAGAATGCGCTCAGCACCGCCAGTTTGGTTCGTTCATATTCCCGTAAAAGTGGATGAAGAGCCGCCCCGGCAAACACGGGCAATGAAGGCCAATTCTGTGCAATGATTTCGACCGTCTGAGCCTCATGGCGTGGATTTCGCACAGACCAGAGATACGAAATCGCGATAGCTTGAGCTCCATCTACCTCGATGAGTTCTTTGCAGGTCTGAAGAAGTTCATCGCAGTTGAGTGGAACCAGAATATCACCATTACGATCGATCCGTTCATTGATGCCACGGACGAAAGTTCGCTGGACGGGCAACCAAGGCGCCACAAGCCAACCGTCGCAACCCAGGCGATCGTTTCTCGCATGCAGATGGTCCTCGAAGCCGGCTGTCGTCAGAAGCCCGACCCTCGCCCCACGTCGCGTGGCGAGCACGTTGGTCACCGCAGTTGTGCCTAAGCCGAATCTGCGCGTATTTCTGAGCAGTTCGTCGCACGAGAGGCCCATTTGCTTCGCGACGAGGCTGGTCGCCCCGAGCACACCCTCACTGAACACCGCCGGATTGGTGGGGGCTTTGGCGCGCCACGTGTCGCTTCCGTTGCTGCTCACAACGTCCGTGAACGTACCGCCCACATCGACTCCAATGACGAAGTCTTCACCCATTTACGCTGTTCCCATAATCCGCGCGGTCCGCCGGGACCGGATAACATAGGTGGGCTACTTCACCAACAGGACCAGGGGTTTCGGCAAAATAGGTTGAGGAGCGTGGCCCCCTTTTTGCCGCTTGCCATCGTAGCGCTGGTATCGACGCGAACTCGTGTTCTTGCATTTCTTAACTGTTTGATAATTTTGGCGTTCCCGGCTAATGACCCATGGCTATCCCCGAACCCAGCCCGCCCACCTGCGAAACATCCGTCAATATGTATTATCCGCAATCGCTTCTGTTTTATCCACCTGTGAATAACGATTTGGGGAGGAGCGCGATGAAGGGACTGGACGAACTATTGGCCCGTGAGGATCTCAAGGAGCTTAAGGCGCGGTATTTTCGCTTCACCGACATGCATGATTTCGAAAGCTTCGGGAAATTATTTGTCGATGATGCCATTATGGAGGCGGCGCAGCTGGCAGGGCCATCGACGCTCGTCGCAAGGGGGCGCGACGAGATTGTAAGGCAAGCCGCATTGGCAAGTGAAGGCGCGATAAAGATCCACCATGGGCACAATTGCGAAATAACCATCGGCGACAGGGATACTGCCTCTGGAATTTGGGCGGTAGAATATCTGTTCTTCGACGAGAACTCGTCTACATCGCGACGGCTCCGCCACAATTTCGCCTATTATTACGAGAATTACGTTCGGGTTGCCGATGAGTGGAAGTTCGCCGCGGTCAAGATCGTGAATGTGCACACGGTCGTTGATGGCGGTCCGCCGTCCTCCGAGATCGGCCCGTCGGGGCTGCTTCGGTCCGGCGTGTAATCTCCCGGTTTGACGAGCCGTCCGTCACCCGCCTCCCGGATCGTGCGAATGTCGCTCTTCCGCGGAGCCGGCTGTTGCCGTTTATCCGGACTGTTGCTGACGGCCGCGCGCCATCACCTTCTTGCGTTGTGATTCCATGTCGGCTGGCCCGGCGTTCGCCACCCACTCCTCCGAGCGGCTGCGCTCGCGGGCGAGCGCCTCGTCGAGATCAAGGCCGACCATGCCGTCTATGGTCTCCTTGTTGAACTGCACGGTGGCGGCGTCGCACGAGGTGATGTCGCTGGCGATGCGCTGCGCCTCGGCGAGCAGGTCCTCCGGCTCGGTCACCCGGTTCACCAGCCCCCACGCAAGCGCCGTCCGGGCATCGATGAAGTTCCCCGTCAGCGAGATTTCCTTGGCTCGCGAGGGGCCCACCAGCTGTTGCAAGCGGACGGTCAGGCCCCAGGCCGGCAAAATGCCGACGCGTACATGGGTGTCCGCAAAGCGCGCCTTGGTCGATGCGATCAGGATATCGCAGGCCAGCGCGAGTTCGAACCCACCCGTGATCGCCGCGCCGTTCACCGCCGCGATAAGCGGCGTGCGGCAGGCGCGCATGGCGACCGAGGGGCTGTCCTGCGGCTCGTGGTCGAACACGCCGCCGGGACCGGAAACCGCGAGTTCCTTCAGGTCCATTCCGGCCGAAAAGGCGCGCTCGCCGCGGCCCGTGACGATGATCGCCTTGACCGTCTCGTCCGCATCAGCGGCGCGGATCGCGCGCGCCAGCTCCTGCCGCAGCGGCAAGCAGAGGGCATTCATGGCTTCGGCCCGATCGAGGATTATAGTGGTGTATACGGAGACCGGCACCACCG
>Ga0268265_10004273_pt1 | contig 9969 bp, 10 predicted proteins | sample KBSSwiS52_FD_190355 | JGI IMG/M metagenome (GOLD analysis project Ga0268265, IMG submission 190355) | Switchgrass rhizosphere microbial communities from Kellogg Biological Station, Michigan, USA - KBS Switchgrass S5-2 (SPAdes) (version 2) | ecosystem: Host-associated > Plants > Roots >...
GGCGGTGATGGTGGCCGCCATGTCTTCCGGGCCGATCACCGGCATCACCAGGTCGCGGCGGCGCACGGTTGCCGCATAGACGGCGGAGCAATCGGCGACCGCTTCCTGAGCGGTGGCGAACACCTGGGCCTGCTCGAGCACGACATCCGCGCCGCTCGCCGACGGCCCGGCGTCGGGATTGGGCCAGCCGTCACGCGGGGCGACCAGCCGCAACTCGGTCAGCCCGAAATTGAGCATCGCCCGCGCGCTTTTGCCGATATTTTGCCCGAGCTGCGGACGGACAAGAACGATGACTGGTTTCACTAAAGGAGCTTGTCGTGGTCCGGGGGTTGCGCTTCTTTCTCGACCCGCTCAGCGAATTCCGTGAAATCGCCTGGTTCGTTGAAGTCTTTGTAAATGCTAGCGAAACGGATGTAGGCGACGTGGTCTAGGGACTTCAGGCCGGCCATCACTGCCTCGCCGATGCGAGTCGAGGTGACCTCGTCGCCGAGCGTTTCCATCTGCCGCTGGACGCCGCTGATCAGCCGGTCGATTTTGGCCGGGTCGACGTCCCGCTTGCGGCACGCATGGCCGATGGCGCGTTCGAGCTTGGCCCGATCGAACGGTTCGCGCTTGCCGTCTTTTTTGACCACGGTGAGGTCGCGCAGCTGGACCCGTTCGAAGGTGGTAAAGCGCGCGCCGCACGCTTCGCACTGGCGGCGGCGGCGGATCGCGGCGCCATCCTCGGACGGCCGCGAGTCTTTCACCTGGCTGTCTTCATGCGCGCAGAACGGACAGCGCATTCGCTATCCCTGATAGATCGGAAAGCGGGCGCACAATTCGCGCACGCGCCCATTCACGGCGCGCTCGACCGCGCCGTTATTCTCGGGACCGTGTTTGGCGAGTCCGTCGAGAACGTCGGCAACCATGTCGGCGATGTCGCGGAACTCGGCCACGCTGAACCCGCGCGTCGTCCCCGCGGGCGAGCCGACGCGGATGCCGCTGGTCTTGACCGGCGGCAGCGGGTCGAACGGCACGCCGTTCTTGTTGCAGGTGATCCCGGCATGTTCGAGGCTCTCGTCGGCGTCCTTGCCGGTCAGGCCGAGCGGGCGCAGGTCGACCAGCGCGAGGTGGGTGTCGGTGCCGCCGGCGACGAGATCAGCGCCGCGCTCCTTCAAACGGCCGGCAAGCGTCTTGGCGTTGGCGATCACCGCCTTGGCGTAAGTCTTGAACTCGGGCTGGAGCGCTTCGTGGAAGGCGACCGCCTTGGCCGCGATAACGTGCATCAGTGGCCCGCCCTGCAAGCCCGGGAACACCGCCGAATTGACCTTTTTGGCGATCGCTTCGTCGTCGGTCAGGACCATGCCCCCGCGCGGGCCGCGCAGGGTCTTGTGAGTGGTGGTCGTGACGATATGCGCATGGCCGAACGGGGTCGGGTGCTCGCCGGCCGCGACCAGGCCCGCGAAATGGGCCATGTCGACGAACAGCAAAGCATCGATCTCGTCGCAAATCGCGCGGAAGCGGGCGAAGTCGAGATGCCGCGGGTAAGCCGAACCGCCCGCGATGATCATCTTCGGCCGGTGCTCTTTCGCCAGCCGCTCGACCTCGTCGAAATCGACCAAATGATCGTCCTGGCGGACGCCGTACTGGATCGCGTTGAACCATTTGCCCGACTGCGCCGGCGGGGCGCCATGAGTCAGGTGACCACCGGCGGCGAGGCTCAGGCCCATGATCGTGTCGCCGGGCTTCAACAGCGCCATCATCACCGCGCCATTGGCCTGCGCGCCGGAATGCGGCTGGACGTTGGCGAACCCGCAACCGAACAATTGCTTGGCCCGCTCGATCGCCAAAGTCTCGACCGCGTCGGAGGGCGCGCAGCCTTGGTAATAACGGCGGCCGGGATAGCCTTCGGCATATTTGTTGGTGAGCACCGAGCCCTGCGCTTCGAGCACCGCCTGGCTGACGATATTTTCCGACGCGATCAGCTCAATCTGAGTCTGTTCGCGCTTCAGTTCATCGCGGATGGCGTCCTCGATCGCCGGGTCAGTCTCGCTCAGCCCGTTGGTGAAGTAGCCGCTCGGCACACGATAATTCTGGTCCGGTTCGAGGTCGGCGGCGGTGGCCATCAGTGCGATTCCTGCAGGATATGGGAAAGCTGGTCGACGCGGCGCTGATGGCGCCCGCCTTCGAAGTCGGTGGCTAGGAAGGCGGTCACGCACGCCTTGGCCATTTCGACGCCGATCAAGCGAGCACCGAGCGCGATGGCATTGGCGTCGTTGTGCTTGCGAGCGAGCGATGCCGATAGCGGCTCGTCGATCTGCGCGCAGCGGCACGCCGGATTGCGGTTGGCCGCGATGGCGACGCCGATCCCGGAGCCGCAGACGGTGATCCCGCGCTCGGCCCGGCCGTCGGCCAGCGCCTCGGCGAGCATGGCGCCGAAGTGCGGATAATCTACGCTCTCGTGGCTATGGGTACCAAGGTCGAGGACGTCGTGACCCTGCTCGCCAAGCCAGGTCGCGAGTTCGTCCTTGAGGTCGACGCCGGCATGATCGGCGGTGAGGACAATGCGCATAGGCATCATCTAGTGGATGCTCGGTGGAATCGCTACCGCCGATTGGGGCGTGGCCGCTTAGTCCTTAAACCACTTTTGCGCCGACTCCCGGCGGTGCGGGCAGCCCGGCCAGCAACAGGGGCGCCGTTTGCCGCCGAGCACATCTTCCTGGAGCCGGGCGAGGTGGGCGTCGCGGGTTTCCTGCTTTTTGGGCGAGGTCATCCAGCAGATCCACTCGTTGCGAGCCAGATCCGTGAGGTCGTCCCATTTGGCGTTTAGCGCAGAATTAGCCTTGAGGACGGCGCGAAGGTCGTCAGGCATCTCGTGACGAAAATCGGTCGATGCGGTCGCCATCAGTTGTTCGTCATTGGACGGATCAAGCGGCGCGAACTTCAAGCAGTTCCGGCCGGTCCCAGATTTCAACCAGAGCGGCGGTCAATTCGTCCATCATCTCGGTGTTGTGGCACGGACCTGGGGTGAAGCGCAGTCGCTCGGTGCCGCGCGGGACGGTCGGGTAATTGATCGGCTGAACGTATAGCCCGTATTCGGCGAGCAATATGTCGCTGATGCGCTTGGCCTTGATCGGGCAGCCGACGAGCAACGGTACGATGTGGGTGGCGCTCGGCATCAGCGGCAGGTTGGCCGCGGCAAACTTCGCCTTGAGTGTGGCGGCTGCCGTCTGCTGGGCTTGGCGCTCCTCCGATGACGCCTTGAGATGGCGTACGCTGGCCAGCGCCCCGGCGACCAGCACCGGCGACAGCGACGTCGTGAAGATGAAGCCCGGCGCATAGCTGCGGATGCAATCGATGATCGTCTTGTCCGCGGCAATATAGCCGCCCATCACGCCGAACGCCTTGCCCAGCGTGCCCTCGACGATGGTCAGCCGCTCGGCGACGCCGTCGCGCTCGGAAATCCCGCCGCCGTGCTCGCCGTACATGCCGACTGCGTGGACCTCGTCGAGATAGGTCAGCGCGCCATATTGGTCGGCGAGGTCGCAGATTTCGGCGATCGGCGCGATGTCGCCGTCCATCGAATAGACGCTCTCGAAGGCGATCAGCTTGGGCGTTTCGGCGTCTTCGGCCGCGAGCAGTTCCTCGAGATGCTCAAGGTCGTTGTGGCGGAACACGCGCTTGTCGCAGCCCGAGCTCTTGATCCCGGCGATCATTGAGGCGTGGTTGAGTTCGTCAGAGAAGATGATGCAGCCCGGCAGCAGCTTGCCGAGCGTCGACAAAGCCGCCTCGTTGGACACGTAGCCAGAGGTGAACAGCAGCGCGCCCTGCTTGCCGTGGAGCGCGCCGATCTCGGCCTCAAGCTCGGTATGGTAATGGGTGTTGCCGCTGATGTTGCGGGTGCCGCCGGAGCCGGCGCCGACTTCGTGCAGGGCTTGCTCCATCGCCGCGATCACGACCGGGTGCTGGCCCATGCCGAGATAATCGTTGGAGCACCAGACGGTGATCGGCTTGGGGCCGTTGCCGCCGAAGCAGCGGGCGTTGGGATATTGGCCGCGCGTGCGCAGGATATCGACGAAGACGCGATAGCGGCCCTCGTCGTGAAGCCGCGCGATCGCAGATTCGAAAATACGATTGTAGTCCAAGGCCCAATCCTCGCTTCGGGCGCCCTCTAACTCCGCCTCCGGGCGAACGCCATTGAGAACGACTCGCAATACGCTCGCTCAGAAGGTGCGAACTTCACCCATTCCGAACCGTTCAAGCGATGCCGGAGAAGGGTGCCGAATATCCGAGGTAAAGACCATCAGACCTTTGGATGGCTCAGCGGGCCACGGCTGGCCGCGGGTCAGGTAAGCGATCCGCCGCGCAATCCCCGGACCGCCGTCGACATAGCTGACGGAGGGGAAGGCCGCGTTGAGTTCGTTGGCGAGCAAAGGGAAGTGGGTGCAGGCGAGCACGACGGTGTCGATCCGCTCGCCATCGGGCGCATCGAACATCGGCTGCGCGGCGGCGCGCACCGCCTCGACGCTGACCGGGTCGCCGGCAAGCTTGGCTTCGGCCAACTCGACCAGTTCGGGCGACCCGTGGCGGATCAGGGTGCAATCGGCGGCGAATTTCGCGGCGAGGTCGTCGACATAGGGCTGGCGCACGGTCGCTTCGGTCCCGAGCACGCCGATTACCCGCGTCTGCGAGATTTCCGCGGCCGGCTTGATCGCCGGCACGGTACCGACGATCGGCAAATCGAGCGCAGCGCGGGCGTGGTCGAGGGCGATGGTCGACGCGGTATTGCAGGCGATCACCGCGAGGCGCGGCTGGAAGTGTTCGACCAGCCGACCGAGTAGCTCGGGGACGCGGGCCGCGAGGTCGGCTTCGCTGCGCTTACCATAGGGAAAGCCGGCGCTGTCGGCGGCATAGACGATTCGTGCGTTGGGCAGCAGCGCGCGGGTCGGGCCAAGCACCGACAGTCCGCCGACGCCGGAGTCGAAAAACAGGATGGGGGCGTCAGGGTTCACTAGGGCTAAGTGGCGCGATGGGCACGAAGCTGCAAGTTGCGCTGCCGTATCGGTTTGCTACCACCTCGCCATGACCCGCGAAATGATCTTCGCTTTGGTGCTCGGTTACGTTCTCGGGTCGATCCCGTTCGGGCTTATCCTGACGCGGCTCGCCGGCAAGGGCGACATCCGCGACATCGGGTCGGGCAATATCGGCGCGACCAACGTGCTGCGGACCGGCAGCAAGCCGCTCGCGGCGGCGACGCTGATCCTCGATTGCCTCAAGGCGACGGCCGCGATCCTGCTTGCACGCCAATTGTTCGGCGGCCCGTTCGATAATCTCGCCGAGCGCGTCGCCGCCGCCGGGGCGATGATCGGCCACCTTTACCCGGTGTGGCTCAAGTTCAAAGGCGGCAAAGGGGCCGCTACCTTGCTCGGCGTGCTGATCCCGCTCCTGCCCATCGCCGCGGTCGTCTACGCCGCCATCTGGCTTACTCTGCTGCTGACGGTTCGAATCTCGTCGGTCGCGGGCATGACCGCTGCGGTTAGCGCCCCCATTAGCGTCGCCGTACTCGGCGAGCGAACGCTCCTCCCAATGCTGCTCGGTTTCGCTGTGCTCGTCTTGTGGAAGCACCGCGAAAACATCCTCCGCCTGCGGAAAGGAACCGAGCCACGCATAGGATCGAAGACCTCGTCGACCGCCTGAGGCTGGTGCGCTCGCCCGGGATCGGGCCGGTCACCTTCCGCCAGCTGATTGTCCGCTTCGGCAGCGCGGGGGAGGCGCTTGCGGCCGTTCCCGATCTTGCCCGGCGTGGCGGCGGGGCGACCCCGCGGCTGTGCAGCCGCGACGAAGCCGAGCGCGAGATCGCCACGGTCGACAAGCTCGGCGCGCGCTATCTGACGCTGGGACAGGGGCTCTATCCGCGATTGCTCGGCGAGCTCGAGGATGCGCCGCCGCTGCTGATGGCCAAGGGCAATCTCAATCTGCTCGACCGGCCAGCGGTCGCGATCGTCGGGGCGCGCAACGCCTCTGCGGCGGCCTGCCGCTTCGCCCGCGGCCTCGCCCATGATCTCGGCCAGCAGGATCTGGTGGTGGTCTCCGGCCTCGCCCGGGGGATCGACAGCGCGGCGCATGACGGCGCTCTCGACAGCGGGACCATCGGGGTGGTCGCCGGCGGCGTTGACGTCTTTTATCCACCCGAGAATGAGGCGCGGCAGACGGCGATGTATGAGCGCGGGCTGGTGCTCGCCGAAATGCCGCCGGGGACGGAGCCCCGCGCCCGGCATTTTCCCTACCGCAACCGGATCATCGCCGGGATTGCGGGCGGGACGATCGTTGTCGAGGCCGCCCCCAAGTCGGGTTCGCTGATCACTGCCCGGCTGGCGGCGGAGGCCGGACGCGAGGTCATGGCGGTGCCGGGCTCGCCGCTCGATCCTCGAGCGCAGGGCTGTAACCAATTGATCCGCGACGGGGCGACGTTGGTGCAGAGCGCGCAGGATGTGATCGAGGAGCTGCGGCCACTGGAAACGCGGGTGGCGTCGCCGTCGTCGCCGTTCGAGCCGCCGACGATCGGGGAGCCGGATGAGAGCGTGTCGGGACGCATCGAGGAGCTGCTCGGTCCGTCGCCGGTGCCGGTCGACGAAATCATCCGCTTGTCGGGTGCATCGAGCGGGGCGGTGCAGATGGCCTTGCTCGAACTCGACCTTGCCGGGCGGCTCGAACGCCACGCCGGCGGCCGGGTCAGTCTCAGGCCAGCGTCATGAGCTCGGCGGTCATGTTCAGCCGCGCTTGCTCCTCCAGCGCGTCGCGGAATTTCGAGTCGGGATAGAGCGCGTCGGCGTGGAGCATGCGGCGCAGCACTGCGCCCCGGCCCGCGCGCCACAGTTCGTCGGGGACGTGCGCATATTCTTCGCGGATTGCCTCGGCATAGTCGCGGTAGCGTTGCGGGTCCGATCCGAGGATCGACAGGTCGATCGAGATGACCAGGCCTCCGAGATAGTCATCCTCGGCGGCGCGATGGCTTTCCGTCAGCAAGATGAGACGGGCCACTTCGGCAACGTCGGCGGGATCGACGCCGCACGCCGTCAATTCCTGCTTGGCCAGCGCGGCACTGCGCACTTCGTTATCCCGGGCGCCGGATTCGTAGACGGCGTCATGCCACAGGAGCGCCCAGCGGAGCCGCCGCCGGTCGCGTTCGGCCAGCTCGAGCAAGTCATCGACCTGCCGCAGGCAATCGTCCAGATGCTGTTCATTGTGGTAGCGGCGATGCGGCTCGGCATAGGATGCGCGGGCCCGGAGTTCGGCTTCCACCAAGTCGGCCTGGTAACTCAGCTCTGTCACGTAACCACCATCCCTTGACGCCGAGAAACGACCGACCCCACCATCGCGCGTACACGTATAGGAATGCTAAAAACTTGAAACTAGTTGTCGTCGAGTCGCCGGCCAAAGCGAAAACCATCGAAAAGTATCTGGGGCCGGGCCACCGCGTGCTCGCCTCGTTCGGCCATGTCCGCGACTTGCCGCCCAAGGACGGCTCGGTCGATCCGGACAAGGCGTTCGAGATGCTGTGGCAAATCTCGCCCGACCGATCGAAGCAGATGAAGGCGATCGCCGATGAAGCGAAGGCCGCCGAAACGCTGATTCTCGCCACCGACCCCGACCGCGAGGGTGAGGCGATCAGCTGGCACGTCCAGGAAGTGCTGCGTCAGAAAAAGGCGCTGCCGGCCAACGTCCAGCGGGTGACCTTCAACGCCATCACCAATTCGGCAGTGACCGAGGCGATGAAGCATCCGCGCGAGCTCGATGAGGATTTGATCGACGCTTACAAGGCGCGCCGCGCGCTCGATTATCTGGTCGGGTTCACGCTGTCGCCGATCCTGTGGCGCAAGCTGCCGGGTGCCAAGTCCGCCGGGCGGGTGCAGTCGGTCGCGCTGCGGCTGATTGTCGACCGCGAGCGCGACATCGAGATTTTCAAACCGCAGGAATATTGGTCGGTCAGCGCGACCTTCGAAGCCGACGGCACCGAATTCACCGCGCGGCTGGCCCAGCTCGACGGCACCAAGATCGATCGCCTGACGATCGGCAACAAGGGCGATGCCGACGCCGCCAAAGCGGTGGTCGAAGCCGGCCGCTTCACCGTATCGTCGGTCGAGACCAAACCGTTCTCGCGCAACCCGCCGCCGCCGTTCACCACCTCGACCCTGCAGCAGGAGGCCGCACGCAAGCTCGGCTTTGCGGCGAGCCACACGATGCGTGTCGCCCAGTCGCTCTATGAGGACGGGCTGATTACCTACATGCGGACCGACGGCGTCGACATGGCGCCCGAAGCGATCAGCGCCGCGCGCAAGGCCATCGCGACCCGCTATGACGCTGGCTACGTCCCCGACAAGCCGCGCCAATATCAAAGCAAGATCAAGAATGCGCAGGAAGCGCACGAGGCGATCCGCCCGACCGATTTCGACCGGCCGCGCGGCGCGTCGGGCGATCATGCGCGGCTTTACGAGCTGGTCTACAATCGCGCGCTGGCAAGCCAGATGGCGTCGGCGCGGCTCGAACGGACGACGGTCGATCTGACCGACGGCGCGGGGCGGCCGGTGCTTCGCGCGACCGGCCAGGTGGTGCTCTTTCCGGGCTTCCTCGCGCTGTACGACGAGGGCCGCGACGACGAGAGTGACGAGGAAGGCGCGCGCATGCCGCCGCTGCGCGAGGGCGATGCCCCGGCCAAGACCGGCGTTGAATCGACCCAGCACTTCACCCAGCCCCCGCCGCGTTACTCCGAAGCGAGCCTGGTCAAACGGCTTGAGGAGCTCGGCATCGGCCGCCCCTCGACCTATGCGGCGACGCTGCAGACGCTCAAGGACCGCGAATATGTGCGGGTTGAGAAGAACCGCTTCATCCCCGAGGAGAGCGGCCGCCTGGTGACCGCGTTCCTCGAGCGCTTCTTCGAGAAATACGTCAATTACGATTACACCGCCGAGCTTGAGGAAGAGCTCGACGATGTGTCGGGCGGGCGGCTCGACTGGCAGAAACTGCTCGACGATTTCTGGCGCGATTTCCGGCCCAAGGCGGGCGAGGTCATGGACCAGAAGCCGTCGGAAATTACCGCCGCGCTCGACGAGTTCCTCGCGCCGTGGCTGTACCCGCCGCGCGCCGACGGGTCCGACCCCCGGGTCTGCCCGCAATGCGGCAATGGCCGCTTGAGCCTGCGCGGCGGCAAGTTCGGCGCGTTCGTCGCCTGCTCCAACTATCCGGACTGCAAATACACGCAGAAGTTCGGCCAGGGCGGCGATCAGGCACAAAGCGACGGCCCGACCGAGCTGGGTGACGGCATCCTGCTCAAAACCGGGCGCTTCGGACCGTATCTCGAAAGCGGCGACAAGCGCGCGTCGATCCCCAAGGATGTGCCGCTCGAGGATGTGACCCCGCAAGTTGCCGAGCGGCTGCTGTCGCTGCCGCGCGAGATTGGTCCGCATCCCGAGAGCGGCAAGCCGATCACCGCGTCGATCGGGCGCTACGGCCCGTACCTCGCCCACGATGGCAAATATGCAAAATTGGGCTCGACCGCCGAAGTGTTCGAAACCGGTATGAACGCAGCGGTCGCCAAGCTCGCCGATGCGGCTTCGGGTGCCGGGCGCAAGGGCGGCGGCGCGCGCGAGCCGATTGCGGTGCTTGGGGCGCACCCGGAGAGCGGCAAGGACATCAAGGTGATGGAGGGGAAATACGGCCCCTACGCCAGCGACGGGACGACCCACGCGACTTTGCCCAAGGGCAGCGATCCCAAGGCGGTGACGCTCGACGAAGCCGTTCGATTGATCGATGAGCGCGCGGCGAAGGGTCCGTCGAAGAAGGGCGGGCGGAAACCGGCGCGGAGGAAGTCGAAGTGATCGAGATCCAGTTGCAGCGCCTGGCGCACGGGCTGGGGCTTGCCGCCCCGGCTTACGCGACCGACGGCGCGGCCGGGCTCGACGTGGTCGCGGCGGAGGATCTGACGCTCGCGCC
>Ga0268265_10004284_pt1 | contig 9958 bp, 7 predicted proteins | sample KBSSwiS52_FD_190355 | JGI IMG/M metagenome (GOLD analysis project Ga0268265, IMG submission 190355) | Switchgrass rhizosphere microbial communities from Kellogg Biological Station, Michigan, USA - KBS Switchgrass S5-2 (SPAdes) (version 2) | ecosystem: Host-associated > Plants > Roots >...
CGAAACGACCGGCCTCTGGTTCCAGGTCTCCCCGGACGGACGCCGTGTTCTGATGTTCGAGCACCCCTCGGGCCGGCCGCTGCCGACCCGGCGGGAGATCGAAGAGAAGGCGCAGGCCGAGGTCGCCCAGGCCCGCAAGGCGGCGGAAGAGCAGACGAGGGCCGAGGCCGAAGCCCGCAAGGCCGCCGAGGAGCAGACGAGGGCCGAGGCCGAAGCCCGCAAGGCCGCCGAGGAGCAGACGAGGGCCGAGGCCGAAGCCCGCAAGGCCGCCGAGGAGCAGGCGAGGGTCGAGGCCGAAGCCCGCAAGGTCGCCGAGGCCGAGTTGGCCCGCCTGCGGGCGGAGATCGATCGGCTGCGGAAGACCGACACATAGGTTCCAGGCGAATAGAGGCTCAGCCGCGTCCCGCCAGCGCCGCCCGCAGCGCCTGCGCCGCCCGCCGCATCTCCGCCACGTTCGCCTCGTGCTCGGCTTCCGCTGCGTCCAGATCGGTTCCGCAGAAGGCGCAATCCTCCCGGCCGTCCACGCGCACGAAGCGCCGGCAGCCGCGGCACAGGCGCAGGGGAACCGGAATGCGGCCGCTTTCAGCCATGGACGGCGATCCGGTCCGGGACGCGCGCCGGCACCGGCTCGACCACGATCTCGAACTCGCCATGATCGAAGGAGCGGCCGGGGGCGTCCTTCACCTTGACCAGCCGTTCGCGCAGGCCCTGGCGGTCCATCTCCAGCGCGCGGTGGTGGCACATCGGGTTGTTGCCGGCCCGGCCCATCAAGGCGTGCGAGGTCCAGGTGCAGCCGGCCATGCACGTCTCGGCGTAATAGCAGGTGCGGCAGAAGCCCCACAGATCGTCGACGGTGCGGCGGCGGTTGAACGCGATCACCTCGGACTTCTCCCAGATCTCGCGCAGCCGCGTCTCGCGGACGTTGCCGCCGGCATAGGCGCTGCCGAGGCCGGGGCAGGACTTGATCGTGCCGTCCGCTTCGATCCCCATCACCGTGTCGCCGGCGTTGCAGCCGTGGAAATAGATTTCCGGGTCGAGCACGTTGCGGATGACCGATTCATAGGGGCCGTAATAGCCGACGTTGCTCGCCGGCTGGAGGAAGAGGCCGCGCTCGCGGCCCTCGACCGCGAGCTCGGCGAGGAGCGGCATCACCTCCAGCATCTGCCAGGGCTGCAGCAGGATCTCGGGGTGATCGGCGGCATTGCCCATGGCGGTGGTGATGGCGAGCTGCCAATTGGTTGCGCCGGCCTCGATGATCACGTCCATCAGCTCGCGCAGCTGCGGCAGCGTACAGGCGTTGATCTGGCTGTTGACGGCGGCGGAGAGGCCATGCGCGCGGACCCGGCGCAGCGCCGCGAGCGCGAGCTCGTACGAGCCGGGCAGGCCCCGCAGCTTGTCGTGGGTCGCGCCGAGGCCGTCGAGCGAGATTCCGACGCCGCACAGTCCGGCGGCGGCGGCGGCGGCGACGCGCTCCTCGCTGAGGTTGCGGCCGCCGCTCTGCAGGTCGCAGCGCATCCCCGCGGCGCGGATCGCGGCGATGATATCGAGCCAGTCCTTCCTCAGGTAGGCCTCGCCGCCGATCAGGCCGACATCGCGTGCGCCGAGCTCTGCGATCTGGTCGACGAGGTCGAGCGCCTCGGCGGTGCTGAGCTCGTCGCGCCGGCGGTGGCCGGCGCGGGAGCCGCAAAAGCTGCAGGCGAGGTCGCAGGCGAGCGTGATCTCCCAGACCACGCTCACCGGGACCCGGTTGACGATATCGTCGAGCCCCGCGTAGCGGACGGGCAGTGCGTCTGCCCGCCGGGCGTCCATTTACTGGGCCTTCTTGGCAGCCGCTTCGAGCGCCCTGACGAGGCCGTCGATGTCGCCATATTTGGCTTTGACGTCCTGCGCGCCCTTGATCAGCGCCTGGATCTCGGAAAGCTCGCCGCGCTTGATGACGTCGTCGACGGCCACGCGATAAAAGACCCGGCCCGGGTCAAGCAGCTTGGAGAGCCTCTCGAGCGTGAGCGCCTGTTTACCGAACGGTGGGGGGGCCATGGTTCGTGTCCTCCGCGGTTGGGTGTTGCTCCTCGATGGTCCGCGGCAAGAATGCCGCACTCTCCTAATGGGTGTCAAGGGGAGATACGGGGGGAGTAAACGCCGGTCACATCAGAGCGACGGCGCCGTTGACTTGCTACGAAAATGGAGGGACGCCGTGGACATGGCGGGGCATTCTGCGTCAACCGAAGGCGCGCAAAATCCGCTTTCGCGCACCTGCTTAGGTAGAGGCCACAAACTTCCCGGCGCACCCGCCGGAACCGAAGGAGGTTTCATGACCGCATTGTTGGGCGCCTTCGTCCTCGCCAGCGTCTTTGCTACCTCACCCGCCCCCTCCGCTCCGACACAGTGCTCCAACGCTCTGGCGCAGGTGGCGCAACCCAGCTTCAACGGCGGCGTCACCAGCAACGCATACTGCATTGCCGATTGCGGGGACCTCAATGCCCCCGTTTCCTGCACCGGCAACACATGTACCGCGGTTGACCAGAGCCAGACCTGTCCGACCTCGCCGGGTTACGTCACGTGCGACGGCCAGACCACCTACTGTGCCGCCTGTTGCACCTCCGGCTTCAGGAACGTGACCACCGGCCCCAATTGCAGCTGCGAAGACGGGGCGTCGACTCCGAAGGACCGGTACCAGTGCGTCAACGGCCTGTGGGTGTACCAGTACTCCTTCTGCGGCTCGCCCTTCTGCCCGATCTGGCCTTGAAAGGAACCAGAAGATCAGCTCGGCACTTTGAAAAAGAAGGGATCGATCGACGGGGCCACGATGGTCGTGTTGTCCAAAGCCAGGAGCCTGTTGGTGGTGAAATCCGCGTTCCGCTGGTACCTGACCCCGTTGGGAAAGTGCGCCGAGTTGGGCGTGTTGTTGGCGGAAAAGATGCCGAAGAAGTCCCTGCCCACGGCGACGAGGTGATCGTAGTCGCCCAGGTACGGATCGAACGTCTTGACCGGAGCGTTCGCAGGGGTATCGGCCAGGATGGTGTCGTCCCAGTTCACCCCGTCGGTGCTCCTGCGGAAATGCGTGACCCAGCGGCGGCTGGCGCTGGTGCCTATCAGCCGCTGATAGAGAAGGCCGACGGTTCCCACACTGTTGATCGCCAGGGCCGCATTGATCGCATTCGGCACGGTGAGCAGGTCCGCCGACGACCAGGTGACGCCGCGGTCCGTGGAGCGGCGGATGTGCAGGGTGAGGATGGACTGAGGCTGCTGATCACCCCACGCCAGAAACACCGTGCCGCTCTGGTTCGGGCGCGGATCGACGGCGATGGACAGCGAGCCGCCGATCCGCTGCTGGCCGGTTGCCGAGATTCCGTTGCGCAGGAAAGGGATCCTCACGCCGCGGGCAACCAACCGGCCTGACAGCCCGTCGCTCGGATCCTTGAGCTGGGTGAACGGGCTGGATCCCGAGCCGCCCTGATCGTCACGCACCACGACCACATCCGTCGTCACGACCAGGGTGTTGCCCGGGAAGCTGCCGCTCTGGGACCGCCAGCCATAGAACACCGCGTATGCCGTCCCGTCGGCGTGTGCGACCGGCCGGACCTGCGGGCCGTCCTGGCCCGCCGTCGAACGGGCCTCGATGCGAACCTTCTTGAACGTCGGGCTCGCAATTCCCGCGTTGACGGACACGTCCACGGTCGCCGTCCTGGGCATGACCTGAAAGTCGTTATTGCCGATGTAGACCAGGTCCTTGCCGGCTTTCGTGATGGCATGGGTGAAAGGTTGATCGTTGTCGGGCCGGCTGCCGAGCACCTGCATCGCGGCCGGGCTCGTGAGCGAAAGCGCGCGCAGCGTCTCGAAATTGAGCGTCGGGCTGCGGAGGATGCCGCCGTACAGCTTGCCGCCGGCGCTCGCGAAGGCCACGGAGATGTCGCCGGTGCCGAGGCCGCCCCCCGCGACGCTGGGAACCACGGAATTGAGGCGCCAGGTATTGCCGCCGTCGGTCGAGACGTAGATCGGAGCGAGCGCGCCGCCCATCGGGTCGGGCGTGAATGCCGTCCCCGCGATCTGGAGAGGGTTGGCCGGGTTGACGGCGAGGGACGGCTCGCTGTCCTGGTTCGTCTCGCGGCTCAGCGCACGGGGCACCATGTTGACCACGAGCACCGGCCCGGCGGCCAGGGCAGCCGCGTCCGCCGTCGCGGCCGAGGCCGAGCCGCGCGTCTTGCGCGCGGCCGTCTTCTTCGCGCTTTTCTTCGGGCTCTTCTTCGCCGCGACCATGACGCTGCCTCCTCAGTTTGAGCCAGCTTCCGAGGGCCCCGACCCGGACGGACCTCGGCGACGGGCGGGTTTGGACGCTCGCCGGGCCTTCTTCGCCGCGGGTCGAGGAGACGGTGGAGCTGCCGCGGCGTCCGCGGCGAGCTTGAGCTGCGGCAGTTGCTCGAGAGGCTGGAAGTCCGCAGCGTCGAGGGCCGTATATTCCTCCGACCCGACCGCGGCCGCGGCCAAGGCCTTTTTGGCCCCGGCCGCCGGGGCAGGGGCCTGTCCCTTGTGCAGCATGAAAACGCCCTCCTGTCCGGGTTGGAACTTGGGCGCCTTGAACCAGCGGACGTCCGTGCTGCTGGGGAAACGGATGACCACCTGCTTCTTCCCGTGCTCGCCCTTGTGGACCTCGTCGATGTCGATCACCGCCTCCTGCCACAGGGGAGCGTGCTCGCTGATCCGTTCGGTGGTCTGACCGCTGGCCATCGCCAATGCGCGGGCTCGCGCCTCCTTGGGAGGCAGGCGGACCGCGGCCACCCGGCCCGACACGATGAGCTGGGCGCTGGCCGCCTGCGTCAGGGCCTCCTGCGTCCGCAGGCTGCGCACCGGATCCTCGGCGTGGAAGCTCAGCGCGGCCATGGCCGGCGCCGTGGCCTCCTCATGACCCAGCGACTGGACCGCGATGCCCTCGCCGAAGATCCAGCCATTGGTGTAGAAGACGTAGGTCTCCCCCGCCTTCACCTTCTCCCCGTCGGCGAGTTGGACCGTGAGATCCTGGCCGGCGTAATCGCTGAGCACATCGGGAGCCTGCACGATTCTGTCGCAGCGGACGACGACGGTCCGGGCGGTGACGGGGACCTCTTTGAGGGTGGCGGCCTTGAGCTTCTTGACTGTGCCCTGGAACACGAACTTGGCTTGGGCAGCCAGCTCTTTCGACGGTGATCTCGCTGGCATGGCTTCTTCTCCCTCGGGAAGCGCGGACCTCGGATCTGCGAAAGACAGCCGCTTTGTCTTCAGCGGCCAGCTTCATGCTACCGCAAAATCCGCGCAAAACCTAGGTTGTACTGGAGCGATCTTCCCCAGCCGACGAGCAGCACCAGGGCCCGAACGTTCGCCTGGCACCTGGCTGGCACCTGGCTGGGGGGCCACCGAAGGGAAGCTGCTGTAGACCCCCAGGACCTTCTTCAGAGTCACTCCCAACCTTCTCGGAGCCTCTCCGAAGTCCTTCAGAGTCACTCTGAACTTTCTCAGAGTCACTCCCAACCTTCTCGGAGCCTCTCCGAAGTCCTTCAGAGTCACTCTGAACTTTCTCAGAGTCAGTCCCAACTTCCTCGGAGCCTCTCCGAAGTCCTTCAGAGTCACTCTGAACTTTCTCAGAGTCAGTCCCAACTTCCTCGGAGCCTCTCCGAAGTACTTCGGAGCCACTCTGAACTTTCTCAGAGTCAGTCCCAACTTCCTCGGAGCCGCTCCGAAGAACTTCGGAGCCACTCTGAACTTTCTCAGAGTCAGTCCCAACTTCCTCGGAGCCTCTCCGAAGAACTTCGGAGCCACTCTGAACTTTCTCAGAGTCAGTCCCAACTTCCTCGGAGCCTCTCCGAAGTACTTCGGAGCCACTCTGAACTTTCTCAGAGTCAGTCCCAACTTCCTCGGAGCCTCTCCGAAGTACTTCAGAGTCACTCTGAACTTTCTCAGAGTCAGTCCCAACTTCCTCGGAGCCGCTCCGAAGTACTTCGGAGCCACTCTGAACTTTCTCAGAGTCAGTCCCAACTTCCTCGGAGCCTCTCCGAAGTCCTTCAGAGTCACTCTGAACTTCTCAGAGTCAGTCCCAGCTTTCTCGGAGCCGCTCTGAACTTCTTCAGAGTCACTCCCATTACCTCGGAGCCTCTCCGAAGGACTTCGGAGTCGCTCTCATCGGCGGTCAAGAGCTCGGGGGGCGGCGTCCTCTCCCGCGGAGCGGGGGAGGATCGAGGAGGGGGCCTTCAGCCTAGTGCTCCGTCAACCTAAAACTAGCGGGATGCGCGCTTTCCCTGGGTGCGCTGGCGTCCCCGCCGGCTTGTCCGGAGGAATCGGCGGAACGCCGGCCTTTCTCTACCTACCCTGTAAAAGGCCGGGCCTTCGGCCCAATGTTTGAGAATGCCGGCGGGGACGCCAGCGCACCCAGGGAAAGCGCCGCTCGGCAAAGTTCATACCCGGCAGTTCCAGGTTGACGGCGTACTAGGCTCGGTGAGGGGACCCCCTCCCCAGCCCTCCCCCGCTACGCGGGAGAGGGGGGTTGTAAACGCTGATCGGCGGCGAGGGCAACGAGGCCAGGTTCGGCATCGCAGTGAACCTCCGGACGGCAAGTGGACGTGAACGGCTGGTTCGAATAAGCTGCGCACATGCTGCGCTATCTCTGGACCTCTCCCAACACGCTGCTCGGTTTGGCGTTCGCGCTGGCGGCTCTGGCGAGGGGCGGCCGGGCGCGGGTCTTCCGGGGCGTCGTGGAGGTGCACGGGCCGGGAATCCGATGGTTGCTCGACCGGGTGGCGCCGGGACGCTCGATTCAGGCGCTCACGTTGGGCCACGTCGTGCTCGGCCGCGACCGCCGCTCGCTGGACGTCACCCGCGCCCATGAGGAGGTCCACGTCCGGCAATATGAGCGTTGGGGGCCGGCCTTCCTGCCGGCCTACGTGGTGGCCAGCTTGGTGGCCGCCTTGCGCGGCGGCGATCCCTACCGGCACAACCGGTTCGAGCGCGCCGCGTTGACTCGCGGGGGCCAGCCGCCCACGGAGCTTGTGTAACGAAGCAGGCCCGCGCCGCGCCTGAAACTGCATTGGAAGGAGGGGAGAGAGAGTCATGCCTCCTGAAAACCTCACCCTTTCCGTCGTCCGTCCGGGCGATCTCCTGATTCTCACCCTCGAATTCGAGAACGTCCTGGTGACGCCGCCGCAGGCGGGCCAGCCGGGCGAGATCGGCGGCACCGGCGGCGCCCGACTGACGGTGCACCTGCAGCCGCAGCACATCGCCGAGCAGGCGTTCCTCCAGGTCGCCGAAGACCATCAGGGTCCCCCCGTCCCCAGCGACGAGCCGGTGCTGCCTCCGGGCAGCGTCCAATCGCGGCTGGCGGGGCCGAGCCGCCTGGTGTTCACCATCCCCGCAGGTGAGACGATTCCGCTGACGACCGAGGGCCTGCTCGACGCGATCCAGCGGCTGCCGCTGAGCGTCTCCGCGGTCAATCGCTGGCAGCCGCCGGGCTGCCTCAGCCTGTTCCTGTGGTTCGCGCCGCCGCCAAAGGTGGCGCCGCCGCTGACCACGGAAACGGCCATCGAAGCCCCTTACCGGCTGATCCTCTCCCCCGACGAGCTCGCCCGCTGGCGCCATGCGCTGGCCCCGGTCGTGCGCGGCGACTGGACCGAGCTCTGGCACACGCGGCTCGGCACGAGCCGCACGGACGGCGATCCGCGGGTGCGGGCGATCTGGTCTCCGGATTTCCTGGCGGACTCGGCCAAGAGTCCCTTCGTCAATCCGTTCCGCATGTCGCTCGACGCCCGAGACCGCAACGAGATCGTCCATCTCACCTCGAACTACCGGATTCCGGACTTCCTCCCGACGCCGGTCCAGACCGAGCGATTCACCTTGTCCTCGCTGGGGGTGTGGCTCAAGGTGGAAGGAAAGTGGGAGCCGCCGCGGCTCAACGACGACGCCAAGCTGCTCGTCGAGAACTGGCGCCACGAAGCGATGATGGGGCGGGACCAGTTCGTCAAGGTGGTTAAGAAGGGGTTCTTCTGCCCTCTCGGCCATCGGGCGGCGAAGATCAAGATCACCGAACGCAAGCTCTTCTACAACCAGCACGCGCAGCCGCCCGGCCACGTCGCCTATCTCTACCAGACCGAGTTCGTCATCCGGCGGGAGGTGACGCGCAGTTACAGCCCGCGCGACATGCAGTTCCGCACGGTCACGATCAAGACGGAATCGACGCCCAATCTGAACGTGGCGAGCGGCGGGTTCGGACTGGGAAGCCGGGCCTTCTGGCCGCGCATTGACGTCGGCGGCGGGCCTCTGGACTTCCAGTTCCGCGTCGAGGGTTTGGATTGGGAGGGCAAGCCCTCCGAGTGGACGATGCCCCTCATTTTCGTCGAAGGGGATTTGAGCCAGGCCGAGATCGACTTGGTGGTGAAGGAGTACAACGACACCCATTCCGTGGAGCACGTGCGGCGCAAGCGCCCGCTTTGGGGCCAGAAGGTCGCGTTCGCACCGGCGGTCAAACCGCCCGCACCGACGGCCAAACCGGAGGGCACCGTCTTCGAGACCACCGACGTCAGCTTCGAAGCGAAGAAGATCGCAGGCGGCGCGGAGCCGTTTTTCCGGCCCGCCATGAAGCAGGCCAACGTGGACGCGCCGGCGATCAAGCAGCTTCTGGGGACCGGCGTGCCGGCGAAGATCGAGTGGGAGCCGACCTACCTCAGCGGCTCCGGCAATCACATCGGCAACAAGGCAGACGTCTTCGTCAAGCTGGTCGGCGCGAAGCCGCTCACGTTCGCCACCGAAAAGGTTGGCGGCATGGTGGCGCCGAACCTCGACATCAGCGGGCTGTCGCGCTCCCTGGGCCCGGTGGGCGGCCCGGTAGACAAGATGGTCGGCGGCGAGTTCAAGCCGAAAGACATCTTCCCCGACGTCAAGCTGCTGGGCGGTATCAGCCTCTTCGAGATCGTCAAGGACCTGATCTTCGACGCCTCCAGCACGACCGGCGAGAAGCTGCCGCGGCTGACCATGGAGCGCGCCGGCAACGTCGTGATCACGAAGTACGTCTGGAAGGTCGGCAGCAACGAGTTGGTGCATCCCGAGCTCGACAAGGCGAAGAACCCGGAGCAGAAGATGCCCATCTTCAGGCCGACGGACAGCTCCGAGTTCACCCTGGAAGCGGTGGTCGAAGCCCCGATCGACGGCACGCCGCCGAAGTTCCGCGTCCACGGCTCGCTGACCCACTTCTCGGTCGTCCTGCTGCCGGGCAAAAACAAAGACGATCACAGCCTCGAGCTGGTCGAGCTCATCTTCGAGTCGGTCTCGTTCGACGCCTTGCCGGACAAGAAGCCGGACGTGTCGGTGCAGCTCGGGGGCATCCAGTTCAAAGGCATCCTGGAGTTCGTCCGCCGGCTGCAGGAGTACATCCCGCTCGACGGTTTCAACGATCCGCCGAGCCTGGAGATCGTGCAGTCGCCGCACCCGGGCATCAACGTCGGCTTCAGCCTCGGCATCCCGGACATCACGATCGGCGTCGCATCGCTCCAGAACATCAGCTTCGGCGCCGGCTTCTTCCTGCCCTTCGGCGACGCGCCGCTCAATTTCCATTTCGCCTTCTGCGAGCGCCAGCAGCCGTTCATCCTGACCGTCTGGCTGTTCGGCGGCGGCGGCTTCTTCAGCATCGACATCGGCATCGAAGGCGTGAAGATGATCGAGGCGGCGCTGGAGTTCGGAGCCAGCATTGCGCTCAATCTCGGAGTGGCCAGCGGCGAAGCCTCGATCATGGCTGGCTTCTACTTCCAGATGGTGGGCAAGGACTTCCAGCTCACCGGCTACTTCCGGGCTTACGGAGCGCTGTCGGTGCTGGGCATCATCACGGTTTCGCTGGAGCTCTATCTCGGCCTGAGCTATGCCACCAAGGGGATCTCGCCGCATGGCGGGCATCTCTGGGGCCAGGCCAGCGTGAAAGTGAAGATCGAGATCCTGTTCTTCAGCATCA
>Ga0268265_10004291_pt1 | contig 9948 bp, 9 predicted proteins | sample KBSSwiS52_FD_190355 | JGI IMG/M metagenome (GOLD analysis project Ga0268265, IMG submission 190355) | Switchgrass rhizosphere microbial communities from Kellogg Biological Station, Michigan, USA - KBS Switchgrass S5-2 (SPAdes) (version 2) | ecosystem: Host-associated > Plants > Roots >...
CGACGAGGTTCAGGAGAGCGCGCCGCAGCGCGGCGGCATCTCCCCGCACCGGCGCGGGCGTCGCGCCTTCCGCGCGCACCGTCACCCCGGCCGCCTGCCCGAGCCGCGCCCCCACGTCGAAGACCTCGAGCAGCAGCGGCTCCAGGTCCACCACCGCGCGGCCAGGCTCCGGACCCGCCATGGACCGGGAGAGGAGGAGGAGATCCTCGGACAGGCGGATCAGGCGCGCCACCTCCTCGAGGCCCGAGGCGACCACCCGGCGGTACTCCTCGGCGGACCGCTCGCCCCGCAGGGCGACCTCCATGCTGCCCCGGAGCGCGGCGAGCGGAGTTCGCAGCTCGTGCGCGGCGTCGGCCGCGAACCGACGGCTCTGCGAGAACGCCTGGTCGAGGCGGGCGAGCATGTCGTTCAGGGTCTCGGCGAGCCGGTCCAGCTCGTCGCCGGTTCCGGGCCGCTCGACGCGCCGGCTGAGATCCTCGGCGCTGATGCGCCGGGCGGTCCGCGTCATGCGGTCGAGCGGGCGCAGCGCGACCTGCGCGATGATCGCGCCGCCCAGCGCGGCCAGCCCGATTCCCACCGGGATCAGAACGGTCAGGGTATCGAGGTAACGGTCGAGGGTCGTCCGGGCGCGCCGGAGCAGCATGCCGACCTGGACGATCTCCACCACCCGGCCCTCGCGCACGATCGGCATCGTGAGGATCCGGACCGGCTCCGCGTCGGCGAGCGGCACGGTCTCGAAGGTGTTCTGCCCGCGGGCCGCCCGCGCGCGCGCCGCGGGCGACAGGGGCAGCGCGGAGGTGCGGCGGGGCGGCGTGCTCGCGCGCGGGCGGCCCTCGGGATCGAGGAGCTGGAAGAACTTGTCGTAGAGCTCGGGCCCGAGCAGCTCCCGCAGCAGCGCCTCGTGATCGGCGGCCGCCCGCGTTGGCGCGTCGACGTCCCGCACGACCTGCGCGACGGTGAGCAGCGACGCGTCCAGATCCTGCAGGAGGCCGACGCGCAACCAGGAATAGGACAGCGCCCCGATCGTCACGACGATGGCCAGGAGCACCGCGCTGTACCACAGCGTCAGCCGGGTGCGGACGGAGAGGCTGGGTCCCGGAAGCCTCACGGTTCGGTGGCCAGCATGTAGCCGGCACCGCGAACCGTCTGCACCAGGCGGGGCTCGCCGTCCGCGTCGACCTTGCGGCGCAGGTAGCCCACGTAGACGTCCACGATATTGCTCTGGGGATCCCAGTCCATGCCCCAGACGTGCTGGGTGATCATGGGCCGGGTGAGCACGCGGCCCGCGTTGCGCAGGAAGTACTCGAGCAGCGCGTACTCGCGCGCGGTGAGCGTGATGCGCCGGCGGCCCCGCAGGACCGCCCGGGTAGCCGGATCCAGCGAGAGGTCGGCCAGGCGCAGCACCGGCTCGGCGCCCCCGCGCCCGCGGCGCAGCAGGGCCCGCACTCGCGCCAGGAACTCCTCGAAGGCAAACGGCTTCGCCAGGTAGTCGTCGGCGCCCGCGTCGAGCCCGGCCACCTTGTCGGCCACACCGTCCCGGGCGGTCAGGAGGAGGACCGGGGTCTGGACCCGAAGGGCCCGCAGGCTCCTGAGCACGTCGAGCCCACCCCGCTTCGGCAGCATCACGTCGAGGACGACGAGATCGAACGGCGGGCCCTCGGCGACCGCCTCCAGCGCGGCCTCTCCGTCGGCGGCCACCTCGACCGCGTGGCCCTCCTCCACGAGACCCTGGCGGACGAAGGCCGCGACCTTCCGCTCGTCTTCGACCACGAGGATGCGCATCTCGGATGTAGAATCTCACACATGCTCGAGCGAGTGGACCGCGTGCAGCTGGCGGTGGCCGACGCCGGCCCCGCCGCGCGCGCGTTCCAGAACATCCTGGGCGCGGAGGTGGTGCGCGAGGACGCGAGCGACTACCTCAACGCGCAGCGCACCGTCCTGGCGCTGGGCGCGAGCGAGGTCGAGCTGTGCGCGCCGCGCGGCGCCGGGATCGTCCGCGCCCATCTCGATCGCTGGGGGCCCGGCCCGCTCACCGCCGGCTTCTCGGTGGCGAGCGTGCCCGCCCTGCGGGCCCACCTCATCGCGGAGGACGTCGAGTTCACGAACGAGGGCGACCAGACCTACCTCGAGCCCGGCCAGACCAGCGGGATGCGGGTGGTGATCAGCCCCCTGGGCACCCGTCCAGTGACCGGGCTCGTCCACCATCTCTACGAGGTCACCAACACGATCGGGTCCGACTGGACCGCGGCCGCCCGGCACTACTCGCGCATCTTCGGCCTCGATCCGGCGCGCTTCTCGCCGATCCACAGCGATCGCTTCGGCTACACCGGCACCCTCACCCTCTTCGATCCCCCGGCGCGACTCGACCGCATCGAGATCTCGCAGGTGACCGATCCCGCGAGCCCGATGGGCCGCTGGGCGGCCAAGCGCGGCGACTCGCTCTACATGTGCTATGCCGAGACCGGCGACGTGGGCGCGATCACGCGGCGGCTCAACCGCCACCATGCCCGCTTCACCCCGCGCGGGGGCGATCCGCTCGAGGAGCGGGACGGGCTCTGGATCCACCCGAGCGCGCTCTCCGGCCTGCTCCTCGGCATCTCGCGCACCACCGTCGCGTGGGAGTGGTCGGGCCGGCCCGAGCTCGTGGCTCACTGACGACACCGACAATGGAGGCCCCATCGTGATCGACCTCTACAGCGACACCCTGACCCGGCCCACTCCCGACATGCGCCGCTTCATGTGCGAGGCCGAGGTGGGCGACGAGCAGAAGGGCGAGGACCCGACCGTGAACCTGCTGCAGCAGATGGTCGCCGATCTGCTCGGCAAGGAAGCGGCGCTGTACCTCCCCTCCGGCACCATGTGCAATGAGATCGCGGTCAAGGTGCACACGCGGCCGGGCGACGAGGTGCTGGCCGACCGCACCTCGCACCTCATCCACTTCGAGGGCGGCGGGCCCGGCCTGCTCTCGGGCGTGCTCATGTCCTCGCTCGACGGCGACCGCGGCGTCTTCACCGGCGCCCAGGTGCGCGCCGGGATGCATCCCCGCTCGCGCTACATGCCCCCCACCCGCCTGGTCTCGGTGGAGAACACCAGCAACCTGGGTGGCGGCCGGGTGTGGTCGCTGGCCCAGGTGGAGGACGTGAGCCGCGCCGCCCGTGGGCTCGGCCTCGCGACCCACATGGACGGGGCGCGCCTGCTCAACGCGGTGGTGGCGTCCGGCACCCCCGCGCGCGCCTACGCCGCGCTCGTGGACTCGCTCTGGATCGACTTCAGCAAGGGCCTCGGCGCCCCGGTCGGCGCGTGCCTGGCCGGCTCGCGCGCCTTCATCGAGGAGGCGTGGCGCTACAAGCAGGCGCTGGGCGGCGCCATGCGGCAGGCCGGCATCATCGCGGCGGGGGGCGTCTACGCGCTCCGCCACCACGTGAGCCGGCTCGCGGAGGACCACGACAACGCCAAGGCCTTCGCGCGCGGCATCGCGGGCCTGCGCGGGATCGCGCTCGACCCGGCCCACGTCGAGACCAACATCGTGATCTTCGACGTGGCCGGCACCGGGCTCACCGCCCAGGCCCTCGCCGACCGGCTGCTGGCCACCCCCGCGAGCGTGCGGCTCAGCGTGATGGGCGAGAGCCGCCTGCGCGCGGTCACCCACCTCGACGTCTCGCGCAAGCAGATCGACGCCGCGGTCGAGGCCATGGAGGCCGTCACCGCTTGACAGACGGCAGGCCCCGCGTTTAGCGTCCGAGGGATGAGCGCCGCCGCGATCTCTCCCGAGCAGCTCGCCACCCTCCTCGAGCAGCCCTCCCCGCACGCCCTGCTGGACGTGCGCGAGCGCGCCGCCTTCGAGCGCGGTCACATCTATCGCGCGACGCCCCTGCCCCGCCGGCTCATCGAGCTGCGCCTGCCCGCCCTCGTGACCGCGCCGGGGACGCTGATCGTCCTCTACGACGACGATGGGAGCCTCTCCGCGCTCGCCGCGGCCACGCTCGGCGAGATGGGCTACACCGAGGTCTTCGTGCTGGCCGGCGGACTCGAGGCCTGGCGGCGCGCCGGCCAGCCGGTGGTCCAGGGCCTCAACGTGCCCAGCAAGGTCTTCGGCGAGCGCGTGCTGCACGAATTCAAGACGCCCGAGGTCACCTGCCTCGAGCTCTCGGCGCAGATGGCGGCGGGCCGCGACATGGTGATCGTGGACACCCGAACGCCCGAGGAGTACTCGCGCGGCTGCCTGCCCGGCGCGTGGAGCATGCCCGGCGGCGAGCTCGTGCTGCGCATCGGCGAGCTGGTCAAGAGCCCCGAGCAGACCATCGTCGTGCACTGCGGGGGGCGGACCCGCTCCTACCTGGGCGCCGAGTCGCTGCGCCGCATGGGGCTGCCCAACCCGATCGTGGCGGTGAAGAACGGCACGATGGGCTGGCAGCTCGACGGGCTCGAGCTCGAACGCGGGGCGACCCGCTGGCCACCCGCGCCGTCCGACCGGAGCCGCGCGCGCGCGATCGAGATCGCCACCCGCGTGGCCACGGAGGACGGCATCCCGCTCGTCTCCGCGGACGCGGTCGCGGAGCGCTGGAGCCGGCGCGAGCGCGAGAACGTCACCATGTTCGACGTGCGGACCCGGGAGGAGTACGACGCCGGGCACGTGCCCGGCTCGAGCTGGGTGCCGGGCGGCCAGGCGGTGCAGGCCACCGACGACAACATGGCGGTGCGCGCGGGCTGGCTGGTCCTGATCTGCGACGGCTTCGGCCGCTCGGTGATGACCGCGGGCTGGCTCAAGCGCATGGGCTTCCCCCACGTGGCGGTGCTGGAGGGCGGCGTGCCCGCGTGGGCCCGCTCGGGGCGCCCGCTCGAGTCCGGCGAGCCGGCCGTCACGCCCTTCGGCTTCGACGCGGCCCGCCGCGTGGTCGAGCAGGTGCCGCCCGGGCCGGTCGGGGACGCGGTGGTGCTGAGCGTGGACCCGAGCGACGCCTACGTCCGCGGGCACGTGCCCGGCGCCCGGTGGATCGGGCGGGGCCGGCTCGAGCTCCTCATCGGGGCCGCGGTGCCCGACACGCACGCCGCGGTGCTCGTCACCTGCGCGGACGGCGTGCAGTCCACGCTCGCCGCCGCGACGCTCCGGCGCATGGGCTACGCCGCCGCCCGCGTGCTGGAAGGCGGGCTCGCGGCCTGGAAGGCGGCCGGGCTTCCGGTGGAGACCGGAACCGGCACCATGCTCGGCGAGACCGACGACGTGGTGCAAAAGCCCTACGAGCGCGGGCGCGCCGCGATGGAGGCCTACCTCCTCTGGGAAGAGGCGCTCGACCAGCGCGGGGTGAGCCCGCACGAGCTGCTGCCCCCGCGATGACCGCGTTCGGCCAGGATCCGCTGGTGAGCACCGAGTGGCTGGCCGCCCATCTGGCCGAGCCCGATCTCAAGGTGGTGGACGCCACCTTCTATCTCCCCCATCTCAAGCGCGACGCGCGCGCCGAGTTCGAGCAGGCGCATCTGCCCGGCGCGGTCTTCTTCGACATCGAGACCATCTCGGATCACGCCAACCCCCTGCCGCACATGCTGCCGGATCCTCGCGCCTTCGCGGACGCGGTGGGCGCGCTCGGCATCGGCACCGGCGACCGGGTGGTGGCCTACGGCGGGCGCGGGCTCATCGCCTCCGCGCGCGTGTGGTGGACGTTCCGCGTGTTCGGCCACGAGCGGGTGGCCGTGCTCGACGGCGGCTCGGCCAGATGGAAGAAGGAGGGCCGGCCGCTCGAAGCGGGCACGCCCTCCCCGGCCCCGCGGCCCTTCGCGGCCACGCTCCACAAGGAGCTGGTGGCCGATCTCGATCGCGTGCTCGCCACGCTCGAGCGGCGCGACGCGCAGATCATCGACGCGCGCTCGCGCGGGCGCTTCGCGGCCACCGAGCCCGAGATCCGGCCCGGCCTCCGGGGCGGCCATATCCCCGGCAGCCTGAACCTGCCGTACAACGAGCTGTTCTCACCCGACGACGACCTGCTGCGCCCGGAGGCGGACGTGCGCGGCGCCTTCCAGGGCGCGGGCCTCGACCTGGCGCGCCCGGTGGTCGCCACCTGCGGGTCCGGGGTGAGCGCGGCGGTGCTCGCGCTCGCGATGTATCGCCTCGGCCGGCGCGACGCGGCGGTGTACGACGGCTCCTGGACCGAGTGGGGCGGCCGCCGCGACACGCCCGTCGTCCCCTGACTGGAGAGCCGACGATGGCGTCCGAGACCTACACGCTCGAGCAGTTCGTGGCCGATCTCGATCGGATCACCCAGCGCGAGACCGCGCCCGAGGCCATCACCGCCCAGATCGCGCCGCTCCTGGGCCGGCTCGTGCAGAATCCCGACGCGGTCCCCGCCCGGTTCCGCGGGCGCGCTCCGGACGGGGGGCGGGGGCGCTTCATGCTCCACCGCGCCCCGCGCTTCAACGTCACCTCGGTGGTCTGGCGGCCCGGCGACCGGGCGGGCGCCCACAACCACGAGACCTGGGGCGTGATCGGCGTCATCGACAACGAGATCGAGGAGACACGCTATCGCGTGACCGAGGGGGCGGGCGGCAGGGCCACCCTGGCCGTCCAGAGCGTGACCCGTCACGGGGCCGGCGCGGTATCGCGCCTGGTGCCGCCCACCGACGAAGTGCACGCCATGCACAACCCGACCACGCGCGACACGGTGGAGATCCACGTGTACGGCAAGGATCTCCACGGGCTGCACCGCAAGACGTGGGCCGACGACGGCCGCGTCTCGCCGCTGGTCAGCTCGAAGTACGTCAACTGCTGAACCGCCACCCGCACACCAGGAGGACCCACGCATGTCACTGAGACTTGGAGACACCGCACCCGACTTCACCGCCGAGACCACCCAGGGCCAAGTGAAGTTCCACGACTGGATCGGAGACAGCTGGGCGATCCTCTTCTCCCACCCGCGCGACTACACCCCGGTGTGCACCACCGAGCTGGGCTACGTCGCGCGGCTCACCGGCGAGTTCGACAAGCGCCACGTCAAGTGCATCGGGCTCTCGATCGACCCGGTGGACTCGCACAAGGGCTGGATGGCCGACATCAAGGAGACCCAGGGGCACGAGCCCAAGTTCCCGGTCATCGCGGACCCCGAGCGGAAAGTCGCGAACCTGTACGGCATGATGCACCCGGCGCACGACGAGGTGTACACCGTGCGCACCGTGTTCGTGATCGATCCCAAGAAGAAGGTCCGCCTGATGATCACGTATCCCCAGACCACCGGCCGCAACTTCGACGAGATCCTGCGCGTGATCGACTCGCTCCAGCTCACCGACGGCTACCGCGTGGCCACCCCGGTGAACTGGAAGCCAGGCGAGGACGTGATCATCGTCCCCGCGGTCACCGACGAGGAAGCCAAGGGCAAGTTCCCCAAGGGCTGGAAGGCCCTCAAGCCCTACCTGCGCCTGACCCCGCAGCCGAACAAGTAGCGGCGCCATGACCGGCGCCGACGTCCTCGTGGTGGGCGCGGGGTGCGTCGGCGCCAACGTGGCCTATCGTCTCGCCGAGCGCGGGGCCGCCGTCACCGTGCTCGACGCCGGGGCCCCCGGCGCCGGCACGTCGGGAGCGAGCTTCGCGTGGACGAACTCCTTCGGCAAGACCCCGCGCGACTACCACGAACTCAACGTGGCGAGCATGGAGGAGCACGCCGCGCTCACCAAGGAGCTCGGCGGGGGCAGCTGGCTCCATCAGGACGGCGCGCTCGCGTGGGAGAGCGGCCCGGCCGGCCTCGCCCGGCTCGCGCAGGCGGTCGAGCGCCTCACCGGCTGGGGCTACGCGGTCGAGCGCATCTCGCCGCGACAGGCCCGCGAGCTCGAGCCCGACCTCCACATCGCGCCCGAGGTGGAGCACGTGGTGTGGACCCAGGGCGAGGGCTACGTGGAGGTGGTCCCGTTCATCGGCGCGCTGCTCGCCGAAGCGGCGCGGCGTGGAGTTCGCGTGCTTCCCGGCCGGCGCGTGACGGGGGTGATCCGCTCGGGTGCGCGAGTCCAGGGCGTGACCACGGCGGACGGGGCGCGCTTCGAGGCCGACTGGGTGGTGGACTGCGCGGGGGTGGCGACGGACGAGATCGCGCGCCTGGCCGGGGTGGTCGTCCCCATCGACCGCGTTCCCGGGCGCCTCGTCTACACCGCGCCGGTGGCCACCACGCTGCGCCGGCCCATCCATGCGCCGGGCTGTCACTTCCGCCCCGACGGCGCCGGGCGCATCGTGCTCGCCGAAGGCGCGCACGACCAGGTCTGGGCCGAGAGCGCGCCCCCCTGGCCGCCCGAGCGCTCGCTCGCCGCCGTGGCCGCGCATTTGCCCGCGCTCGAAGGCGCCCGGGTCGAGGCCACGCGCATCGGCGTGCGCCCGATGCCGCGCGACGAGCGGCCGATGGTCGGTGGCATTCCCGGGCTCGAGGGCTTCTACGTCGTCGCCTCGCACAGCGGGGTCACGCTCGGGCCTCTCTGGGGCCGGGTCGCCGCCGCCGAGCTCCTCGACCGCGCCCTCGACCCGCGCCTGATCCCGTACCGGCCCACGCGCTTCCTCTGACCGCCGCGGTGGAGAACTCGCGGTGACATCAGGAGACCTCGGGGCCGGGGCCCGGCTGGAGGCTGCGTTCGCGCGCGAGGAGCGCCGCGGGCTCATGCTGGCGACGGCCACGCGCTCGGCCGCGGTGGTCATCATCCTCGGCTGGCTGGCGCTATCGAACCCCGAGCGCGGCCGGGCGCTCGCGTGGGTGCTCGGGACCGCCGGGTTCTTCCTCGTCACCGGCGTGGCCCAGTTCTGGCTCTATTGCCGGGGTCGCGCGCCCCGGATCACCCCGTACGTCTTCATGCTGGTGGATTCGCTGGCGCTGGCCGCCGTGCTCCTGCTCCCGAACCCTTTCGCGGCGCCCGGGGTGCCGCCGGCCCTGCCGCTGCGCTACGCGGCCTTCATGTACTTCTTCCTCCTCCTCATGCAGGCCGCGTTCTCGTTCCGCCCGCGCCTGCTGCTGTGGACGGGGCTGTGCGGGGTCGGAGCCTGGACGGCCGGGTTCTTCTGGATCGTGACCCGGCCCGAGACCATCGTCGACGCCCCGGGCGGGCCGGGCGGATCGGCCGCGCTCGCCACGTACTTCAATCCGAACTACGTCTCGATCCTGAAGTACGAGAACGAGATCATCGTGTTCCTCCTGGTGAGCGCCGGGCTGGCGCTCCTGGTCCGCCGCTCGCGCACTCTGGTGGCCGAGCGGGCCGACGCCGAGCGTACCCGCGGCAATCTCGCCCGCTACTTCTCGCCCAAGGTGGTGGACACGCTGGCCGAGCGCGACGAGCCCCTGGGCCGTGTGCGCCGGCAGGCGGTCGGCGTGCTCTTCGCCGACCTGGTGGGCTTCACGACCATGGCGGAGGAGATGACCCCCGAAGAGGTCATGGCGCTGCTGCGCGACTTCCACGGCCGGATGGAGGAGGAGGTGTTCCGTCACGGCGGCTGTCTCGAGAAGTTCATCGGCGACGCGCTGCTGGCGACGTTCGGCGTGCCGGACCCGGGCCCGCGCGACGCGACCGACACCCTGGCCTGCGCGCGCGGCATGCGGGCGGCGCTCGATATCTGGAATCGCGAGCGGGCCGCGGCCGGGCTCCCGGCGCTGCGCATGGGTCTGGGACTGCACCACGGTCCGGTCGTGGCCGGCGACATCGGCAGCCGCCGCAACATGGCCTTCGCGACGGTTGGCGACACCACCAACGTCACCAGCCGCCTGCAGGCCCTCACGCGCGATCTGGGCACCGGCCTCGTGGTCAGCGGCGCCCTCGTCGCGGCGGCCGAGCGGGAGGGCGCCGATCCCGCGGTGCTGGCCGGGCTCGCGGCGCGCGGGCCCCACGTGCTGCGCGGGCGCGACACGCCGATCGAGGTGTGGACGGAGTAGGCGTCCGCCGCCGGCCCGTTTGACCCGTTCCGGGCGATCTGGCAAGATCCCCGCGACGGCGCGG
>Ga0268265_10004292_pt1 | contig 9948 bp, 9 predicted proteins | sample KBSSwiS52_FD_190355 | JGI IMG/M metagenome (GOLD analysis project Ga0268265, IMG submission 190355) | Switchgrass rhizosphere microbial communities from Kellogg Biological Station, Michigan, USA - KBS Switchgrass S5-2 (SPAdes) (version 2) | ecosystem: Host-associated > Plants > Roots >...
AGTCCGAGCTTTGAAGCAGCCGCTCCAGCGTGACGACCTCGGCGCCGAGCGCCGCCACGGCAGCCGTGTCGACATACGGATCGGCGACCAGCATCTTCCAGCCGAACGGCCGCGCCAGCGCGAGCAACTCGCGACCGATGCCGCCGGCGCCGATGACGCCCAGCGTGCGCGTCGTCAGGCCCAGGCCCATCCAGTTGGTGCGCTCGTGCCAGCGGCCGGCGCGCGTGAGCCGATCCTTTTCGACCAGGCGGCCCGCCAACGCGAAGATGAAGGTGAGCGCCGCCACCGCCACCGGACGGCGCACCGCGATCGGCGTGTTGGTCGCGACCACGCCCTTGGCGGCCAGCGCGCGCACGTCGACCGAGTCGTAGCCCACGCCGTGGCGGGCCACGATCTTGGCGCGCAGATCGGCGCGCGCCACCGACGCCGCCGTGACACGCGGCGAATTCACATAGAGCCCGTCGTAGCGCGCCATGATGTCGGGCGTGATCTCGTCGACCTGCTCGGGCAAGAACTCCCAATCGATGCGCGGGTCGCCGGCGAGCAGCGCCAGCGCGCCTTTGCCGAAAGAGGGCTCGCCATCGCCCATCAGGATGTCGCGCGTCAGCCCGACGCGGAATCGCGCCACAGCGCTCATGTGGCCCCCTTGGCCCTGCGGGCCTTCCCCCAGGGCTCCTCAGGAGCCCCTTCGTGGCTCCAGGGGAGTGAGCGCCTTCGGAGCTGCCGTGCGGCGCTCATTTCGGCGCCCCCTCGATCTGCCCGACCATCTGCTTCAGCGCGAGTTCGAGCAAGCCGGTGTCGGTGCCGCCGGCGATCATCGTGAAGCCCATGTCGCGTGCGCGCGCGATCCAGGCGGCGTCGGTGGCCATGAACCCGGCGACCTTGCCGTGCCGGGCCGCGGTCGCGACCACCTGCCGCATGGCGGCGTCGAAGCGCGGGTCGTCGAAGCGCGCCGGGATGCCCATGAAGTTGGACAGGTCGAAGTGGCCGACCCACAGCACGTCGATGCCGTCCACGGCCGCGATCTCGTCGACCTGGGCCAGGCCGCGCTCGGTCTCGATCTGCGCGATGACGAGCGTGCGCTCGTGGTAGCGCCGGATCTTCTCGCCAACGTCCCCCCCAAGGTAGTCGCACTGCGCAAAGCCGAACGCGGCACCGCGCCGCCCTGCGGGCGGATAGCGGCATGCTTCGATGATCGAGCGCGCGTGCTCGGCCGACTCGACCATCGGAATCATGACGCCGCGTGCGCCGAGATCCAGAGCCCGCGCGAGCCATGTGTATTCGCCGCGCGGCACGCGCACCATCGGCTCGATCGGCAAGCCGCGGCAACTCGCGAACAGCCACTTGAGCGTCTCGTAGCCCAGGCCGGTGTGCTCCATGTCGTAGATGACGAAGCGGCAGCCGGCATTGGCCAGGATGGCCGACATGCCCGGCGAGAAGAACTCGAAAACCATCGCACCCGCGATGGCTTTGCCGGCCAGCACGTCGCCCTTGATCGCATTGGGTCTCATCGCGTCACCTCTCGAAGCGCGCGGCGGTCGTTCGCGCCATCCGCGGCTAGCCGCCATTGTTGATCGTTTCGGCCGGCATGGCGGTGCGTGGGCAACGCGACCGCGCATGCGGTGCGCGCATCGCGGCGGGCGAGCGACTTGGGTTTTCCCAGGGTGGCGCGCCGCATGCGCGGGTCACCATAATCGGCTCGCCCCGTGGTTGTCGCGCGATCGGGCGGCGAGGGCGAAACTCCGATCGACCAGAACGAGAGGAGACACACCATGTTCCAGGCTCGAATCAACTTGCGGGCCGCTGCGGTCGTGCAGCGCATCCTGTGGGTCGCGCTCATGATCGGCGTGGCGCTGTGGACGGGTGCGGCGGCTGCGCAGAGCGCGGCGCAACGCGCCGTCGACGCGGCCAAGAAGGGCTGCGCCGGCAAGACGATCACCATCGTCTGGGAAGCCGGCCTGCAGTCGCTCGATCCTCTGAACTACTCGGGCCCGAAGTGGGAGCAGCTCACCGGCTGCAAGGTGAAGGTCGTCGAGGTGCCGACCGCCGAGATGTTCACCAAGATCATGCAGGAGTACCGCGCCGGCACGGGGGCCTACGACGCGCTCAACGTGGTGCCGGCGTGGATGCCCGACCTGGTGCAGGCCGGCGCGCTCGAGGTGCTGGATCCGTACGTCGACAAGAACGGCTTCCGCGACGAGTTGCAGAAGATCGCGCCGACCTACCGCGACAACCAGATGAAGGTCAACGGCAAGATCTACGGCTTTCCGGACGACGGCGACGTGTTCCTCTTCTATTACCGCAAGGACATCTTCGCGCGCGCCGATCTGCAGAAGGCATTCAAGGACAAGTACAAGTACGACCTCGCGCCGCCCAAGACGTGGAAGCAGTTCGACGAGATCGGCTCGTTCCTCACCGACGCGCTGAAAGGCGAAGGCGTCTATGGCGCGTCGTTCTTCCGCGAGCCGACGTATGCGGAGCTGATGTTCCAGGAGCGCTTCCGCAACGAAGGCGGCAAGTTCTTCGACGCGCAGTCGATGAAGGCCACTGTCAACAGCGCCACCGGCGTGCGCGTGCTGACCGAGATGCGCAACGAGAACCGCTTCATGCCGCCCGGGGTGGAGAAGTTCGGCTTCGTCGAGAACCTCGCCGTCTTCCTGGATGGCAAGAGCGCGATGACGATCTCGTGGCCGCCGTACGGCCGCTTCGCCGCCGGCTACCTGGCCAACGAGAAGGCGCTCGACTGGGTGCCGAAGTCGAAGATCGCCGGCAAAGTGGGCTACGCGCTGCCGCCGGGCGGCCATCCTCAGCTCGCGCTCGGGTTCGCGCTGTCGGTCGCCTCCACCAGCAAGCAGAAGGACCTCGCGTACCTGTTCATCCAGTGGCTGAACAGCGAGGAAGTGTCGACCGAGCGCGTGCAGCTGCCATACGCGCTGCGCGACCCGTTCCGCGACTCGCACTTCACGAACAAGGATTACATGGCCAAGTGGCCCGACGCCAAGGACTATCTGGCGGCGTTGGGAGAGGGTGCGAAGACCGGCCTGCTCGACCTGTCGCTGATCCAGACCGACAAGTACGAAGAGGCGCTGCGCCAGGCGATGAGCAAGCTGTGGGCCGGTGGCGACCCCAAGGGCATCCTCGACGACGTCGCCAAGCAGTGGGACGACATCACGCAACGCGTGGGCGTGGACAAGCAGAAGGCGGTGTACACGGGATGGGCCGCCAAATCGGGCGCCTATCCGAGCTCCTCGAAGTAAGAGTGGGGAGCGCAGGGAGCCTCGTCGCGCCGCGCGCTCGCCCGCGCGAGCGCGGCTTCAGGCTCGCGCTCGTCGCGCCGTCGATCGGCGTGCTGCTGCTGTTCGGCGTGTTCCCGCTGGTCTACCTGATCGTGGTGAGCGTGCAGAACATCACCATGACGGACGTGGACCAGTCGTTCCAGGGCCTGCTGAACTACCGGCTGCTGGCCGGCGACCCGCGCTTCTGGGGCGCGCTGCTGCACACCGCCATCTTCACCGCCGTGGCGTTGCCGCTCGAGCTCGTGCTCGGCCTCGCGATGGCTGAGCTCTTCATCAAGCACGTGCCCGGGCGCACGGTGTTCGTCGCGCTGCTGGTGCTGCCGGTGGTCGTCTCGCCGATCGTCGCGGGCACCACCTGGTCGCTGATGTTCGACAACCGCTTCGGACCCATCAATCAGGTCCTGGGTTGGCTGGCCGGAGGGCCGGTCGCGATCTTGTGGACCATCCGGCCGGATCTCGTCTACGGCGCGATCCTGGTGGCCGAGGTCTGGCAGTGGACGCCGTTCATGTTCCTGTTGTTGCTGGCGGCGTTGTCGGGCGTCGACAAGTCGCAACTCGAAGCGGCGGCGATCGATGGTGCCGGCTATTGGCGCACCTTCCGCACGATCGTGCTGCCCGCCATCTGGCCGGTGATGGTGGTGGCCATCCTGATCCGCGCGCTGGACCTCGTGCGTCTGTTCGACGTGGTGTGGGCGCTGACCAAGGGCGGGCCAGGCACGATGACCGAAACGCTGTCGATCTTCACGTACGTGAAGGGCTTCCAGCAGTTCGAGACCAGCTACACGGCGGCGATGGCGCTGCTCGTGATCGTGCTGCTGTCGGTCGCCGTGTTCGCCGCCCTCAAGCGCGTGGAGCTGGCGCGATGAGCGCATTCCATGTGCGGCGGCGCCGCGTCGCCGTCGTGTGGCGCACGCTGGCGGCGATCGCGTTGACCGTGTTCTTCCTGTTCCCGATCTACTGGCTGTTCATGATCTCGTTCAAGACGGCCGAGGAGATCTTCGCCTTCCCGCCGCGCTGGTGGCCGAGCCGCCTTCAGTTCGACAACTACGCGGTGCTGTTCAAGGACGGCGACGCCACGACCGTGTGGAACAGCCTGGTAATCGCCAGCGCCAGCACGGTGCTCGCGATGGTGCTCGGCACGTTGTGTGCCTACAGCCTGGCGCGCTTTCGCACCGGTGGGGAGCACCTGTCCAACTGGATCATCTCGCAGCGCATGGTGCCGCCGATCGCGGTGGTGTTCCCGATCTTTCTCATCTACGTGCTGTTCGGCTGGGTCGACACCTACCTCGGGCTGATCCTGCTCTATACCGCGTTCAACCTGCCCTACGTGATCTGGATGATGCGCGGCTACATCCTCGACATCCCGATCTCGCTGGAGGAAGCCGCGCGGGTCGACGGCTGCACGCGTTGGCAGGTGTTGTGGAAGGTGGTGTTCCCGATGGCCCGCGCGGGCCTGTTCGCCACCGCGATCCTCACCTTCGTCTTTGCCTGGAACGAGTTCCTCTTCGCGCTGGTGCTCACGCGCACCGAGGTGACGACCTACACGGTGCAGGTCACGCACTACTTCGGCGGGCAGTCGGGCTTCTGGGCCAAGATCTCCGCGATGTCGGTGCTGGGCACGCTGCCGATCTTCGTCGTCGTCGCCTTCATGCAGCGCTACCTCGTGCGCGGCATCTCGCTCGGCGCGGTGAAAGGCTAGGGAATGGTCCGGCCCCCAGGCTCGCTGCGCTCGCTGCCTCCCGAGGGAGCGCGCCGACGCCTTCGGGCGGCCAGGCGGCACTGACATGGCCGACCTGCGCATCACCGGCCTGCACAAGCACTTCGGCAACGTGCACGCAGTGCGTGGCGTCGATCTGCAGATCGCCGACGGCGAGTTCACCGTGCTGGTTGGTCAGTCGGGCTGCGGCAAGAGCACGCTGCTGCGCGCCATCGCGGGGCTCGAGGACATCGACGCCGGCACCATCGCCATCGGCGGCAACGTCGTCAACGACGACCCGCCGCACCGGCGCGACATCGCGATGGTGTTCCAGAACTACGCGCTCTATCCGTACATGACCGTGTTCGAGAACATCGCGTTCGGCTTGCGCGCGCGCGGCACCCCAGGCGCCGAGGTGCAGACCAAGGTGCAGCAGACGGCGCGGCTGCTGGCCATCGATCATCTGCTGGCACGCCACCCGCGGCAACTCTCGGGCGGCCAACTGCAGCGCGTGGCGATCGGTCGCGCGATCGTGCGCGACGCGCGGCTGTACCTGTTCGACGAGCCGCTGTCGAATCTGGACGCGCAGCTGCGCGACGAGATGCGCGGCGAGATCAAGCGCCTGCACCAGGAGCTGAACAAGACCATGGTCTACGTCACGCACGACCAGATCGAGGCGATGACGATGGCCGACCGCATCGTGCTGATGCGCGACGGCCGCGTCGAGCAGCAGGGCGCCCCGCTCGACCTCTACGAGCGGCCGGCCACGCGCTACGTGGCAGGCTTCCTCGGCTCGCCGCCGATGAACTTCATCGAAGCGACGCTGTCGTCGCGCGACGGCGGCGTGCACTTGTCGGACGGCTCCGTGCTGGAGCTGCCTGCCGCGCGCCTGCAACGCGTGGGCGACGGCCATGGCGACCGGGCGGTCGTGCTGGGCGTGCGCCCCGAGCACATCAGCCGCGCCGCGGTGAACGGCCTGCGGCCCGGCGTCGTTGCGCACCTGGCGCAGATCAATCTGGTGCAGCCGACGGGCGCGCGCACCTACGCCACCTTCGGGCTCGGCGGCACGGCCGTGGTGGCCGAACTGCAGGCGCACGACGTCTCGCAGCCGGGCGAGCGCGTCGAGCTGGCGATCGACATGAACCGCGCCGTGCTGATCGATCCATCCACCGAACGGGTGATTTCCTGAGGGGACCGACATGACCTCCGCGAGCGCATCGCGCGCCATCAAGCTGTGCGGCACCGAGCAGCCCGACGTGGTCGGCCGTGTGCTGAGCGCAGGCCCGCTGTCGGCCGAGCTCGACAACGGCAACCTGCGCTACATCAGGGTCGGCGGCATCGAGGTGCTGCGCTCGCTCGCCTTCCTGGTGCGCGACGAGAACTGGGGCACGTATGTGCCGGCGCTCTCCGACGTCGCCGTCGAGCAGCGTGTCGATGGCTTCCACGTGAGCCTGCACGGCACGTGCAAGCGCGCGGGCCAGCAGATCGGCTACGACGTGCGCATCGACGGCCGCAGCGACGGCAGCCTGACGTTCAGCGGCGTCGCGACGCCGGCCACCGACTTCCTCACCGCGCGCACCGGTTTCGTCGTGCTGCATCCGTTGCGGGGCGTCGCGGGCCGGCCCGTGGCGGTGGAGCACACCGACGGCACGGTGGAGCGCTCCACCTTCCCTGCCCTGGTCGATCCGGTGCAGCCGTTCCTTGCCATCCGCGCGCTCACGCACGAGGTTCGGCCAGGTCTTTCCGCCACCGTGCGGATGGAGGGCGACACCTTCGAGATGGAGGACCATCGCAACTGGACCGACGCTTCGTTCAAGACCTACGTGCGGCCGCTCGCACTGCCCTGGCCGTACACGCTGCCAGCGGGGCAGCCGGTGCGCCAGTCGGTGAGCCTGACGCTGTCGGGGCCGCTGCCGAAGACCGATCGGCAGTCGGGCGACAAGCCGGTGTCCGTCGCGCTCGGCAAGACGACCCGCGATGCGATGCCCAAAGTGGGCCTCGGCTTGCCCGCCGAGGAGCTGGCGGCGACGCTGGGCTCGATCGATCTCGTCGCGCGTGCCGCGCCCCGCCTGCTGATCTGCCAGTTCGACCCGCGCGCGGGGCACGGTCCGCACGAGCTCGACGGCTATCGACGCGTGGTGGAGCGCACCGGCGCCGAATGCGAGCTCGAGGTGGTGGTGCAAAGCCTCGACGCGTTTGCGGAGGAGCTCCGGCGCGTCGCCGCCCTGGTGCGCGAGGCGAAGCTGCCGCTGGCCGCTGTCGCCGTGTGCCCGGTGGGTGATCTGAAGTCGGTGCTGCCAGGCGGCCAGCGCCCGCCGGCGCCGCCGCTCGATGCGCTGTATCGCGCCGCGCGCGCCGCCTTTCCCGGCCTGCAGCTGGGCGGCGGCATGTTCTCGTTCTTCACCGAGCTCAACCGCAAGCGCCCGCCGGCCGAGCTGCTCGATTTCGTCCACAACGGCACCTGCCCGATCGTGCACGCGGCCGACGACCGCTCGGTGATGGAGACGCACGAGGCGCTGCCGTATCAGGTGGCGACCGCGCGCCGCTTCATCGGCAAGACGCCGTACCGCATCGGCCCCAGCGCCATCGGCTGCCGCGACAACCCGCACGGCGCGACATTCACGCCCAATCCGGACAACCAGCGCGTCTGCCTGGTCAAGAGCGACCCGCGCCAGCGCGCGCTGTTCGGCGCGGCATGGACGCTGGCGTACATCGCCAGCTTTGCGCCCACCGGCGTCGAGGCGGTGTGCCTGGGCGCACCCACCGGAGCGCTCGGGCTGATTCACAGGTCGGGCAGCGGCGCGACACCGTACTACGACGCGCTGGGTCGCAGCGCCGTCTATCCGGCCTACCACGTCGCCGCGGGCCTCATGCGCGCGGCCGGCGCCAAGCTCGTCGCGGCGACGTCGTCGGACGAGGCGCGCGTGCGCCCACTGGCCTATCGCAGCGCAGGCGCCACGCTGCTGTGGCTGGCCAATCTCACCGCACGCGACCAATCGGTGCAGGTGGACCACGCAGGCGTCGATCCATTCGGCATCGTGCTCGACGAGGCGAGCTTCGAGCGCGCCGTCACGGACCCGGCGGGCTTCCAGACCGACGTGTCGCCGATCGACCTCGGGCAGCTGAGGCTGCGCCCGTACGCGGTGGCATTGGTCTGCCTGAAAGACGCGTGAGGCCCGGCATGCTCGCCCTGGTCGTCGAATTCCGCATCGATGCCGCGCACGTCGACGCGTTCGATGCCGAGATCACCGCCAACGCGCGCGCGTCGCTGGCCAGCGAGCCCGGCTGCCGCCAGTTCGACGTGTGCCGCGACCCGGCGGATCCGACGCTGTTCTTCCTGTACGAGCTGTACGACGACGAGGCGGCCATCCAGGCGCATCTGCGCTCGCCGCATTACTTGCGCATGGACGCCGCGACGGCATCCTGGGTGCATGGCAAGGTCGTGCGCCGCTACGTCCGGGCGCAAGGATAGCGGGGGACGGACTGCGCCGGAGGTGTCCAGCGCCGGGGGGCAATTCGGTCGCTTCGCCGACTCAAACCACCTCGACCGCCAGCGCGACCAGGAAGGCCATCAAGGCCGTGCCGGCCAGCAGCACGTACATGGTCTGGCGAAGCCAGCACATGTCTTTGGTCTCTTCGGAGTCGCAGGTGTCGATGCCCATGCCGGGTTCAACGCAAACGGCGGCCACTTGCGGTCATGCGCCTCACGCGGGTGCGACCGGCGCCGGGGGCCCGGTCAGCGCGCCTGGCCTTTCGAGGCACCGACCGTCTGGATCACGACCCCCAGCGCCGCGACGATGACGATCAGCGCGCCCCAGATCGCCACCGTCAGGAACGGGCTGAAATCGAGCAGGTTGAACGCCGAGGAGATCACCTGCAGCAGGATCAGCGCCATGACCAGGCCGCCCACCTTGCCGAAGCCGCCGAACGGATCGACGCCGCCGAGCACGGCCGCGAGGATCGTCACCAGCAGGTAGCTCTCGCCATACGCGGCGTTGGCGGAGTTGAAGCGCGCCATCATGACCAGCGCGGCGACCACCGCCAGCAGGCTCGACAGCAGATAGACGCCGAGCAGGACACGCTTGGTGTCGACGCCGGAATAGCGGGTGGCCTTCTCGCTCGAGCCGATCATGTAGACCTTGTGGCCAAACGGGGTCTTGTTCAGCAGCACCGCCATCGGAATGCACAGCGCGAGAAAGATGATCAATGCGACCGGCACCCCCGCGAGCGTGCCGTTGCCGAGAAAGACGATCGGGTCGGGAAAGCCGGAGATCACGTTGCCGCGCGTGATGCCGATCGACAGCCCCTTGCACATCGTCATCGTGCCGAGGGTCGCCAGAATCGGCGACACGCCGAGGTAGGCGATCACGAAGCCGTTGATCAGCCCGACGATCGCGGCGACGGCGACGCCCGCGAGCACCGCGATCACCTGCCAGCCGACCCACATGAAGCCGTGCGCGCCCGGCACTTGCGTCGTCATCACCCAGGCCATCGTCAGCGCGCACAGGTTGGCCGTCGCGATGATCGACAGGTTCAGCCCGCCCGACAGCAAGGCCACCATCATCGCCAGCGACAAGATGCCGAGCTCGGGCAGCTGGAACGCCATCGACTGCAGCGCGCCGACGCCGACGATCCGCTCGCCGAGCAGCAGCCCGAACACCGCCACCAGCGCGAGCAGCACCACGGTCAGCATCGGTACCGTGCCGCCGTGCAGGAACCGCAGCAGCAGGAGTTGCGGTCGGGCCGCCCGGGTCTCGATGCTCATTCGTGGCATCGCCTCAATTGATCGCCTTGGCCGCGCGGCGCCGGCGCTCCGACCAGGCCGTGATCGACACCGCGCACAGGATCGTCAGCCCGACGAACCATTGATTCCAATACGACGAGACGCCGACGAGCACCAGGCCGTTCTGCAGGATCGCGAGCAAAGCGACGCCGAGGATCGCGCCGAACACGGTG
>Ga0268265_10004294_pt1 | contig 9944 bp, 9 predicted proteins | sample KBSSwiS52_FD_190355 | JGI IMG/M metagenome (GOLD analysis project Ga0268265, IMG submission 190355) | Switchgrass rhizosphere microbial communities from Kellogg Biological Station, Michigan, USA - KBS Switchgrass S5-2 (SPAdes) (version 2) | ecosystem: Host-associated > Plants > Roots >...
ACCGACGGCACAGCAGGAAGTTCACAACTTGCTCTTTCGCTTTCTGTGAAACGTGCGGACGGCGGCACGGCCAGCTTCGGCCGCATGGCCACCGAGACACAGGGCTACGATCGCGTCCTCGTGCAGGGCAGCGACGCGCGCGTGAATATCGATGGCACCGTGTACAGCCGGTCGTCCAACACGATCACCGACATCATTCCCAACGTCACGCTGAGTCTGTCGGCTGCCGAGCCGGGGACGGTTCTCGATCTGACGCTGTCGCGCGATGTGACGTCGGCGACGGCAGCGGCGAAGGCGCTGGCCGATGCGTACAACGCCCTCGCCGACTTCGTGAAGAAAGAGTCCGCGTCAGGCGGCGCGTTGGCGTTCAACTCCACGCTGCGCGGCGCGCTCCGCCAGGTGTCCGAGACACTGTTGCACGACGTGCCGGGCGTAACGGGCACGATGACCCGCGGCGCGCTGGTCGGTCTCGCGATGGACAAGACCGGACGCCTGCAGCTCGACGAGAAGGCGTTTGCCGCCGCCATGCAAGATCACGCCGACGATGTCCTCGCGCTGTTCGGAAAAGCGAACAGCCTGCAAGAGGACGGAACAATTCTCAAGACCACTGGATTGGGCGGAGCGCTCGCGACGCTCGGCGATCTACTCTCCCGTTCCGGCGACGGACTCGCGGCGTCGCAGATCACGTCGTTGCAGACGCGCACGAATGTGCTCAGCGCGCGCGCCGACGACATCCAGGCGCGGCTCGATCGGCATCGCGAAACACTGACGCAACGATTTGTCGCAATGGAAACGGCGCTGGCGCGTTTGCAGGCACAGGGCGCGGCGCTTTCCAGCCAGATCAAGTCGCTTCAGTCGTCGAACAAGTAGGCCGATAAGGACTGCATGAGCTATTCGCAAGCCAATGTCTATCGTGAACGCGAAGTCCTGACTGCGTCGCCGGAAAAGTTGGTCGTCATCGTGTTCGACCACGTGCTGGCAAACCTGCGCCGCGCCCGCGTCGCGATCGAGGCGGGCAACATCGAGCAACGCGCCCAGGCGATGCGAAGAGCGCGCGAAGGGGTGATGGAGCTGCTGACGACTACCGACGAGGATCGCGGTGGGGAAATGGCGCTGAAGCTGCGCGCACTCTACGCGTACGCGCTGCGTGAATTCCTGGCCATTGGCCGGACGCTCGACATCAAGCAGCTCGAGAGCGTCACCGCGATCCTTGCCAATCTGCGCGAGGCGTTTGCCACGATCGCGAGCGATCCAACGCTCGCCAGGTCACCGGCCGCCTGATGTCCGCGCCCACCGGCAACAGCCTAGCCCCGCACGTCGAGGCCGCGAAGCGAGTGCTCCGGGAGCTCGAGCGTCACGCCGACGCGGCGATCGACACGTTGAACGGTGGCGACAGCAGCCAATTCGCGGCGGCGATTCAGGAGCGAGAAACACTGCTTGCGAAGCTGTCGCAGGTTGTCGACGTGCTCAGTCACGAGCGTGCTCGCGCCGACGGGAAAGGCCGTGAGACAGCGGAGACAAGAGCGCTGATGGGGGATTTGGCGCGAGCGGCGGCGGGTGTGATGGCCTCGCACGATCGCCTCGTTGCCAGTGTGACCGTGGAGCGCGATCGACTGGCGGGAGCCGTCAGTCGCGCCGACAAACCGGACACCGTGGCGAATCAGTATGCGGCCATGTCGTACGCGCCCCAGCAGAGCACTCTCTCCGTGACCGGGTAGCGACGATGGCGGAACCGCAATTGCGTTCGACTGCGTCTAATTCTCCGAGCTCGGGGCGCGCTGGGTCACCCACACGGTCCGTGGCTGCGCTGGATTCCGGCATTCCCGTGCAGTACGAGCTCCTGCTTCGGAAGCTGGCGTTGGCGGAGCATGATTTGGAGGCTGGGGACCCGGGTGGTCGCAGCGGTCATCTCGAGGAAGCTTCTGGCATTGTCTTTGACTTACTGTACAGCCTGGACTTCAAGAGCGGCGGTGAGTTGGTTCCGCGCCTTGCAGCGTTATATGGGTATATTGGCAACGAGCTTTTGAACGTCGGACGAACCGGAGATCGTGCTCAATTGGCACATCTTCGTGACATGATCGCAACACTAAGGCAGTCTTGGTCGGGATAAGTTCACAAGAACAGTAACGGTGGAACGCTAGGGTGTTCACCAGCCCTCGCGCTGGATTCGCCCGAAACGTCTCCACCGTCCACTGTTCCCCTCCCGCCGCAAAATGCGCTAGCCTCGCGCAAAAAGCCTCGACAACCCCTCAAGCTTTCTCTTACCCCGCCGATACTCAGTGGCGGAGGGAACACAATGCATATCTATTCGAAACACACCGGTGCCTTGAGCCCGGACGCAGCACATTCCACGCAGCCCGCCGACGCGCCAGAGCGCGCCGTCGTCAGCCCCGTGGTTCCCACTCCGTCGTCCAGCGATCGCTCCGACAAGGTGCAGATCTCCGACGCCGGCCGAGCCTTGGCGGCCCGCGGCAGCGATCGCGTTTCGTCCGATCTCGATCCGGCCCGTTCGGCCAGCATTCGCCACCGCATCCTCAGTGGCGCGTACGACACGGTGCAGGTGGTCGACGCGGTGGCGCGACGGCTCCTCGCTAGCGGCGATCTCTGATCTGCCGATTGCCTTACACACGAGCTGAATTCCCATGAAGTTCCTGGTCGTCGACGACTCCGTCACGATGCGCCGGATCATGATCAACGCGCTGCAGCGCATCGGCTACTCCGACATCGTCGAAGCCGCGGACGGCCGCGAAGCACTCGGCCGGTTCGATGAGAGCATTGGTTTCGTCATCACCGATTGGAACATGCCCAACATGACAGGCGTCGAGTTCGCGCGGGCGATTCGGGCGAGACCGGACGGCCTGTCGGTTCCGATCATGATGGTCACAACACGCGGCGCGCGCGAAGACATCGTCGCCGCCGTCGAAGCGGGCGTCAACAACTACATCCTGAAGCCCTTCACGCCTTCCGTGCTCAAAGAGAAGATCGATCGACTCTTGACCAGCACGGGCGTCGCCGCATAACGGAACGTCATGAGACCGCCGCAGGAGCTGTTGTACGATTCCGAGGCCTCGTTTCGCCTCGTCGACAGTGCGATCGAGGAGTTGAGCGTCACGGACGCCGACTCCGATGGCGAGGCCAAGGCGGCCCTCCAGCATGTGATGACGCGGCCGGGAATCGCCGTCCTTTCCGAAGCCCTGTTCCGCGCCTACTCCGAGACCTCCGCGCTGCTCGATCGTTTTCGCGAGAGTGCCGGCGTGCTCGACACCTCCGGCATCGACAAGCTCCAACAGATGCACGGCCGATTACATGAGGTGTCGTCAGCGACGGAGACGGCGACGTCTGACATCCTCGACGGCTTGGGCCGAGCGGTGACGCTAGTCGAGCAGCTCGACGCCGCGACGCCGGTGACAGATGACGCGCGACATCGTATGGCGGCCTCGCTCCGGGAAGAGCTGAGCGGTCTGTCGAATCATCTCCAGTTTCAGGACATCACGTCGCAGCAGCTCGTGCACATCGCCGCGCTGCTTGGCGACACGCGAACGCGTTTGGCGGAACTCGCGTCGATGTTCGGCACCGCGCCGGACGGCAGCGCAAAGAACTCGGCGACGTCCAACGGATCGGACGATCCGTGGTCGGGATCCGGTGGAGACGCGCAGGCCGTCGCCGACGAAATCTTCTCGCATCGGACGCCGCGCAAGACGGCCTGATCCGCCGCACTCGCGCCGCGCACGGGATGGCGTGTACCATTCGTCTCCCGCATGACAAATCCGGTTCTTAACTCGCTGACGTCGCCGCCGACGGGGATGACGGTTGCCATCACCGGCTCGACCGGCATGATCGGCTCGGCGGTCGTTCGAGCGTTGACCCCGCTCGGCGCGGTGGTACGCCCGCTCGTTCGCCGACCCGCGCGGAACGAGAATGAGATCTCGTGGAACCCGGAGGACGAGACAGTCGATGTGGCACGTCTGGAGGGCGTTGACGCCGTCATCAATCTCGCGGGCGAGTCTTTGGCGCAGCGCTGGAGCGACGGCGTCAAACGTCGAATCCGCGACAGTCGCGTCAAAGGAACAGCCGCGCTTTCTCGCGCGATTGCATCGCTTGCGACCAAGCCGCGAGTCATGCTCAGCGGCTCGGCGGTCGGAATTTACGGTGGGCGTGGCGACGAGACGCTGGACGAGTCGAGTACGCTCGGCAACGATTTTCTCGCGGCGGTAGCGAGCGAGTGGGAGTCAGCCACAAAGCCTGCTGTGGATGCGGGAATTCGGGTTGTCGAGCTACGAACGGGGCTCGTGCTATCACCCGACGGCGGCGCTCTCCCCAAACTTTTGACGCCCTTTCGACTCGGCGCTGGTGGTCGGTTGGGCGGCGGCCAGCAATGGTGGAGCTGGATCGCGCTCACCGACTATGTGAACGCGGTGACATTCCTTCTCGGCGACGCCTCGATCTCCGGACCGGTCAATCTCGTCGCGCCGAATCCAGTGACGAACGACGAGTTCACCCGCGTGCTCGCGCGCGTGCTGCGGCGCCCGGCGTTTTTTCATGTCCCGCGCGCCGCGTTGACGCTGACGATGGGTGAGATGGCTGAGGCGACAATCCTGGCCAGCCAACGCATTCGTCCGCGACGCCTCCTCGAGGCCGGCTTCAACTTCTCGTTGCCGACTCTCGAGGCTGCGTTGCGCGCTGAGCTCAGCGCGTAGCGCGCGATCGTTTCATCGGCTGTTCTCGTTAGTGGCGCTACTCCTGGCGGAGCGCGATGGCTGGATCCACGCCTGCCGCTCTCAGCGCCGGTGCCAGCCCCGCGAGCGCGGCAATTCCCAGGACAACAGCAGCAGACGCGACGAACGTCGTGGGATCTGTGGGCGAGAGACCATAGAGAAGGCTCGTCAACATCCGCAACGAGCCAAACGCCGCGATCAGACCAACGGCCACGCCAGCCACGGCAGTGGCCATGGACTCCGACAGCACCATGCGAAGCACACGCCCCCGGCGCGCCCCGAGTGCAACACGTACACCAATTTCGTGCGTCCGTCGCGTGATTTGATACGCCATGAGACCATAGAGACCCAGGCAGGCCAATAGCGTCGCCACACCACCAAAGAGCGTCGTCAGCCGGGCGAAGTGACGCTCCGCCGCGTACGTGCCCGCGGCCGCCGCCTCCTGCGTCCGAAAATCCTCTACGAGAAATCCTGTCGCCTGCGCCGCTCGATTCACCGCGCCCGCCAGTGACATGGGATCTGCTACTGCGCGCAGTTCGAATGTCATCTGCCCCGCCCGCGCCACGCCGAAGATTGTCGGCGGAGCCTTCTCGCGCACCGTGGCGAACTTTGCGTCGCGGGCTACGCCAACGATTTCCACAAGCTCCGAATCCGCGAGGTACATCGTCGTGGGCGATTTGCTCGTTCCAATGCGGCGTCCGAGCGCGCCGTGCGGGAAGTACTGTTTTGCGAGCGACTCGTTCACCAACACCCTCGGGGGAGAAAGGCGATCGCCATCCGTCAGCGAGCGGCCAAGCAGTACAGGCATCCCCATCACATCGAGGAACGTAGGATGCACCAGCTGGTAGCCCACAGTACGGTCCTCGCCAGTAGCCGCGGCGCGGCCAGGCACGTAAATGAACGGCATCGCGAAGCCGCCGCTGAGTAAGGGAACCTGCGAGTACGTCGCCGCTCGAACGCCAGGGATCCGTCCGAGTTGCCCGAGGAAGTCATCGTACTGGGCGAGGACCTGAGCATTTGCCGACTTGACCACGACATTCCGACGCGGCACCGCGGTAAACAGCAGCATGTGCCGAGTGTCGAAGCCGACATCGACCGACTGAAGGTTGCGAACCGTTCGCACAAGGAGACCTGCGGACACGACGAGTATCATCGAAATCGCGATCTGTGCAGCGACCAGAGCTCTGCCAAGGCCCGAGCGACTCTCGTTGGTTCGCCACCGGGACGAAGAGCGGACGCCTTCCTTGAGCATCTGTCCAAGATCCAGCCGCGTTGCGCGCAACGCGGGTCCCACGCCAACCACCATTGCCGTCGTGATGGTGATTGCCAGCGAGAACCAGAGAACGCGAGCGTCGAGCTCCGGCGCTAACGTGGCCGAACCGGTGCGATGGATCCACGCCAGGAAAAGGTCCTTCCCCCAATAGGCCACACCAATGCCGAGCGCTCCTCCAAGACAGGCAATCAGAATAGTCTCGAGCAGCAACTGTCGAACGAGCCGCGGGCGTGACGCGCCAACCGCCGCCCGCACCGCCAGCTCGCGATGGCGGGCTGCGCCTCTCGCGAGTAGAAGATTCGAAAGATTCGTGCAAACGATGAGCAGCACGAGCACGACGATGCCGGCCATGATCTGAACGGCCCGCGTTAGCGCGCGCCGACTCGCAACGAGCCCCTTGCCGCCATGAGTTACGTCGAGCCGCGGCACGCTGGGATTCGCGCGGCGACGGGGCATGGCGCTCCATCCTTCGAGAGCGGTCGACGCGAGCACTGGTTGAAGCTCGGCGCGGACCTGATCGTAGGTCGCGCCACGTCGCAGCCGTCCCATTATTCGCAGCGGCCAATACCATGGCGTGTCGAATCGCGCTTTTCCCTCCAGACCGACCAGGCGGCCGCTCGATCGAGGAATGGAGATGTCGGGCGCATTGCCAAGTTCCTGCGTCCCCAGGAATCCGGGCGCCGAGACGCCGACAATGGTCACGGACGCCGGCCCGTCCGGTGTAATGATGGTGAGCGGTCTGCCGATCGCGCTGCGCGCCGTCTCCGAGAAGTGCCGCCGCCAGAATCGATGACTGATCACCGCGACACTCGGTGCGCCAGTTCGATCGTCATCCGGCACGATGAGCCTTCCGGCCGCCGCCTGAACGCCGAGCGCGGCGAAGTAGTTGCCGGAGACGAGCTGGGCGAGCGCTGGTGTGCTATCGCTGAGCGTGACACGGTTTGCGCTCGTAAAGGCAAACGCAGACGCCAGTGTTTGTGTCCGCGCCTGAATCTGTTCAAAGGTCAGCTGAGAGAAGGCGGTGCTGCCGAGTGCGCCGGTGACAGGATCGACACTCATGCCCGCGATGGTGCCGCCGATCCACACGGGGCCCGACGTCCATTGCAGCAACACGAGCTGCTCCGGTTCGCGGACGGGGAGCGATTTGAGAAACACCTCATCGGCCACGCTAAAGAGCGCGGTACCGGAACCGATGCCGATGCCGAGCATCAACACGGCGATCGTGGCAAAGGCCGGATTGCGCCGCAACCCGCGAATGGCGTATCGAACATCCTGCAATGAGGTTTCGAGTACGCTCTCCCAGCCGCCGGCTCGCACGCGCTCCTTCTGCGCTTCTACGCCGCCGAACTCGATGCGTGCTTGCCGCTCAGCCGCATCGCGCGGCATTCCGGCGCGCATATGCGCGCGCGTCGCCATTTCGATGTAGTGATCGACCTCGTCGCGGAGATCGCGCTCGGCAAGGTCCTTCCACAGGAGCCGGCGCAACGCATGACTAATCCAGCGCGGTGACATCGGCGACACTCGCTTGTTCTCTTGGCTACCAAGATGTAGAGGGGTTCCTCTTGGTAGTCAAGAGCAGCGGCTACCACCTCGGTCGAGGGGTCAGCAAAACCAATTCGATGAATGCGTCCCGACAACGTCGGCGCCGAGGGATGTCGAGGTCGACGCCGACGTGTGTCGGGTGGTTACGCGATCAGCGCGCTCAGACGGTCACTGAACACCCGGCTCGCGGTGAGCCGAGTTCCGTCACGCATGATGACGATGTACTCGCCGTGGAACCACGGCTCCAGCTCCTTGATGCGATCGATGTTGACGATCGCCGAGCGATGGATGCGAACGAAAATTTTCGGGTCGAGTTTCGCTTCCATGTTCTTCATGCTTTCACGCAGCAAGTGCGCTTCGGCCTTCGTGTGAATCTTGACGTAGTTGCCCGAAGCCTCGACCCAATCGATTTCTTCGGTGCGGACAAAGAACACGCGCCCGCTTGATTTGACGATGAGTCGCTCCGGATACTTGCGCTCTTCGCGCAGCTCTTCGAGGAGGGAGACGAGGCGCGAGTCGATGACTGGACCTTTCGCCTTGGCAACCTGAGCGCGTGCCCGCTCGAGTGCCTTCTCGAACCGCGTCTGATCGAACGGCTTGAGCAGAAAGTCGAGCGCGTGGATCTCGAACGCCCGGATGGCGTGTCCGTCGTGCGCCGTGACGAATACGACGGATGGGAGACGCGAGGGATCGAGATTCTCGATCACTTCGAAGCCGTCCATGCCGGGCATTTGCACATCGAGGAAAACGAGATCGGGCTGCGTGCGCTCGATCGTCTCGACGGCGCTCGGTCCGTCCGAACACACGGCGACGATTTCGACGTCCGGCTGCATCTCGAGGAGGGACTGGATTCGGTCGCGTCCCAACTCCTCGTCGTCCACAATCACGGTGCGGATCTTTGTCGTTTCGGGGGAAGTCATCAGTCTGCCGCCGCTCGATCGTAAGGGTGAAAGGGAATCGCCATAGTTACGTGCACGCCTTCGCCGGGCGCACCGCGCAGAGAAAACGCGTGTCGCTCGCCGTACAAATGCGCGAGTCGCTGCCGAGTGCTCGCCAGGCCGACGCCTTCTTTGTGTCCGGCGCGCAGACCGCGGCCGTCGTCCCTGACGTCGCAGCGCAGCATATCGCCCTCGCGCCGGACTGAAATTGCGATCGCACCCGCCCCGAGGTCGCCAAATCCGTGACGAAACGAATTCTCGACGAGCGGCTGCAGGAAGAGATTGGGCACGCGCGCGTCGCGCGTTTCGGGATCGATCTCGATCGAGACCTTGAGGCGGTCACCGAATCGGAGCGACATGATCTCGACGTACCGCTGGAGGAAGTCGAGCTCGGACTGCAGCGGAACTTCCTGTGCGCCGATGTTCTGCAGCGACATGCGCAGCAGATCGCTCAACGCGGCGACCATGGAGTCGGCGCGTCGAACGTCTTTGTGCATCAGCGCCGAGATGGAGTGGAGCGTGTTGAACAGGAAGTGCGGCTGGAGTTGCATGCGCAGCATTTGCAGCTGCGTTTGCGCGAGCCGCGCCTCGAGCTGCGACGCGCGGATTGCCCGGTCTTTGGAGACGCGATAGTAGACGACGGCGTGATGGATGATGATGATCACGCAGAAGACGAGTGCGTCGAGCACCGTCCAGGCGAGCAGCGACTGACCGAAGAGCTTGGGAAGTCCGGCGATACCAACGCTGGAGTCGAGCGCGGCGAGAGAAAGCGAGAAGATGGCGTTGTGGGCGATGACGAACGCCAGCATCGCTCCGCCCTGGAAGATCCAATGCTTCTTGGGATGCTGACCCCAAACCGGATACCGTTTGGCGGCGAACATGACCAGCGGCGTGAGCAGCGCCCACGCGTAGGTGAAGATCAGCTCGGCCGGAACGAGGCGTGTGAGGGAAACCGGGTCGCCGACGAGCCTGCTATAGAAGTAGCGCTCGATGGAGTAGAGCACCGCGATGAGTGTTGCCACGCCGAACAACACCAGCGTGAACCCCATCTGGCGTTCGCGGATCACGGACTGGTCTTCCGTGCGCGTCAAACCGAGAATGCTGTACTCGCCGGTCTGCGCGAGCGCCTCGGTTGGCGGCGTCATGCGGGGCAGCGAGCGGTTTCGCAACGAAGCCAAGAAATCAGGTTCCTGGATGTGGAGTGGTGAGGCGGACATGCGATCGAGAAGCCTGGCCGACGGGAGGTGCGGCGACTGGCCCACACGGTTACTACAGGAATCAGGCGACGTCGGTTTCGTCCCCGGTTCAATCCGTTAGACACCTTTACCCCGACAGGGGGTTCTCCGGCCCTGTAGAGATTTTGTAATGGGTTCGTGGAAACTCTCTCACGTCGGAGAGTTTAGGTCATCGCCGCGGCCCGACCTTGTACAGTTGGAACGAGTTTGAGACACAAATCTTACGAATTGGGTTGCTCTG
>Ga0268265_10004297_pt1 | contig 9941 bp, 9 predicted proteins | sample KBSSwiS52_FD_190355 | JGI IMG/M metagenome (GOLD analysis project Ga0268265, IMG submission 190355) | Switchgrass rhizosphere microbial communities from Kellogg Biological Station, Michigan, USA - KBS Switchgrass S5-2 (SPAdes) (version 2) | ecosystem: Host-associated > Plants > Roots >...
CCGCCCTTGGTCTCCTCGCGATGTTCCTTGCCGGACCACGTGACAGCTTTCCGCACGTCCGCCAGGGCGATGCGCGCCAGTTCCTTGACGATACGGTTAGCGTCGATGCCGTACGACTTCGCGAGCTTCTCGCGCTCGTCAGCGATCATACGGGACACCTGAGGGTTCTGCAGAACCCGATGCGCCTCCGTGGCGATGGCCCCAGCTGACATCCCGCTGGCGTCGTACGCTTTGCGATACGCCTCGCTAGCGTTGCCGCCGTTCGCGAGAAACTCCCGACAAAATGCCTCCTGCTTCAGAGTAAGGCGGCGCTCCCTGTCGTGCGGAGCTGCCGTTACCTCTGCCTTCGGTGCAGCGCGCTTCGCCGGTGGCGTCGAGGCGGCCGCCTTCTTCTTCGTTGCCACGTCGTCAGTCCCTCGTAATACGGCCGAGATCCATCACGGTGCCAGGCCATCCCACGATCTTGTCGCGCGGGAGCGACGGCGCGCCGGTCTCGGGGTCGGCGTCCTGCACCAGGATGGTCTGCTCGGGCTCGTACAGGCCCCCGGCGAGCTGCTTGCGAGGCTCGGCGATCTCGTTCTCGGGCGCGCACCAGATGCGCTGGCCAGTCAGCCGGCGGTGCAGCTCCATGACGAGATCGCACCATTCCCGGGAGTTGCCTTTGAGCAGCGGGAGCCCATCCTGCCGGCGCAGCTGGTGCATCATCCCGCGCAACAAATCGGCGCGCCTCACGAACAGGACGCGGTCGGGCGGCGCATAGAAACCGGCGTGCATGACCATGTGCCCCTCGGTGCCGATGCGCTGGTCTGCACGATCAAGCAGCGGGAACCAGTGGCCGTTCACGGACGACATTCGCGAGAGCACCATCGCCGCCGGCCGCACCTTGTTGTCGAACAGGTCGCGATTGTACTCGCGCCACTCATCAGCCACTTTCCCGCCGAGCCCTGGCCAGTAGACCTCCGCCGCCGCCTTCATGGCGCCGAAGGTGAGTCCCTCCGGCTCCTCGATGACGATCGGCGCGGGGCGCCTCGCGATTGATACTCTCGGCATCGTCTTCTCCTGTTTTTCTGCAGATGATGCGCACGCCACTGACTCGCCGCGTTCGCTATCCCTGCGCCGCTTACGCAACGATCGCGGCCACGTTTAGTTGCGCCCACTCCTTGTCGTGGTCTTCCGGTCTCGCCAGTGGCCGGCCAGCGGCCCGCTCCCAGTCTGCGAGCACGCACATCTCGCGTATGGCGTAAAACTGCGACTTGCTGAGCCCCGATGGCGCGGGCCAGGGCATCTCGTCGAGAGAGATGTGCTGTCCGATCAGGTCGGACCAGTTGTGAAGCACCTGTGTGGCGCTGCCGTCGCGCGTGACGGCGGTGTGCTGCACGAAGCCGCCGACCGCGGGATGGGTCCCCTGCTCGTAGCGGCGAGGATAGCGCCGCAGATCCTCCATGAGCCCCACGCCATCGCGACGGGGATCGAACGCGTCGGGATCGTCGACAAACCGCTCAACGAAGCGCGCAATAGGCTCGATCGGCTCATCGTTCGGCCCGGCGGCGAAGACGCCAAAGCCGAGACGCCCGTCCGCGTTGAAGACCTCGACCCACGGGCGCGCCTCCTTCTCGCTCCAGCCGGCGGTGCTCAGGACGCATACGGTCTTCTTGTCCTGGTCGGGCAGGCTCGTGCGAACCTTCTCCCACATCTCCGGCGCTGCTTCGCGGACCTCGTCGAAGTTCGCCAGCTTCGCGGCCAACTTTGCGAATTCCACGGGCACCCAGTATGAGCCTGCGCCCGTCACCACCGCGCCGTTGCCGAGCAGGATCTGCTTGGACTGGATATTCGCGAGCCGGCCGTCGCGCAGGTAGGTGATCGCCGCGTCGGTAAGGAGGTGCACGGCGTTCGTGGCGCACACGCCGATCAGCGCGCTCATCGACGTGTCCCCTTGCGGCTACCGCCCGTGATGCTACCGATTGCTCCGGCACTGGCCCCGCGCGGGTCATGCTTTCGGGCGACCAGGATGTCATAAGGGGTCCAGCCGTTGTGGCGGACCCAGTCGAGCCACTCCTCGACCTCGGCCTCGCCGCGTGGCAGACCTCGGCGGACACGCTCCAGCCGTTGCGCCTCATTCTCCGGCTGCGCTTCGGTCGGGGCGCCTCCGAGCAAACCACGCAGCGCTTCATCGAACGAAGGCGCGCCTCCTCCCTGGCTCTCCTGGGTGCCCGGCTGTGATGCATTGCCGCCGCCGCGGCGTCCGACGTGCAGCCCGCCGGTGACGATCTGCCTGGCCGTCTCGACCATGCCGCCAACCCCGCCGCCGATGGCCGCCTCAGGGACGATGCCTTCGAATAGGTTCTGTTCGGGGTTGTAGACTTCGCGCGCGATGGCGTTTTGCAGGAAGCGCTGGAACCCCTCTTGCCCACCTTCGACCGCGATTTGGAGAAGGACCTGCCCGCCGACCACGGCCACCGCTTTGGCGAGCGAACGCGAGACCTGGGGCGGCATACCGTGGCCCATGCGCGAGAGCATCATCTCGATCGGCAGAACGTCCGTTGACCCGGGGCCGACGCCGAGCAGGCCTGCCAGCACAATCTGTTCTTGCGTCAGCCCCTCACGGCCCGCCGCCTTCTCTTTCCGATCGAACTCCACGGCGTTCTGCGTTGCCTCGCTCATGCCCATTGAGGTGAAGCCGGCCGCCCGGCCCGCGGTACCGCCGGGGAGCACCATGCCGGAAAGCACGGAGCCGATGCCCCGGCCGAGCTGTGTCGACACGGACTCGTCCGTGTAGCCTTCCTGGAGTGGGATCAGGCGTCGGCCGAACTCCTGGATGGCCTGGCCGAGCTGATAGAGAGAGCGTTCCTGGACCGGCTGCGGCGGACCTTGCGCGATGGTGGCGACGAGCTGCCTGCGGTACTCGGCGCGAGCCTCCGGTGTGGCGCGCCGGTAGGAGGCGATGATGTGCCGGCGCTGGTTGTCGGCGAGCGCGTTGCCCGTGTCCGGGATGGCGACATCGATGCCGCGGTCGATGTTGTCCATGGCCACCAGCTGCCACAGGCGGAACGCATGGCGCCCCTGCTCGCCGGACGCGGCAACCACGTCGGGGGCGGCGGCCATCATGCCGATGCTGGAGACGACGCCGCCCGGGATCTGCGAGCCGAGATTGACGCCCCACCGCGGCGCCTCAGCGGCCACATCGGCGGCACGGCTCATGACGCCGCGTTCGGTGGCGGGCGGCACTGGTGCGGCATCGGGCTGCGGTTGCGGATACCCACCCGTGAACCGCATCAGCCAATCCAGGTCCGACTCCTGCTGCCGCTCGACCTGGGCGACGCGGTAGCGCTCGTCGAGGCGGGGCTCGCCCTCCGCTGACGGTCGCGAGGCGTAAAGGCCGCGCGGCTGCTGAGACGACGGCGCGGCATCCGTCCGAGTACCGCCCGGCCGGAACTCGGCGAACTGCACGAGCGGCGCGCCGGCGAAGGACCCATCGTCGTCCTCGCCGAGGCCGAAGCCGTCGAGTTCGTCCCCTGCCGACATGGCCGCGGGGCTGATCGGCTCCAGGAGGGGTGCATCCGGTGCGGCGTGAGCGAGCCAGCATCGGGGGCGTCGCCGGCGGCTGGGATCGTGGTGTCGATGGTCGTTGCCATTTGGGGGGCCTTTTGATGGTTGGTCAGGTCTTCGGCTCGACGGGCGCGCTCGTCCTGACGATCTCGACGGCCGCCAGGAGGGCCGCCTCGATCTTGGTCACGTCCTGCAGCTCGGCCTCGGCGACTGCGATGCGCTCCTGCAGCTCGGCGCGTCGGCGGCGAAGGCGGTTGGCGTCCTGGTCTGAGATGGACAAGGGTGGAATTCGACAAGTTCTGTAGGCAGCTCGACATCAGCAAGTAGGCCGCCGCCCAGCCTCATTCCGAACGTGTCTGATGGCGCTGACGGTCAGCCGAAGTGTCTCCTCGAACTGACGAAGGAGCTTCCGGGCCGCAGTGGAATCATGGCCGCCCTTTGTAGTCCTCGACCAGATGCCGTTGCTTGGCGATGACGGCACTGTCCGTGGCGATGTGCCGGTTCGCCTCGCTTGCGTCCACACGCATGAGTGCGCCTCGCCTGTCCGGGGCTGGCACGGACAGGCGCGACGGCCTGTGGTCCGGACAGCTCGTGCTGCGTCACCTTCCTTATGGACCCGGCGCAGCCGTGCGCCTCCTCGACCTCCTCCGGTGGCTGCTGTCCATGCCCTTCCGCTGGACAGCGCCGGACACGAACCCGGAACAGGTTCTGGAACATGTTCCGGAGAAATCGACTGGCTTTCCAATGGCTTCGAGCGAGCCTGTCCGGCAGACGGTCCAGGCGCCGGAACATGTTCCTGCAACCGAAGGTACGCGCACCGGGCAGTGTCCACATGCTGAAAACCAGACCCGGGCACTGCTGCACTGGCTGCAGGGGAGGCACGCTGGCCAGAAGCTCCAGGCGGCCTACGTGAAGGGGCGGGCCTACCCCCGGCGATGGTCGAGGAGAGGGGGTGGTACGCGCAGCCCTGGGACGGCAGGAACGGCGTCGGCAAGCACCTCACGACGCTGCTGGGCGGTGAGGCCCACCGGCTACGTGATAGAGCCGGATGGGAGCAGCCGCCGAGCCCGGGGCTACTTCATTCCAAGGGCGGATAACGTGGTGCCGCTCACCCGGGCTTGCGATAGCATTCCGCCGTGGCCCAGCGCGTCACCGGCAGGCGCCCACGACAGGGGTGTCTGCCGCCAGCTAGCAGCTTAACGCCATCCACCGCGCGCGCCTCATGCGCGCTATCGCGCACGCCCCCGGCCGCGGAGCCGACCCGCTTGGTCGAGCTCACTGCGCCGCTTCCTCGTCGCTCCCCACGCGTCGAGATCGAACCAACTTCAAGCCGTGGCGTTCCGCCTATGATCACCAAAGGAGAACCCCATGATCACAAAGGGAAGCCCCATGGCCCAACAAGACGCTAACTCCACGCGCGACTATACCGGCAACACCAAGAGGGCTGCCGAGAACGCCGAGGAGATGGCTGGCACGGTCACCGAACAAGCACGCGAGTACGGCGAGAAGGCGCGGGACGCCGTCCAACAGGCCAAGCCATTTGTCGAGAAGTCCCTAAGAGAGCAACCATTGATCACGCTGGCGGGCGTGGCAGCGGTCGGCTTCCTGCTCGGGGCTCTCTGGAAGAAGTGACGCGGCGGAGTTGGTGCAGTGGTCGAGCGAGCCGGCGCTGCTGTCGATGTTCAGGTTCGGGAAGCACCGCGGTGAGCGCTTCGATGCTGGCCCGGAGGATTATCTGCGCTGGATCATCGAAGGGCAGAACGAGCTGAGCGAGGACGCGAAGGCGTCGGCGCGGTATTGGCTCGACAGGCGGGCTTCGAGCCGGCCGCGCTTGCCTGGCATTTAACTGCACCCTCGAAGGCCCGCGAATGGTCCGCCTCGGAGCGTCATTCGAATGTAGTGGCTTTCGATCGGCGTCCCAGGTCATCAATGACGCTCAATCTCGATGAAACTGGCGAAGCCCTGTTGCGGATCTGGGTTGCCGTCAAACCCGAATTCAGTTCGGATTGCGGGTGGCGACGCCCACAGCCTGGCGGAGGCCGGCGATCAGATCCGGCGCGTCAATTGGCTTCTGCAAGACGACGACGGCCTTGTCGGTCAATCTCGGAAGGCCCACGTAGCCGGACATGACGACGACACGAACGCCCTCGTCGCACAGCCGATTGATCAAGTCGTAGGCCATCTTTCCGTTCAGATTGAGATCGATCACGGCCAGGTCAGGCCTCTGCGCCGCCACCAAACGCTCCGCTTCGGTGATGGTCGCGGCTGGACCGACGACCAGGGTGCCAAAGCTTTCGAGCAGATCTTTCAGAGCGTCGGCGACGAACCAGGTATCCTCGACAACAAGAACGCGCACGCCGGCGAGACCTGGGTCTCCGGCCTCCGGCAGCCCTTCACGGTTTGACGAACACACAAACTTCCCTTGGCGATTGACTGCCGCACTCCAAAGTAATGCTGAAGGTCGGCATCGGTTCCGTTCAAGCTTGCCGTTTATCACGCCTACGGCGCTTCACCAACGAGCCCACTACGGTAGGTTGGCCTTTTCGATCACCATGCAGGCCCGGGTGTGGTGGACGAACTGACTCGGTTCCCCGCTTGCCTGTTCGAGCGGTCGTTTGGCCTAAAGCGAGACCGCGCTTAAATCCTCTTCATCGCCCCCCGGGGACGAGGCGATGTCGGCGAGGAGTGCTTCGATTGTATAGTGCACGCCTTCGGCCGGGTACTCGATATTGACCGTAACGTCAGCGCCGCTGATCGCGTTCTTCAGCAACCTGGTGCCGTAGCCCTCCCGCGTCGGTGGCGGCACGCGCGGGCCACCGCTCTCCCGCCAGCTGAACGAAAACACCGAGGCATCTCCCCTCACCTCGACCGACCAGCGGATCGTGACCCTCCCGGCAGGTGTCGAAATGGCCCCGTGCTTGGCGGCGTTGGTGGCGAGTTCGTGGATGATGAGGGCGAAGCTCTGCGCCGCATTGGTGTCCAGAAGCACTCGCGGTCCCTCGATGGTGGCGCGGGACACGAAGCTCGCCAATTCGCGGACGATCAAGTCTTCGAGGCTGGCACCCTCCCAGTCGGATTTCATCAACAATGCGTTGGCATTGGCGAGGGCAAGCAATCGAGCCGTGAAGGCCCTGCGCGCCTGATCGAGCGACTGGCCGCCGGTCAGGCTCTGTTCGGCGACCGATTGGATCAACGCCAGGAGGTTGTTGGTGCGGTGCTGCAACTCACCGCTCAGAAGCTGCTGGCGCTCCTCGGCCCGTTTGCGCTCTGTGATGTCAACGAAGGTGATGACGATGCCCTCGACAGTGTTCTTCGGCGTGCGATACGGCCGGATACGCATGATAAACATCTGCTCGCCGCTCTTGAGAGCAAGGTCGCGCTCGACGACGGAACCATCCGTCTGAACCGCTTTCACATCGGCCTGGAGGTCGGTGTACTCCAAGCCGGTGACGATCTGAGTGATCGGGCGCCCGCGGTCAGCATCGCGCAACGGGAAGAGGTGCATGAGCGCTGGGGTGAAGTGCCGGATGCACAGGTCTTCGTCCAGGAACACAGTGGCGATCTGCGTGCTGTCGAGCAGGTTCTGCATGTCGGTGCTGAGACGCGTCAGCTGGTCGTTCTTGTTGTTGAGCTCGCTATTGATGGTCTGCAGCTCCTCGTTGACCGACTGCATCTCCTCCCTTGAAGTTTCGAGTTCCTCGTTGGCCGATTGCAGCTCCTCGTTGACCGCCTGAAATTCCTCGGTCGTCGCCCGCATATCTTGGATACGCACTTCCAATTCATCGGTAGCGGCCTGCAACTGCACCTTGGTGGCGCGCAGCTCCTGCTCCAAGCTCCGGGTGTGAGCATCGTTTGCCGTTGTGGGTGCGTCAGGGGCCGCGCCTATGGGCGGGGAAGTATCGCGGAAAGCAACTACGCAGCCATTCGGAGCTTTGGTACCGTTGTCGCCGCCGATCGGCTCGACGATCAGAGTGAGTGGACGTGGCTTGCCGTCGATGCGGATGGTCAGGTTGTCGTTGACCGTCGTACGTCCGTCGGCAAGCGCTTGGTTGATGGCGGCCCTGACCGCGGGCCTCAGGTCCTTGCGCAGAATGTTGAACAGGTTGAGGTTGGCGGGACCCTCCGACGGCTCCAGATAAGCGCCGGTCTCGGCGCCGGAGAAGCGAGAAATCTCGTGATTGCCGTCGATGACGAAGTAGGCGGGGGCATATTGGTGCATGACGCGGCCAACCGCCTTGTCTGTCCTGTCCTGACCAGGATGACGGCGGACAGGTGGAGCAGTCGACGGCAAGACTGACATCCCCTGCGGCTGGAACGCGGGCAGGGCTGCGCCAGCGTTGCGGCACCGCAGGATGCGATGCTTCATGTCAACAGCCGTGAACAGCCGCGAATTGCGCGAGGCGCTTTCGGCGCTGCCGAGGAACAGAAATCCGTCGGGGGAGAGGGCGTAGTGGAACATGCGCATAAGGCGATCTTGCAATTCCTCCTCCAAATAGATCAGTACGTTGCGGCAAGAGATGAGATCGAGCCTGGAGAAGGGCGGGTCTTTGACGAGGCTGTGGGTGGAGAACACGCATGTCTCGCGGATGTCGGTAGTCGGGTAATACTCGGGACCGCCCTTGACAAACCACTTGGCGAGACGCTCCGGCGAAAGGCCGGAGGCTTCCCTCCGATAGCGGCCCGTGCGAGCGACGGCGACGGCATTGGTGTCGATGTCGGTACCGAAGATTATGACGGCGCGGTTGTCGTCGCGTTCCTGCAGGACTTCTCGGAGCAGGATGGCGAGGGAATAGACCTCCTCGCCGGTGGAGCAGCCCGGCACCCACACCCGAATGGGCTCACCCTTGTCCTTCCTGTTCAGCAACGGCACGATTGCAGTAGATTTGAGAGCCTCGAAGGCTTCGGGATCGCGGAAGAATTGGGTGACACCGATCAAGAGCTCGCGAAATAACGCCTCGACTTCACCCTGGTCCGTCTTGAGCCGGTCAATGTAGCCAGGGGCGGTATCAATGTGCAGCACCTGCATGCGGCGCTGGATGCGGCGAAGCAGGGTCGTCTCCTTGTAGCCACTGAAATCATGGTCGCTGCGCCGGCGCAGGAGCGATGTGATGCTTCCGACGTGCTCCTGCAGATCTTTGCGGTGACCGTTCCCGTCCTTCTTCTCGGCAACCACGGTTATGTGCTTGTGGTACGCGATGAGCTCGGTCGGCATGCCCTCCACCGCGACAACGTGATCGACGAGGCCGGTGGCGGCGGCACTGCTCGGCATGCCCTGCATGGCGATGGCATCGTGCTCGGCCTGGGCCAGGGTGAGGCCGCCAAGTTCCTTGATGGCCTTGATGCCGATGGTGCCATCGGTGCCCACGCCTGCAAGCACGATGCCGACCGCACGCTCACCGCAGTCTTCGGCAAGCGACATGAAGAAGCTGTCGATGGGCCGGCGATGCTCGCGTACCGGCGCCGGTGTGACCAGCCGGAGGATACCATCCTTGATGGTTAAGGTGGCATCGGGTGGTATGACAAAGACGCAGTCTCGCTTGACCGCAACTCCGTCTTTGGCAGCTACCACAGCAATGGGGCTCTCTGCCCCCAGCAGCTCGACCAGCAGGCTCTTGTGGTGCGGGTCGAGGTGCTGGACCAGGACGAAGGCCATGCCAGTGTCGGGTGGAGTATGCCGCAAAAAGCCCTTGAAGGCGGCGAGGCCACCGGCAGAGGCACCGATGCCGACGATGAGAGCCGGAGGACTGCTCATGCTGGGACGCGGGTTTCTGGGTCGAACGACTGCGTGCGGGACTGTTGTTTCTCGGCCAAGCGCTGTCGCCTTTCCTAGCGAAGGGTATCTCTGGTACTGGTAATGAGCACGCAGGTGCAGCCGGTCTCGCTCCAGACACTCTCGTCGCCGGCTCCGGGCGCACCGTAGTTGTAGTCGCCCGGAACAAGCTTGCGCCCGTCGATCCACAGCTCACCGTCGAGGAGATGCAGCTCTTCCACGCCTGCATGAGTATGCGCGGGATAGCTCGCGCCGGGCGCGAGGCGTACCAGCATGCTGACCCGGTGTCGTTCCGTGTCGCTCGCGAGCAGCTTGCATTGGATTCCAGGCGCGACCTGTTCCCAGCCCGGCTCGGACCACTGTCGCGCCGGGGGCGGCACCGGCTGTTGCCCGTATCCTCGGCGATGCGAAGCGCAAGACGGCCCTGCAGCGATGCGGGCGGACGCAGCACATCGGTGGGCCAGGAGACGAACCGATCGACCACCGGCCGGAGGCTCTCCAGCTCACGCTGGCAATCCGGGCACGAGGCGATATGAGCTTCCGCCGCCGCAGCCTCACTCGCAGGCAGAACCTGCAGGGCGTAGGCACACGTTGCCTCGCTCTGCTCGCAGCGGTTCGGGTTTGG
>Ga0268265_10004298_pt1 | contig 9939 bp, 5 predicted proteins | sample KBSSwiS52_FD_190355 | JGI IMG/M metagenome (GOLD analysis project Ga0268265, IMG submission 190355) | Switchgrass rhizosphere microbial communities from Kellogg Biological Station, Michigan, USA - KBS Switchgrass S5-2 (SPAdes) (version 2) | ecosystem: Host-associated > Plants > Roots >...
CTGAAACAGCGATGTGCCGACCACCACGTTCGTCGGCATCCGCAGCAGATAGATCATCGCCGGAATGAGGATGAACCCGCCGCCGATCCCCATGATCGCGGACAAGACGCCGATGCCGAAGCCAAGCACCAAAGGCGGGATCACGCTGATGTAAAGGCCAGAGCGCGGGAACGCGAGGCGAAAGGGCAGGATGTGCGCCACCGTCCGCGCGGGCCGCCGTAGAATGGAAACACCGCGCGTCACGCGCCCGCGCAACAGCGCGTAACTCTCCTGCACCATCAGGAAGCCGACGCTGCCGAGCAGAAACAAATACAAGAGCGAGATGATGAGATCGAGCTGGCCTAAGCGCAGCAGCCGCTCGAACAGCCACACGCCCGACGCGCTGCCGGCAATGCCGCCCGTCGCCAGCAGCCATCCCATGCGCCAGTCGACGTTCTTGCGCCGCGTCTGCGTCATGATGCCGGAGAACGACGTCGCCGCGATCTGACTCGCGCCCGTTGCAACCGCCACCGGCGCCGGCACGCCGAGGAAAATCAGCGCCGGCGTCATGATGAAACCGCCGCCGACGCCCACTAAGCCCGACACAAAGCCGACGGCGCCGCTGACCAAAAGGACGAGCAGCACGTTCACCGGCATTTCGGCGATCGGCAGGTAGATCAAAAGTCCGCTCTGAGCTGTGGCGCGAGGCGTTGAGCGCCCTTATGCGCAGCGTCGCGGGGCAGGGCAACGGCGGATGAAGCGAGTAAGGCAATAAGGGAATAGGGCAGTAGGAAAAACCTACTGCCTCACTGCCCTACTGCCATATTGCCCTGATCAGGTCGCCGGCCGCGCCGCCCAGGCCCGTTGGCCGAACTCGCCGTTCGCTACCGCGCTCGCCGCCCGCGGACGGAAGGCTTGCGCCCGCGCCCGCGCTTGCTCGACCTGGTTCTGTTGCAGCTGGCCTTCGAGCGCAGACGCCCGCGCGCCGGCGTCCTGATCGCCCTGCCGCGCCGCGACCAGGAACCAGAACATGGCTTCGGATGCCGACGCGTTCACGCCACGGCCCTGCTGGTAGAGGACGCCCAGATTGTACTGGCTGTCCGCCACGCCGAGCTCCGCCGCTTGGCGGAACCAGCGGAACGCCGCCGCTTCATCCAGCGGCGCGCCTTCGCCGCGCGCAAAATAGACGCCGAGATCGTGCATCGCGCGCCGGTTGCCCGAAGCGGCCGCACGCTCCGTCCATTGACGCGCCACCGCGAGGTCGGCCGGCACGCCTTCGCCGCGCTCATAGAGCTTGGCCAGACGATACTGGGCCATCGCAAAGCCGCGATCCGCCGCGCGCCGCAACATGGTCACGCCTTCTTGCGTGCGCCCCGCCGAGATGCGCTGCAGCGCCAGTTCGTATTGCGCCGTCAGATTGCCGCTCTGCGCCGCTTGCTCCAGCGATTGGTTGCGCGCGGGGAGAGGGCCGGCGACCACCGTGTTGCCGGTGGGCGTGACCGGCGCGGCGGTTGGCGTCGTGTTGCTCGCCACCGGCGCGCCTTCGGCGGTCGTTGCGTCCGTCGCCAAGCCTTCGGCCGGCGCTTCCGCGAACGGGTCCGGCGCTTGCGCGCCGTAGGCGGCGTTCGGATCGTCGCCCTGCGTCGGCGCGGCTTGCGGTTCGGTCGGCGCTGCGGTCGGCTCCGCGGACCCGTTGTCGTTCCGCTCGGTCCAATACTTGGCGCCGCTCATGATCGCGACGGCGACCAACGTCGCCGCGCCCCACAGGATGATGCGGCTCGAGCCGCGCAGGCTGAGCTTCGGCGTTTCCACCGGCGCGCTCACGCGTTCAGCCTTCATCTTCGACTGTTTCGCGGCCTTCGGTTCTTTCGCTGGCTTGCCCGGCTTCGTTTGCGTTTGTGCGGCTTGCGCCGCTTTGCGTGCGTTGGCGAGATAGTCGTTCTTGCCCGGAGGCGGCGCCGGCTCGGCAACTGTCAGGTCGAGATCGGGTTCGTCCTTGGTCAGCTCGCCGAAATCGGGCGTCGCGCCAAAATCCGCTTTGAAGATCGGATCGTCTTCGATCACCGGCGCCTGCTCGACGCTCACTTCCGCATTCGGCGACCAGAACGGATCGTCGTCTTGCGGCGGCGGATGGATCGCTTCGACGTCGTCGAGGAACGGATCGTCGATCACGAGATCCGTGTCCGGCGCCATTTCGATCGGCTTGCGTGCGACCGGCTCTTCCGGCGGCATGAAGGCGCCGCCATCGCCGGACGTCAGATCGTCTTCCAACAGATCGTCGATGTCTTCGGCGAAGTAGATGTCCTGATCGTTCGGCACAGGCCCGCGCGCGGAGGGCGGCAGCGGCGCGGCGCGCATCGGCTGCGCCGCTTGCATCGGCGAGACATACGGCTCCGGCTCCACGTCGAACGACGGGAAGTCGAAATCGCTGTTCCGCCGCGCCGGCGTCGGGATCGCATCCATCGCCGCGGGCGCAGGCTCTTGGCCGCTTTCGATCCGCTCCAGCTTCGAGGCGACGCTCGAAACCGCTTTCTGCACCGGCATGATCGCTTCGGCGGAGTGTTCCTCCACTTCCGCGAGCCGCTCCATAATCGAGTTGATCGCTTCAGTGACGCGTTGGCCCGCGCGCTCTTCGCTGTCGAGCATGCGCTCGCCCAGTTCGCGCGCCATCGTGTCCTGGCGTTGGTTGAAGCGGTCCGCCATGCGCGCGACTTGTTCGCCCACTTGCTCGATCGCCTGGGCGCTCCGGCTCTCCACCGCGCCGACGCGCTCTTCCAGGCGTTCCGACAAGCGGCCGATTTCCAAACCCATGCGGTCGAACGCGCCAGCTTCGCGCCGTTCGATTTCGTCGAAGCGATGTTCCAACGTCGTCGCCATCTTCGACAATTCTTCGCGCACCGCGGCGCCGGCGGAGTCGTCATTGCGTGACTCGACGGCACGCAGACGCTTGTCGACGGTTTCCGACATGCGCCGAATTTCGAGCGAGATCGCTTCGATGGTTTGCGCTTGGCGCCGCTCCGCAGCCGCCAGACGGCGGTTCACGTCCGCCAGCGCGCCTTCAAGGCCTTCGCCCGCCACGCCTTCCATCGCCGCTTGCAACTGGCCGGCAAGTTCGCTGCGCGCTTCGCCAACCATTTGCGCGACGTCTTGCGCCATGCCGTCGAGCCGCTGCTCAAGCATCGCACGAACCGCTTCGGTTTCGACCGCCGCGCCGCCTTGTTCCACGCGCGCGCCCAGAGACGACACGGTTTCTTCCAGCGTCCGGATCGCGGTGTTGGCCGTGGTCTCCGTTTCCGCGATGCGGTCGCTCAAGCGCTGCAGCGCGCGATCCAGAGACTGCACTGCGCCATCGACGTGATCGAGCTTGTCGCTCGACACGCCGCCATTCTCGACGGACGCTAGCCGCGCTTCAAACGCCGCCAGCGCATCGGACACCGGGCTCGACGCCGTCTTGCTTTCGAGAGAGGCGAGGCGCTCGTTGATGTCGCTCTGCGCATGCTTGAGATCGGTCAGATCGATCGCGCCCGACGTGCCCGCGATATCTTCAACCTGCTTCACGCGCGCAGACAGCGTGAGCTGCGCATTGCGCAGATCCGCAATCGCCGCGCCGGCCGCTTGGCGCAGGCCGGCCGTACTTTCGCGTGCGCCAGCTTCCGCGCGCTCGATCCGCGAGATCAGCGCCGCGTGTTCGCTCTTCAGTTGGTCGACCGTGCCGACGCGCTTCGAGATTTCACCCTCGAGCCGCACCACTTCTTCCAGCAGCGCCTCGCGCGTGCCGCGCGTCTCAGAGTTGGCTTCCGAGCGCACATCGGCGATCGCGCTTTCGACCGCGCGCCGCGTCGAGTTCTCACTCTGCGCCAGCCGCTCGCTCATCTCTTCCTGCAGACGGCGCAGTTCTTGCACTGCATCCGCGGACGCTTCCGCCGCCTGACGCGCCGCTTCCTCCGCAACGCCGCGCGCTTCCGCCAACGTCTGCTTTAGCGCGCTGTCGCGCGTTTCCATTTCGTTGGTGAGGTAAGACGCCGCCGCTTCCGCACGCCGCGCCACTTCCTCGGCCACCGAGACTTGATGCTCCAGCCGCTCTCGCACGCTGGAGATGTCGCCATGCGCGCCGGCCAACGTTTCACTCGCGCCGCGGAATTGATCGAGCGCATCGGCGATGCGATCCGCGCTTTCCGTCGCCGCCGCTTCCGCATCCTCAACGCGCGCAGCAAGCCCGAGCACCGAGCGGTCGATTGTCGAAACCGCGCGATCCAATCCCGTCACTGCGAGCTGCGTGCGGCGCTCGATGGATTCCAAACGCTGCGCCAAGCGTGCGGGATCAGTCACGCGCGGAGCAGGCGAGCCCACGGCCCAATCATCGTCCGCTTCATCGACCGTGGAGCCGAGATAGCGCGAACGCGGCCGTCCCGGTTGCGGCGGCGTCTGCGCCGCCGTCGGCGCTGGCGCGCTCGGCGCGTTGCCCGCCAAAGCATGCGAGAGATATTCGCCGAGGCTCATGCCCTGTCGCGCCGCCGCTTCACGCGCAGCCTCTCGCACTTTCGGGTCGATGCCCTTCACGCTCCAGCTTTGCGCGCCGCTCATATTGCCCTCGCCGCGATGTCGCCGCGCGTCCGCGGCTCTCGCTCAACCCCCGGGCAACTCGAAGATTCGAGAATCGCCCACGACTTTGCAGTGTCGATGAAATGGGTCGGCGTGTTAATGGCGAGTAAAATGGTAAACAGGTGCGCGACATGACCAACACACCGCGACAGTTCGGACCCGAAACGCAAGGCGCAACATATCTGCGCGGACTGAGCGGCGCTGTGCCTGAGGTGCCGACGGATTTCTGGGCGCTTGAAGAAAAGGCGCGCCACAAAATGTCGCCCGAAGCTTGGGCTTACACGGCCGGTTCCGCGGGCATGGAAACCACCGAGCAAGAGAACAGCGCCGCGTTCTTTCGAACGAAGATCATCCCGCGCGCTCTGAAAGGCGCGGCGCAACGTGATCTCGCAACCGAAATATTCGGCGTCAGATCCGCAGGCCCAATCATGACGTGCCCGATCGGCGTCCTCGAAATGATGCACCCCGACGCCGATCTCGCCGTCGCACGCGCCACCGCCACGCTCAACGTGCCGATGATCATTTCGTCTCAGGCATCATTTCCAATGGAAGAGATCGCCAAAGCCAACGGCGATGGCGCGCGTTTCTACCAGCTCTATTGGGGCAAGTCCGACGCGGTGGCGGAGAGCTTCGTCAAACGCGCCGAGGCGATCGGCTGCAAAGCGATCTTCATCACGCTCGACACCGTCATCCTCGGCTGGCGTCCGCGCGACTTGAATCTCGGCTACATGCCGTTCCTCCGCAGCCAAGGCATCGCGCAATACACGTCCGACCCCGCCTTCCGCGCGTTGCTGCCCCAAACGCCGGAAGAAAATCCCCAAGCCGCGGCGTTTCAGTTCACGCAGCTCTTCTCCGACCCCGGTCTCGACTGGGCGCGCATCGCCAAGGTCAGATCGTGGACGAAACTTCCCATCGTCTTGAAAGGCATCATGCGCGCCGACGACGCCGCGAAAGCCGTCAGCGAAGGCTATGACGGCATTCTTGTGAGCAATCACGGCGGCCGGCAGGTCGATGGCGGCATCGCCACGTTCGACGCGCTGCCAGGCGTGGTCGCCGCCGCCAAAGGCAAGATCCCTGTGATGCTCGACAGCGGCATCCGCGGCGGCGCCGACATCTTCAAAGCCCTGGCCTTGGGCGCGACCGCCGTCGGTATCGGGCGTCCTTACGTCTATGGTCTCGCCATCGCCGGCCAGGCGGGCGCTCAAGCGGTATTGGAATACCTGTTGGCTGAGCTGGACATCACCATGGCGCTGAACGGTTGCGCCAATCCTCAAGAAATAGGCCCGGAATTACTGGCACTTGGGAAGAGTTAATATGACGCCCCCGTCAACTTTCGTTGACCCATACGTCAACGGAAGGTATCACAGCTCGGCACTCATACAGAGCGTGGGGTATCGCCATGACGACCAAAGCTGATCGCACCTACACAATCTCCCAATTGGCCCGCGAATTCGAAGTCACGCCGCGCGCGCTCCGTTTCTACGAAGACAAAGGTCTTCTCATGCCGCGTCGCGAGGGCATGAACCGCGTCTACTCGCATCGTGATCGCGGCAAGCTCCAACTCATCCTGCGCGGCAAGCGCGTCGGGCTCTCGCTGATCGAGATCAAAGAGATCCTCGATCTCTACAGCGTCGATCAACGCGCGCAGGCCCAAACCGCGCTGAAGCGCTACAAGGCCCGCGTCGTCGCGCTCGAAGCGCAGCGCGAAGACGTCGAAGCCGCGATCGAGATGCTGCACGGCTATATCGGCCAGCTCGAAGACCTGCTCGCCAAGCCCGCCGCGCCGAACGCGATGGCCAACGCACGCGCCTTTGAACAGGAAGCCAAGAAGCGGCTAGAAGACGCTCACTAAACAAAAACAACAGGGAGCGAGACATGCCGAGCTACACGGCGCCGCTGCGCGAGTACCGCTTTCTGCTGAAAGACGTGCTCGACATCGAGCGATACTCCAACCTGCCCGGCTTTTCCGACGCGCCGATGGATCTGATCGATCAGATTCTCGAAGAGGGCGCCAAGTTCTGTGAAGGCGTGCTCGCGCCTCTGAACAAGGTTGGCGACGAACACGGCTGCAAACGCCACGACGACGGCTCGGTCGAAACTCCGCCCGGCTTCAAGGAAGCCTACAAGCAATATCGCGAAGCCGGCTGGCCTGCGCTCTCGAGCGATCCGAACTATGGCGGCCAAGGTCTGCCGCATGTGGTCGCGATGGCGTGGAGCGAAATGTGCTGCAGCGCCAACATGGCTTTCACCATGTATCCGGGCCTCAGTCACGGCGCCTACGAAGCCATCCATCACCACGGCAGCGACGAGCAGAAGCAACAATATCTGCCCAAGCTCGTCACCGGCGAATGGACCGGCACCATGAACCTAACGGAGCCGCACTGCGGCACCGATCTCGGCATGCTGCGCACCAAAGCTATCCCGCAAGCGGACGGCAGCTATCGCATCACTGGCCAGAAGATTTTCATCTCCGCCGGCGAACACGATCTCGCTGAGAACATCATCCACCTCGTGCTCGCGCGCATCGAAGGCGCGCCGCAAGGCACCAAGGGCATCTCACTCTTCATCGTGCCGAAATTCATGGTCGGCGCCGATGGCTCGCTGGGCAAGCGCAACGGCGTTGTCTGCGGCAAGATCGAAGAGAAGATGGGCATCCACGGCAATTCGACGTGCGTGCTCAATTACGATGACGCGACCGGCTTCCTGATCGGTCAGGAGAACAAAGGTCTCCACGCCATGTTCACGATGATGAACGTGGCGCGCTTGGGCGTCGGCCTCCAAGGCCTCGCGCAATCGGAAGTCTCGTATCAAAACGGCGTGGCCTACGCGAAGGATCGTCTGCAGGGCCGCTCCATCACCGGCGCGAAGAATCCGAACGGCCCCGCCGACCCGATCATCGTGCACCCGGACATCCGCCGCATGCTGATGGACGCGAAGGCGTTCAACGAAGGCGCGCGCGCTTTCACCTTCTGGACCGCGCTCTACGGCGATCTCCTCACCAATTCGCCCGACGAAAAAGTCCGCGAGAAGGCCGAGGACTACATGGGGCTCATGACGCCGGTCATCAAAAGCTACCTGACCGACAAGGGCTACGCTAACGCCACCAATTGCCAGCAAATCTTCGGCGGCCACGGCTACATCGAAGAGCACGGCATGTCGCAATTCGTGCGCGATGCCCGCATCGCCATGATCTACGAAGGCGCCAACGGCATCCAGGCGCTCGATCTCGTCGGCCGCAAGCTCGGCGCCAACGGCGGCCGCGCGCTGTTCGGTTTCTTTAAGGAAATCGACGAATGGTGCGAAGCCAACGAAGCTGACGCTGACCTGAAACCCTTCGTCGAAGCAACCCGCGCCACCAAAGCGCAGATGCAAGATGGCGCCATGTGGCTGATGCAGAATGGCATGTCGAACTTCGACAACGCCGGCGCCGCGAGCCACGATTTCCTCAACCTCTTCGGCATCACCGCGCTCACCTACATGTGGGCGCTGCAGGCCAAAGCCGCACTCGCCGCGAAGAAGAACGGCGGCGCGTCCGATCCGTATTTCGACACCAAGCTCGCCACCGGCCGCTACTTCATCGCCCGCATGACGCCTGACGCCGGCGCGCACCTGGCGAAACTGAAGAGCGGCGCGGATCCCGTAATGGCGCTCACGGCCGAACAATTCTGATGAAGCGCTTTCTTTCCCCCGTGAGTCATTCCGGGCGAAGCGTGATCCGGAACCCAGGGCAAACGATGCGCTGGCGGCCCTGGGTTCCGGGTCCCGCTTCGCCCGGAATGACTCGAATATCGGGAGAGCCGCCTAAATGAGCAACTACACAGCCACCGTGATCTGGGAGCGTGGCGACGCCGTCTTCTCTGACGGCCAATACTCGCGCGCGCACGAGATCTCCTTCGATGGCGGTGTCACGATGCCGGGCTCTTCTTCGCCACACGTCGTGAAGCTGCCGCTCTCGCGCGAAGACGCCGTCGATCCTGAAGAGATGCTCGTGGCTTCGCTCTCGACGTGCCACATGCTCTTCTTTCTCGACTTCTCCCGCCGCGCCGGCTTCGTCATCGACTCCTACGTCGATGTCGCCGAAGGCGTGATGGGCAAGGACGAGCGCGGCCGCATGGCGATGACGCAAGTGAGGCTCAACCCTGAGATCGCGTGGGCCGGCGAGAAGACGCCGGCGCCGGAAGAAGTCCGCGAGTTGCATCACAAGTCACACGAAGCCTGTTTCATCGCCAATTCCTTCCGCGGCGACATCGCCATCGCGGGCGGGGAGGCGAACTAGAATTGCCGCGCTGTCGCCGGCCCGGCGGCAGCGGTCAGCGGAGTAGGCGCATAGCGCCAGGGACGACTCCGGTCCCAACCAGGGTGCGATGACGGCGCGAGCGCCGCCACATGGGAGTGAAGACTATGGCTGAGGCCTACATCTATGACGCGGTTCGTACGCCGCGCGGCAAAGGCAAAGCAAACGGCTCGCTGCACGAGCAGACGTCGCTGCAATTGGCGACGCAAGTGCTGCAAGTCATCCGCGACCGCAACAACCTCGACACCAGCAAAGTCGACGAGGTCGTCATGGGCGTGCTGTCGCCGATCGGCGAGCAAGGCGGCAATCTTCCGCGCATCGCCGTGCTGAACGCCGGCTACGCAGAATCCGTCGCGGGCGCTCAAGTCGAGCGCTTCTGCGCGTCAGGTCTGGAAGCTTGCAACATCGCCGCGGCGAAGGTGAAATCCGGCGAAGCCGACCTCGCCATTGGCGGCGGCTGCGAGAGCATGAGCCGCGTGCCGATGGGTTCGACCGGCGGTTCGTGGGCCACCGATCCCTCGATCGCGATGAAGTCCTACTTCACGCCGCAAGGCGTCGCCGCCGACGTCATCGCCACCAAGTACGGCTTCTCGCGCGCCGATCTCGACAGCTTCGCGGTCCAATCGCAACAGCGCGCCGCGAAGGCCTGGAAGGAAGGCCGCTTCAAGAAGTCGATCGTGCCGGTGAAGGACCAACTCGGCCTCACGCTCTTGGATCACGACGAATACATGCGTCCTGAAACCACGATGCAGACGCTGGCTGCCCTCGAACCCAGCTTCAAAACGCAGGGCGAAGTGATGCCGGGCTTCGATGACGTCATCAAGCAACGCTATCCGGAAGTCGAAAAGGTCGATCACGTCCACCACGCCGGCAACTCGTCCGGCATCGTCGACGGCGCCGCGGGCGTGCTGATCGGCTCGAAGGAAATGGGCGAAGCGCTGGGCCTAAAACCGCGCGCCCGCATCCTTGGCGGCGCCTCGATCGGCACCGAGCCGTCGATCATGCTGACCGGCCCCGAGCACGTCACGCACAAGCTGATGAAGCGCCTCGGCCTCAAGAAGGAA
>Ga0268265_10004299_pt1 | contig 9938 bp, 7 predicted proteins | sample KBSSwiS52_FD_190355 | JGI IMG/M metagenome (GOLD analysis project Ga0268265, IMG submission 190355) | Switchgrass rhizosphere microbial communities from Kellogg Biological Station, Michigan, USA - KBS Switchgrass S5-2 (SPAdes) (version 2) | ecosystem: Host-associated > Plants > Roots >...
TTACGTGCCGAACCTGACCTTCGGCCCCATGATCTGCCAGGCGCTCAAGCCCTACGCCAAGACCGCCGATGGCACGCCCGTGCCGATCGACGTGCACCTCATGATCCAGCCGGTCGACGCATTGGCGGCCTCCTTCGCGCAAGCGGGCGCCGACTACATCAGCTTCCACCCCGACGCTTCGCCCCATGTGCACCGCAGCATCCAGGCCATCAAGGCTGCCGGCTGCAAGGCGGGGCTGGTGTTCAATCCAGGGCTCGGGCTCGAGGCGCTCGACTGGGCCATCGACGACATCGACCTGATCCTGATCATGAGCGTGAACCCCGGTTTCGGCGGCCAGAGCTTCATCGACTCGGCCCTGCGCAAGATCGAACTGGCGCGCAAGCGCATCGAGCAGAGCGGGCGGGACATCCGCCTCGAAGTCGACGGCGGCATCAAGGCCGACAACATCGCGCGCGTGGCCTCGGCCGGCGCCGACACCTTCGTGGCCGGCAGCGCGATCTTCAATGCCAAGGACTACGGCGCCGTGATCGCCGACATGCGCAAGCAGCTCGCCGGCCTCAGCGTCTGACCTTCCCGCTGTAGACGCGGTCGGCCTCCAGCCCCCGGTCGGTGTCGACCACGCCGCGCTCCACGTCTTCGAGGGCCTGCCGGCCCACCTCGGGCGCCTGGCCGTCCTGGGCTTCCTGGCTGTCCGACGACTGGTCGTGCTCGTGCGGCAGGCGCGGCGCCGAATCGCCGCCCTGTTCGATCTTGGTCTTGCCGCCGCCCGCGTCCTTCACGGGATCGTTCGGATCGGTGGCCGGGGTCTTGCTTTTTGGCTTGGGCTTGCTCATGCGGGGGCTCCTTCGTGGCATTCCTGCGCAGCAGCGTGCCCCGCGGCGCACGCCCTGGCGGTAGGACGTGCAAGGCAGGCCCTGTAGGTGGCTGCTTCGGTGCTACGAAACAAATAGCGTCTTTGCGCACAGGGAAAGCCCTCCGCAATAATCCCCGCATGTCTTCCGATCCTTTTGCCGGCGTGGCGACCGACAGCCTGCGCATCCACACCTTCGCCTCGCTGAAACCCGGTCCGCGTTTGCTCGTGATCGGCGGCGTGCACGGCGACGAGACCTGCGGCACTGCGGGCATCGAGCGCATCCTGGCCGAGTTCGATGCCGGCACGCTGCAGCTGCGGCGCGGCGAACTGACGATGGTGCCCGTCGCCAACCCCCTGGCCCGCCGGCGCCTGCAGCGGGAGGGCGAACGCAACCTCAACCGCCTGTTCAGGCCGACCGAGGAGCCGGCGGACTACGAAGCCCGCATCACCAACCGGCTGGCCCCCGTGATCGCCCGCCACGAGGTGCTGCTCGACCTGCATTCCTTCCAGAGCGAGGGCGAGGCCTTCGCGATGATCGGTCCGCGCGACAACAGCGGCCGGCTCGAACCCTTCGCGCGCGCCTACGAAGAAGGCCAGCTCGCGCTGCACATCGGCACGCCCATCGTGGTGGAGGGCTGGCTCGACATCTACGCCGCCGGGCTGGCGCAGCGTGCGGGCGGGGCGCCGGCCGACGAGGCCGCGCTCGACTTCGGCCGCGGCACCAACGAATACATCCGCAGCTGCGGCGGCTACGGCGTCACGCTCGAATGCGGCCAGCACCAGGACCCGCAGGCGCCCGAGGTGGCGTGGCGCGCCATCCGCCGCACGCTCGCGCTGCTGGACATGGCAGACCTGCCGCCGGGCCTGTCGGGCGCGCCGGTGCAGCCGCCGAAGCTGCTGCGCCTGTCGAGCGTGACCGACCGCCTGCACGAGGAAGACAACTTCGTGCGCGACTGGGCCACCTTCGACGAGGTGCAGCGCGGCGAGCCCATCGGCATGCGCTCCGACGGCACGCTGGTGAGCGCGCCGGATGACGGTTTCATCGTGTTTCCCAACGCGCTCGCGCTGCCGGGCACCGAGTGGTTCTACTTCGCGCGTCCGAGCGAGCGCGTGCTCGGGCCGGTGACCGGCAGCGCCTGACGCCGCATTCCTACATCGCCCGGCTGCGGGCGACGCACATTCCGGACTGAAGGAGTGTGCCCATGCCCGCCTCGAAAAAAGCCTCCGCGCCGCGCATCCTGTGGAAGGGCGCGATCAGCTTCGGCCTCGTCCACATCCCGGTGGCGCTCTACTCGGCCACCACCGACCACGGCATCGACTTCGACTGGCTCGACAAGCGGACCATGGACCCGGTCGGCTACAAGCGCATCAACAAGAAGACCGGCAAGGAAATCCCGCGCGAGCAGATCGTCAAGGGCATCGAATACGAAGACGGCGAGTACGTGGTGCTCAGCGACAAGGAGATCGCGGCCGCCTACCCCAAGACCACGCAGACCATCGAGATCGAGACCTTCGTTCCGGCGAACGGCATTCCCTTCGTGTTCCTCGAACGGCCGTACTACGTCGCGCCCATCAACCGCGGTGCCAAGGTCTATGCGCTGCTGCGCGAAACGCTGCAGCGCAGCGGCCGCGTGGGCGTGGCCCGCGTCGTGATCCAGACCAAGCAGCATCTCGCGGTGCTGGTGCCCGTCGGCCCCGGCCTGGTGCTGAACCTGCTGCGCTGGGGCGCCGACATCCGGCCCTGGACCGATCTGCCGTTGCCCTCCGAAGACGCGAAGAAGGCAGGCCTGAGCGAGCGCGAGCTCAAGATGGCCAGGCAACTGGTCGACGACATGAGCGCCGAGTGGGACCCGGCCGAATTCAAGGACGAGTTCAAGGACGAGATCCTGCGCCTGGTCGACCGCAAGGTGAAGGCGGGCCAGACCGAGACCGTGACGCAGCCCGAGCCCGAAGAAGGCCAATCCCCCGAAAGCCGGGGTGCCAGGATCATCGACCTGACCGAGCTGCTGCAGCGCAGCCTGCGCAAGGGCGGCGGGAAGGCGAAAGCAGCCGAGGAAGCCGAGGGGGAGGAAGCAGAAGCGCCACCCGCCCGGCCCGCGGCCAGGAAGCGCAAGCCTGCCGCGAAGACCGCCGCGAGGGCCACTTCCAGGACCGCCGCCCGCCATCGCCGCGCGGCTTGAAGCGCCTTCGCCATGGGGACCACCGCATCGACCGCGCGCAAGGCGCTCGCCCGCTACCACGGCAAGCGCGATTTCTCGCGCACGCCGGAGCCCAAGTCCGGCGGCCGCAGCGGCAAGGGCGCGCTGTCCTTCGTCATCCAGAAGCACCACGCGAGCCATCTGCACTACGACTTCCGGCTCGAGCTCGACGGCACGCTCAAGAGCTGGGCCGTGCCCAAGGGGCCCTGCCTCGACCCGACGGTCAAGCGCATGGCGGTGCATGTCGAGGACCACCCGATTTCATATGCGGATTTCGAAGGCACCATCCCGCCCAGGCAGTACGGCGCGGGCACGGTGATCGTCTGGGACCGCGGCGACTGGTTGCCCGACGGCGATGCGCGCAAGTCGCTCGCGGCCGGCAAGCTCAAGTTCGAGCTGCGCGGCGAGAAGCTCCATGGCCACTGGACGCTGGTGCGTATGCACGGGAAGGGCGACGAGAAGCACGAGCCCTGGCTGCTCATCAAGGAGCGCGACGGCGATGCGCGCGATCTCTCCGACTACGACGTGCTCGAAGAGCAGCCGGCGAGCGTGCTGACCGGCCGCGGCGTGGACGAGGTGGACAGCCCACCGAAGAAGGCGGCGGTCGAGGCGCCTGCCAAAAAAACAGCGGCAACGAAGGCGGCGAGGAAAACCGCAGGAAAGGCCGCGCTGCCCGCCACCTTCCAGCCCCAACTGGCCACCCTCGCAGCCTCGCCGCCGCCTTCGCCCGAAGACTGGCTCTACGAGCTCAAGTTCGACGGTTACCGCCTGCTCACCCGCATCGAGAAAGGCAAGGTGCGCTGCTTCACCCGCAACGGCCTCGACTGGACCGCCAGGCTGCCCGCGCTCGCCAAGGCGCTCGCGAAGCTTGCCACCGATTCGGCCTGGCTCGACGGCGAGATCACCGTCGAGGGCGACAACGGCGCGCCCGACTTCCAGGCACTGCAGAACGCCTTCGACCGCGGCGCCACCGCGTCCATCGTCTACTGGCTGTTCGACGCGCCTTTTCTCGACGGCCATGACCTGCGCGACACGCCGGTCGAAGAACGGCGCGCGCTGCTCGCCCGCCTGCTCGGCAAGAAGCCTCCGGCGCCGCTGCGGCTGAGCGAGGCCTTCGATGCCCCGCCGCGCGACCTGCTCGCCTCGTCGGCGCGCATCGGCTTCGAGGGCATCGTCGGCAAGCGCAAGGGCTCGCCCTATGTGTCGCGCCGCTCGCCCGACTGGATCAAGCTCAAGAACCAGCTGCGCCAGGAGTTCGTGATCGGCGGCTATACCGCGCCCAAGGGCGCACGCGCAGGCTTCGGCGCATTGCTGCTGGGGGTGCACGACGAGGCTTCCGGGCGCTCGCTGCGCTACTGCGGCAACGTCGGCACCGGCTTCGATGCGGGGCGTCTTGCCGACATCAAGGCGCGGCTCGACAAGCTGGCCACCGGCGATTGCCCCTTCGATCCGGCACCGCGCGGGGTGAAGGCGCAGTGGGTCCGGCCCACGCTCGTGGCCGAAGTCTCGTTCGGCGAATGGACCCGCGAAGACCGCGTGCGCCAGGCGGTGTTCCAGGGCCTGCGCACCGACAAGCCCGCAGGCGACATCCGGCGCGAGCGGGCGAAGCAGCCCACGGCATCGCCGACGAAGAAGAAGGAAGCGGCCCCACCCATGACCCAGAAGATCACCCATGCCGACCGCGTGATCGACGCGCAAAGCGGCGCCACCAAGGGCGCGCTGGCGGCCTACTACGACAGCGTGGCCACGCTCATGCTGCCGCACCTGCGCGGCCGGCCCGTCGCGCTGGTGCGTGCGCCCGATGGCGTGGGCGGCGAGCTGTTCTTCCAGAAGCACCTGCAGAACCGCGAAATTCCCGGCGTGCACCTGCTCGACCCCGCGCTCGATCCGGGCCACGAGCCGCTGCTGCAGATCGACAGCCGAGCCGGCCTGCTCGGCGCCGCGCAGATGAACGTCATCGAGCTGCACACCTGGAACGCCACCTCGCGCGCGATCGACCGGCCCGACCGCATGACCTTCGACCTCGACCCCGGCGAAGGCGTCGCATGGCCGCAGATCCAGGAAGCCGCGTTGCTGGTGCGCACCCTGCTCGACGAACTGGGCCTGCCCACCTTCCTGAAGACCAGCGGCGGCAAGGGCCTGCATGTGGTGGTGCCGATCCGCCGCCAGTACGGCTGGGAAGCCGTCAAGGGCTTCTCGCAGGCCGTGGTGGCGCACCTGGCGCAGACCATTCCGGAGCGCTTCGTCGCCAAGAGCGGCCCGCGCAACCGTGTGGGGAAGGTGTTCGTCGACTACCTGCGCAACGGCTTCGGTGCGACCACCGTCAGCGCCTGGTCGGCACGTTCGCGCCCGGGACTGGGCGTGTCGGTGCCGCTGGCGTGGGACGAACTTCCTGCATTGACCGGCGCCGCCCAGTGGACCATCGCCAACATCGGCGAACGCCTTGCGACCGGCAACAAGCCCTGGGCCGCGATGGAGCGCAGCCGCAAGGGGCTCGCCGCGGCGATGAAGACACTGGGCTACAAGCCGGAGTGACCCCGGTCGCCGGCTACTGCAGCACTTCCCTGGTCGTCACCTCGAAGCGCCGCAGCGTGTTCGCGCCGAACACCATGGTGATCGGCACGTCCGCCGCGTCGCGTCCGCGCGCCATCACCACGCGGCCGATGCGCGGCTTGTTGTGGCGTGCATCGAAGGTGTGCCAGCGGTCGCCCAGGTAGACCTCGAACCAGGCGCTGAAATCCATCGGGGAAGGCACCGGCGGAATACCGATGTCGCCCAGGTAGCCGGTCACGTAGCGCGCGGGAATGTTCATGCAGCGGCACAGCGTGATCGCCAGGTGTGCGAAATCGCGGCACACGCCGGTGCCTTCGCGGAAGCCTTCGAGTGCGGTGCGGGTGGCGCGCGCGTTCTGGTAGTCGAAGCGCAGGTGACGGTGCACGAAGTCGCAGATGGCCTGCACGCGGCCCCATCCCGGTGCCACGGCCGCGAAGTTGGCCCAGGCGAACTGCAGCAGCTCGCTGTCGACCTCGCAGTAGCGGCTCGGCAGCACGAAAGGCAGCGTGGACACCGGGAGGTCGGCTGCCGCGTGTTCGACGGCGTCCGGATCGACCGGGTCGGGTGCGCCGGTGTCGTACACGGTGGCCTCGTTGCGCAGCCGCACGCTGCTCACGCCAAGGGGCACGTGCACGCGTGCGCACTGGTTGCCGAAGCCGTCCCGGTAGTGGTCGGTGACCAGCGGCGGGCTGATCGTGATGTGCTCGCTGCCCTGGATGTCGATGGCACGCGACGGATGCACCTGCAGCATGTAGATCAATGCCGTGGGGGCGGTGACGCCGAGTTCGATGTCGAAACCGATCCTGATCTGCATTGAAGTTCTTCCCTGGTGAGCCGGGGTGCGCCGGTGCGCGAGACAGAAGATGGCAAGCACATTGGATGCCATCGTTGCCCCATGCTATGCGATACGCCTGAAAAACCGCGCTGCGGCAAGACGCGAAACGGCGTAGGCCGCCGCGAGGCGCTGTCGGTGCGCTCCTACTGCGGGGGCGCCTGCTCTCCCACGTGCGAGGGAGGGCGGCCACTACGGGTAACGGACGGCGCCAAACGTAACCTTGGAGGTCGCTTCTCGATCCCGGTCTCCTTGGAGAGAAATCATGGAGTTTTCATCGCTGTTCGATGCGTTCGCTGACGGGTGGGGAGACGAAATCCTGATCTGGGCGGTTGCCGCCGTCGCTGGCTGCATCGGCCTGGTCGCACTGCTGAACGTGCTCGTCATGTTCATCGACAACAACGAAGCGGGCTGAGTGCCCCCATCCATGAAAGATTCCAGGTCCTCGATGACGCCACAGAACAAGGCAGCCGCGGGGCGCCGCGCCAGCACCGCCAAGATGGGTGACGGCAGCAACGCCAAGCAGTTGCAGCTCGACGGCTTCACCACCGAGCATCCGACGCACCTGACGACCAACCAGGGGCTGCAGATACCGGACAACCACAACTCGCTCAAGGCGGGCGTGCGCGGACCTACGCTGCTCGAAGACTTCATCCTGCGCGAGAAGATCACGCACTTCGATCACGAGCGCATTCCCGAGCGTGCGGTGCATGCGCGCGGTTCGGCGGCGCACGGGTATTTCCAGGTCTACAAGTCGATGTCGCAGTTCACCTGCGCCGACTTCCTGCAGGACCCGGACGCGAAGACGCCCGTTTTCGTGCGCTTCTCGACCGTGGCCGGCTCGCGCGGATCCGCCGATACGGTGCGCGACGTGCGCGGCTTCGCCGTCAAGTTCTACACCCGCGAAGGCAACTACGACCTGGTGGGCAACAACATACCGGTGTTCTTCATCCAGGACGCGATGAAATTCCCCGACCTGATCCACGCCGTGAAGCCCGAGCCGCACCACGAGATGCCGCAGGCCGCGAGCGCGCACGACACCTTCTGGGACTTCGCCTCGCTCATGCCCGAGACCACCCACATGCTGATGTGGGCGATGAGCGACCGCGCCATTCCGCGCAGCCTGCGCATGATGGAAGGCTTCGGCGTCCACACCTTCCGCTTCATCAACAGCCGCGGCGAGAGCCACTTCGTGAAGTTCCACTGGAAGCCCAAGCTCGGCATCCATGGCCTGGTGTGGGACGAGGCGCAGAAGATCGCGGGCAAGGACGCCGATTTTCACCGCCGCGACCTGTGGGAGGCCATCGAGAACGGCGACTTCCCCGAGTGGGAGCTTGGCGTGCAGATCGTTCCGCAGGACAAGGAGCACTCGCTCGGATTCGACCTGCTCGACCCCACCAAGCTGATCCCCGAGGAAATGGTGCCCGTGCAGCGCATCGGCCGGCTGGTGCTCAACCGCAACCCCGACAACTTCTTCGCCGAGACCGAGCAGGTGGCCTTCCACCCCGGCCACGTCGTTCCGGGCATCGACTTCAGCAACGACCCGCTGCTGCAGGGCCGGCTCTTCTCGTACACCGACACGCAGATCTCGCGCCTGGGCGGCGCCAACTTCCACGAACTGCCGATCAACAAGGGCGTGTGCCCGTTCCACAACTTCCAGCGCGACGGCATGCACCGCCAGACGATCTCGCGCGGACAGGTGGCCTACGAGCCCAACACGCTGGGCGGCGATACCGAGTTCCGCGTCGATGGCGGCAGCAACGGCTTCCAGTCGTTCGCCGAAGAGGTCGAGCCGCCCAAGCTGCGCCGCCGCAGCCCGTCGTTCGACGACCATTTCACGCAGGCGCGCCTGTTCTTCAACAGCCAGAGCGCGGCCGAGAAGGAACACATCGCCGCGGCCTTCCGCTTCGAGCTGTCGAAGCTCGACGTGCCGGCGATCCGCCAGCGCATGGTCGACAACCTGGCACACGTGGACGAGAAGCTCGCGCGCCGCGTGGCGGAGCCGCTGGGCATCGGCGAGCCCGATGCCAGGGCCGCGGCAGGCCGCGCGGGCTTTCGCGAACATCGCATCCAGCTGCCCATCGACGAATCGCCGGCGCTCAGCATGGCCGGCACCGGCGACGGTTCGATCCGCACGCGCAAGATCGCGATCCTCGTGGCCGATGGCGTCGACTCGGCGTCGCTGAAGCCGATCCGCGATGCGCTCGAACAAGCCGGCGCGCGATGCAAGGTGGTGGGCCCGCGCCTGGGCACGGTGGCCAGCGCGTCGAAGCGGCAGATCGATGTCGACATGACCTTTGCCAACACGCCATCGGTGATGTTCGATGCGGTGCTCGTGCCGGCCGGCACCGAAAGCGCCGCCACGCTCGCCGGGCTGGGCGATGCGGTGCACTTCGTGCTCGAGGCCTACAAGCATTGCAAGGCCATCTGCACGGTGGGCGAGGGCGTGCGGCTCCTGTCGACACTGGGCATCGCAGCGGACACCGACGCGCCCGCAGGTGTCGTGGTGGCGGCCACGCCGGTCACCAACCTGGGCGATGCCACCGCCGCCACGCAGATCGCGCAGGACTTCATCGCCGCGATCGCGAAGCACCGCCACTGGGACCGCGCCAACATCGACGCCGTGCCAGCCTAGCAGGCTGTCGAACGCCGATCCGCCGAGCTCTCCCGGGCTTGGCGATCATGAGCCGCGCCTCGCGCATTCCATCCGATCCGCACATCTGCGTCACTGCGTCTTGAACTGGCCGCCGCCCGTGGCAGAGGCAGAGGTGCGCCCGGGTAATCACCCAAGTGAAATCCGGGTTACTTGGGGGTGACACACAAGAACCATAGAAACAGCCGCTGCTCGCCCGCTGTTCTCCATTCATTCAAAAAGTTCCCACATGACGCATCCGGCATCGAGGCCAATCTGGCAGTTCAAGATTTTGGCGCTGACCCTGGCCCTCGTGCTGACCGCGTGCGGCGGTGGTGGCAACGCAGGAGCCTCCTTCCCGTTGATCCCCGCGCCTCCGGCAGGCAGCGCGCCGCCGGAAACGCCCCCGGAGACACCACCCGTCACACCGCCGTTCACACCGCCGTTCACACCGCCGGTCACGCCACCCGTCACGCCGCCCACCTGTTCCGCCGCCGTCCCGGCCAGTGCGCCCCTCACGTCGATTTCATCCGTGCAGGGAACAGGCGACACGAGCCCCCTGGCGACGCAGGCCGTGACCGTGCGCGGCGTGGTGGTGGGTGACTTCCAGAACACCGGCACGACCACCGTGCAGCTCAATGGCTTCTTCGTGCAGCAGATCGACCCCGATGCCGATCCGCTGACCTCGGAAGGCATCTTCGTCTACGCACCGAGCAACGTCACCCGCGTGGCCGCCGGCGATTTCGTGCAGGTCTCCGGCGTGGTGACCGAGTTCGGCCAGACCGCGGGCGCCAACGCCAAGCCCGACAGTCTCACGCAGATTGCCGGCACGACCGGGACACCGCTGGCCATCAGCATCTGCGGCAGCGG
>Ga0268265_10004300_pt1 | contig 9937 bp, 8 predicted proteins | sample KBSSwiS52_FD_190355 | JGI IMG/M metagenome (GOLD analysis project Ga0268265, IMG submission 190355) | Switchgrass rhizosphere microbial communities from Kellogg Biological Station, Michigan, USA - KBS Switchgrass S5-2 (SPAdes) (version 2) | ecosystem: Host-associated > Plants > Roots >...
CGTCGTCGCGCCTTTCGCATAGGCGCCGCCGGCGCGCACGAAGCGCTCGACCAATGTCTGCACCGAGCGGCGGGCCATCAGGGCGCCAAAGTCAGGCTCGTACAGCCCGACCCGGATCCCGGCAAAATCGATCATCGGGAAGCGGCGCGCCATCTCGGCCTGGTCGAGGACTTCGGTGCGAAGGCCGAACTCCTTGTGGGCCGCAATGCTTTCTCCGACGTAGGGTTCCTCGGTCGGGAAGAAGAACAGGATGCCGCATTGGTGCAGGATCGGCAGGCCGGAGACCGCGCTCAGCGCCTGCCACTGCGGCAGCGAGTCGCGCGCCATCCGCGTGTAGATCGCGTCCTTGCCGTAGGCGGCCCGCGTGAGCCGCGATTCGCCGCCGGACGAGGCCCGGCTGTGCGCCGGGCCGTGCGCGTCGACCAGGGTCACCTGATGGCCCTGCTGCTGCAAATGATGGGCGGTCCAGGCGCCGAACACGCCCGCGCCGACCACGACGACATGCTCTGTCATGACGCGCTTGTAGGTTGTTGCGACCGCCGGTGAAACGGCTGCGCCGCCCGCCCCGAGGAGGAGCGAGCGGCGCGTTACTGTCAGGCCCTTCACCGGCTCCGATTATTCGCCGCGTTCGCCCTGGGTCGGCGGGGGCGGCGGCGGTGGCGGCGGCGGCGGAGCGGGCTCCGCGGCCGGAGGTGGCGGGGGCGGAGGCGGTGGCTCGACCGCAACCGGCGGCGGCGGGGCGGCGGGGCGCCCGCCGAACTTCCAGCGGCCGGTCAGGCCGATCGTCCGCGGCTGGCCGATGTTGTAGCCGAACCGAGCGCGCAGGCCGCGCTCGCGGTCGAGCGACAGCTTCGGGTTCACGTCAAAGATGTTGTTGACGTAACCGACAATCTCGAGCCCGCTGTCCCACTTGAGGCCCAGCGACGCGTTGACCAGCGTGTATGGCGGGAGCTTCAGCGAGCCGATGTCCGTCGTCCCATTCGGCGCAGGGTTGCCGACCCCGAAGTTGCCAGTCACCGGATCGAAGAAGATCAGGTCGACTGCCTGGTTGGCGATCTCCTGATCGCCGGGCTGGGTGTAACGGTTGCCGATACGCTGAACGCTGCCGTTCACATACCATTCCGCGTTGGAGTTGAAGCGAGTCCCGTAGGTCGCGGTCGCTGCGACAGTATATTTCGGAACCGTCGGCAGACGGTTGCCATCACGGATACCGGTCCGGGTTGCGAGGATCGGATTGGCGATCGTCGAATCGAATTTCGAACTCAGCAAGCTGCCTGCAAGCGACAGGTCGAGGCCTTCGATCGGGTGGGCCGAGAATTCCGCTTCGATGCCCTTGCTATGCGCCTTGGGCACATTGAACACGAGGCGCGAAGAGCAACTGCCGGCATCCACGGTAACCTGCAGGTTCTTGATGTCGTTGTAGAAAGCCGCGGCGTTGAAGGTAATTCCACGCCGCGAGTATTTGACTCCCGCTTCGTAATTCCACAGCGTCTCGTCCTTGTACGTTGCCGACGCGAACGGACCGTAAATCGCCTGGTCAGCCGTCGTGCAGATCGGAATGTTGAGCGGGTCGTTGACGCCGCCAACACGGAAGCCCTTCGATACCTGCGCGTTCACGCTCAGGTTGCGGTTCGGCTCCCAGCTCAGGATTCCTCTCGGTGAGAAGCCGTCCGACTTGGTCTTGTCGGTGCGGTCGTCGAGGTTGGAAAACAGGCCGCCCGAGTGGAACCGCCGCGACTCCTTGAACTTGTAGTAGCGCCCGCCCGCGGTCGCCTTGATCTGCCCGAACTTGTAGCTCGCCTCGCCGAACAGCGCGCGTTGCTTGATGTCGTACGGCAGGTCCGCATGGTAGGGATTGTCGACGAGACCGAAGCCATTGTCTTGAGAGGCGGAAACGCCGGGCGCCGTCGCTGCATCAATGAAGCCGTCGTAGCCCGGAGTCGGCAGCCGCTGCGCGTAGGTGCGGTCAACGTCGCTCAGGAACCCGCCGAAGACCCACTGGAACGGCCCCGATCCGGTCGAGGCGATTCGGACCTCCTGAGTGAACTGGTCGAGCTTGGTCGTGTCGCGCAGGTTGGACCCTAGATTCGCAATCTGCGGATCGAGAGTCGCAGCGAACGGGCCGGGGATCAGAACGCCGGTAATGACGTCGCGCCGGATGAGGAGTGGGAAGACGTCGACCGAACTGGTGAGCGCGGACGCGTCGCGGCTGACCAGGATGTCACGGTGCATGTAGCTGGTCACCGAGGTGATTTCGGCGCCGCCGAAATCATAACTCGCGGTGAGGTCGGCGAGCGTGGTCTGGTCGCGGAACTTTTCGCGCAGCTTCAGATATTGCGTGCGCCGTCCCAGATCGCTTCCGGCCGCGCCGGTCGTGAACTGGTTGTCGAAGAGGATGTAGTGGTCCTCGCGGTTGAAGCCGTTCGCTTTCGCCCGCTGGAACACAAAGCGCGGCGTTACCTTCACTCCCGGAACCGGCTCCCACAAGAGCGACACGCGGGTGCCGAAGCGCTCGCCGTCGTTGACGTTGTTGCCGGCAGCCGGTCCGACCGCGTCGATGAACCCGCCGAAATGCGTATAATAAGCGACAATGCGCGCTGCGAGGGTGTCGGCGATCGGAACATTGATCGCGGCCTTGGTGTCCCAGCCAATGTCGCCGCCCTTGAGAACGTTGATGCCGCCCTCAACCATGCCCTCGACCACGCCTTGCTTCGGCTGGTTGGTGATGTAGCGCAGGGTGCCGCCGACCGAGCCGGAGCCGAACAGGGTGCCCTGCGGTCCGCGCAGGGTCTCGACGCGGTTTAGGTCGAACAGGTCGAAGTCGGGCGTGAACAGCGACAGCGAGACAACGCTTTCGTCGAGGTAGACGCCGACCTGTTCCTTGACGCCCGGCTGGTCGCGGACGATCTGCCCGGCCGAGACGCCGCGGATCGACACCTGGCTCTGGCCCGGCCCGAGGTTCTGGACCGCGAGGCCGGCGACGTTGCGGCTGATGTCCTCGAGCGTCTGGGCATTGGCGCGCTGGATGTCGGCCTGGGTCTGCGCGTTGATCGAGAACGGAACTTCCTGCACGCGTGACGCGCGCTTGGTCGCGGTCACGATGATCTCGCTCTGATCCTCTATCGCTGCGGGCTGGCTGGCACCCTGAGCGGCCGCCTCCTGCCCGGTCTGGGCGAGCGCCGGAGCGGCAAAAGCGAATGCGGATGTGCCGATTAGCAAGGCTGCGGAAATGCGCATAAGATCCCCCTGTCTTGTCGTTGAGACGACATATGCCCGAAAGGCTCGCGCTTGCGGAAGAGCGTGCGCCTTCCGGGCCGCATTCGGGCGAAAGCTGTTGCAAGATTGTTACAGCGTAACGAGGCCCGCCGCGGGGCCTCGCAAAGCGGTGTCCTACTTGCCCACCTCACGGAGCATCGCTAGGGCAACGGCAAAAGCACAAACGGAGGAAGCTTCCAATGAGCGAGACAGCCGGTCGGGTGAAGAAGATCGTCGTCGAACATCTCGGCGTCGAGGCCGACAAGGTCACCGAGGACGCCAGCTTCATCGACGATCTCGGCGCCGACAGCCTCGACATCGTCGAGCTGGTGATGGCCTTCGAGGAGGAGTTCGGGGTCGAGATTCCGGACGATGCCGCGGAGAAGATCACGACGGTCCGCGACGCGATCGACTATATCGACCAGAACAAGGGCTGATCGGCAAGCGTTCGCCCTGAGCCTGTCGAAGGGCTGCCTTTTGCGTTCCAGGGCGTTGTAGAAAATACAGGGCTTCGACAGGCTCAGCCCAAACGGGTTTGGGCCTGTTGCATTTGGAGTGACTGACATGCGCCGTGTCGTCGTGACAGGTCTGGGTCTGGTGACGCCCCTCGGCGGCGACGTCGAGACCAGCTGGAAAAACATCCTCGCTTCGAAGAGCGGGGCGGGGACGATCACCAAGTTTGACGCCAGCGACCAGAAGTGCCGCATCGCCTGCGAAGTGAAGCCGGCTGACCATGAATATGGCTTCGACCCGGCCAAGCGCGTCGACCACAAGGTCCAGCGCCAGGTCGACCCGTTCATCATCTACGGCATCGATGCCGCCGGCCAGGCGATCGAGGACGCCGGCCTGACCGAGATGGACGAAGCGACGCGCTTCCGCGCCGGCGTCTCGATCGGCTCGGGCATCGGCGGCCTGCCCGGGATCGAGAAGGAAAGCGTCAACCTCCACGAGAACGGGCCGGGCCGGGTCAGCCCGCATTTCGTCCACGGCCGGCTGATCAACCTGATTTCCGGCCAGGTGTCGATCAAATACGGCCTGATGGGGCCGAACCATGCGGTGGTCACCGCTTGCTCGACCGGCGCCCATTCGATCGGCGACGCGGCACGGATGATCGCCATGGACGATGCCGACATCATGCTCGCCGGCGGCGCCGAAGCGACGGTTTGCCCGATCGGCATCGCCGGCTTCGCCCAGGCGCGCGCGCTCAGCACCAATTTCAACGACCAGCCGGAGAAAGCCAGCCGTCCCTACGACAAGGACCGCGACGGCTTCGTCATGGGCGAAGGGGCGGGCGTGGTCGTCCTCGAGGAATATGAGCACGCGAAGGCGCGCGGCGCCAAAATCTACGCCGAGGTGATCGGCTACGGCCTGTCGGGCGATGCCTATCACGTGACTGCGCCGCACCCCGAGGGCTCGGGCGCCTACCGCTCGATGGAAATGGCGCTGAAGAAGTCCGGGCTGCAGCGGTCGGACATCGATTACATCAATGCCCACGGCACCTCGACTCCGCTCGGCGACGAGCTGGAGCTCGGCGCGGTGCGGCGCCTGTTCGGCAATGCCATCGGCTCGCTGTCGATGAGCTCGACCAAGTCGGCGATCGGCCACCTGCTCGGCGGCGCCGGGGCGGTCGAAAGCATCTTCTGCATCCTCGCCCTCCGCGACCAGATCGTCCCGCCGACGCTCAACCTCGACAATCCGAGCGAGGGCACCGAAGGCGTCGACCTGGTGCCGCACAAGGCGAAGGAACGCACCGTCCGAGCCGTGCTCAATAACAGCTTCGGTTTCGGCGGGACCAATGCGTCGCTGATCATGAAGGCCGTGTGAGGCGAGGCTGCCTGACCGGCGCCGGCGGGCTCCTGCTCGCCGCGCTGGTGACCATCTGGTTCCTGTGGTGGGCGCCCGGCCCAAAGCCCGGACCGCATGACGTGATGATCCCGGAAGGCGCGAGCCTCGGCTCGGCCGCTCGACTGCTTGAGAAGCAGGGCGCGATCCCGGGCACCGCCCGGACCTATTATGTGATGGCCCGGCTGTTCGGCTCGGGCGACCCGATCCAGGCCGGCGAGTTCGCGATTCCAAAGGGGATGGGCGGCGCCGCGATCCTCGACCTGCTGCAGCATGGCCACCCGACCCAGCGGCTGGTCACCGTCGTCCCCGGCATGCCGGCGATCATCGTCACCGAGCGGCTCGCGACGAACCCCTATCTGGCCGGGCCGCTGCCGCCGATCGCGGAGGGGTCGGTGCTGCCCGACAGCTACGGCTACCAGCGCGGCGACAGCCGGGCCGCGATCGTCCGGCGCATGCAGTCGGCGATGGCCGGCACGCTCGACGCGCTGTGGGCGGAGCGCAGCACCGACTGCCCGATCGCGACCAAGGAGCAGGCCGTGACCCTGGCTTCGATCGTTGAAAAGGAGACCGGCAAGGCGAGCGAGCGGCCGCTCATCGCCGGAGTCTATTGCAACCGCCTGCGGATCGGCATGAAGCTCGATGCCGATCCCACGGTCATCTATCCGATCACCAAGGGCAAGCCGCTCGGCCGGCGGATCCTGAAGTCGGAGCTGCGCGCCGACAACGGCTACAACACCTACCGCCGCAGCGGGCTTCCGGAGGGGCCGATCGCCAATCCCGGCAAGGCCGCGATCACCGCCGTTCTTCATCCCGCGCCGACCAAGGCGCTGTACTTCGTCGCCGACGGGACCGGCGGCCACGTGTTCGCAGAGACCCTGGCCGAGCAGAACGCCAACGTCGCCAAGTGGTACGCGCTGCGCCGCGCCCGCGGCGAGATGTGATCGGTCAGGCCGCTCCCACCGTCTCCGACCGGACATAGCCGACCCGGCGGTCGGCGCCGGCATAGCCCCAGGCCCAGCCGATGCTATCGTCGAGCATCGCGAAGCGATCGCCCGGATCGAGCCGGCCGATGGCCTCCGCATCGTCGGCGGGGGCCGCCCGCAGTTCGGTCGCGGCGGCGATCGTGCGGTCGAGCGGCTCGGCATAATGCGACGCGATCACCCGGTCGGCGAGCGCGACGTCGGCGAGGTCCTGGCGGTAGGCGTTGAAGACGGGGTCCGGCGGGTCCGAGGGGCCGGAGAGGGAGAAGCCGTCAGCGCGTGTGGGCGTAGGCCGGCGCCTGGCCGATGACCGGCCGGTGCGCGGCGCTGCTGTTGTCCCCCTCGCGGAGGTTGCGCTTGAAGCCTTCAAGAAACTCCGCCCCACTGTTGGTCCGGACGACGAACACGTTGCGTCGGTCGTCCTGGTCCCGCTCGCGCCGGAGATAGCCGAGCGCGCCGAGCGTGTTCAAGGCGCGCGTCACAACCGGCTTGGACACGCCGAGTACCCGGGCGAGGCCGCGCACGGTGTGCGGCCCGGGGGTCAGATAGACGAGCATCAGCAGCGCCATCTGCCGATTGGTCAGGTCGGGCTCGCCCGAGCGGACATAGGCGATCAACGCCCGCATCCAGCTGGTCAGCGATACCTCGCCCATGCTGCCAGTCTCCGTCCCAAGGCCGCGTAACGTCCAAGTAAACCGGCAGGGGCGCGAATTGTTGCAGTCGAGAAACAGGAAAGGCCCGGATTCGCGGCGAATTGCCGGTTCAGGTCCGTGGATAACGCCGACGCAGCGCCTCGAACACCGCGCGCAGGCCGAGTGCCTCGCCGCCCTTGGGCCGCCCCGGCTTGGCCGGGTCGCGCCAGGCGTAGGTGTCGAGATGCGCCCAGGCGATCTCGTCGGGCACGAAGCGCTTCAGGAACATCGCGGCGGTGATGCAGCCGGCCATCGGCGAGCTCGAGGCATTGGCGAAATCGGCGATGTCGCTTTTCAACAGCTCGTCATAGGGATCCCACAGCGGCATGCGCCACAGCGGGTCCTCGACGTCGCGCGCGGCGGCTGCGAGGTCGGCAGCGAGGTCGTCGCGGTTGGCGAAGGTCGCCGGAAGGTCCGGCCCGAGCGCGATCCGCGCCGCGCCGGTCAGGGTGGCGAAATCGACGATCAGCTCGGGCTTGCCCTCGACCGCCTTGGTCAAGGCATCGGCGAGGATCAGCCGACCCTCGGCGTCGGTGTTGTCGATCTCGACGGTGAGGCCCAGCCTCGACTTGACGATGTCGCCCGGTCGGTAGGCGGCGCCCGACACCGCATTCTCGACCGCCGGGATGAGCAGATGGAGGCGGACCGGGAGCTTGGCCAGGGTCACCAGCCGGGCCAGCGCGAGCGCGTGGGCCGCGCCGCCCATGTCCTTCTTCATCAGCCGCATGCCCGAGGCCGACTTGATGTCGAGCCCGCCGCTGTCGAAGCACACGCCCTTGCCGACGACCGCGATCCGCGGATGGCGGGTGTCGCCCCATTCGAACTCGAGCAGACGCGGCGCGCGCTCCAGCGTCGCTCCCTGGCCGACCGCGGCGATCAGCGGATAGCCCTTGGCCAGCTCGTCGCCGGACGTGACCTTGAGCTTGGCCCCGGAGCGGTTGGCTTCGCCGCGAACCGCTTGCTCGATCTCGCCCGGGCCGAGGTCGCCGGCGGGCGTGTTGACGAGGTCGCGGACGAGCACGGTCGCTTCGGCCAGGCGCACGACCTCGTCGATCTTCGCCGCTTCGCCGGTGGCGAGGACGCGCGCCCCGCGCTCGGCCTCGTCCGGCTTGGAGCGGTAGGCATCGAAGCGGTGCTGGGCGAGCAACCAGCCGAGCATCGCCTTGCCCGGCTCGCCCGCGGCGAGCTTGTACGTCCCCTCGGGCAGGCTCTCGGCGAGCTTGGCGAGGCACCAGGGGGAGAGCTCGGCGGCGTTCTTGACCGCGCTCACCACCTCAAAGGCGTTGCCCCGCGGCAGCAGCGCGAAGGCGAACCCCTTCTTGCCGTCGAACCGGTGGGCGGCGAGCAAGGCGCGGTCCTCTTGCCCGCGGCCTTTCACCCAGCCGTCGAAGCTATGCTTGTCGACGAGGTGGATCGGGCGGGCCTTCTGCCCGCGGTCGGCGACGAGGAGGGAGGCGAAGTCGGTCATTCTGGGCCCTTAGCGTCTAGTTCGACGGTCAGCGAGGCGTTGAGCGGTAGGGCCTCCCATCTGGCGGACAGATCGTCGAGCCGTGCGCGAATGTTCTCCACGTCCGCGGCCGACACCGGAGCCGCGGGGTGGCCCCGGGCAGCGCACGCCAGTTCGTAAGTCGCCAGCAGGTCCTCGGCAGAGACGCGCCCGCCCCACATTTCCGCCTGGAGGCATTCGACCAGCCGCTCGACCGACTCCTCGGCATCGCCGCCGCCGGCGGTGAAGCCCGCGGCCTCGCCGTCGGCGACAAGCGACAGGAAGCCGCGGCGCGCGAGCGTGCTCTCGACCGCAAAATGGACCATGTCGTGCGGGAGGATGCCTGCTTGGGGCAGCGGGATCGACTCCGGCGGTCCGTCGCGACGTTCGATCGCGAGGTCGTCATATTTTCCGCTGCGCTTGGTGAATGTCAGCCGCATCGAACCTCCGCGGACTCACTCGCCCGCGTTCACGAGGAACTGCTCGATGCGCCCGGTCGCGCCGGGTTCGTAGAAGGTCGAGAGGTCGAGGGTGCGGGCAGGATATTTGACGGTGTAGCCCTGGATGACGAAGCCGCCGCGGAGGACTGGCTTGCCGTTGGGCTCGAACGCGGTCGGCTCGCCGAGCGGCGCGAGGCTCGAGCGGAAGTCGGCGATCGCCTGGGGAGTGAAATAGAAATTGGCGTTTGGCGTAAGCAGCGAGCGGTCGAGCGTGCCGGCGCGGAGCTGGTCGTAGACCGTCCGCGCGCGCGCCGCTTGGGCGGCGGCGGCGGCGTCCTGCGGCGCGGCCGGGGGCGGCGGCAGGACGACCCCGGCGATGTCCCTCGCGATGCGGGTGTAGGCGCCGGACGACCATGTGTTGGTGAGGACGACGACCGCCGCGCGCTCGGCCGGCCAGACGCTGTTCGACGACAGGAAGCCGACCGCCTCGCCGGTGTGGCGGACGACCTTGCGGCCGGCGACCGTGCGGATGCCAACGCCGAGCCCGTAGCCCGGGTCGCTGCCGTCGTTGAGCTTGACGGTCGTTTCCTGCGCCGCCCAGTCGTCGGCCGGGATCAGCGAGCGGTTGATCCGCGCAATGTCCCACTTGGCGAGGTCCTCGGCGGTCATCGACAGCTCGCCTGCGGCATAGAGCCAGCCGCGCGCCGGCGGGCTCACCGGGCGCACCGGCCCGAGCGCATAGCGGCCGTAGCCGGCGGGGAAGGCCGGCGTGTTGGTGTCGTCCTGATCGTGTACGCTGGTCATGCCGAGCGGCTTGAAGATCTTGCGGGTCAGATAGGCCATGAGCGGCTGGCCGCTGATCTTCTCCGCGATCATCCCGGCGACGACGTAGCCGGTGTTCGAATATTGCCACTGGTCGCCGGGCGCGAAGTCGAGCGGCTTTTTGGCCCAGATGTCGACGATGGCCTGCGGCGCGGTCGGCCGCGACATCGCCTCGAAGCTATAGTCCTGCGGCCAGAAGTCCTGGATGCCCGAGGTGTGGTTGAGCAATTGGCGGAGCGTGATGCGGTCGCCGCCGCTGATCCCGGGCAGATATTTGGCGACATGATCGTCGAGGCTGAGCTTGCCCTCGTCCTGGAGCAGCAGCAGCGCCATCGCCGTGAACTGCTTCGAGTTGGACGCGATCTGGTAGGGCAGGGCCGGGGTCGCGGGCAGGCCGTCATTGGCCTGGCCATAGGC
>Ga0268265_10004301_pt1 | contig 9931 bp, 9 predicted proteins | sample KBSSwiS52_FD_190355 | JGI IMG/M metagenome (GOLD analysis project Ga0268265, IMG submission 190355) | Switchgrass rhizosphere microbial communities from Kellogg Biological Station, Michigan, USA - KBS Switchgrass S5-2 (SPAdes) (version 2) | ecosystem: Host-associated > Plants > Roots >...
TGGATACGATCGACGAGCAGCTCGGTGATGCACTCGCACACGAACGAGCGATCGCGACGCTCTCGCTTGGCTTCGGGAGCTTCGCGGTGCTGCTCGCCTGCATCGGCCTGTATGGAGTGGTGGCCAATGCCGTCACCCGGCGCACCAACGAGATCGGCGTCCGCATGGCCCTCGGCGCGTCTCGGATCAGCGTGGTGACGATGGTCTTCACGGATACCGCTCGTATTGTGGTGGCCGGGCTCGCGATCGGCGCGCCCATGACGGTCGTCGCGCGCCGGATGATTGCCAGCCGGCTGTATGATGTCGCCGCGAGTGACCTCGCGACCATCGGCGTCGCAATGCTCACGCTGGCTGCCGTCACGGCGGTTGCGGGCGTCATGCCCGCGTATCGAGCCGCACGCATCGACCCCAACGTCGCCCTGCGCTACGACTGACCGTCTCGCTATTTCCTGCCGGCCGCGTCGACCGTGTGCGTCGCGTCGGCACCCTCCCACGTCACGTCGCCCGTAGGCCCGTAAGTGGCCGGCACTGGCCGGCCCATCATCCGCAGGTAGACCGTGAGCTGCGTGCGATGGTGCGCGGTGTGAAGCACGCGGCGCCAGAAGATCCAGGCACGCGACCGCTCGACGTCGAAGAATGCGACGCGTTCGATCCACCAATCGGCCCGCCGTGCGGCGAGGAACGCAAGGCGAGGCACCGCGAGCTCGACGAGTCGATCCGCAGCAGACCGGACGGTGATCGTCGGCGGCAGCACGTCTGTCGGTGCCGGCTCGGGTACACCGAGGAACTCGGCGAAGAAGCGACGCTCGGAGAGAAGCTGATGCTTGAGGATGTCGCCTACGGTGCTCGCGCGCTCGTGCGGGCGAAAGCCAAGGTCGTCGTCGCGGAACTCACGCCAGACCGAGGCGACCTTGTTCGTCTCGCTCGCATAGGTATCGATCGCGTGTTGAACGAGCGGCTCGGACGCAACTGGAATCACATGGTCCGGAATCGCGATGAAGGCATAGGACAGCGGCATTGAAGGCTCCGGGTTGGCCCGAGTCGTGACAAGACAGTCTATCGTACGGCGTATCGTAACCCGTCCGGGGAGGGCCCCATGAGTAATCCAGACCGCGACCTGCGCGTACTGGTAGTCGGCGCTTCACTGTCGAGCACTTCGCTCAACAATCGTCTGGCGGCGTTCACCGCGAAACTCGTCGCCGATAAAGGGGCGACGACCGACCTTGCTACGATCGACCAGTTCGACTGTCCCTTCTATGATCGCGATCTCGAGGTGGAGACCGGACCACCCGTTGGCGCCCACGGGTTCTGCGAACGACTCAAGGCGGCCGACGCGCCGATCGTCGCGTCCCCGGAATACAACGCGTCGATGCCCGCGGCGATCAAGAACCTGATCGACTGGGTCTCGCGCTTTCGGCCGCAGCCGTTGAACGGAAAGCAGGCGCTGCTCATGTCCGCGTCACCGTCCATGGTCGGCGGCAACCGCGGACTGTGGGCACTCCGGATTCCGTTCGAGCACCTCGGCAGCCGCGTCTACCCCGACATGTTCTCGCTCGCGCAGGCGCATCACGCCTGGGACGGGGACAATCTGATGGACGCAGAGCTGCGCCAGCGGCTCGATCGCACGTTAGGCTGCTTTCTCGACCTCGTCGAAGCAACGAAGCACTATCCGAAGATCAAGAAGGTGTGGGTCGAATTCCTGGGCGAGCATCCGGACGCTGCCACCGACCGCGTCGAGGAGTCCGAGGACGCGGCATGATCACTTCTTCGCTCGTTTGGCCGTGATCTGCCCCGTCATCGCCCCGGCAAAGTCCATGGTCCCGCTCAGCGAATCGCCGACGACTTTGGCCTTCACGGTCACCGGCACCGGTTGGCCGTCATTCGTGATCGTGTAGGTGTAGGTGAGATCGCTGCCCTTGATCGTCCCTCTGAGCGGGACCACCTCGCCCGTTGGGCGCTTGACCGTACCGGTCACCGAGTCGCCCTTCACGGCGAACGTCAACGTGGGGTTGCCGCCTCCGTTCGGCGTCGTGACCGAGGCGTTCCAGATCCCCGCAACGGACTTGCCCTGCACCACCGCACCGCCGGACACGAGCAGTGTGCCCGCGACGACATAGAGAATCGAGCGTTTCATGACAACACCCTCCACATGTGGTCTACCGTATTTCAGCTTTCGCAAACACTTCGAGCATGCGCTCCTCGGACGGCGGCCGTAGCACGTTATTCGATGCGAACTCCTTCGCCTGCGGGTACTCCGTCGTCCGAACGCGTTGCGCCGCACGCGCGAGGTCGAATTGCGTGGTTCGATGATGCACGCCGGGACCGAGCACGAGCCAGTAGGCGCCCGGCTCACCGAATGGCATGCCGACGCTTCCCGCGTTGATGACCCGCATCCGGCCGATGGTGCGGTCGAACTGCATGTGCGTGTGACCACAGACCACGGCGGCCACATCTATGCCATCGAATGCCGGGCGAACGCGTTCTTCCGGCGTGTCACGCGTGAACGTCTCGGTATCACTGCGCGGCGTGGCGTGGCAGAAGAGCACGTCGCCAAGTCCCGGAATCTCGAGCTGCACGGCAACCGGCCACGATGCAATCAGTTGCCGTTGGTCAGGAAGGAACTGGTCACCCACCCATCGCATGATCTCACGAAACGCCGGAGGAAGGTTGGTTGGGTCACCGCCAGCCAGTTGCGTGAGCATCTCGCGCTCGCAGTTTCCCTGGATGAACTGGACCGGAATCCGGGACGCCAGGAGATACTCGAGCGTTTCACGCGGCATCGGCCCGAGGACCGCGTCGCCGCCGACCACGATCAGGTCAACGGCAGATGTGTATACCTCCTCGAATACGGCCTCGAGCGCGGGGAGGTTACCATGAATGTCGTAGAGGGCCGCAACCCGCATCGGCAGAACAGGAATTTCTGTTGACGATTGCGGACGTCTGGCACTCGTCCGCCCGAGCCTAGCGATGTCGACAACCATGCGAACCCAATGCCACACCGCGTCCCGGTAATGCTCAGCGGAACGGAGTTGCCCCCTTCCCTACTGCTGATCGTGCGAGAGCATGTGATGCCTGGGCACGAGACGGAGTACGCGCGCCTCGAAACGGCTCTCACGACCGAAGGCCTGCGCCGCCGTTGCCCTCATCCCCACATCGCGCTTGCGTCGACGAGCGGCCCAAAGGTCGTCTGGTGGTTGAACGCCTTCGCGTCGCCTGATGCAATGCGGGCCGTCGAACAAGCGTACGCCAACGACACGACGCTCAAGGCGGCACTCGACGCTCTAGCCAAGCGTAAGGCGGCGATCGTGACCGAGACCGAGACCGCGCTCGCCGAATACGACGCGACCGCGAGTGCGCCGGCCCCGTGGACCATGCTCGCCACGCGCTACTTCGTCGTCCGAGTCGACGCACCCGCGCTCGACCAGGCGGCCGTGTTCGTCGCTCCCGACGGAGGACGCTTTTCGTTTCGGCCCGTGCAGTCGCGAGCTGAGACCGATCGAATCGTAGCGGCCGAGCGCGAGGCGATCGTCCTCGCGGTGGAGCCGCGCTGGAGTCTGCCGGCCGCGGACTGGATAGATGCCGATCCTTCGTTCTGGAAGGCGTCGGTGACCCAGGACACGTGATGGACCAGCGCGCCATGCCAGGAGAGAAGACCATCAGCGGCGACGCTGGAATTCAACATCTGAGGCAAACCTCCGCCGGTCGCTCGTGCTGGTCGCTGCTGGAAAGACAAACCCTCGGGAAAGCCTGGTTCAGGCCTCCCGAGGGTTCCTATTGTCGACCAGCGACCAGCACGAGCGACCACCGACCAGGTGATAGTGTCCCGAAACTGGTTACGGCTCTGGAATCCCGAGATCGTATCGCTGGTTCAATGCCTGGGCGGCCGCCGCAGCGATCAATGCCTGACCCGCCGCGCTCGGGTGCGCGCCGTCGAGACTCATGAACGGGCCGAACGGCGTCGGGGAGGTCATGAGCGCCACCACGTTCAGCGGCACGCGAACGCCAGGGGCGGAATAGAGCGCATTGAGGCTAAGAAACGCGTATCCGCGCGCCTGCGCCTCGGCCTGAATCGTGGCGTTCATCTGCGCGACCACCCCGTTGAGGATCGCCTGTTCCGCCGCGTTGAGGACGAAATCCTGTGTCGTCGGGCCGGCGCCCGCACACGTCAGCGGCACCGGTGGCTGGTTCTGCGCCCTCGCCGTGAGCCCTGCCTGGATGGCGATCGGAAGCCGTGCCGTCACGAAGATCTGGTTCCCTGCGTTCACCCCGTTGCAGTCCGGCTGCACCGCCACGTTGAACGCGACGAGCATCGCTGCCGCGTTCGCCCAGATCTCGGCACCAGTACGGAAGGCTGGCAGGTTGAACGGAGTGGTTGGGAGACCAACCACCAGCACGTGCTTGACCTTCACGGCGTCGATGCGGTCGAAGATCTGGTGCATCTGCGCGGCGAACGTCGCCGGATTCTCGATCGGAAGCGGCGGCGCGCCGACGAGTGCGATGCCGGAGATCCCTTGCAGCACTTCGTTGACGCCGAGCTCCACGGACACGAGCTTCGGGTTCTGCGTCTCCATGGCGTCGAGCTGCGTCATGCCCGGCGGGAGGACGCGCGTATACATTTTGGCGTTGCCCGCGTCGAGGATGTTCTCGGGCGTCGTGAACAGCACGTCACGCGCGCGCGCGCCGCTGAGCGACACGTTCTGCGCCGGCAGCGTCACGCCCGGTTCGAGCGGCGCGCACGACAGCGTCGCGGGATTCGTGAGAATCGGCTCGCCGCTGAGCCGGACCCCTCCGCCAAGCGGAGCTGCATACGGCGAGCGGCAACCCGGAAACTGGATGAGGGGCTGCGTGATCTCGCGGTTGCCCAGGCGGGCTAGCTGCGCCGGCCAGGAGTTCTCCTGCGACCCGCTGAAAACTCCATCCCCTATGACCCCCATGCTGATGCTCGTTCCGATCGCGACGTAGCGCTGGAATACGCCGCGTCCTTCGCTCTGCTGAAGGCTCGGGCCATCGACGGCAACGCGCGCCGGCGCGACAGGCGAATCGGCGCAGGCGACGAGTAGCCCCGTCGTCGCGATGAACAGAAGCTCTTTGCTCCGCATACCACTCTCCACATTGCTGCCGGCGGCCCGCCGGCACTGGGTTCGGCGACACGTCTCGCCAGAAGTGCAGCCGCGCAGCGCCGCGTCGCGCCGGATTTCACCTTGAGATGAGGCATCCGCTCCGTCGGCGTAAGAGGGACCATCGGCCGTCGCTATCACAATTCGAGCAACCGGCACGCTTTGGCTACGGCCGGACCATGGGCCGCCCGCGCACTCGCCGCTCCAGACACGTCGGCCAGCTTTCCAAAAAGCAGCGTTCGCCAGGTCCCGGGAGGATCGAGATCGCGCGCCGGTTGCTGGCCACGGCGCAGTGATCCACCGATGCAAGGAGGGCCCGGGCGACTCGCGTCAGTCGGCCCAGGCCCTCCGTTCGTTATGTACTACGGTACTGCCGATCGATCAGCTGGCCGAGTAGAAGCGCAGCTCGAGCAGCTTGAGACCGTTGTTGTCGTAGTTCCAGAAGTAGTTCTCGAAGCAACGATCGAACAGGAACACGTCGAGCGTGGTCGACGTCGTCGTGCTGGTGCCGAGACAGGCGGCGAGCTGCGGGTTCGTCACGCCGTCGATAGTGACGGTCATGTGGAGCAGGTTGCCGGTGATGTCGACGGCCTTTCTCGATTTGGCGTACAGGGTGATGCCGTTGCTGCCGCACCAGACGTCGTCCGTGCCATCGAAGCCGCTGCCGGTCTCATCGGCGCACGTCGTGATGGTGGCGCTGCCGCTCGGGCCGTGGGTCCGAGCCCAGACGCTGTAGGAAGGCGTGCACGGCGTGAGCGCATCGTCATCGGCGCAGGGATCCGGGATGCCCAGGATCGCACCGTCGCCGTCGGTCGCGTTGGCGTCGATGGTGCCGAACCCATTCACGTTCGTGGCACGCCACGCATCGCAGCGCGGGTCGACCACGTCATTCTCACCGTTCGTGCTGTTGCAGAGATAGATGTGGTTCTGATCATCTCCGCCGCCCTTCGAGAGCTGATTGTTCTTCCCACCCGGCGCGGTGACGACGTTGTCCGACTCGAGCTGAACGAAAATGCGGCGACCGTTGTTGTTGTCCATGCTGGCGGTCTTGTCCTTCGGCACGCCGATGATGTTCAGGCGGTAGTCGTGACCTCCTTCAGGGAACCCATTACCCAGCAACTTGGACGAGCCGGCGAGCGGGGCCTTTGCCGGCGTGGTTGGCGCGTCACTACATGCGGCGACGACGGCGAGCGCGGCAACAAGCGCAATCGGGGAGGGGGACATGCGCATTCGGCTACTCCTGTGAAACGGTGAGGCGACTGCAAACTCGACATCTACATCGACATCGACAGGGTGTGCACGACTCCCCGGCGGTGCCAACAGACGCGTGCCGGCACCGTCAACATCTCGACGAAGTACGTGCGTGATCTACCAGCACTGCATAACGTGGCGGGGCACGCGAGTCGAGCAGGGCTGGTCTATCGGTCGGGCAACCTATACAGGTGTCTCCGGAATGGCCAGAGTGCGCTCCACATTTTGCGCAAATCGATACGCGTTGCATAACGAGTCACGGCGGCTGGTGGTCATTTCCGTGTCGCACGTCACACTCCGACCCGTGCACGGCTGAGCACGCTGGGCCGCGCGGTCAGTTGCGATACCAACGATCGGCCCGCCAACGATCAGCCAGGCGGCCTCCCGAGCACAGCGGCCGGTGCACAGCGGTGCGCAAGCGCCGAAGTCGCGGAATGATCGGACCACTCACCGCGACCCAAACGAAGGCAGGTAAGAAAATTCCAATCGTTGGGCGCTCGGGATAAGGGAGCTCAATCGTACCGGCCGCGGTGCCGGACTCGGTTCGCACGGAAACGTCCTTCAGCAGCAGGATCTTCCTCGGCACCTTGAAGTCCGAGAGCCTCACCGATGCGAAACGCCGACGGTCGCGACGTCGCACGCCGCGGCCTCCTCACTCGGTGCGGCTACGCTGCAGCCGCTCCAGCTCCGCGGTCAGCTCCGGCAGGAGCGCCCGTCCGCGCTCCGTGTCGATGAGATTCTCCATCTCGAACGGATCTGTCTCGAGGTCGTAGAGCTCGTCCATCCCCGCGAGATCCGTATAGCGGATGTATTTGTACCGCTCCGTCCGCACCGCCTTGTAGCCCATCGTCAGGATGCGCGGGAAGACCGTGTCGTTGTAGTACTCGAGCAGGATCGAGTGCCGCCACACCGTCGGGGACCCGCTGAGCACGGGCACGAGCGAACGTCCGTCGCGCGCCACCGTGTCCCGCACGCCGGCGATCTCCAGGATCGTCGACGCGACGTCGACGGTCTGCGCGAGCTGCGCCGGTGTCGAGCCCGCGCGAGCGACACGCGGATAACGAACGAGCAGCGGAATCCGCGCCGTCTCCTCATAGGCGAGCCGACGCTCCTGGTCGAGACCGTGCTCGCCATAGAAGTAGCCGTGGTCGCTCGTGAAGGCGATGAGCGTGTTGTCGAGCGAACCTAACGAGTCGAGCGTCGCCACGATGCGGCCGAGGCTCTCGTCCACGGCGAGCACCATCTCGAGACGCGATCGAATGTCGCCGTCGCTCGTTCCGGTTGCAGGACTGAGCGGTGGCAACCCCGGGATCGCACGCGCCAGCGCCGGTTTGCCCACGGGCGCGCGCAGTGCGTTCGGCCGCCTCGGCACCGGCTGCGTCGCATAACGTCCGCGGTGCCGCTCGGCCGCCACGAAGCCCTCAGGCTGCGAGTCGAGCGCCACGACGCTTCCGTCATCGCGCTGCATGACGTTCGGATGCACCGCCTTGTGCGCCAGAAACAGCAGAAACGGCGACTCGCGCGACGTGCGAATGAACTCGACGGCGTAATCCGTGAGCACATCCGTGACGTACCCCTTCACCGTGCTCCGCGTACCGTCCACGTTGAGCTTCGGGTCCACCGCCTCACCCTGGCCTTTCATGGCGACCCACCGCGTCCAGCCAGGCCGCCGAGTGTCGTCGTTGCCCATGTGCCACTTGCCGAAGAAGCCGGTTCGGTAGCCCGCGGACTGGAGCGGAATCGCAAAGGTCGGGAGGCGATGACTGGCTGAGTCGCGCGAGGTGTTGTCGATGATCCCGTTGTTGTGGATGTGCTGCCCGGTCAGAATGCTCGCACGGCTCGGGCTGCAGAGCGGCGTGGCCGCAAAGGCGTTGAGGAAGCGGGCGCCCTCTCGCGCGAGTCGGTCGATGTTCGGCGTCTCGACGAATGGATGCCCGGCGACGGCGATGTCGTCCCACCTGAGATCGTCGACGAGGATGACCACGACGTTCGGTCGCGCTCCCTCGCGCGCACCGGGCGCGCATGCGAGGAGCAGCATCGAGACGAATAGGAGTCGTCGCATCGCGGCAACGTTACCGACACCCGGACCCACGCGCTACATTCGCTGTCGTGAATTCATTCGCCGGCGGACCTGCTATGACACGGGGCGTATCGAGCGTGGGAGCGGCGCTGGCCGCTCTGCTGTGCGTCGCCTGCACATCGCGCAATGCCGACGACGCGGTGCCTGGCGCGCCCGGCGATGGGCCTCCCGGAATGGTCTGGATCCCCGGTGGCACGTTCGCTATGGGTGACGACGGGCCCCTCGCACTGCCGCACGAGCAGCCCGTCCATCGCGTGCACGTCGATGGCTTCTATATGGATGTGGAAGCGGTGACCAATGCGCGCTTCGCGGCGTTCGTCGCCGCCACCGGATACGTGACGGTGGCCGAGCGTGCGCCTAACGTCGATGAGATCATGCGGCAGGTTCCGCCTGGGACGCCACCGCCCGCCCCGGAGCTGCTGGTGCCCGGTTCTCTCGTTTTCACGCCGGTCGAGGGTGGGGTCGACCTGCACGACGCGTCACGCTGGTGGCGCTGGGTCCCTGGCGCGGATTGGCGCCATCCGGGGGGCCCCCACAGCACCATTGCCGACAAGGCGCCCTACCCTGTCGTCCACGTTGCGTGGGAAGACGCCGTCGCCTTTGCGAGGTGGGCAGGCGGCCGTCTTCCAACAGAGGCCGAATGGGAGTTCGCGGCGCGCGGTGGCCGCGAGCGCGCCGCACATGCGTGGGGCAACGCACCACACGACTCGGCGCATCCACAGGCGCACATCTACTCGGGGACGTTCCCGTCACATCCCGCGGAGCCTTCGCCGGTCGGACGCTATCCCGCCAACGGCTACGGGCTCTTCGACATGTCCGGCAACGTGTGGCAGTGGACGCAGGATTGGTATCGACCGGAGACGTACGCGCTCGATGCGCGGCGCGGTGTGGTGCGGAATCCGGTGGGACCGTCGGACGGGCTCGATCCGCGGAGCGGCGCGCAGGCGACTCGCGTGATCCGCGGCGGGTCGTTTCTCTGCAGCGATTCGTATTGTCGGGGCTATCGCGTGAGTGCGCGTGGCACCGGCGCGCCGGACACCGGCGCATCGCACATCGGCTTTCGCACGGTGATGACCGTGGACCAATGGCACGCGCTGGCCCGATCTGCGGGCAGGCAATGACCACCAACGTTCGCGAGCAACTTCAGTCCACGTTAGGTAGTGCGTACACGCTCGAGCGCTACTGGAAACGTCGACGAGTGCGCAGCGGAAGCCGGGGAGTACGAGCCCACCATCGAACCCGCCCTCAGCCGGGACGATCGTCAGCCTCGCCGCCGGCCGTGTAGACGCGAGCTTCGCTGCGCGCCGGATCGAAGACCCACACCGGCTTCGTTCCGGCGTCGAGCCATTGTCCTGCGTTCGACAGTAATCCACCCGGTCGATCGTTGGGCGAGACAACCTCCGCAACGAGATCGGGAGCGAAATCCGCCGCCGGCTTGTCAAGCAGCGGGTACGCGCGCTCACACTCCGCCACCAGCCGTTCG
>Ga0268265_10004305_pt1 | contig 9927 bp, 9 predicted proteins | sample KBSSwiS52_FD_190355 | JGI IMG/M metagenome (GOLD analysis project Ga0268265, IMG submission 190355) | Switchgrass rhizosphere microbial communities from Kellogg Biological Station, Michigan, USA - KBS Switchgrass S5-2 (SPAdes) (version 2) | ecosystem: Host-associated > Plants > Roots >...
CAGCGGGGTCAGCGTGTCCACGACCAACCTGTACCTCGCCGCGGGCTCGACCGATCCCGCCGAGCTGATCCGGAGCGTGAAGAGCGGGCTCTACGTCACCGAGCTGATCGGCTTCGGCGTCAACGGCGTGACCGGGGACTACTCGCGCGGGGCGGTGGGGATGTGGATCGAGAACGGCGAGCTCGCATATCCGGTCGAGGAGATCACGGTGGCGGGCAACCTGCTCGAGATGTGGAAGCGTGTGGAGGGTGTGGGCAATGACCTGGTGTTCCGGGACCGCACGGCCGCGCCGACCTTGCTGATCGGTCGCATGGTGGTCGCGGGCTCATAGGGAGACAGCTCCGGATGATCATCGACAGTCACTGTCACCTGCACGACCCCGCCTTCGAGGACACGCGCGGCGCGGTGGCGCGCGCCACCGAGCATCACGTCTGGGGCGTCGTGGCGGTCGGGTGCGATCCCGACACGAACCGCCGCACCATCGAGGTGGCCTCAGCCAATGGCAAGACGGTGTGGCCGGCATTCGGCTTCCATCCCGAGCGCGATGATCTGACCGACGACGACCTCACGGTGGTCGAGAGCCAGGTGACGATCTACCACGCGCGCCTCGTGGCCCTCGGCGAGGTCGGCCTGCCCTGGTACAGCCTCGAAGGCGCCCCCGACGCCGCGGCGCTGATGGAGCGGGGTCGCCGGCGCTTCGAGCGGTTGCTGGACCTGGCGGTGCGCTTCGACCTGCCGGTGATCGTCCACGCGCCGCACGGCGCGGCCCAGATGGCGCTGCACGCGCTCAAGGCCAAGGGCGTGGAGCGTGCGATCTTCCACTGGCACAAGTCGCCGCTCGACGTGACGCGCGCCATCCTCGACGCGGGCTATCTGGTGTCCGTCACGCCCGAGGTCGTGTACCGCGAGCGCGACCGCGAGCTCGTCGAGGCCGTGCCGCTCGAGTCACTGCTCGTCGAGAGCGATGGCCCGTGGCCCTATGGGGGTGAGTTCGAGGGCATGGCCTCCGGCCCCTGGCTCGTGAGCCGGGTCGCCGAGGAGGTGGCCAAGATCAAGCGCCTGCCCGTCGATGAGACGATGTACCAGATCTCGGTCAATACCTGCCAGGCCTTCGATCTCGTGTGGGCGTGACGGCGCGCTCACCGTGATAGACGCGGAGCGCCTGAAGGACGAGTTCCTCGACCTCGTGTGCATCTCGAGCCTGTCCAGGCGCGAGGGCGCCATCGCCCGCCGGCTCGAGGTGATCCTCAAGGGCATGGGCGCCACCGTCGAGACCGACGATGCGGGCGAGCGAGTGGGTGGCGAGACGGGCAATCTGCTCGCCCGGTTTCCCGGGAGCGTGCCGGGGGCGCCGCCCTTTCTCCTCTCCTGTCACATGGACACGGTGGGCCCGGCCGCGGCCATCCGGCCCGTCGTCGACGGCGACCTCGTTCGCACCGACGGGACCAGCGTCCTCGGCGGCGACGACAAGGCGGGGATCGTCGCGATCTTCGAGGCGATCCGGGTCTTGCGCGGCCGCGGCATTCCCCACGGCGACATCGAGGTCGTGCTGACGATCTGCGAGGAGTCCGGGCTCGCGGGGGCCAAGCACTTCGACACCGGCCGGTTGCGGGCGCGCCGGGGGCTCGTGCTGGACGTGGACGGCGTGTCCGAGCTCATCACGCGAGCCCCCGGGGCCAATCGGCTCGCGTTCACCGTCCACGGGCTCGCCGCCCACGCGGGGATCTGCCCCGAGCAGGGTCTCTCGGCGATCCAGATGGCGGCGGAGGCGATATCGGCGATGCGCCTCGGCCGCCTCGACGCGGAGACCACCGCGAATCTCGGAGTGATCGAGGGCGGCCTCGCCACGAATATCGTGCCCGATCGCGTCGTCGTCCGCGGCGAGACGCGCAGCCTCAGCCCGGCGAAGCTCGAGGCGCAAACGGAAGCCATGCGCCGTTGCTTCCTGGACGTCGCCGCGCGGCGATCGGTGCGCGTGGGCGGGCGCGAGCACCGGGCGCGGGTGGAAGTCGACGTCCACCATCAGTACGATCGCCTCGATGTGCCTGATCACGCCGGCATCGTCGCGCTGGTGCAGGGCGCCGCGGCCGCGATGGGCCGCGCTTGCCCCACGAGGTCGACCGGCGGTGGATCCGACGCCAACGTCTTCGCGGCGCGTGGCATCGAGGTCGCGAATCTCGCGTGCGGCATGCGGGAGATCCACACGGTGAACGAGTGGGTCGACATCCGCGACCTGGTGCTGACGGCGGAGCTGGTCGTGGAGGCGGTCCGGCTCAACGCCGCCGCATAAAGGCGCGCGCCGCCGTCGCGTGAGGCGCGCGCTCCTCGGCGCGCTGCGCGGTCTCGAGCCCGGCTCGCCTCGCTGATCGCACCGTGTCGCCTGGGCGCCTCGCCGAGGCGCTGCGGCACCGCCCGGCCGGACGCGGGGTTTCCCCCTACCGCGTGCTAAGCTGATCCGGTCGTACGAGGGACGCGCGCGCACGCGCGGCGCAACGTGGGGGCGACGGATGAGAGAAGCGCAGGCGGTGGCCGGAGCGGCCAAGCGCGGTTTCCGCATGTCGCTCAGGTGGAAGCTCAGCCTGCTCATCACCTCACTGGTCGGCCTCGCCGTGGTCCTGGTCGGGCTGTTCCTGCTGCGCCAGCAGCAGCAGAGCCTCACCGCGGAGATGACGAAGCGGGGCCTGACCATCGCGAAGAGCCTGGCCGCGAGCGCAAAGGCCCCGCTCATCACCAACGACGAGCTGACGCTTCTCGTCATGGTCAAGGATGCGATGCGCGATCCCGACGTGGCCTACGTGATCGTGGCCGATGTCGACGGCAAGGTGCTGGCCCAGTCCGATGCGTCAGCGATCGAAGGGCCGGTCAACCGCCCCGCCGGCCTCCTGGCCCCGAAGGACGATGTGCTCGTCCAGACGTACCGGACGGCGGGGGGGCGCATCATCGATTTCGCGGTGCCCCTCATCTACAGCCACGTGCCGGTGGGCGGCCTCTATCTCGGCTTCAGCCAGCGCGCCATCGACGTCGCGCTGACGCGGGCGCGCAACGAGGCGGCGGTGATCACGTTCGTGATGGTCGTCCTCGGCATCGGCGGCGGCGTGGGGCTGGCCGCCTTGCTCTCGGGGCGTATCAACCGCCTCGTCCAGGGGACGCGCGCCATCGCCGAGGGGAACTTCGACGTGACGCTCGCCGTGACGTCCCGCGACGAGATCGGCGCCCTCACGGAATCGTTCAACCAGATGGCGCGCAGCCTTCGCGAGAAGGAGATGATCAAGCGCGCGTTCACGCGCTACGTGGCGCGGGAGGTGGTCGAGGAGATCCTGAAGGACCCCGAGAACCTCGTGCTCACCGGAGAGCGGCGAGAGGTGACGGTGCTGTTCTGCGACGTGCGCGGATTCACGCCGATGAGCGAGCGGTTGAGCCCGGAAGAGGTGGTCCTGCTGCTCAACGACTTCTACACGCTGATGATCGAGACGACGTTCAAGCACGACGGGACGCTCGACAAGTTCCTCGGCGACGCGGTGATGGCCATCTTCGGGGCGCCCATCGCGCATCCCGACCACTCGCTGCGCGCGGTGCGCACCGCGCTCGCCATGCAGGAGGGCATCATCGAGCTGAACGCGCGGCGGCAGACGGAGGGCAAGGAGCCCATCACGGTGGGGATCGGGGTGAGCGCGGGGGCGGCGGTGGCGGGCACGGTGGGCACGGCGGACCGGATGGAATACACGGTGATCGGCGACACGGTGAACCTGGCCGCGCGGCTCGAGTCGAGCGCCAAACCGGGACAGATCCTGATCAGCCAGCCGACGTACGCGGCGGTGTGCGACCTCGTGGACGTGCGGCCACTCGGGCCGATTCGCGTCAAGGGCAAGGAAGAGGAGGTCGACGTGTACGAGGTGCTCGGCTTGACCGCAGACGCGCCGTGAGAGCGTCCGCGGCCAGGGTTCCCCTCGCGCGCGCAGTGATGATCGCGGCGCTGGCCTGGCTGGCGGGTGCGTGCGCCTCGGCGCCGGCCCCGCCGCCCGTGTCCGTGGCGACGCCGGCACTCCCGTCCCCGCCGGGCCCTGTCCTGCCGGGGAGCGCGCAGGCGCCCGGCTTGCCCGAGGCTTTCGAGTCCGAGGACTTCATCGTGACCTTCGCACGCGCCGGCGACACGCTGGAGAGCCTGGCCGCCCGGTATCTGGGCGATGCCGCGAAGGCGTGGATGATCGAGGACTATGCCGGCACGCGTGCGTTGTCTCAGGGCCAAGAGGTGGTGATCCCGCGCCGGGCCTGGAACCCCTCCGGCGTGCGCGCGGACGGCTATCAGATCGTTCCGATCCTCTGCTACCACAATCTCGGGGAGCAGGCCAAGGGGCGGATGGTCATGGCGGCGTCGACCTTCCGAGAGCAGATGCAGTATCTCAAGGTCAACGGCTACCACGTGATCAGCCTGCGCGAGTTCGTGGAGTTCACGCGGCTCGGGCGCCAGCTTCCGCTGCGGTCGGTGGTGCTCACCTTCGACGACGGGTACAAGTCGTTCAAGCAGTACGCCTATCCCGTGCTGAAGGAGCTCGGCTTCCCGGCGACTCTCTTCGTCTACACGGACTATGTCGGGGCTGGACGCAATGCGCTGTCGTGGCAGGACTTGCGCGAGCTCGCCGCCGACGGCTTCGACGTCCAGGCGCATTCGAAGACCCACGGAGACCTGCGGCGTATCGCCGGAGAGCCCGACGCACAGTACCAGCGGCGCATGCAGACCGAGCTGGCCCAGCCACAGGAGCAATTCCAGAAGAACCTCGGCCGGCGGGCCGACATCATCGCGTTCCCCTACGGGAGCTGGGACGAGTCGCTCCTCGGCAAGGCGATCGAGCACGGCTATGTCGCGGGCTTCTCCGTGCGCCGACAGGGCAATGGCTCGTTCATCCGCCTGCTCGCGGGCAACCGGAGTCAGATCTATTCCGAGATGACGCTGGATGACTTCGCCAAGAACCTGAACGTGTACCAGCGGGAGTCGCTCGTGGAGCCCGCGAAGTGAGCGGAGCGCTGCCGGTCCGCGCGGCAGGCCTTCTGATGGCGCTCGCGCTCGGCGCCTGCGCGACGACGGGGGAGAAGCCCGAGCCGCCCCGCGCGGGCGTGCCGCCGCCGCCGCCCGGCGCCCTGCGCCCGGCGCCTTCATCGGCGGACCCGCGCGGGCCCCTCGTCGCGCGCCACCTCGAGCAGGCGGCCGCGCTCGAGCGTGCCGGCGATCTCCGCCGAGCGGCGGACGAGCTGAAGGTCGCTCTCACGATCCGTCCGGGGGACGCGGCGGCGGCGGCGGCGCTCAAGACGCTCGAGGCGACGATCGAGGGCCGGGTGGCGGAGCGGATTCGCGCGGGGCGCGCGGCGCTCGCGCGAGGGGTGCAGGCCGAGGCGCGCCGGCAATTCCTCGCCGCGCTCGCGCTGGACCCCGCCAATCGCGCCGCCTTCGACGCCCTGCAGAGCGATACGAAGGAAGTGGCGTACATCACGCATACCGTGCGGTCGGGCGACACGCTGGCCGCGCTCGCCCAGCGCTACTACGGAGACCGGTCGCGCTCCGAGGTGATCTGGGAGACGAATCAGCTCCCGCCCAATCCCCGGCTCGCGGCCGGCACCATCCTGAAGATCCCCGAGATCCCAGGGGTCCCGTTCGTCCCGCCAGAGGCCAAGCGGCCCGCGACGGCATCGCCCGCGACTCCGCCCGCCACGGTGAGGACGGAGCCGGCCGTCAAGGAAGAGGTCGCCGAGGTGAATCCGCTCCTCGCCGAGGCGCGCGAGGCGCTCGACCGCAAGGACTGGAACGAGGCCCTGTCCGACGTGGACCGGTTCCTCGCGACCAGCCCCGGCAATGCCGACGGGATCGCGGTCAAGAAGCAGGCGCTCTATCAGCAGGGCAAGACGCAGCTCGACTCCCGGCGGTACACCGAGTCCTATCGCGCCCTCGTCCAACTTGCGCGGCTGCAGCCCGACTACGAAGACTCCGCCAAGCTGCTCCAGCAAGCCCGGGCTCGCGCCGTCGAGCAGCACTACGCGCAGGGCTTGCGGCTCTACCAGGAAGAGAAGCTCGCCGAGGCCATCTCCGAATGGCGCCTGGTGCTCGACCTCGATCCCCAGCACGCCAATGCCAAGAAGAACCTGGACCAGGCGGAGAAGCTCCAGAAAGCCCTCGACCAGCGCAAGAAGAAGTAGCTACCCCCTACCGAGCGCGAAGTACACCATCAGGAGCCCCAGTACAATCCGGTACCAGCCAAAGCCGACGAAGGTATGGCTCTGGATGAATCGCAGGAGCCAGCGCACGACGATGAACGCGACGACCGCCGACACGAGCGTCCCCAGCGCGACCATGCTCCACGCGGTGTGCTCGGGGCTCGGGGCCTTCAGGTCCTTGTAGATCGCGTAGGCGCTTGCCGCGAACATCGTGGGAATGCCGAGGAGGAAGGAGAACTCCGTCGCGGCCGCACGCGTGAGGCCAATGGCCATGGCGAAGAGGATGGTCGCGCCGGCGCGCGACGTGCCGGGAAAGACGGCGGCCAGGATCTGCGCCATCGCCACGACGATGGCGATGCCCCAGGTGACCTCGGTGCGGCGTGTCCGCTCGGTCACCGACCACTCGATGATCAGGATGAGAACGCCTCCCCATATCGTCGCCCAGGCGATGGGCCAGAGGTCTTTCGGAAGCTCGGCGCCGAGCTTCCGCGCGATCAGCACGCCGACGATGGTGAGGACGAAGGCGACGGCGAGCTTGCCGAGATAGGCTCGCGTCTCCGGCTCGGCCAGTCCGAAGAGCAGCGTCGTGACGCGGCGGGAGAACACGAGGAAGACCGCGAGGACGGCCCCCGCCTGGATCACGACGTTGAACAGCTCCGACTGCCGTGGCAGGAGCCCGCTGTTCTCCGCGAGGAGCAGGTGACCGGTCGACGAGATGGGCAGGAACTCGGTGACGCCTTCGATGATACCGAGCAGGATGACGGCGAGCCAGTCGGGCATGAGCGGTCCTAGAGCGGCTTGGGCGGAGGACGCCTCAGCCGGTGATGTCCTCGCCGCCGTCGACACCGATGACGTTGCCGGTCATCCAGTAAGTGTCGGGGTGGGAGAGGACGACGATGGCGCGGGCCACGTCCTCGGTGGTGGTGAGGCGGCCGCTGGGATTGCGGGCGACCGCGCCGTCCTTGATCGCGTCGCTTCCGGGGATCTTCTGGAGCGCGGGGGTATCCGTCACGCCCGCCCTTATGGCATTGGCGGTGATCCCGCGCGGGGCGAGCTCGGCGGCGAGCTGGCGGATATTCGACTCGAGCGCCGCCTTGGCCGCGGACACCGGGCCGTAGTAGGGCAGGACGCGGGTGCCCCCCGCCGACGTCATGGCATAGATCCGTCCGCCCTGTCCCATGAGGCCGCGCCCGACCACGTCCTGGGTCCAGTAGACGAGGCTGTTCGCCATCACGTCGAGCGTCATGTCCATCTGCGACTTGACCACCGCGTCCTTCATGGGCTCGGCGATGAAGAGCTTGAGGGTGCCGAAGGCGAGGGAATGGATCAGGATCCGGAGCTGGCCCATCTCGCCGCGCGCCGTCAGGACGCGTTCCATCTCGCCCGCCACCTCCGTGCGCCGCTCTTCGTCGGCGGCGTTGACGTTGAAGAAGTGGGCCTCGCGCCCGGTGGCCTGGATATCGGCGAGGACGCGCTGGGCCAAGGGCTGCGTGGACTTCCGGTCGAAGTGCACCCCGAAGATATGGCACCCCGCCCGGGCGAGGGCGAGGCTCGCCGCCGCGCCGAAGCCGGATGATGCGCCCAGGACAAGGGCCCAGCCGGTGAGCTTGACGGGTTCGGGATCGACGGCCATGACAGTCCTCCCAGGGGATTTCGCGAGCGGCCCATCTTAGCACCCTCGCCGGGCGGGGCGGAGATCTCCGTGCTACGATGGCCCAACGCCCATGGCCAAGAGCGCCGGCATCGTGCTCATCGGCAACGAGCTTCTCTCCGGCAAGGTCACCGACGCCAATGCCGCCTACCTGTGCCGGGAGCTTCGCCAGCTCGGAGTGGACGTCCGGCGCATCACCGTCATCCCCGACGAGGTGGAGCTCATCGCGGCCACCGTCGCCGAGTTCAGCCGGTCGTTCGACCTGGTCTTCACCTCGGGAGGCGTTGGCCCCACCCACGACGACGTCACCATGGAGGGCATCGCCCGAGCCTTCGAGACCCGTGTGATTCGTCATCCCGCGCTGATCCGGCTCCTCGAGAGCTTCTACCGGGGCGATCTCAACGAGGCGCGGCTGCGGATGGCGGAGGTGCCGGAGGGCGCGGAGCTCTTCTCCACCGAGACCCTCCGCTTCCCCGCGGTCGTCGTGCGCAACGCGTACGTGTTGCCCGGCGTGCCGGAGATCTTCCGCCAGAAGTTCGAGGCGCTCAAGGAGCGGTTCCGCGAGTCACCGTTTCACCTGTGCTGCGTCTTCGTCAGCATCGGGGAAGGGACGCTCGCCGATCACCTCAACGCGGTGCTCGGCGGGCACCCCGAGCTCATGCTCGGCTCGTACCCGGAGTTCTCGAACGCCGAGTACAAGGTGAAGGTGACGCTCGAGTCCAAGGACAAGAGCTATCTGGATCGAGCGGTGGAGGACTTCCTCGGACGGCTGCCGGAGGGCTCGATAGTCCGCGTGGAGCGCTAGAGCGACGATAAGGGCCCATCTGCTTCGTTGGCGCCCTCGGCAGCCGGCTCAACGTACAGAAAGTACGCCTCGCCGGCTGCCTTCGGGCGCCGCCTCGCAGCTGGACCCTTCTCCTCGCTCTAGCCGGGTTTCTCCGACAGGCTCCTAGTCTAGGAGAGTCGGAGGGGCGCTCCGCCCATCTTCCGATGCCTCCCCCCGAGCATTGGATTAAGCGGGCGCTCGAACGGCGGTTAGCCGACACCTACTTGGCTAGACCCGCGCGCGCCTTCGTGAAGTAGGGGCCGGAGTGTGGCCGATGATATCCTGAGCCCAACGCGCTGACCCCCATGGACGCCTCGCCCTATCGGCTCAAGAGCGACGCCTACTCGAGCCACGCGGTCATCCTCGACCGGCTCGGGCCGGGACGCGGCCGCACTCTCCTCGATGCGGGCGCCGCCGACGGCTTTCTGTCGGAGCTCTTGACTCGGCAGGGATGGCGCGTGACCGCGCTCGAGCGCGATCCCGCCCAGGCCGAGCGGGCGCGCGGCCGGTGCGCGGAGGTGGTGGTCGCCGACCTCGAGGAGGCGGCGCAGGCCCTGTCCGGTCCTTTCGACGCGATCGTCTACGGCGACGTCCTCGAGCATCTGAGCGATCCGCTCGCCGCCCTCGTCGCGCTGAACCGGGCCCTCGCCGCCGACGGCCTCGTCATCGCCTCGGTCCCCAATGTCGCCCACCTGTGGGTTCGGCTGCAGCTCCTCGCGGGGCGCTTCGAGTACGCCGACCGCGGGATCCTCGACCGCACCCACTTGCGCTTCTTCACGCGCCGCACGTTCGTCGCGCTCCTCGAGCAGGCGGGCCTCGCGGTGGAAGAGCTGGCGGTGACGCCGGTGCCACTGCCACTGATCGTTCCCGAGCGCCTGCACGGGGCGTGGCTCTACGGGCTGCATGCCGCGAGCGCCGCGGCGTCGCGCGGGTGGAAGAGCGGCCTCGCCTACCAGTTCGTGGCGATGTGCCGGCCGCGCGCGGCCGGGCGGTCGCGCGCCGTCCCGTCGGCGGCCGGCGAGACCAGGCGCGCGCCATGACTCCGCCCAAGATCGTGGTCGTCATGCCCGCCTACAATGCCGGCCGCACGCTGCGCATGACGTACGAGGAGCTGCCGAAGGACACGGTGAATCTCGTCATCCTCGTCGATGACGGGTCGACCGACGCGACGCTCGAGATCGCGCGCGAGCTCGGCCTCGAGATCTTCGTGCATGATCGGAACTACGGCTACGGCGCCAATCAGAAG
>Ga0268265_10004306_pt1 | contig 9927 bp, 7 predicted proteins | sample KBSSwiS52_FD_190355 | JGI IMG/M metagenome (GOLD analysis project Ga0268265, IMG submission 190355) | Switchgrass rhizosphere microbial communities from Kellogg Biological Station, Michigan, USA - KBS Switchgrass S5-2 (SPAdes) (version 2) | ecosystem: Host-associated > Plants > Roots >...
TCGGCGACGATCGTCTCCGCCATGGGGCTGTCGATCTTCATCGCTTTGACCCTCAGCCCGGCGATCGCCGCCAACCTCCTCAAGCGCAACCATGCGAGCGTTGAGGAGACATTCGTCGGCCGCCGCGCCCCGAGATTGGCGCACGCGCTCGAACGCGGCCGGGTCAAGTTCAACGAGGGCTTCGACCGCTTGGTCGTGTGGTACGTCGGCACGGTCCACCGCGTGGTCGACGGCAAATGGCTGTACCTGGCGATCTACGGGGGCGTGTGCGCGCTGCTGATGGTGATGTTTTTCCGCCTGCCGACCGGCTTCCTGCCGACCGAGGATCAGGGAGCTGCGTTGATCCAGTTCCGCCTCCCCGCCGGCGCCACGCAGAACCGCACGATCGAGGCCCAGCGCCGGATTGAGTCCTATTTCCTGCAGGGTGACGACAAGCACAACGTCAAAACCTATTTCACCGTCGCTGGCGGCGGCCAGGGCGCGGCTGGCCAGAACACCGGCCAGGCGTTCATCAACCTCGCCGACTACGACCAGCGCACCAGCAGCAAGGATTCGGCCGACGCGATCGTCGCGCGCGCCTCGGGCGCCTTCCGGGGGCTGCGCGATGCCCAGGTGTTTGCCCTCGTCCCCGGGGCGATCCGCGGCCTCGGCCAGTCGAGCGGCTTCACCATGGAACTGCAGAATACCGGCGGCATGTCGACCGAGGCATTCGGGGCGGCGCGCGACAAGCTCCTCGCCGCGGCATCGGCCGAGCCAACGCTGTCGACGGTTCGCCTGAGCGAACTGCCCGATGTCGCCAGCCTCAAGGTCGACATCAATCAGCAGCGGCTGGCCGCGCTCGGCCTCAATTCCGCCGACGTCAACAGCACTCTCTCGACCGCCTGGGGCGGGCGCTACGTCAACGACTTCATCGACCGCGGCCGGGTCAAACGCGTCTACGTCCAGGCCGACGCGCCCTACCGCTCGGAGCCGACCGATATCGGCCAATGGTACGTGCGCAACACTCAGGGCGACATGGTCCCCTTCTCGTCCTTCTCCCAGAGCGAATGGATGACGACGCCGACCAGCCTGTCCCGCTTCAACGGCTATTCGTCCTATGAACTCCAGGGCCAGGGCGCCCCCGGCGTCAGCTCGGGCGACGCCATGAACACGATTGAGAAACTGGCCGCACAAATTCCCGGCATCAGCGTCGCCTGGGCGGGACAGTCATACCAAGAGCGACTGTCTTCCGGTCAGGCGCCCCTCCTCTACGGCGTCGCGCTGATCGTCGTCTTTCTGTGCCTAGCCGCGCTTTATGAAAGCTGGTCGATCCCGGTCGCGGTGCTGCTGGTGATTCCGCTCGGCCTGGTCGGCGCGATTTTCTTCGTCACGCTGCGTGGGCTGGAGAACGACGTCTATCTCCAGGTCGGTCTGATCACCACCATGGGTCTATCGGCCAAGAACGCGATCCTCATGGTCGAGTTCGCCGAGCGCGCCGAGCGCGAAGGCAAGCGCGTGATCGACGCCGCCATCGAGGCCGCGCGGATTCGCTTACGACCGATCCTGATGACCAGCTTCGCTTTCATTTTCGGCGTCCTCCCGCTGGCCCTGTCGACCGGCGCCGGCGCCAACAGCCGGATCGCCATCGGCACCGCGGTGGTCGGCGGGATGCTGACAGCGACATTGCTCGCGATCTTCTACATTCCATTGTTCTTTGTCCTTGTCCGCCGCGGTGTCCGCGACGGCGTGAAGGCGGTTCGCGAGCGGTTGCGCCGCCGCCGGGAGGCTCAGGCATGAGGCGCTTTGCCGCTGCCCTCGCGCTGCTCGCGACGAGCTGCGCCTCGCTTGAACCGGCTTATGTCCGTCCCGATCCGGCGATCCCGCCATCATGGCCGACCGGCGATGCCTATTTGCGCCAATCCGAAGCGACGCTGCCGGCCGTCACCTATCGCGATATCTTCCGCGACCCGCGCCTGCAGACGCTGATCGGCCAGGCCCTGACCAACAATCGCGACCTGATGGTCGCCGCCGCCAATATCGCCGCCGCGCGCGCGCAATATCGGATCCAGCGCGCCAACCAGCTGCCGCAGATCAATGCCGCCGCTGGCGCGACCGTCACCGGCGACAAAACCAGCGATGTTTCGGCGGACTATCAGGCTGGACTGCAAGTCCCGAACTTTGAGCTCGACCTCTTCGGTCGGCTGCGCTCGCTGAGCCACGTCGAGCTGCAGCGCTACTTCGCGACCGAAGCCGCGGCGCGCGCGACGCGCCTCGCTCTGGTCGCCGACATTGCCAGCGCCTGGCTGACCTATTCGGCCGATTCGAGCCTGTTGCTGATCGCCCGGCAGACCGCCGACAGCGCGCAAAAGAGCGTTCGGCTGACCCGCGCCCGGCTCGAAGGCGGGATCGCCCCGCGCACCGATCTCAGCCAGGCGCTGGAAGTCCAGACCGCGGCCGAAGCTGACCTTGCCCGCCAGCGCACCGCCCTCGCCCAGGATATTAATCTGCTGCAGCTGCTGGTCGGCGCACCGATCGATCCCAAATTGCTGCCCGGTTCGATCGATGAGGCCGCGCCGACCGTCGCGGAGCTCCCGGCGGGGCTCGATTCCTACGTCTTGTTGCGGCGTCCGGATGTACTCGAAGCAGAGTATCAATTGCGTGCCGCCAACGCCCAGATCGGCGCCGCACGGGCGGCGTTGTTCCCGCGGATCACGCTCACCGGCCTACTTGGCTTCGCCAGCAGCGCGCTGACCAAATTGTTCACCGGCGGCGCGTTCGGCTGGAGCGCGGGGGCCGATGCCACCTACACCATCTTCAACGCCGGCGCCGGCCGCGCCAATGTCCGTCTGACCGAGGCGCAGCGCGCGGCGGCGCTCGCGACCTATCAAAAGGCGATCCAGACCGCATTTCGTGAAACCGCCGACGCCCTCGCGCGGCGCGGCACCATCGACGACGAACTCGGCGCCCGCCAACGGCAACAGGCCGCGGCAGCCGACGTCTATGTGCTGAGCGAAGCGCGCTACAAGGAAGGCATCGACCCGTTCCTCGCGACGCTCGATTCGCAGCGGTCTTATTATTCGACGCAGCAAATCGTGGTTCAGATCAAGCTGACCGCAGCCCAGAATCGGGTCGACCTCTACCAGGCGCTGGGCGGGGATTCGCAGCTCGACCCGCCGCCGGCGGCGGTGCGTTAGCCGGTCGGCTGCACGGCGAAAACGTTGGCCGGTTGGGCCTTGGGCTTCATCAGTCCAAGCTGCCCGGCAAACACGATGCTTGCACCGGCGACCAGCGCAATTCCGTACGGAATGCCCTTGCTGGTTGATTTGCCGCGGACACGGCGCGCCGCGAGGTAGATCAACGCCAGCACGCCACCGGCGATAAGCGACGTCGACAGCAACCAGATGCCGGCGGTGATGTTCACCCACAGGCCGAGTCCGGCGAACAGCTTCACGTCGCCGCCACCGATTTTCCCCGCGGCGAACATCAAGGTCCCGGCCGTCAGCAGCACCGCACACACCACCGCATTCTGCCACAGGTCGAACGTAAAGCCTTGCAGGACCATGGCGATCAGGGCCGCGACTATGACCGCCGCGCAGGTGACGTTGGAAATCCGGAGGCGAATGAAATCCTCGATCGCCGCCGCGGCCATCGCAATAAATAAAACGGCCAACAGCCAGGCCGGGGCGCCGGGAACCAGGTTCATCGACCGCCGGCTGCCTGCAGGTTGTTCGCGGCCCGCGCGTACCATGTCCCGCTGGCCTCGAGCGCTTGCGTGAACGCGGCTACCGCGCGCTGGTGGTTACCCATCGCCTGCGCGGCGACGCCAGCGTCGTTGAGCCTGGCCGCCCACGCCCGATCGGTTTCATTGGCTTTGCGTTCGGGCAGGTCGCCGGCCATCGCGGAGCGGGCCAGCTCGAGGTTGTTAGCAATGCGCGTCGAACGCGGGTCGAGCTGCGCCGCGCGATCGAACAAGCCGACCGCACTCTTCCAATCGCCGCGCAACAGCCGCGACCAGCCCTGGTTGTTGACGATGTCGGCCTGATTAGGCGCGAGGTCGGCGGCACGTGCAAAGGCCGCATCGGCGGCGGGCCAGTCCTGCCGCAAGTCGGCGATGACCCCGCGCGCGCTCCACGCCCGCCAGCTTGCCTTGGGCCCCTTGGCCGCGCGATCGATCAACGGGGCAGCGGTCGCCACGTCGCCTTGCTTGAGCGCCGAGATGCCAGCCCGTTCCGCCAGCCACGAATCATTGGGCTGCGCGGCGAGCAGCTGCCGGTAACGGATCAGCGCCTCGTCATATTTATCCGAGGCAAAGGCGAGATCGGCGAGGATCCGGTCGATCTGGGGACCACTCATCCCGGCCGCCACCGACCGGGTGACCATCAATCTGGCTTGCTCCAGCCGGCCGGCGTCGATCGCATGCTCGATCTCGCCGAGAGATGGCAGCGACGCGCTTGCTTGTGACGCCGGCGGGACTGCAGGTTGCGGCTGGGACGCCGCTGTCGCGACGCTGGCTGCAATCAGTGCCAGCCAGATCATCCCCTGGTCTGCACGGCCCTGGCGCTGGCGGCGTCGCGCCCGAGCAGAATGACGAGCACATTGCCGTTATCGCTGGGACGCGCGCGGAACCCGAACTGTGCGGCAAGGCTGCGGCCAAGTGCCTGGCGCGCGGCTGGATAGAGCACCACGCTCTGCTCGCGCAGCTCAGCTGCATCCCCGATCTCGATTTTGCGCCAACCGCGCCCGAGCAAATAGTCGCGCGAACGAGCTGCAAGCCCCTGGCGGCGGGCGGCGTTGAGCAGGCGGATATTGGGCCGGGCGGAAGCCGTCTGCAGCGGCACCCAGCGCACCGTGACGCTCTGCGGCGACCGGGTCACGACCTGTCCGTGCCACACCGGTGCCTGGATCGTGACCAGCGCGACTTCGCCGAACGACAACCGCTCAAGCCGTGGCTCGGCGGCCGTACGAAGGTCGACCTGTGCTCGCTCCGATAGGCGCGGCGCCGGCATCCTGGCGGCTGGCGGTTCCTCGGGCATGGCAACGTAGATATTGCCTGCAGCCAGGGCCGCGCCGTTCATCCGCTCGATACGGCCGGTGTTTGCCAGCGCGACATCGGCCCTCGCCGCCAATTGCGGCGGCGGCAACGCCACCGTGACCGACTGGGCCGGGGGGAGCGAAACGGCAACGGACTGAGCCGGCGCAATTGGTGCCGGGGTCGGCTCGACTTCGGCGACGGCCTGATCGAGCACCGCCGAAGCCGCCGCCAGCAATGCAATCTCATTGCGAACTTGGGTCGCGCCGTCGCGGTCGCCCTGGCGGTCGAGCGAAACGGCCAGCGCAGCCAACAGCTTCGGGTTACGCGGCGCGATTGCCAGCGCCGCTTCATATTTCGCCTGGGCAAGGTCGTAGCGGCCCATCGCATCGTAACAGAGGCCCATGCCGGCCAGCGCGTCGGCGCTGTCGGGATGCTCGCGCGCCGCCTTGCGGAAGCCTTCAAGCGCGAGGCCAACGTTGCCCAGCGCGAACTGACCCTTGGCATCGGCCAGCAGCCCGTCGCCGGCGGCCAGCTTGGATCCCGGATCGGCAATCGGCCGGACTTCGACCGTGCCTGGCTCGGACGCGCAACCCGCGGCAGCGAGGCTGGCGACCATGAGCAGTGATTTAACCCCCCCGTTCATAGCTAGTGTCCCCCACCCAGCGCCGGGAGAATCGCCCGGACAACGCGAATTGCAGCCGGCAGCATGAGCACGCCGATCATCGTCGGCAGCATGCACGCGACCAGCGGAATTGAAATCAGCACCGGCAGGCGATGCGCCTTTTCTTCGGCGCGCATGCGGCGGCGTTCGCGCATTTCCGACGCATAGGTACGCAGCGTCTGGGCGATCGACGAACCGAGCTTGGTTGACTGGATCAGCAAGGTGGCAAACGCGCGAATCTCGTCCGCGCCGGCGCGGTCGGCCATCCGCCGCAGCGCGTCCTCGTGACTCCGCCCGGCGCGCAGTTCGAGCACCACCGCGCCAAATTGTTCGGCAAGCCGCGGATGCGAGGTGGTCATCTCCATGCCGACCCGCGAGAAAGCCGCTTCAAGCCCGAGCCCGGCCTCGACGCACACCAGCATCAGGTCGAGCGCATCGGGGAAGCCATTGATCAGATCCTGCTGCCGCCGATCGGCCTTGGCCTGGACGAACAGGCTCGGCAGATAGAGCCCCGCGGCGGCCGCGATGACCAGCCAGATATAGAGCTTGAGGACACTTGGGCTCGATCCGCCCAGCTCGAAGGACAGGAAAATCAGCACCGGCAAACCGATCACCCCGGCGAGCCGGATGAGCGTGTAGACGCGCGGCGCGTAGGGAGCGCCAAATCCCGCGGCGGCGAGCTTCTGGCGCACCGCGTCGCTCTTCGAATCGACCAAGCTGAGTCCGGTTTTCTCGATCGAGTTGACGAGCCGCAGCCAGGCGCTTTCCGCCTTCTCGGCGCGCAACGACCCGGTGATCGGCGTGCCGCCGGCGATCCGCGGCGCCTGCTCGAGCAGACGCTGCCGCGCGACCTGGCGAACGCTGATTACCTGGGCGGCGAAATATGCCGCGACCGCGACCACGGCGAATAGCAGCGCCAACAGCAGCATGCGCAGGACCAGATTGTCGGCGATGACCTGGAGCATGCCCGCTAGACCTTCAAATCGACCATTTTCCGGATCGTGAAGAATCCGGTGAGGTACAGCACAATCAGGCAGATGAAGCCGGGCACGAACCAAGGATCATTGGCGACATCGAGGAAGAAGCTCGGGTTGACCAGGAACAAGATGGTGAAGGTGGCAATCGGCAGCACGGTGAGCATCATCGCGGTCATCCGGCCTTCGCTCGACAGCGCCCGGACCTTCATCATCATCGACTGGCGCTCGCGGATCACCTTGGACAAATTCTCAAGGATTTCGGCGAGGTTGCCGCCGGTCTCGTTTTGGACCGAGAGCGACACCACGAACATCCGCATGTCGGCGAGGTCCCAGCGCTCGGCCATGCTCTGCAACGCATCGCGCAGCTCGGCGCCATAGGTCACTTCGTCGACCACCAGTCCGAACTGGGTCCCGATCGGGTCGGGCATCTCCACCGTCAGCAAATCGAGCGCGGCGGCGATTGGGTGACCGGCGCGCAAGCCGCGGACGAACACGTCGAGCGCGACCGGAAACTGGTCCTGCATCTTCTTGCGGGTGCGCGTCGCCTTGACGTTGAGGTACATCAGCGGCAGCGCGCCGCCCAACGCGAACGCGAAGACCGCGCTGATCAGCAGCCGCCCGAAGCTGATGCCCATGCCGGCGGAGCCCATCAGCAGAAGGATGAAGAAAAACAAAGCGACCGGCGCGATCAGGATGATTAGCATCAACCGCCCGGTCGGGATGGTCATCTGCGCCTGCATCAGCATCCGCTCGAACTTCAGCGCCAACGCATCGAACGGCGGCGGCAAACCCTGCGGCAAGGCCGAATCCGCCCGGCGCAGCAGGTTCATGGTCTCGCCATGGCTGCGGCCGCGGCCGATCATCTTCAGCCGGAGATTGATCGCTTTGCCTTCCGAGCGATTGCTCGCGAACCAGCGGATCAGGACCTCGACCGCGAGCACAACCGCGCCGAAGATACAAACGAGGACGACGGCGCGGACCCAGGTCGGGTTCATGAATCGAACTTCGCGTCGGGCCGGAACAAATCGGCCGAAAGATTGATCCCGTGCGACATCACCTGGTCGAGGAAGCGCGGCCGGATTCCGGTCGCCTCGAACTTGCCGATCACCTGGCCATCGGCGCTGACGCCGGTCTGACGGAAGCGGAAGATCTCCTGCATCGTCACGACTTCGCCCTCCATGCCCGTCAGTTCGGACAGACTGACGACCTTACGGCGGCCGTCGGCGAGCCGGGCGACCTGAACCACGACATGGATTGCGGAGGCAATTTGCGAACGCGATGACTTGGCCGGGATATCAATCCCGCTCATGCCGATCATCTGCTCGACGCGCGACAAAGCGTCCCGCGGGGTATTGGCGTGGACCGTGGTCATCGAACCGTCGTGGCCGGTGTTCATCGCCTGCAGCATGTCGAACGCCTCGCCGGCGCGAACTTCGCCGAGGATGATCCGGTCGGGCCGCATACGCAGCGCGTTCTTGACCAGATCGCGCTGTGCGACTTCGCCCTTGCCCTCGATATTCGGCGGCCGAGTTTCGAGGCGGACGACATGCTCCTGCTGCAGCTGGAGCTCGGCCGAATCCTCGATCGTAACGATGCGCTCACGTCCGTCGATGAACGCCGACATCGCGTTGAGCAGGGTCGTTTTGCCCGAACCGGTGCCCCCCGAAATCAGCACGTTACGGCGCGATCCGACCACCGCCTTCATGACCTCGCCGAGCTGCGCCGGAACGCTGCCGATTTCGATCAGCCGCTCGAGGCTGATCGGCACCCGCGCGAACTTACGGATCGAGAGCAGCGAGCCGTCGAGCGCCAGCGGCGGCACCACAGCATTGACGCGGCTGCCGTCGGCGAGACGGGCGTCGACCATCGGCGAGGATTCGTCGATCCGGCGGCCGACCGCCGAAACGATCTTCTGGATAATCCGGATGAGGTGCTTCTCGTCCTTGAACCGCACCGGGCTCGGCTCGAGGACGCCATAGCGTTCGACGAACACCCGGGCATGGCCGTTGACCAGGATGTCGGTGATCGTCGGATCCTTGAGCAGCGGCTCGAGCGGTCCGAGCCCGAGCAATTCGTCGAGCACATCGCCGACCAGTTGCTTGCGTTCGGTCGTGTTGAGCGCGTGGTTCTGCTTGGCGAGTTCCTCCGCAACGATGTCGCCGACTTCGGCTTCGATCTGCTCGCGCGACATTTGGTCGAGCGCCGACAGGTTGATCAGGTCGAGCAGCCGCTGGTGGAGCTCGACCTTGAGTTCGGTATGCTTGTCGCGTTTGGTGAAGGCGCCGGCGTCACCGATGGTGACGAGGCGCGTGTCCTCGTGCGGGTTGGCCCGCTCCTCCTGCGGAGCCGCCCCACCCTTGGGCTTCTTGACCTGCCACATTTTCAACGCTCCAGACCCAGTGCAGCTGCAATGCCTGTGTCTAGCACATCGAGGTCCTTGGCGATGGCGCACTTGCGCTTGATGTCGCTAATCGGGACACCCCGATCGATCGCCGCGCGCATCAGCGGAAAGTCGTTCGCAACGGTGTAGGCAATGTCCTGCCCCAGCGCGTCGCGCACATCGGCGGGCCGGATGGTCCGCCCCTGGCTCTTGTCCCAACGGTTGGCGATCACCCGCACGTCAAGATTGTTGAGATCCTGCGATTCCAGCAGCTTAAGCTGCCTTCTTGCCCCGTTTAGGCCGGCCACCGTCAGTTCGGTCACCAGCAGGACAAGATCCGAACGCGCGACCAGCGACAGCGACCAGTTGGTCCAGTTGCTCGGCAGGTCGACGAAGACTGTTCCGAATTCGCGGGTCGCGAGATCGACGATTTCCATCAGATGCTCGCTCGACACGCTTTCCAGCGGCATCATTTCGGGCGGCGCCGCGATCACTTTGAGGCCACTGGCATGATCGGTCGTCGTTGCCCTCAGCAGCGCACCGTCGAGCCGCGTGCCCGCGTCGAGCAGGTCGGCCAGCGACAATTTGGGCTTCAGCCCGAGCTGGAAGGCGACATCGCCGAACTGGACGTCGAGATCGATCAGGCACGCTTCGCGCCCGCACGCAGCTTCGCTCTGGGCAAAGCGAACCGCCAGCTGGCTGGCCAGCGCGGTCGCCCCGGCCCCGCCGACGCCCTTGATCACGCTGATGACCTTGGACCGGCCGGCGTCCACCGCGGCGCTCCGTTTAGCAGCTTCGTCGGCGAGCGGCGCGATCGAAGTTTCAAGATCCTCGATACACAGCGGCAACGGCACGACATCGTGCGCGCCCGACCGCACCAGCGAGCGCACCAGCGCCA